>ENA-UPTJ01001968-UPTJ01001968.1-marine-metagenome-genome-assembly--contig:-NODE-1968-length-10301-cov-4.891860_pt1 | contig 10301 bp, 3 predicted proteins | sample MGYA00238168_ERZ767080 | MGnify/ENA primary metagenome ERZ767080 (study PRJEB28935, sample SAMN06266237) | marine metagenome | isolation source: Columbia River Estuary | place: USA:Columbia River Estuary... | reverse complement strand
TGCCAAACATATCCATTCTTAACCCATCCTGCAGCTGCAAAATCTTTATCAACAGTAACTCCTTTTTTCATATCAGCTTTTATGGTAATTGCTGATGATGTGTTTCTATTATTCTGATAATTTATTTCCATGCTGTTAGAGTTTCCATCAATTTGATAAATGAATTTATCACCAATGTTCAATGAAAAACCTTCTAATTCTCTGATTTTATCTCTGTAATCTGCTGCACATCTTGAATCATTCAACTCTAAACAACAAGTTCTCAACGCCTTAGAGATATCTTTCAATTCACTTTTTGAATAATCAGGATTCTCTAGAGCAAATTCCAAATAACCTTTTGCTTCCTGGAATAATTTGATTCTTTTTTGTTCAAGTAATGCTTTAGCTGCCGGATCGCTTGAGGTTTTGCCTTCCAATAACTTACGGGTTTCATATTTCATTAAGCAAACACCCAAGTTCCAGTTTGCATCATAATTGAATTCATCAATCTCACGAGACTTTCTGTAATCTTCAGTTGCCTGATCGTATTTTTGAGTCTTTTCATTTAGATAACCTCTAATCCAATAGATTCTAGAATTAGGATTTTCTTGAATTTGACCCTGAATCTCCTCCATCAATTTCTCCTCTTTGTTGATTGATAAATAGTAATTTACCATTACGTTAAAGATGTCATTGTCATAGTTTGTTTTAACTAAAGCATTTTTAATAACTCTATACGCACCTGCAGTATCTCCTGCTGACATTAGTTCTTTCGAATAACTTTCAATCATTAACGGTGTTGGACGTTCTTTGGTGACGAGATCCTCAAGAATGTTGTTTCTCTTTGTCACATCAGAGTTATTTAAAGCATAAAACGCTATTCGCTCGACAAAGAAATCACGCTCTACCTTCTGCCCTTTTAGATTGTTGATCATTCCAGTATCCAACTTTGAATATAATTCAAGTAAATATTGGTAATAAATCACCATTGTATCATTGAGTTTACCTTTAGCTTCTTTTGAAGATGCTTTATCTATCAAATCATTGTAACTCATTGATTCATTGAAAGTAGAAGCAAACGCAGCACCTACCTGGTAAGTCGCTTCATCCAAATCAACTGAAGTCTTTTTATCGGAAGTTTGTCCGTAGAACTTTAAAATTGATTCTGCCGATTTCATTCCAGACATTTTACTGAAAGGTTTAATCAACTCATTTCCTTTTTTATCAAAAACTGTTGAATATACTTTAGAGCGAATCAACCACATCCTTGCGGCGTTATTGGTTTTTTCATTCTGACGAGCTTTTTCTATTTCTTCAATAGCGATTATTAAATCGTCAGGATTTCCACTTTCAAGTGCAAATTCAGCGGTGTTAATAGACCTTTTTTGCGCCATAGCAGACATGCTCATGCAAACTGTAGCAAGTAAAAGTCCTGATTTCAAAAAATGTAAATTCATAACAAATATTTAAAAATTCTAACTTAAAATTATTCCTCGGTTGGAGTTGCAGAATCAGAAGAATCCTCAGAAATTTCCGATGAAATGATTGGATTACCATCTGCATCTAATTCAATTTCCTCTTCATCTTCTTCTCTTGGTGTTTTAGCGATACTGGCTATACTATCGTTGCCTTTGATATTAATTAACTTAACACCTTGTGCAGCTCTACCAATTACCCTAAGCTTATCAATAGCCATACGAATAGTCATTCCACTTCTATTGATGATCATTAGTCCATCGTCGTCATTCACATCCATTATTCCCACTAGTACACCTGTCTTTTCAGTGATACTAATAGTTTTAACGCCTTTTCCACCACGACCGGTTACACGATAATCATCTAAATCAGAACGTTTTCCGTATCCATTTTCGCTTACAACCAAAATATTCGATACTCCTTTGTTAGGATTAACACAAATCATGCCAATTACTTCATCGCTGTCATCCTCAAGGGTAACACCTCTCACTCCTGCTGCTGTTCTACCCATAGGACGAACTTTAGTTTCGCTGAATCGGATGGCTTTTCCTTTTCTCTTGGCAATGATAATTTCACTAACGCCATCAGTCATTTTAGCTTGAAGCAATTCATCTCCATCTCTAACGGTGATGGCATTGATACCATTAGCACGAGGACGGCTATATGCTTCTAACGATGTTTTCTTAATGATACCATTCTTAGTTACTAATACAATAAAGTTATTTTCTAAATACTCAGGATCTTTCAAATTCTGAACATTCAAATAAGCCTTAATTTTATCTTCACTTGGAATATTGATTAAATTTTGAATGGGTCTACCCTTTGTAGCTTTAGCCCCTTCAGGGATTTCATATACTTTCAACCAGAAGCATCTTCCCTGTTCAGTAAACAACAACAGATAATTGTGAGTACTTGCCACAAATAAATGTTCTACAAAGTCCTCATCTCGGTGTGCAACTCCTCTAAGCCCGCGACCTCCTCTATTTTGTTCTTTGTATTCAGAAAGTGCAGTACGTTTAATATAACCTTTATGAGAGATTGTAATAACTACTTCCTCATTAGGAATCAAATCTTCAATATTGATTTCCTCAGCGTTATATTCAATTTTGGTTTTGCGTTCATCACCATATTTTTCAGCTATTTCACGGGTTTCATCCTTAATGATTCCCATTCTCATATCTTTATCACTCAAAATTTGCTCGTAGTAAGCAATTTCTTTGAGGATTTCATGATATTCTTCTCTTATTTTCTCAATCTCTAGACCAGTCAATCTCTGCAAACGCATATCCAAAATTGCTTTGGACTGAATTTCAGATAATCCAAACTGTTCCATTAAACCATTTTTAGCTTCATCTGGATTTTTGCTGTTACGAATAAGAGCAATTACAGCGTCCAAATTATCTAAAGCGATAATCAAACCTTCTAAAATATGGATTCTCTTGCGTGCTTCGTTCAACAAATATTCAGTTCTTCTCACGATGATTTGATGTCTATGTCCGACATAATGTCGAATCATATCCTTCAAATTAAGCATCTCTGGCTTTCCATTTACCAATGCGATATTGTTAACTGAAAAACTACTTTGAAGTGGTGTATATTTATAAAGTTGATTTAATATAACGTTCGGAATTGCATCTCTTTTCAAATCAAATACGATGCGCATTCCTTGTCTTCCGCTTTCATCGCGAACTGCCGATATACCTTCAATGGCTTTCTCGTTAATTAAATCCACAGTTTTAACAATGATTTGAGGTGGTGATACCTGATAAGGAACTTCAGTTACCACAATCATTTCTTTGCCTGTTTTGGATGTTTCAAATTCCGCCTTTCCTCTCATTACAATTCTTCCACGACCGGTTTCAAAAGCATCTTTGATGCCTTCTACTCCATAAATCGTTGAACCAGTTGGAAAGTCAGGACCTTTAACTACTTCCATCAATTCAGGAATTGTAATATCATTATTATCGATATATCTGATAATTCCTTCACAAACTTCGGTCAAGTTATGCGGTGCCATGTTTGTGGCCATACCCACAGCAATACCAGAGGCCCCATTAACTAAAAGATTGGGGATTTTTGCTGGCAATACACTAGGCTCTTGAAGACTTTCATCGAAGTTTGGTCTGAAATCAACCGTTTCTTTATCGATATCCGTCATCATTTCCTCAGCTATTTTACGCATTCTTGCTTCGGTGTAACGCATAGCTGCTGGTGGATCACCGTCTATTGAACCAAAGTTTCCTTGTCCGTCAACAAAAGGATATCTCAGACTCCAGTTCTGCGCCATACGCACCATAGCATCGTAAACGGAAGAGTCACCGTGCGGGTGATACTTTCCTAATACCTCTCCTACAATACGTGCAGACTTTTTATAAGGTCTATTTGATGCCAATCCCAAATCAACCATCCCGTAGAGCACACGTCGGTGCACAGGCTTCAATCCGTCTCTTACATCGGGAAGCGCTCTTGAAACGATTACCGACATCGAATAATCGATGTAGGCTGTTTTCATTTCGTCTTCAATGTTAATTGGAATGATTCTTTCGTTGAATTCTTCGGGCGTTATATTGTTCTCTTCCATATTCAAAATCAATTACCTGCAATATACATTCAGATCGTTGTTTTAACTGAACTTCTGACAGATTGTTCCCCACAATTTTTAGACAATTTCACTTAAAAACTGCACATAAAAAAAGGCCTAACTTTTCAATAAGTTAGGCCTTTTAATGTATGACTTTATCGGTTTTTAGCGATAATTTTTTATGTGTTTAGAAGTTCCTGCTTTGTAATACTTTATTTTCCCAGAACCGTCTTTGTTCAATAATTGAGTTTTACCCAATCCTAATTGATCCAAACGATCTTTTAAAAGGACCATATCACCTGCAACAACAATTACCATCTTATCAGTATCCAAATATCTCTTTGCAAGTGCATTTAGATCTTCTTTTTTCAAAGATTGAAGTACCTGCAATTGTTCTTCTGCATAGTTATCAGGAAGGTTCCTAGAAGCCATTTGTGCTATGAATCCTGCTTTTTGTCCAAGTGTTTCATAATCCAATGCCTGTGATGCAATCAAAGCTGATTTTGTGAATTCAAATTCCTCATTACTCATTCCTTCATCTTTGTATTTGTTCACTGTCCACAAAATTTCATTGATCGCGCTATCAGTAGTTTCAGCTTTTACTCCAGCAGAAATCACATAATAACCTGGCAAATCCTTGTATGATGGACTAAAACCACCTCTAATACCGTAGGTCCATCCCTTTTCTTCTCTTATTTTAAGATTCAAACGACTATTGAAATTACCGGCCAACGCGAAATTCATGATACCACTTTTGAAGAAATCACCTTTGTAATCGTAGGGTAAAGATTTGAATCCCATAATCAAATCACTTTGCTCCGCATCGGTATATTGGACTCCAAAAATTTGAGATGTAGCAAAATCTTGTGCGAAAACTGGACGAGGAATTTGTACAGTACCATTCGGTAATTTAGATAGAAAATTAAGCTTCTCAGTTACTTCAGTAGAAGTAATTGGTCCAACAACTACCAATCTTGAATTATTCGAATTAAAGTAACTCTCATAATATTTTTTACAATCTTCTAGGTTAACTTTTGACAATTCTTCGGGTGAAGTATAATGACCAAAAGAACTCTCACCGTATTTCAAACGAGACCAAGCATTTGATAATCCAGCGGACCTGGAAGACAAATTACTTTTAACGCCTTCCACACTACGCTTTCTGATTTTTTTAAATTCTTCTTCATCCCATCTAGGTTCAAAAACCATCTCTTCCATGAGCTTAAGCGACTCATCAAGCTTTGATTTTTCGCATTCTAAGAACACCGTAAATCCAGTATTGCTGCTTGAAAAACCAATATTTGCACCTAACTTTTCTAAAGCATTTTCCAGTTGTTCTGGGGTTTTATTTTTAGTCCCTTCACCAAGAATAGAAGCAGTTAGATTAGTAACACCCCAAGGTACATCTTTTCCGTTTTCCAATAATTCACCACCTTCAACTCCAAAAGTGACATAAACTCTGGATGTTTCGTCAAAATTCGAAGTATAAACTTTTATACCGTTTGAAAATTCTGAGCGACTTATCTTAGGAACAGTAACTGGCTTAATTGGAGCAGGAGTTGGACGAACACTTCTTTCAAAGTTATCTTTTACTTCTCTCAATTGTAAATTTTGATATTCTAGATCAAGAGCTACACTTTTGTAGTTTGAATTAGGATTAAAGCTTTCATACTTCGGTGCTTTTTCACCATCGGCAACTCTCAGTGGTTGTATATCAATAACAGAATTGAATTTTCCTTTCAAATATTTTCTATACACTCTCATTATATCTTCTTTAGAGATTTGTTCATATCTCTTAGCCTCATCCATCAAAGAATACAGAGCACCAGAATCATTTTTAATATCCAAATACCAAACTGTACTTAAGAAATTTGCTTTTCTTTCTACACTTTCAAATCCACTTGAAAAGGAAGACAATAAATTTTGCTTGGCGCGAATTAAATCTTCATTGGAGAAGTTCTTGAACTCAAAGGAATCAACTACTTTCAATAATTCCTCCTTCAATTTGAACATATCTGACCAAGGATATCCAACTAAAGTAAAACTGAATTCACCGGCTAATTCATGATTAATAACGCTCAGCGGATTATTTGAAGCGTTTAATTGAAGTGCTTTCTCAGAATCCAAGAATTTCTTGTATAAAACTGAAGACTTTGTGCTACCCATTAGGTAAGCCAATAAATCAAGTGCTGCTTCATCTTCATGGTATGCTGGTACAGTAGGATAAGTGATGTACATCAAAGGAACAGGCGCATTTGCATCTTGAACACTTTTAACACGGTCTTTTTCCAATACTACAGGTCTAACTCTTTTTTTCTTAACGGTTTTTCCAGCTGGGATACCGCCGAAATATTTTTCTGTCCATTTTACAACATCTGCTGCATTAACATCTCCAGAAACGATGATACAAGCATTATTTGGTCCATACCAACGCAAGAAAAAGTTCTTCAAATCGTTACTATCTGCTCTATCTAGGTCGTCAACAAATCCAATTGTTGACCAACTGTAAGGGTGATCGGATGGGTAAAGTTCTTGATCTTTAACTTCCATTAGGAAGCCAAATGGTTGATCGTACCTTTCATCTTTTTCATTCTTTACAGTACTTCTTTGATTTTCAAATTTCTCTTTAGTGAATCCTTCTAAGAAAAAACCCATACGATCGGCTTCCATCCAAAGTGCGGTTTCCGTAAAATTAGAGGGGAAAGTTTCTACATATACTGTGCGGTCTCTGGTCGTATTACCATTCACCTCTCCTCCATATTCCTTGATAATTTTAAAATGTTCTTCATCTGCCACATGTTTTGACCCTTGAAACAACATATGTTCAAAGAAGTGTGCGAATCCTGATTTCCCTGGAGTCTCCCTGGAAGAACCCACATGGTATGTAACATTAATGTGAGCCACAGGATCAGAATGATCTTCACTAACAATTAACTCTAGTCCATTGGGAAGCACATAATGCTCGTATGGAATTACCAATTTACCCGGAACAGCATTGACTTTCTTAATCAATGTTGCTTGCGCAAACAAACCGCTTGATAACAAACCAAATGCGGCAATGAATAATTTTCTCATAAAAAAGACAAAAATAACCTCAAAAGGCGTGAGTATCAAGAATGTTTGATAATAGATTAAAATAATAGGACGAAAGAGAAAACGAATTGAGGTGTATTTTTGTCATTTAAATAGGGATTTTAAATACGATCACATTAATGAAAACATTTTACATAAAGTCAGGTATATTTATTTTAGGAATTTTAGGAGTTTCTACTTTTCAAATACACAGTAGTGCAAGTGGTAATTCTTCTCCAAGAACTGGTGCTCCAAATGAAAGTACATGCACCTCTTGTCATACAGGAACAGCACTTCAAACTAGCGGAAACAATCACAATAAAATAAAACTGTCCGGGAATTTTACTGGTGACGGATATTTACCCGATTCAACTTATCAAATTGTACTTTCTTACAAAGAATCTGGCAAGTCAAAATTTGGCTTTATGGTTACTGCGTTAAATTCTAATAATACTGCGGCTGGAACCTTTAATAGCTTGAATAGTAGAACAGGAACATTTAGTTCTACTGTTTCAGGAAGTACACGATATTATATTGAACACAGCAGTCAGGGAACGAGTTCAGTAGCCAGTGATTCAGCAGCCTGGGTTTTTGAATGGACAGCCCCAAACTCCAACGTTGGAGATATTAAATTTTATATTGCCTTGAATGTTGCGGACAACAACGGAGGAACCGGTGGTGATGTGATATACAACAAAACTGTAACTCTTGCTCCAAGTAAATTACTACCAAAGGCAACTGCTAGTCTTAAGTCTTCGGTGGTTTGTACATTTGCTCAAAATCAATTTTCAGCAACTTCTACCAACAATCCAACGGGATATTCATGGTCATTTCCAGGCGGAGTGCCTTCTACTTCAACTGATTCAACTCCATTGGTTCAATATCCGTCCACAGGGGCGAGAATAGCGATTCTCAAAAGCTTTAATTCAAAAGGAAGTTCCTTGAATGATACAATTTCTTTTAATGTACTTATTGGGGCATCCGCACCTATATTAAATACAAATAGCAATATTGTTCCATTGTGTGAAGGAGATACTGCTTCCATTGAAATACTTCCAATTACGAATCATTCATATACTTGGAACAATGGATTTTCGGGTACTACTCTTAAGACCGATACAGCAGGAAAGTTCTTTGCGATTGCCAGCAGAAGCAATGGATGTAAACAAAGCTCTAGAGAAATTACTGTTTTGAGTTTAAAAGCACCAAAATTTGGAGTATCCTATGGAAGTAGCGGTGATAGCGCATGTATTGGCGAACCTCTTTTGATTTTTACTTCTGACAACAACGGATTCAGCGACTCCTACTCTATCACCTCTAAAACTGGTCCATATGAAACTGATTCATTTATAACTAAAAATCTAAATCTTGGATTAAATTCAATTAAAGTTTGGGCCAAAAGTGTTGCTGGTTGTATAAGTGAATCGAACAACAAACAAATTACAGGTACAGATACTTTGGGCGCCCCAAATGTATTTATCAGTTCTAAATCCATTAGTTCTGTAACTTTCAAATGGGATGCAATCAGAGATTTAATTAGTTACCAATATTCAACAGATCAAGGGAAAACCTGGTTAAATCCGTCAGGAGGAAAAACAACTGATTCCCAAACAATTCAATTGAATGACCCATACGACAAAGTTGAGTTTTGGCTAAAAGCAAATACTAAATATTACTGCGGTGTAACTCGAATTGCTAAAACAACGGGTAGTGGAACAGGTTGTCAAGATATTAATTTTGATTTCTTAGTAAATGATAGCACCCCATGTTTTGGTGATACTGTGTTATTCATCATCGGGAAACTCAATTTCAATTCTGGATTATCCTGGCAATTCGACAGCCTTTCAATCTCTGATACTGTAATTTCAGCTGTGGCTACAAAGTTCAAAAGATATACTGCTAGTGTAATTGATTCAAGCCAATTAGCCTGCGGATATTACTCTAAATATATTGATTTACGAGTAAATATTCTAGAAAAACCGGAATTCACATTTGACTCAACCTTAATTGAAGGTTGCGGAAAAAATACTCTTATTGTTCCAATTAAATTCGAAAATCATAATAATATTGATACCATTTGGATATCATCAAGTAAAGGATCATTAACCTCGAGCAATTCGAATCCATTAAACATTCAAGGAGTAAACAATGAAACTTTTGAATTCTTCTATAGTTCTTTGGAAAATTGTCAATCAGACATGTCTGATGCGATATCTCTTAGCATGGTTGACTCTTTAACTTCAGCATTTAACATCGATTGGATAGATAATTTTGTTTACAAATTCACCTCATCCATTGATACAAGTTTAGCGATACACGAATGGAGAATAAACGATGAATCTGGTGAACTTTTATCGATGCTGTCGTCATTTGAGTTTGATTTTATAGATTCTGCTAATAAAAACTTAACCATTTTTCACTCGGTTCAACCTAAAGCATCAATCAATTATTCCTCACCATGTAAATTCTATACTCAACAAGGATTTAGTTCAAATAATTTAAACAGTAAGTACTTGAGAAAATCAGGATATAATCTATTCCCCAATCCAGTGAAATCTGGTGATAAATTGTCTGTTAACTTTGAAATTGAAAATACTCAGTTAGGTGATTGTTACTTGTACGATTTAAACGGTCGAAAAATTGCCCAATTAAGTTTTGTAAAAAATCAAATTCTTATACCTGCAAATCTGCAAGAAGGAATATATTTACTTGAAATCCAAACGAATTTAGGTTCAATTAAGACTCAAATTTCTCTTTTAAGTAACGAGCAGTAATACTATTTTTTGATTTTAAAATTTCAGGTGTGGGACCTTGGAAAACCAGTGTTCCACCTGCATCTCCAGCTTCGGGACCTAAATCAATAATCCAATCTGCGCATTTGATTACATCTAGGTTGTGTTCAATACATAAAACAGTGTTCCCTTGTTCGATCAATGCATTGAATGAAGTTATTAATTTTTGGATATCATAAAAATGCAACCCCGTGGTAGGTTCATCAAAAATAAACATTACTCCCCCCTCTTTGAATGGATTTGCCTTACTAAGATAAAAGGCTAACTTAACACGTTGTGCTTCACCTCCGCTTAAAGTATTGCTGCCTTGACCTAATTTTACATAACCCAAACCAACTTTTTGCAAAGGCAGTAAGTTATCCACTATGTTTTTTTCATTTCTAAAAAATTCAATGGCATCA
>ENA-UPTJ01001965-UPTJ01001965.1-marine-metagenome-genome-assembly--contig:-NODE-1965-length-10312-cov-5.190309_pt1 | contig 10312 bp, 18 predicted proteins | sample MGYA00238168_ERZ767080 | MGnify/ENA primary metagenome ERZ767080 (study PRJEB28935, sample SAMN06266237) | marine metagenome | isolation source: Columbia River Estuary | place: USA:Columbia River... | reverse complement strand
ACTTTACCCCAAGTTTCAGGCTCAATTAAATGGAATAGCCATAATCCCCTACGTTGATCATCACCATATGGTTGACAAATACGCATTTGTGACAATTTTAACCCTGCTAAATGCATTAAATCATATAATCTATTGTAAGGTAAATGTTTATTTTTTGCGTGATATACCCACAAATCTTGTGTTTTCCAATCATATACTGGATAAACATTGTAAACATTATCTACTACCTTTGTAGTCCAAGATTTATCATTAAATCTAATTTTAGATTTGCTATTAATACTTCTAAAACGATTAAGAGATTCATCTGCTCGAATACCTACAAAACACGCGCAAGTTTTACCTTTTGCATACCATTTGCCAAATTCAGGTACAAATTCTTCAAATTCCATTCCATCGTGAAAAAATGGGAAATAGTCATAATTGGTAATAGCATTTTTAGGAAATTCTCTTATCCAAGATTTTTCTGCTGATTTATCCCAACATTTCCAATGTGTTTCAAATACTGATACAGCATTTCTCAAATGTATAGGTAAGCAAACCCAATAAGGTTCAATTAAATCTGCATACATTTCATAGCATAACTGGATGTGATCAATAGTTAATTTATATTGACCTTCCAAATCAATAAATAAAAGACCTATTTTTTTATTATACTTTTTAGCAAATTCCATTACTAAATGAAGCATAACAGTAGAATCTTTACCGCCACTATAAGAAAGATAGATTTTTTCAAAATTATTGAAAGTGTAATCAATCCTTTCTAAGGATGCGTCTAAGACATTTTGATTAGAATAAAGTTTGGACATTATTGTGGTAGTTTAAACGGTTTATATAAATTTGAATTACATCTTGTGCCGATTCATTGGCTCTATCCTGTTCTTCTTTATCTAAACTATTCCACGCAATACGTGTTAATATTTCAGGAACATTATATTTATACATACAAGATGCGGCTCCTATCCAAGCCTTTCTATTTTGGTTTAAATTGGTTAAATTAACTTTTGCAGATACTTCCCATTTGCTAACCATTTCCATTGATACTTGGAAGAATTCTTGTTTATTTGAAAGCAATTTAATTGCATTTTGAATTTTAATATCCTTATCAATAATGTTATAAGTGTTATACATACCTGCTTTGTAATCTTCCCATAAATTGTATGGAGCAAAATATTGTTTTTTACTTTCTTTAAACATTATAATTCAATTTTGCTGTAATAATTTCTACATTTTTCAATTTGAGATATCAAATAAGATATCTTATAATCATCGTGGCTTATTTCGAATGTTTTAAGCCTTTTTTCAGCAGGAATATGACTAAATGTATGATTCTTTTCAATCTGCTTACAAATGCGCTGATATTGCTTATTATTCTCATCGCATCCGAACTTAAAAAAGTAACGCTTTTGTTCTTCCTGGATGATTTCTAATGGTGTATCAATCAAAGCATAGCGCAATCGTGCTTTTGTTGCTCCTGTAAGCCACATATACCCACGCAATTGCCATTCATATATCTTTGACATATCCGATTCCATAAATGACTTAATCGTAAACGAGCATTTAGTATCTTCCACAATACGTTCACCTTTATCAGTAATTACTAAATCAGGTGTACCCATAATGTAATCATTCTTTAAAAAATCTTTGAACTTCTCGCGGAAGATTCCATCATTTGCGACATCCTGAACTAATTGCATCGCATCTTGTTCACACAGCAATCCTTTGAGCATAGCATCAGTGACAACTATTTCATCGTAGCCATATTCATTCTTCAGCCAAATTTCTTTGATGTATGTCTTTGTAGTTTCAGAAAGCAATCCTGCCTCCTTATCAGCCTTTAATTTAGGCTCGGTCATTAATTTGCCCAATTGAGAGCAACGGAATAATACTTGATTCATAGTGGTAGTTAGTGTTATTGGTCAGCAAATATGCAATTTATTATTCAATAATTGTGCTTTTCAATTCAACTTTCTTCCACATATCATTGTTGATAGTTAAGAATTCAACCCACGCATCGTAGGTTTCTTGTGCTTTACTAATTTCATTGGCATAAAATGGTTTTGATTCTTTACAATACCCATTTTCATCAAATAGGCGCACATAAATCCATTCTACATTGTTAATGTCCGTTTCGCTTGATAGTGTTACTTTGTACTTCATAGTGGTAGTTTTTATTTGTTTTTAGTTGATTTTTTACTGATATTTTCGCGTTGCTCTTGCAATTCATCATAACACCCGTTACCGATGGCAGTATCTTCAAATGCGTTTAATTCTTCTGCTGTTCCTAATTTCTTGATATGTGCAACAATGCGCTCACGTTCCTTGCGATTATTGACTTCATCAATATCCAATGTGGTCTTTTCATTGTCAATATATTCCACCTCATTTGAATCAGCATCTAATACTACTGCCTGGTCGCTGATAACTGCCTTCTGCATTTCAACGGATAAAGGTGCAAATTTGCTCAATAATAACTTTAATACTGTCTTACTTGCCATTGCATCGAAGTCATCCTTCCATAATCCATAACCTTTCGCAAATGTTTGGCTGAACTTCTTGCCATGTGCAGTCAATTCCTCCGTTGACATAAATAAGGTATTTTCTGCTCCATTAATTAGTTTGAAATAAGAAGCATATCCTACAACCTTATCGCTTGTTTTTTTGCTGAAATCGAACTTATATCCTGTTAGTGGATTTGCTTCGATAATTTGTCCTTCATAAATCTTGGAGGATGAAATAGTCAAAAATTGCCCTGAACGATAAGCCAATTGAATGAATGCCTTATATCCCATTTGAAACTGCGCTACTGTCTTATAACTTCCGTCCTTTTGTCGTTGATTGTAAGGTACGATATAGGCGAATCCAAGCGAATTATTCAATGGGAGGTCCAATGTAGCGGCTACTGCCGCAGATTGATACACCGACATTGGATCGGCTTTCTTTAGCAAATCATTTGATGCGACAATCTGCAATACTGATGTAATAAATTGTGGGGAACGCTTCCCTAACATTTCTTTGAACTTATCCTGAACGGATATTTGGGCAAAGAATTCTTTAGTAGTTAAATTTGACATAATTGGTTGGTTTTGTTGGTGTAAAATTACGAATTAAGGTATTAATAATTTGGTTAAATTATGCACAGGAATATGTTAGCAAGTCATTGGAACATCCGTGTAATTAGTAGTTGAACCATCACGATTGATTGAATGATGCAACTTTACTTTTGGCTTATCCTGCGGAACTTCTCTCCAATACTTTTTGCCATTAACAATATACCATTCCCATTTTCTTCCATTGCCTGGAATCAAGAAAGCATAGCGGAATGTTTCGCTGTTTAATAATCGGTAGTAGATTAATTTAAATAATTTTTTCATTGTTCGTCAATTTTAGAATTTAAGAAGTCAACTAATTGTTCGGTGTGGATTGCTCGGTTATTACTGAATTCACATCCGAATTTACGCAATTTAGCATATTGAACATAGAATGTAACTTGTACTTTCTTGTCATCATTGCTTACTGGCTTTCTACCTCGTTTGATTGTTTTTGTTTTTGGCATTTGATTATTTTTTGTCGGGAAGTGGTGGGGTGGTGTTATCTGCATACTACCAACCCCACATTCAACCGAGCAGATTAGTTATTCCAATTATCTTCAGCATTTTCAAGCAGTGTATTGCAGATTACATCAAACATTATACTATTTGTAAATACTGTTTCTCCTATGCTTACAAAATGGCTATGATATTGCAATACAACATCGTGAATTGTTTGTATTTCATAATGAAATTCAATAGGAGTGAATAAGTCATCTTCATCGCGTTCCCATCCTTCAATTACTTCTAATAATGTGTAAGTAACGAAGATTTCGTAGCCATTGTCATCACTGATTGGTGAAGTGATTTTTTTCTCTTTGGTGATAATTTTGCTCATTGTATTTGTTGGTTTTAGTTAATTGAACAATCGATTGATAAAGTAGCGTAGTTTAAGCCTAATTGGTTGATCATAGCATCAATTAGTTGACCTGAATAGGTGCGCTTTAAATCTACTTCTATTTGAAGCATATTAGTGGATGCGTAGTTATGCTCATGCCATTGACCATTTTCATCCATTACTTCAACTTGAACAGGAATGCCTGCAATAAGATTTAATTCGATTTCGGTGTAAATGTTGTTTTTCATTGTGGTAGGTTTTAATTTTTTATATGCGTGATGGATGCGCATCCCCCATTTGATTAATTTAAAAAAATAACTTTATACAAATTAGTGGTTGTTTCTACGTACCAATTTTTATTGCTATCGTATAACACATTAAAATCTTCACCTAAACAGCCAACAAATAGTTCTGCACGATCAATATTAGAATTTTCCCATCTACGTACAGGTTGAGCAAATAATACATCGGCTTGTTCTCTAATAACTTGGAATTTTTTTGAAATTTTCATTGTGGTAGGTTTTAATTGTTTTTTGATTGTTTGGTAGAACAAAGATAAAACGCGTTTTTACATTTTGCAAGTTTTTTTATAATTATTTTTCACTTTTTTAATCAAATATGCCTCAAACATCGTCCTGGACGGCAAACTATTTTTTAAGAATAATAAAAAAATGGCACTATTTAAACGGAGAAGGGGGTGGACTAAAGCCAAACCCCCATTATTAACAACAAACCTCCGTATCTTTAAATCAAATGTTCATCCTGCAAAGGAATTAAATCCCTATTATCTACTCGCCTGTAACCTTGGTCCCAAAGAATGCGTGTTAATGCTGTTGAAAGCCTAACAATACCTTCCTCGTTCATTTCAGGCAACAAGATATGACAACTTTCGTGCGTTAGTATCTCCAAGTGCTTTTTGCCATTAATTCTTATATCAATTTCTATAGTACCTGTTGAATGGTCCGCAATTCCGTAAGCCTTCTCCTTGCCTAATCTACGATACTTAATCGTAACTTCCTCAATTTGTTTCCTACGCTTCGCCATAGCATTACAAATCTATAGTCTGCGTTCCGTAAAACATAGCTTTCTTAATCAATTTTCTTGAACCATTTTCATCGCGCACTTGTTCTACATTAATAAATACACCACCTAATGGCTTGGCAGGTCTGCCCTTTTCAATATGGAATCCACCTTCGGTATATTCTTGTTTGTAAGTACTACTTTGAACCAACAATACGGACTTAATCTTAGCCTTGTTGCTACTAGGACTTGTATCCAAATAGTGCATCATTACTTCGGTATTTGATTTCTCGTGGATGTGTCCCTGGCTGATAATATCAGCATTCTCTACTGCCATCATATGGCGCGACATTGATATTTGCCCACGTGTAACCGCACCACCACCACCATATCCGTGATGAAAGTATAAGTTAAGAACATTGTTTACCTTTCCACTATTAGTTTCAATTATCTTAATCATTACCCATCCGTGGTAACCCATAACAGGAACTGCTCTACCCATTCCACCTGCAAATCGTTCCAATACATCCGTTTCTAAATTCTTCAAAATGGCTGTTTCGTGATTCCCATTGCCCAATATCATATTCTTGCTGTATGGCTTATACCATTCAATGGCATCATTGATAACTGCATCCAAATAATTGTGAACATTATGTTCAGGGCGAATATCTTTCTTGCTTCTGCGTGGATCCCATTTCCCCTGCATCAAGCAGAATGTATCGCCTGGCATTACAATCAATGCTTCCGTTTGCAACGCTTCATCGAGATGTTTCTTTAATAGCTTCCTGTCGCATTTGGGATTATCCCAATGGTGGTCAGGGCTGATAAAAATGTTGAAGTCCTTTTCTCCTTTTTTCAGGTAAACGCGAACTTCGCATACCATTTTGTTAAGTTTCTTGATTTCGTAGCGTGGCATCGTCAATTGTTTTGTATGAGCAGGAATATGTGCCTATGATAGCCATCTAATTCACAATGCTCAAAATCAGAAAATGTAAATGGATAGTGTGTGATTTCTTTCTCCACACTCGTTATTTCTTCCATCTGCTTCCAATATTGAGCAAATGCAGGATTATCTTGTTTGATGATTATCTGCCCATTATCCTCCACGCCTAATTCCTTGACTAATTTGTCCGATTCAGAACGCACGAATTCCACGCTCGGCTTGATGCTTTGCAATAATTCGTTTAAATAATACTTTGTCTTGAATGGTAACTTATGCGCTAAAATTCCTTTGATTTGGTCGTTGCCTTCCAATTCAAGTTGCAATGCTAAAATTTGGTCTAATGTTAATTTGGTAGATTTCATTAGACAAATATAGTAATTATTCTGATTCTAACAATTCTTTGATGCGTTGCTCGGCTTGTTCATCGGTCCATTGACCTACTGCATCATAGGCTTCGCCTTCCCATAATACCAATATGCGCTTGATAGGATTGCCCAATTCATCAATTGCCATTGACAATTCAGTAACTACTGTCTTGTAGTCCTGACTATCAGTAATTGTTGTATAACTAACCACATCCGTCTTAATTGCGGAACGCGCATCTATTTGCTTTGATAATTGTATTTCCATTTTTATACGAGTGTAAATGTTTTAGTAGTTGCGCCAACACGCATTTTTAAATTGGTCCCATCATACCAAATATCACCATCAGCAGGAGCAGATGGAGCAGTACCTGCAGATGTTTTTAAGTTAATTTGCGCATACCCTGTTGCACCTGCCCCAATATGCAATAATGCCGATGCAGTATTCAACGCACCTGCTGTATCTATTGAAGTACGCAAATAATGCTGTTTAAACGCATAACCTGATGATGTTTGGAATATATCCCAACGCTCGGCTATTTGTGACGCTGTGAAAGCAGTTGAAGATGGAATAGTGATTTCCATTACTCGGCATCCTGTGCTTCCTGAACCTGGCGAAAACATACGCAACTGCCATTCAGGAACCGTTGCCACATAACCACCTAATGACCTATTTGCAAAAGTAAATAATGGGAAATAGGTGTTTGTATTTACCGATTCATTATGTGTAAATATAATTCCTTGTGCATTGGTAACCGTTACAGGCTGATTCGCGGCACTTGCTGTTATGGTTGTGCCTGAAGCATAACCGCCTGAATTGATACCATTTAACCTTATTACGCGATTCGAATTGGATTGAATAGTTTGTTGTGCTGTGAATGTATTAGCAGTACCAAATAAGTCAAACCACGCAGGAGCAGATGCACCTGCTTGAAGAATAAATCCTGATGTACCTATACCTAATCTCGTTGGGGTACCACTTGCTCCACCATATATAATATCCCCTGCTGTGGTCATTGGATTAGTCATCCCTCCACTTGAAACGGTTGCCCAACTTGTCGTTGTTCCGTTTGTGGTTAAGTATTTACCACTATTGCCTGTTTGAGATGGTAATAATCCATCGGCAGTGTAAGTAGGGATATTTAGTGTATTGCTCACAAAAGTAGCAGAACCACTACTACCTGTTGTTGTGAGTGTAATTTGCGCTTGTGGTGTATATCCTAAAATCGTGGCAATTGTTTTATTCTTCCATAATGAAGTAGAACTTTCATAGGTTAGAATATCGTTGTTTGTAGGAGTGGCAATAGCAACATCATGTAATTCGTCTAATTCATAGCCATTTTGAATCCGTAATACTATTGTTCCATTTGTCGGTGATGTTCGCGTAACTACACCAATATAAACAAGATGGTTAGGTGCTGATGGTTTTACATTTGTAACATACCCTGCGTTATTTGGATCTAAATATAATTTATCACCATCTGATAATGTGACAGCAGTAATTGGGTGTGGTGCTGTTGTCCGTGTATCTAAATTATCAACAAATCCTGCGCACATTACATACCCATCCGTATTATTAGGCATATCAACTAAAACCATCCCAAATGTACCTGCTGATGTTGATTCAGCATTGGCTCGTGATAATGTAAAATTAGGTCTATTACCTGTTGAACCACTAATATAAACAATTGAACCTTTATATAAGGTTGCTCCTGTTGAATTTCTCCCTAAAATAGTAATCCCTTCTGCTTTGTCAACCACCCCTGAATTATCCGTATCATAAACGGACTTCAACATCACATCAGTGAATAATACCCCACTATCTTTAATTAATTTGCCTGTTGTTCCATCAAATAGAACCACATCGCCATTTACGGACGAAGCAGGACCAACGACATCCCCAATCACTAAAGGAATGGTTGGTTTGTTTTTAATGTAAGCGTATGATGTAATATCCGTTTCCGTCCAATCTGCTTGTACCTGTTCAGGTAAATCAGCATAATTCAATTTTTGACGCGATAATTCCACCAATTTATTTTGGATGTATTGGAAGGAATAAACAGGATATACTTTTTGCGTTGACATAGAACAAAGTTACAAATTAGAGGGGAATACCGAAGCATCCCCCAACTAATTCTTTAAGGTTGTGATGTTTCTTCCAATTCCGAATGATCAACGGTTAACTTGGAAATGGCAGTTGCTACCGAACCGACAGCAATCATATATCCTCCAACTGCTACAATTGCAGTAGGAATAATAATACCACTTGCAGGTAATGCCACAATCGAAGCACCCACTGCACCAAGACCAATGCCAATCTTCGCAATTTTTTGGAATAGTTTAGGGCTTTTCGTTGTAAGCCTCTTTTTAATAGTTAAATCAGCCATATCAATGGTGTTTTTTAGGTGTAATCCATTTCACAATTAACTTGAAAAGCCATCCACCTAATGCAGTAATGAAACCAACAAATAAAGCCATTACTAACTTTATAATGAATTCATGCACTGTGCTTGATAAATGAATCGAAAATAAGCCATAAGAGAATCCCCCTACAAAGCCTATTGTTTGTTCGATATGTACGGACAGCCAATCTCTGAAATGTGTCATAGTTAGAAAATTAAAATAGGGGAATGTTACAGCACTCCCCTATTATTAATCACATACAAAGATGCCATCAGGCTTCAAGTAAGGAACAGGGTGGTCCTCCTGGATGAATGAGAAACTAACTTCCCAAACCACGCGTTTCTTCTTGTCATTCTGAATGACTGCTTTTGGTTGAATTGTAACCATACCTTCGGAAATGTGAACGAAGTTTTCAGAGCAGAAAGCAATCTTGTAATCCTTGTGGGCAGTTTTACGTGCTTTGTTATAAGCAACAGCGTTTGCTTCATAGTTGAAGTCGCTAAACATACCTTTGAATTCAGATGTTTCGTACTCTTTGTCATCATTACCAAATCCTTCACCGTATTGCTCAGTTCCTCCATCAAATTGTCCGTTAGTTTTTGGAATAACGAAAATTGAACCTGCGGAGATACCTGTTGCCCATTCGGTTGGATCGGTAGGATCAGTGAAAGCAAAAGATTTATGGATAAGAGCCACACCACGAATTCTTCCGTGTTCAATAGGAGCGCACGGCTCACATTGGAATGCACTCAAAGCCAAACATCCTGTGCCGTAAGTAGTACCGTAAGACATTGTCTTTAAAGTTTAAAATTAAATTGATTGTTTACTACACCTCCGTGCAGTCGCAGATGCTGAAGCAATCCTTTTCAAAAGTCGAATCAATTGTATAATTGATAGCAAAATACAAGTGGTCGTTTTGCAAAATATTGCTCACACCTTTAAATTCCTGACCGAATAACGAATTTTTTTCGTAGTTCGTAGATGTTGGCACAACAAATAGGCTAAAGAATGGTTTAAGATTCATTTGCCCAAAAATTGCTCCCGATATGGCAGATTCTAATTCGTGTTCCGAAAGAAACCCTACTTTAGAGGACTGCGCCCACACAACCATTTGCATAGTCGTGACCTGTTTAACGATTGAATAATCATCCCCATAATCTTCATCCTCCACAACGCTATATGTATTCCCAACTAATTTATGGTAAACGATTAAATTGTATTTGTCATCTAATACGATGGCTTTTGCATCTTTGCTATTTGGAACACGTACACCTGGAAAAGTGGCCGTTCCATTTTCTTTTAAAGTACGCGTGATTGGAATGGTGATGCCACTATATTGTGCCATCTGAAATTCTTGTGATGGCAGTTTCGCTTGAATCTGCGCATTGATATTTGCTACGATGTTACTTAGTAAGGGCATTGATTAACGCATCTTTGGCGATTTCACTCGCTATTTGTTCTTCTTCTTTTGTAAGAGCATAAACTGTATGCCCGAACCGATTATCATTCCACACTGCCTTCTTATAGTTTTCCGCGTTGTTATATCCTAACCCATAGGAATTATTGCCAACTGCTTGAACAGTAAAATCATTCTCCATTTGTCTTGTCAAAGATAATACAACTTTTGAATCTGCTGTTCGGTTATATTTCCGTTGTCTTT
>ENA-UPTJ01001963-UPTJ01001963.1-marine-metagenome-genome-assembly--contig:-NODE-1963-length-10322-cov-5.077140_pt1 | contig 10322 bp, 10 predicted proteins | sample MGYA00238168_ERZ767080 | MGnify/ENA primary metagenome ERZ767080 (study PRJEB28935, sample SAMN06266237) | marine metagenome | isolation source: Columbia River Estuary | place: USA:Columbia River... | reverse complement strand
AGCAGCCATCGCCACCTCCTGCATTAGCACTAAAAACAAAGGCGAATAATGCTACCAATAGCATAGAAATATAATTTTTCATAAAAAATGATTTATTGATTAATGATTTGAAGCTTGTTTGATTGTATTGACAAATAGATTAAACTTTTGGAGGAAGCCACAAATCATTACTATAAGTAGAATGTATGGTTTGGTAATGATAATTTGCAGATTCTTTGGATGGATACATTTTCTTCAAAGCAATTTCTATTTTCTGTAAAACAAATCCCATTCCTCCACAGCAACTTAAAAATGGATTACATCCTTTGTCGCAACAATTGTCTTTTTTTTCTTCTGTTTTTTTGCTTTTACAACAATGCTTTTCTTTTTTAATTTCTTCAGCATGCGCCATAGTAGGCATAGCTGTTAAAAGCAACACGAACAAAGTTACTATAGAAGCAAAAAATCGCATACTTGAATTTAGCACACAACTGTGATTGTTCCTAATTTTTAAGGATTGTTAACCTATTGATTGCAGCTACAGTTTTTGTTTCCTTCTACTAAAGAAAGGTCTTTAATGACGCTTCTTTCGTTCATCATGTCTACCAAAACATAGTAGCTTTTTGTACCAGCTTCAAAGGAGATGTAATATGTTTTTGGTGCTTTGTCTACGTTGGTTAAGTCGTGACTAAATTCTACATCGCCATCGGCAATGCCATCCACCACCCCTTGTTTGCTTAATTGATGACAATTGATCAAACATTCAACACTATCTGTAAAATCTAATTTGTTTTCTTTAGCTAAAATAAAGCCTTTCACTCTGTTTTCGGGAAGCCAGCTTACAGCAGTGTTGTGCAAAGGGTCATCGTTTCTAAAAAGCAACGAGATGAATAGTAAAATACTCATTAAGCCTGCGCTCATGAAAAATATAAAAAATCTTCTTTTTCTGGTCATGGGTTAAAATGCTGCCATTAATAGTTCTATGTCTTTGTAAGGCAAACAAAAAGTTTCGCCTAATATTTTGTTGGTGATGATGCCCTTGTACATATATACGCCGTGACGCAAGCCGCTGTTGTTTTTAACCATTTTCTCAATTCCACCATGATTGCCAATATCTAAAATCAATGGAGTGAACACATTGCTTAATGCGTAAGATGCCGTTCGCGAAACGCGCGCTGCGATGTTGGGCACACAATAGTGAATAATGCCGTGTTTGATGTAGGTTGGATTTTCATGCGAAGTAACTCTTGATGTTTCAAAGCATCCGCCGGAATCAATACTTACGTCAACTATCACTGTTCCTTCTTTCATGGTTTCTACCATTTCTTCAGTCACCACACAAGGCGTTTTGCCATCTTTCGCACTCAATGCGCCAATTACTACATCCACATTTTTCAATGCTTTCAATAAAACTTTTGGATGTATTACAGATGTGTTTAAACGCTGTCCGACATGATTTTGTAATCGGCGCAATTTGTAAATATTATTATCGAAAACTCGAACCGATGCGCCCAATCCAATGGCAGCTCTTACGGCAAATTCACCCACTGTGCCGGCACCAATAATCACTACTTCCGTTGGTTTAACACCTGATATTCCTCCCAGCATATGTCCGTGGCCACCATGTGCCTTACTTAAATACTCTGCTGCAATTAGCATAGATGATGTGCCAGCAATTTCGCTCATCGCTTTCACGATAGGATAAATTCCATCTTCATCTTTAATATAATCGAAAGCGATAGCTGTTAGTTTTTTCGACATCAGCTGTTGCATGAAATTTCTCGGTTGTACAGGAAGTTGTAAGGCTGAAAAAAGAATTTGTTTAGAAGAGGGATTTAAAAATTTGATTTCTTCAAGAGTAGGAGGAGAGACTTTTAGAAGTACATCGGCCTTGAAAACATCTTCACGGTTGTAGGCTATTTCTGCTCCTGCTTCGCTGTAATCTCTGTCACTAAAATTAGCACCTTCTCCTGCTTTGCTTTCCACAATAACGCGGTGCCCGTTGTTTATCAAAACCGCTACAGAATCGGGAACCAAAGGAACTCTGTTTTCTTGAATTGCACTTTCTTTGGGTATTCCAATATACAGTGAGCTTTGACGGCTAGCGATTTCAAGCATTTCTTCTTGTGGCATAAATGCCGATTTCGCTAAGTTTCTTAATAAATCATCTGATGACTTCATTTTTCTTCACTTACAGTAATTGTTCTTACTAAATTTTCCTCCTTAATGCTGATGCAAATATGCTTTGCAGGCATTAAGTTAAATATTTTTTCTGGCCATTCAATGAAGCAGTAATAATTTGAATCGAGATAATCTTCTATGCCTATGTCGAAGGCTTCGTTTTCATTGTTTAATCGGTAACAATCAAAGTGATATATTTTTTTGTGGAGAGGGGAGTGGTATTCATTTACGATGGAGAAAGTCGGACTACTTCCATATCCCTCGCATTGTAGAATTTTGCAAAACTCTTTCGTTAGAGTTGTCTTGCCTGCACCCATTTCACCGCACAAAAGAAATAGTTTGTGTGACGGAAATACAGATAATATTTCCTCCGCTACTTTTTTTAATTCTGTTAAATTCTGTACTTCAAATTTCATTGCTTAAAGATATTTTGTTTTTTTTTATTTCAATGATATTTTTATCTTACCCTCATCTGCTAATGTATTCACCATGCGAAAAAACTTTTACCTATTAATGTGCGTAGCCTTGTTTTCATTTGCTGCAAAAGCTCAAAATCCATCTTCTACTATTGCTTCTTGGAAAAATGATGCCGGCCAGTTATCTACTCTTAATTCTGCAGTAGATGCGGCTATTGCTAATAATGAGTGGGGAAACAGAGAGCTGCACAATGTTGGAAATTCGGGTTGGGGAGCCGTTCGAACTACTCCTTATCGCAATCACTTGAATTATCTAAAAACAAAAGTGAATAGTGGCGATTTATGGGTGGGTACTGTATCTGAAGTACTGACTTACCAAATACAAAAATTGAAGTTTACGCCTAATGCTTCTTACGACGCCAATTCACAAATAACCACAGTCACTTTCGCTGCTGCACATGCCGAAATAAAGGTGGATGTTGCTGCATATTTAGCGCCTTTAGATGTAAAAACATCTGCAACAGTTGTTGTTGATATGGATGGTATGGATGAAGACTGGGTGGTGATGCAAAACAGCACCAGTATTGCTGATTTTACCAAGAAAAATGGCAAACTTTACGTCAATGTTTATCCTCATCTTGGTTCGCTACAAATCTTTAAAAGCTCCTTGGTTTCTGTGTATGAAAATTCAGTAACTGAAAGAAAAATTTATCCAAATCCAGCAGTTAACGAATTGCACATTGAAGGAAATGTTTATCAAGCTGTAATTTATGATGTTCAAGGTATGCAAGTAAAACAAGCTAGCAACAATACTATTGATATCAGCGAATTAAACGACGGAATATATATGGTGAAAATTGATGCTTCACCAGTTTACTTTAAGTTTGTGAAATGCACCAAGTAGGGGATGGTCCGTCAGCTAACGGACGCCCAACTATTTTAATACAATGGGCGACCGCAAGGGTCGCCCCTACAGGCTATTTGCTGGTCAACGTTACTACCGGAATAATCATTTCTTCCAACGAAATTCCACCATGCTGAAAAGTATTTTTATAATGCTTGGCGTAGTGATTGAAGTTGTTTGGATAAGTAAAGAAATCGGCATTTTTACTAAAGATATAGCGCGCACTAATATGCGTTTTTGGTAAGAATACTTCTTCTGGTTTTAATATCTCAAAAACGTCTTTTGGATTGTACTGCATTCCTTGTCCTTGCTTATACCTCAAGTTAGTAGTAAGTTCCTTGGTGCCCACCACTTTTACAGGTTCTTTAACGCGCATAGTGCCGTGGTCGGTGCTAATTACAATAGTGGCTTTTTTAGCGCTTATCTTTTTAATCAATTCGAGCAAAGGAGAATGGCTAATCCACGAACGAATCAGCGAGCGATAGGCCGATTCATCTTCTGCCAATTCACGCAATATTTTTATGTCGGTGCGCGCATGTGAAAGTGCATCTACAAAGTTGAAAACGATAACATTTAAATCGTTGTTTTCAATCTGATTCATGTTATCTACCAATCGCTTGCTCTGATCTAAATGCGCAATTTTAGTGTAGCTCCATTTGATGTTTTGATGGTTGCGTTTTAAAAAGGCGGCGATAAATTCTTCTTCAAACTGATTTTTGCTTCCGTCTTCATCTTCATCTTTCCACATGGTTGGAAATAGCTTTGCGATATCGCTAGGCATGATTCCCGCAAATATTGAATTTCTCGCAAACTGAGTAGCAGTAGGTAAAATTGAGTAGTAGCACTGATCTTCTGTAACGCTTCAATATTCGCTAAATACTTCTTGCAACACTTTCCATTGGTCGTAACGCAAGCAGTCGATTAACAGAAAATATACTGGCTGACCTTTACCAACATGTGGCAACACTTTATTTTTAAAAAGGTTGTGCGACATTAAAGGCGCTTCTTTCGGATTCTTAAACCAATCCACATAATTTCTTTCTACAAACTTGGCGAATTGCTGATTGGCTTCTGTTTTTTGCATGTCGAAAATTTCGTTCATGCTTGCCTCTTTCGCAACGTCTAATTGCATATCCCAATACACCAATTCTTTGTAAAATTCAATCCATTCTTGGTGATTCATTCTGTCGCCCAAGCGCATTCCAATCTTGCGAAATTCTTGCTGATAATCGGTCACCGATTTTTCTCTCACCAACTTTTTCTCGTCTAAATTCTTTTTGATAGAAAGTAATATTTGGTTCGGATTGACTGGCTTGATGAGGTAATCGGAGATTTCACTTCCTATGGCATTTTCCATAATCATCTCTTCTTCGCTCTTGGTAATCATGATGACTGGCACCGACTTCTTAATTTTTTTGATGGCCTGTAAAGTATCAATTCCGGTAATACCGGGCATATTTTCATCTAAAAAGATAATATCGAAATGTTCTTGCTTTACCTTCTCTAAAGCCTCGTTGCCACTCAGCACTGTGGTAACATCGTATCCTTTTGCAGTGAGAAAAAGCACGTGAGGTTTCAATAAATCAATCTCATCATCAGCCCAAAGTATTTTTATCTTGTCCATTTTAAAAGTTCAAAGTTTAATGTTCAATGTTCATTGTTGTATTCTTTCCGAAATTAGCAAATTGGAAGGATTGTTTGCTAACTTTGAACATTAAACATTGAACATTGAACTCTTCAGTAAATAAAAGAAAAATCATCAACGACCCAGTGTATGGTTTTATTACACTTCCGTATGAAATCATTTACGATTTAATAGAACACACGTATTTTCAGCGTTTGCGAAGAATTCGTCAGTTGGGTTTAACCACCATGGTTTATCCTGGTGCTTACCACACGCGTTTTCATCATGCTTTAGGAGCGATGCATTTGGTTACCGAGGCTTTAACTACTTTGAAAAGTAAAGGGGTTGAAATTACCGAAGAGGAAGCACAAGGAGTTACTATTGCTATTTTGTTGCATGATATTGGTCACGGTCCGTTTTCACACGCTTTAGAAAATACGATCGTTCAAGGCACCGGACACGAAGAATTGTCGATGCTTTTCATGAATCGCCTGAATGCCGAGTTTAACGGTCAGCTTACCACTGCCATCGCCATTTTTAAAGATGAATATCCAAAACGCTTTTTACATCAATTGATATCTAGTCAGCTAGATGTTGATCGCCTCGATTACCTTACTCGTGATAGCTTCTATACTGGTGTTAGCGAAGGTGTAGTAGGAGTAGAGCGTATCATCAAAATGCTTAATGTTAAAGATGATAATATTGTGGTAGAAGCCAAAGGAATTTATTCTATTGAGAAATTCTTAATTGCGCGCCACATCATGTACTGGCAAGTGTATTTGCACAAAACAGTAATCGCTGCGGAGTTCTTGTTAATTAAAGCTTTGAAGAGAGCTAAAGAACTAGCAAGAAATAAAGTCGACTTGTTTTGTACGCCCGCTTTTAAAATGTTTTTGTACAATGATTTCAATAGTACCGATTTCGAAAAGAATCCTGAATTGCTCAATAATTTCGGACAATTAGACGACTACGATATTCTAACTTCGATTAAAGTTTGGCAGCAACATGAAGACCCAATTTTATCTACTTTGTGTCGCCATCTCATCAACAGAAAATTATACAAAGTTGAATTGAGTTCAGAAAAAATTGACGCTTCTTATCTAAAACAATTACAGTCTGCATACACTGTAAAAGCTGACGATTTAGAATATTTCGTTTTTACCGATGTCATCAGAAATCAAATTTACAACAAAGAGAAATCGCCTATCATTCTACTGTACAAAGACGGCTCAACAAAAGAAATAAGCGAAACTTTCGATTTGTTCAATGTAGCAAATTTGGTGAGGCCAGTGGAGAAGTATTTTGTAAGTTATTTAAAAGATTAGGGCAATAGTTCCTTCGGGGTACCTCAGGATGACATACTGGGTAAGTGCTAGCTGATAAGAGTGGTTGTCATCCTGAGGTACCCCGAAGGAACTATTGTCCCATAAATTATTTGGAGTGTTTTCGGATGATGTTTGTTAGTTGACTACGCCGCTTTTTTAGTTTTCAATTCATACGGCTTATTAAACGCCTCTTGTCTCATCTTAAATCTATCGGCTAAAATTCTAATGCTTTCTTTAGAAAATCCTTTTTTGTATTTCAGCATATCAGAAACTAATCCTTCACTAACATTAAGAAGTTTGGCGATATCGATAGCTTTTAGTTTATGGTCTTTCATTAATAGTTTTAAAAATTGAACAGGGTCTAATTCAGGGAGAGGATTCTTTTGTCTATCGTATGTTTCAATCAACAAAGTTAGCAAACTGATTTCATCTCTGTCGTTTTTTGTTTTACCTTTTTTATTTACAATATCCCATAGTATATCACAATATTTGAAATATTGTTTTTCGGTAGCGATGACTTTGTATTTGAGAGTTTCCATATAGCTAATGTATAAAATAATTTTAATTTCTTCACGAAAAGAGAAGATATGTTCGTGCTTTGTTTTTAAAGTATGGGTCACTATTGTGCGTTGGCCAGTGCAAAAGGCGAGGCTGCAGAAAGGCTGTGAAACAAAAATTCATCCGGATAAAAGGAGGATGAAAATTTTTGGAGAGAGCGGGGGCACCCGTCAGCTGACGGGCATTGAATTTTTTGCTTCGTTTTTGTTTCAAGACAAAAATGAAGTCTTTGTTTCTTTTGAAAAGAAAAAATTAAAACCTCCCCGCAATCTCCTCCATCTTCTTCACATACAAAAAGCGATTATCCCACTTTGCCATGTCAAATAGCAATTCTTCTCTTTTGAGCGAAGAGAATTTATCTACACTTCCATATTTGTTTTCTAATTCGAACAATCGATGAATACCTACCAAACCAAAGGCAAAAATAGGGGCTAGGCGACGAACCAAATAATATTGTTGTTTCTTGGAAAGTGCTGTTTTTGCTAGAGAATTGAAAAGTAGATTTAATTCATTCCAATAAATTTCTTCGAGTTCTTTTACCGAAGATATTTTACTCATTATGGTGTAAATTCCTTCTTTGTGATCTTTGTAAGTATCAAAAATGTCGTTCATCAATTGTCCGAGCACTCCCGATTGATAAATGATTTTTTTTTCATTTGCATTCCAAGTCCCATCAATTAATGAGTTCACTAGCAAAGATGTTTTGCCGTTTTTATTTCGCGATAAAGTAAGCGTTTCTTCTTTGCTTAAATTTGAGTTTACTTGCTGCAATGAATCATATTGTGCTTGAAGTGCATTTTCTAAAGCAGAATTATAGTCAGATGGAATATCTAATTTTTTAAACTCTTCTTCTAAATAATATAGCAATTGTGCTTTCGATGATTTTTCTTCCAATGCTTTTCCTTCGCCAAACGATTTTTTTACTTTCTCTTTGTTCCATCCTTCTTCGTCTAATAAATCATCGAAAAGTGTTGCCATAGCGCTCATCAAACTCAGCTTTCTTTTTTCATCTTTCGTTAATCGTCTTTGTTTGAGCAAAACATAATTGTCGGCATTTCCGCAAATGGTAAGTAAAGGGTAATACTTCAAGGTTTTTTTACGCTCGTCTTTTGTTAAAGTATGCTGTGCTTTTTCACAAGCATTTTCCACTAGCGGTTTTAAATAGAAACGAATAATGAAATATTCCTGAATTACTTTTACAATGTAATCAGCAGATATTATGATGAACCAAAAGCTTGATTTGATAAACGTTTTCAAGGATATGGAAATGAGTAGCCAAATTAATAAATAACTTTTAAGTTTTGCATATATTTGCGTCGACCCTAATTTTGAATGTATGGAATTTTCAGCGCAACAGATTGCCGCTATGCTTGGCGGGACAATAGAAGGAGATAGCAACGCAAAAGTTAATACTGTTGCTAAAATTGAAGAGGGGCATCCTGGAGCATTATCATTTTTAGCAAATCCATTGTACACTCAGTTTATTTATGAGTGCAATTCTTCAGTGGTTTTAGTGAATAATGATTTTCACCCCGAGAAAGCTGTAAAAGCAACTTTAATACGCGTTGCAAACGCTTATGAAGCTTTTGCGATGCTCTTGGCGCAATACGACAAAATAAAAAGAACTCGTGTTGGCATTGAGGGTCCGCACCACATTGGAAAAAACTCAACTTACGGCGAAAATATTTACTTAGGTGCTTTTGCAGCTATTGGCAACAATGTGAAGTTGGGTAATAATGTTCAAATTCATGCGCATTCAAGCATAGGTGATAATTGTGTGGTTGGTGATAATACGGTGATTTATGCGGGAGTGAAAGTTTACGACAGCTGTAAAATTGGCGCAAATTGTATGATTCACGCAGGAGTGGTAGTGGGAGGAGATGGTTTTGGTTTTTCTCCAAATCAAAACAACAACTACCAAAAAGTTCCTCAAATTGGTAATGTAGTCATTGAAGATTTTGTTGAAATCGGTGCCAATTCAGCGATTGATAGAGCTACAATGGGGTCTACCATTATTCGCAAAGGGGTGAAGTTAGATAATCTAGTGCAAATTGCGCACAATGTAGAGATAGGCGAGAATACGGTAATTGCCGGACAAACGGGCGTTGCTGGGTCGACTAAAATTGGTAAGAATTGTATGATTGGCGGACAAGTGGGTATTGTTGGACATTTAACTATAGCTAATGGTGTTAAAATCGCTGCGCAATCTGGTATCGGACACAATATATTAGAAGAAAATGCCATTTATCAAGGTTCACCTGCTTTTGATATCGGCGACTACAAACGCTCTTATGTGATGTTTAGAAATTTGCCCGCACTAGCAGGTAGAATAAGCGATTTGGAAAAAGCGTCCGCAAAACAAGGCTAAACCACCTAAATTCTTTACATTTGGCGCTATCAAAATTGAGTATGGAGAAACAGCGCACGATAGAAAAAGAAACATCCATAGAAGGGGTGGGCTTGCACACGGGACAAAAAGTAAAACTAACTTTTAAACCTGCCCTAGATAATCATGGTATCGTTTTTCAAAGAGTAGATTTAGAGGGTCAGCCTAAGGTTCAGGCTATTGCTGATAACGTTACCGAAGTAGAAAGAGGTACCACCATTGAAAAGAAAGAAGCTAAAGTAAATACTATTGAACATGTAATGGCTTCCTTGGTTTCTCTTAAAATTGACAATTGTTTGATTGAGTTGAACGGACAAGAAGTGCCGATAATGGACGGTAGTTCCAAACCATTTGTGGAATTACTAAAAGCAGCAGGAGTGAAGTTTTTGAACGAAGACCGTAAAGTTTATAAGGTTAAAGAAACCATTGTTTATAGAGACGAAGCTCGTGGTGTTGAATTAATGGTTGTTCCCGATGATAGCTACAGCGTTACTGCTATGATTGATTACAATTCACCGGTTTTGGGTGCGCAGCACGCGACCTTAGATAAGATTGAGGATTTTGAAGATCATATTGCCTCTTCTCGTACTTTTTGCTTTTTACACGAATTAGAATTGTTGTTAAACCATAACCTAATTAAGGGTGGTGATTTAAGCAATGCTATTGTGGTGGTAGACAAAGTGGTGAGTCAGGATGAACTTGATAAACTTGCTGTATTGTTTAACCGCGAAAAAGTGGAAGTTAAAACAGAAGGATATTTAAATAACTTGGAATTGCGTCATAAAAACGAACCTGCTCGCCATAAACTGTTAGATGTAGTTGGTGATCTAGGGTTAGTTGGTGCGCCTATACAAGGAAAAATAATTGCCAAAAGACCCGGCCATGCCGCAAATGTTGAATTCGCTAAATTGATTAGAAAAAAAATGGAAGCTGAAAAAAATGCTGTTCC
>ENA-UPTJ01001960-UPTJ01001960.1-marine-metagenome-genome-assembly--contig:-NODE-1960-length-10334-cov-6.473295_pt1 | contig 10334 bp, 7 predicted proteins | sample MGYA00238168_ERZ767080 | MGnify/ENA primary metagenome ERZ767080 (study PRJEB28935, sample SAMN06266237) | marine metagenome | isolation source: Columbia River Estuary | place: USA:Columbia River Estuary... | reverse complement strand
CCACTTTTTCGCCAACAGCTTCGGCCAAATACACCGCTTTTTCGCGGGCGACTTTTAATGCTTGTATTTTGAGCTCTTTTTTTACGGCATCTAGTTTAGAATAATCGTAGCTCTCAATTGCGCTATATTGCACACCCTTGGCATCTACCCCGGCAAGCAGTTGGTTCCATTTGCTTAAATCGGACACCTTAATGCGGTATTGCTTACTTGCCAAATAATCTGGGCTTTTACGATCCCAAGCAAAATTATAGGATGCAATATCGTTTACCATAAAGTTTTCTTTTGGAATGCCCACTTTTAAAACCGCTGTTTGTAGCGCACGCTCTAAGGTTTCGATGCCTACTTTTTTCTTTCCATCCATATATTCCTTTAGCGAAATGCTGATATAAATAATATCGGGCGTTACCTCTATTTCGGCGGTGCCAGTTACTTCTATTTTTCTGCGGAGATCTAATGTTTGGGCTTGCAGATGTAGTACAAAAAAGGTTAGCAAAGCGATTAAGCTGATTTTTTTCATAGATTAACGTTTAAATTCATTCTCAATTTACCAAAATTTGAAGCCTATTACTAAAAAATTTGGGGTGTTTTCTAGTTTTGAACGCAAATTCGGAACAGTTTGTTATTTTTATAAAATAAAAGATATTCAACCCTTATTATGAAAAAATTGATTTTCACCTTTTTATGTTCGGCAGGCCTTTTGGGCTTGGCGCATGCACAAAAAACAGAAATAGCTGCCCCATCGAACAAAATAAACTTAAAAAAAGATGCTACTGTTACTGTTTTAAATTCCATAACCATTAAAGGGCAACAAGTGCCTTATAAAGCCATTGCCGGTACCGAACCGGTAACCGATGCCGAAGGACAAGCAATAGCTGAAGTGTTTTACACCTATTACGAACGTACCGATGTAAAAGACAAAACAACTCGTCCCTTAGTAATTTCGTTCAACGGAGGACCCGGAACGCCCTCTGTATGGATGGAAATTGGTTACACCGGACCACGTATTCTCAATGTAGATGATGAGGGCTATCCCGTGCAACCCTACGGCATGCACGATAATCCGCATTCTATTTTAGATGTAGCCGATATTGTATACATCGATCCGGTGAATACTGGTTTTTCTCGTGCCCTTATTAAAGAGGGAGCACCTGCAAAATTTTTTGGTGTAAACGCCGACATTAAATACCTAGCAGTTTGGATTAATAGCTTTGTAAGTAAATATAAACGTTGGGCATCGCCCAAATTTCTTATTGGCGAAAGCTATGGCACTACCCGGGTATCTGGCTTGGCATTGGAGCTGCAAGATGCACAGTGGATGTATTTAAATGGCGTGATATTGGTATCGCCCACCGATTTAGGAATTAAGAGAGAAGGGCCGGTAGCTGCAGCTTTATATGTGCCTTATTTTGCTGCTACCGCTTGGTATCATAAAGCCTTGCCTGCCGATTTACAGCAGAAAGATTTAACGGATTATTTACCCGAAGTAGAGAAATTTACTATTGATGAATTGTTGCCAGCAATAACCAAAGGTGGTTCTTTAGACCCAGCAAAGCGGAAAGCCATTGCAGCTACCTATGCTCGTTATACCGGTTTATCGGAGCAAACCATTTTAGATCATAATTTTGAGATTTCTACCAACTTTTTCTGGAAAGAGTTGTTGAGAGACCGTGGTTTTACCATTGGTCGTTTAGATTCTAGATATTTGGGTATCGATCGTCAAAATGCTGGTGAGGGGCCGGATTACAATGCAGAATTAAGTTCTTGGGAGCATTCGTTTATGCCCGCCATGAATATCTATTTAAGAGATGAATTAAATTATAAAACAGACTTAACTTACTATTTGTTTGGGCCGGTACGACCTTGGGATAGAACCCAAGATAATACGGGCTATAATTTAGGGAAAGCCATGGCCGAAAATCCATATTTGAAAGTTTTGGTTCAATCTGGATACTACGATGGTGCTTGCGATTATTTTAATGCGAAATACAATTTATGGCAAATAGACCCCAGCGGTAAATTTAAAGATCGCATGAGTTGGGAAGGCTATCGCAGTGGCCACATGATGTACCTACGTAAGGAAGATTTAGCTACTTCCAATGAGAACTTGCGGATATTTATTAAAAATGCCATTCCGAAATCGGGAACGCCAGCAAAATACCAAGAGCGTAAATAATAGTAAAGCTTAGTTCACAAAAAAGCCCTCCCGAAATCGGGAGGGCTTTTTTTATTCTTCGGTCATTTCGCTTTGCGGATGACTTTCTTCTACAGGTTTTTCTTTAAAATACCGCTTTTGATACAATAAAATACCAATAACGCCTATACTAATAGCCGTATCGGCTAGGTTAAACACCGGTTGAAAAAACACAAAAGGTTGATTGGCCCAAAATGGAAACCAAGAAGGATAATGCGTTTCTATCAAAGGGAAATAGAGCATATCTACCACTTTGCCATGCAACAAGCCGGCATATCCTGCTTCTGGAAAGAGCTGTGCCTTTACAAAATAATTGCTTTCACTAAATATTTTACCATAAAAAGTAGAATCGATGATATTACCCAAAGCTCCGGCAAAAATTAAGGAAACATTGGTGATTAAGCCACGGTGGTATTTGTGTTTAATTAAATGCACCAAGCCATAACCAATACCGCTTACGGCCAAAATACGAATGAGTGATAAAGCCAATTTGCCAGCTTCACCGCCAAACTCTACCCCGAATGCCATACCGTTATTCTCGGTAAAATGAATAATAAACCAATTACCCAATACATGAAATTCTTGACCAAGACTCATGTTCAGCTTGATCCAAAATTTCAAAACTTGATCTGCTAACAGAACCAATAAAATGATTGCAAATGGTTTTGTATAGCCTTTCATTAGTTCTGTTTTACTTTGGCCTCCATACTTAAGGTTGCATGTGGTACGGCCATTAAACGCTCCTTCTGAATCAATTTTCCAGTTTCGCGACACAAACCATAGGTTTTATTCTCTATACGGACCAAGGCTGCTTCTAAACTATCAATAAACTTTTTCTGACGGGCAGCAAACAAATTGGTTTGCTCTTTTTCTAACGTAGCCGACCCATCTTCTAAGGTTTTATAGGTGCCGGCAGTATCGTCGGTACCATTGGCATTGGGGTTACTCAAAGCACTGGTAAAAGCCGATAATTCTTCGCGGGCAATTCTAATTTTTTCTAAAATAAGTTCTTTAAATTCTTGCAACTCTGTATCCGAGTAGCGGGTCTTTTCGTGTTTATCCATCTTATACTTTAGTTATAGAAACAAATAATTTAATATCATCTATTTCAAAGGTTTCTGTGGTGTTTAAATTGGACTCCAACACCAAGGAGTCTGCCAAAATTTCGGCACAAATATAGGCTAAATTATTGTTCACTGCAGGGCTAATTGTTTGCTCGTCAGAAAGTCGAACCTGAATGCGATCGGTTACCAAAAAATTTTGGTCTTTACGTAGGTTCTGAATTCTATTAACCAGTTCTCTAGCAATTCCCTCTTGCTTTAATTCTTCAGAAACATGTATATCTAAGGCTACCGTTAGTGCGCCTAAAGTGGCTACTTGCCAACCTGGAACATCTTCTGCCATCATTTCTACATCACTTAAATCAACCACAAAAGAGGTATTTGGGATAGCGAAATTGCCCTCTTTTTCGAAGCGGGCAATTTCTTCTTGCGATAAGGCTGTAAGCACCGCAGCCACTTCTTTCATCGCTTGCCCTACTTTGGGACCCAAGGTTTTGAAATTGGGTTTTACTTTTTTACTAATAAATCCACCTGCATCGGTAATAAACTCAATGTCTTTAATATTGGTTTCAGATAGAATGAGTTCTTTCACTTGCTCCACCTGATTTTGAAATCCTTTATTAATAACTGGCAGTAATATTTTACTCAAAGGTTGACGCACATTTATGCTTACCTTTTTACGCAAAGACAAGGTTAGAGAAGAGATATTTTGTGCCAAAGCCATGCGCTCTTCTAAAGCTACATCAACTAAATTAGGTTGATAAGCTGGGAAATCAGCTAAATGAACCGACTCTACACTTTCTTTACCACTTACTTCATTTAAATCTAAGAATAGTCTGTCTGCATAAAAAGGTGCAATGGGCGACATCAATTTAGAAATAGTACTTAGGCAGGTATATAAAGTTTGATAGGCCGAAATTTTATCTTCGGTATACTCCCCTTTCCAAAAACGACGACGGCATAAACGTACATACCAATTACTCAAATGCTCATCCACAAAACTTTGAATAGCACGGGCCGCCTTGGTTGGCTCAAAATCTTCGTAATAGCCATCAACTTCTTTAATCAATGAATTTAAAAGGGAAATAATCCAACGATCAATCTCCGGTCGCAACTGAATATCCATTTCCGGCTCTTTGTAGCTAAAACGATCAATGTTCGCATATAGTGCAAAGAAGGAATAGGTATTATAAAGGGTGCCAAAAAACTTACGACGCACTTCGTCTAAGCCTTCGAGGTTAAATTTCAAATTATCCCAAGGCGATGCATTGCTAATCATGTACCAGCGGGAAGCATCGGCACTATAGGTTTCTATGGTTTCAAACGGATCGGCGGCATTGCCCAAACGTTTAGACATTTTATTACCATTTTTATCTAATACCAAGCCGTTTGATAACACATTTTTAAAGGCCACGCTATCGTTCAGCATTACGGCAATGGCATGCAGGGTAAAGAACCAGCCCCGAGTTTGATCTACGCCTTCCGCAATAAAATCGGCCGGATAAGCATTTGCAAATTCTTCTTTATTTTCAAACGGATAATGCCATTGGGCATAAGGCATGGCGCCCGAATCGAACCACACATCAATGAGGTCGGTTTCGCGAAATAGTGCTTTACCTGTTGCCGATACCAATACTACGTCGTCTACATAGGGGCGGTGCATATCGGCTGTACCATTTTCTAAAGCGCTTAAATAACTTTGCATGGTGACTTTTTGCTCGGCAGTAGGCACTGCAGAAGCCAGGCTTTCCGTCATGTTGGCTTTTAATTCATCTATCGAACCAATACAAAGCTCTTCGCTACCATCTTCGCTACGCCAAATAGGCAAAGGTGTTCCCCAATAGCGTGAACGCGATAAATTCCAGTCCACCAAATTTTGTAACCAATTGCCGAAACGGCCGGTTCCGGTAGCTTCGGGTTTCCAATTAATAGTTTTGTTTAGTTCTACCATGCGGTCTTTTACGGCCGTGGTTTTAATGAACCAACTATCCAGTGGGTAATATAAAATAGGTTTATCGGTACGCCAGCAGTGTGGGTAACTGTGTTCGTATTTTTCTACTTTAAAGGCTTTATTTTCTTCTTTTAGCTTGATGGAAATTTGTACATCTACCGATCTAAAATCTGGGTTTTTACGTGCTTCATCGCTATAAAACTCTTCTTTTACGTATTGGCCAGCAAAGTCGCTTACTTGTGCTACAAATTTTCCTTGCTTATTCACCAATGGCGCTTCGGTACCGTTTTCATCGAGTACCATCACTGAAGGCACGTCGTTTTCTTTACAGGCCCTAAAGTCATCGGCACCAAAAACAGAGGCGGTATGCACAATTCCCGTACCGTCTTCGGTGGTTACAAAATCGGCAGGAATGACACGAAATGCTTTTTCTTCTAGTGCTGCATTGCTCAAATACGGCATCAATTGATGGTAGCGAATGCCTAGTAAATCTTTACCGGTAAAGCTAGCAGCAATACGCCATGGAAGCACTTTATCGCCGGCTTTTACTGCAGAAAAATCACCATTTTCGGCTTCTGCTTTAAAATATTTTAACACCAAATCTTTGGCCAATACCACACTAACCGGAGCAAAGGTGTAGGGGTTAATGGTGTTTACTTTTACGTAGTTTATTTTTTCGCCTACGGCTAGGGCACAGTTCGATGGCAGGGTCCAGGGCGTGGTGGTCCAGGCCAAAATCACCGTATCCTCTTGTGCATCGGCAAATAACGTATTTATTAAAAGATGCTTTTGATCTTTCTTTGGGCGGAATTGCGCCACAATAGAAGTATCTTTTAGCATTTTATACGTACCTGGCTGGTTTAATTCGTGCGAACTTAAACCGGTACCTGCTGCCGGAGAATAGGGCTGAACGGTGTAGCCTTTGTACAATAGGCCTTTTTTATGAAATTCTTTTAAAATCCACCAAAGCGATTCGATGTAGTTGTTTTCGTAAGTGATGTATGGATTTTCTAGATCCACCCAATAGCCCATTTTTTCGGTTAAATCGTTCCACACATCTGTGTATTTCATTACCTCTTTGCGGCAAGCAGCATTGTAATCGGCTACGGAGATTTTCTTCCCAATATCGTCTTTGGTGATACCTAGGGTTTTTTCTACGGCCAATTCAATGGGTAGGCCATGGGTATCCCAACCTCCTTTGCGTTTTACTTGGTAGCCCTTTAAGGTTTTATAACGACAAAAAATATCTTTAATGGAACGAGCCATCACGTGGTGTATACCTGGCATTCCATTGGCCGATGGTGGCCCCTCGTAAAAGGTATAGGGCTTAGATGCCGGTCTGTTTTGAATACTTTTTTCAAAAATCTGACGACTTTTCCAATACTCCAGAATATCTTTTCCGGTTTGCGATAAATTGAGTTGTTTATATTCTTTATACATCAGCGCTATACTCTCCACATTAAGCCTGCAAAGTTAAAAAAAAGCAGTTGAAAATAGGATATAATACGCAGCGCCATTTTTGAGTTAGTAGTATATATTTTTTAGCGCCAAAAACATGAAAGACAATCTCGTAAAAAAGTTTTTTAGATGCCAATATGTATGCATGGGCATTATCCTACTGCTTATTGGAATAGCCTTAGTTACTATTGGCTACCGGGTACAAACAGAAAAAGGACCTTACTACGGCTGGATTACAGTTTTAGGCGTATTGAGCATGGGCTTTGGTTGCTTGTGTTTTTTGCTCAGTTTAACCCGAAAAGAGAAACATCAGCATAAATTACTTAACCGAAAAAAGAACCAACAACAGGCTAGTAAAAAAGATTAACTCAATTCTTCGGCTGGTAGTTCTACCAAACCTTGCTTCATTTTTTCTTTTTGTTTACGCTTCTCGAGGCTTAATAACAAGGCTGGTAAGAGAGTAAGGTTAGAAATTAAGGCCACCAATAAGGTTATAGACAACAACAATCCGAGGGCAACGGTACCGCCGAAGCTAGAGGCGGTGAAAATTCCAAATCCAAAGAATAAAATTAAGGCTACGTAAATCATGCTTAAGCCTGTTTCTTTAATGGTATCGCTCACAATTTGAGAGATCGTCCAATTGGTGGTGCGTAGCTCTTGACGATATCGGGTTAAGAAATAAATGGTTTGATCGGAAGCTATACCAAAGGCAATACTAAAGATTAGAATGGTAGATGGTTTTAGTGGGATGCCTGCAAAACCCATGATGCCGGCTGTAATAATAAGCGGAACGATGTTTGGGATGAGTGAAATGAGAATCATACGGAAGCCTCTAAACAAGCCCCACATTAACAGTGCAATCAGTAGAACCGCTAAAATTAAACTATCGCGGAGGTTTTTTACCAAGTAATTGGTGCCTTTAATAAAAATGATACTGGAACCGGTAAGCTCTACGTGGTAGCGTTTTGGATTGAAAATAGAATCGATTTGGGGCTCTAGTTCGTTAATTAGTTTGTTCATTTTATCGGAACCTACATCGGCCATTTGGAAACTTAGGCGGGTAACTTGGCGGTTACTATCGATAAAGTTTTTTACCAAATTGCTATTGCCCTTGCCCGAATTGGAGGCATAGCCCAAAATGAAATTCTTTTCTAGTTCATTGGGTAGGCGGTAAAAAGTAGTATCGCCGCCATAAAATGTTTGCGATGAAAATTTCAATACTTCTACCAAGGAAACGGCTCTCGAAAATTCGGGGTGTGCGGAGATGAGGTCTTGCAATCGGTTCATTTTATTAATAACCGATAAGTTCATTACACCATTTTTTCGGCGGGTATCTACACTAATGTCGAGTGGTAAAATGCCTTTAAAGTTTTGGGAGAAGAAGCTCATGTCTTTATACACAGCATCGTTTTTGGGCAAATCATCAACCACATAGCCATTAATTTTAATGCGGTATATTCCTATAAAAGAAACTACCAGAACCAAAAGCGTGGCCACATAAATAAGATTGCGCTTTTGATGGGCCAAGCGATCTAAAAAAGCCAACAGTTTTGCTGTTTTAGGGCTACTGAGGTGGCTAGTATGTTTGCTATGCGGTACGGGCAAAAAGCTGAAAATGATGGGAATGAAAATGAGCGAAATGACCCAGGTAGCCATTACGTTAATAGCGGCTACGCTACCAAATTGCATGAGCAACTCACTATTGGTAAAGTACAATACCCCAAAACCAATGGCAGTAGTCAAATTGGCAATAAAGGTGGTGATGCCTACACGGCTAATTACGTATTGCAGGGCTTTTATTTTATCCCCTTCCAAAGCCAGGCATGTATGGTATTTATTGATGAGTAAAATGCTATTAGGGATACCAATCACCACAATAAGAGGCGGAATCAGTCCGGTGAGTAAGGTAATATCGTAGCCAAATAATACGAGGGTGCCTAAACTCCACACCACGCCCACAAGTACCACCAATACGGGGTAAAATACGGCGGCAAAAGAACGGAAAAAGAGATATAAAATGAGTGCGCCAATGGCAATAGATAGCCCAATAAAAAGGGCAAACTCTTCGGATATTTTTTTAGAAATAACGGTGCGGATATAGGGCAAGCCTGAATAATGTAGGGCTACCTGATGGGTACTGCTAAACTGCTTGCTCTTATCTAAAATGGATTGGATAACGCCAATACGTTTGGCCGAGTTAAGCACCGAATCGGCAAAAGTGATGGCCATGACGGTGGCCTTAGTTTTTGGGTTATAAATAAGATCTTTGTAAAAAGGCAGTTGATTTAGCTCTTGTTTTATACTATCGAGTGCCTGTTGGTTGGCCACCGGACCAGCTGCCAAAGGCCTAGCTGTAAATTTTTGTTGCAGCGTATCTTTTTCTAAAACCGACAATTGGCCAATAGAAAGCACCTGTTTAATTCCTTCAATTTTTTGCACCTCGGTGCTTAGTTTTAGCCAATCGTTAAACAAGCCGGGGCTAAATAAACTGTCCGATTGTATACCCACTACCATCACGCTCCCATCTTCGCCGAAGGTTTTTTTGAAGGTGTAGTAGTCTATATAAGCCGAATCGGTGAGAGGTAATACTTTGCCTGCATTGAAAGATAAACGAACTTTTGATGCTTGCCAGGCCATAAAGACGGTACTAGCTAGCAATAAAACAAGTAAACTAATTCGGTTAGCTAAGATAAACTGCGCAAGTTTTTTCCACATAAAAAGGCGTATAGGTAGGTATTTGTAGCCGTAAAACTACAAATTTTCCTAAATTGGAGGCTCAGAATTTTTTATCCATGCTCCATAAAACCCGAGGTATTGTTTTTAAGTGTACGAATTACTCGGAAAGTAGTGTGATTGTTCAGGTGTTTACCGAAAAGTTCGGCATTCAATCGTATATCATTAATGGGGTAAAAAAGCCGAAGGCGAAAATTAGCTTAAACATGTTGCAGCCACTGCACTTGCTAGATATGGTGGTGTATGCAAAAGCTACTACGCAAATTCAACGGGTGGCAGAACTGCGGCAATCGCCGCAACTGCAAACCATTCCCTACGATATTGTAAAAAGTAGCCTGGCTTTGTTTTTAAATGAGGTAATTTATAAATCGGTACGGCAACAAGGGCAAGACGAGCATTTGTTCGATTTTATTTATCATGCCATTGAATTGCTGGATAGGTTGGAAGAAGGCTTGGCTAATTTCCACCTGTATTTTCTGCTACGCTTAACCCGGTTTTTAGGTTTCTTTCCAGAGAAAAAGGGCTATAGTCCGCAGGCCTATTTCGATTTGCAAAATGCCTGTTACAGTACCCACCCTCCTGCACACGATTTTGTGATTGCCCCCGAATTGTGCGTGCACTGGCAAGCCTTAATTGAAAGTGAATTTGAAGCTTTGGCGCAATTGCAGATACGTGCTAGCGAACGCCGCCAATTGTTAGAGCATTTGTTGGATTATTACCGCCTGCATGTAGATCATTTTGGCGAACTAAAATCACAAGCGGTATTGGCCGAACTTTTTGCCTAGTTATACTTCGTGGATGAAATAGGTGCTATCGAAACGGATGCGGGGACCATATACGCCACCGGCTGCTCGTTTACCTGCACTGATGACCATGCATATTTCTGCTTGGCTAGGTAAGTCTAATAATTTCTTTACCCGTACGCCATCCATTCCTTCCA
>ENA-UPTJ01001957-UPTJ01001957.1-marine-metagenome-genome-assembly--contig:-NODE-1957-length-10353-cov-6.836959_pt1 | contig 10353 bp, 5 predicted proteins | sample MGYA00238168_ERZ767080 | MGnify/ENA primary metagenome ERZ767080 (study PRJEB28935, sample SAMN06266237) | marine metagenome | isolation source: Columbia River Estuary | place: USA:Columbia River Estuary... | reverse complement strand
GATAAGTATTTATTGCACCAACACTTAACAACATTGGAATGGGTAATCTTTTTTCAGAAATATTTTTATCACTTAAAACTAATTGGGTAAGACCTTGTCTAACTGCAATTTCAGACTCTTTTCTAATTCTCTCAATAGAAGTTTCAAGATTTTCACTTTTATCAAAAGTACAATCAATTGTTATTGATTTTTCCCCAAAAAAATTAATAAATTTTTCTAATTGAGAATTTGATAATATGGGGCTGTCTAAAACGTATATGTTTTCTTCTGTTAAATTAGTAAAATCTAAAATATTTCCAAGATTACCAAAACGAGTTTTTAAACTCATAACCTTGTTTTCTCTTAAAGAATCAATTGGTGGATTTGTAACTTGACTAAAATTTTGTCTAAAAAAATGGTAAAGCGGTCTATAACGGTCAGACAATACTGCAAGTGGAGTGTCATCACCCATAGAGCCAATGGCTTCTTTCGCATCTTCTGCCATCGGATGAAGAATAAGCTCCAGATCTTCTAAACTATAACCAAATGTATGTTGTCTTTTTTTTAGCTCATCACCTGAAAAAGTAGATTTTTCATTCTTTATTGGGAATTTCTTTTCTAAATCAATTATTTGATTGTTAAAATGTTTAAACTCTTTTGCTAGATAGTCTTTTATTTCAACATTAGAAAATACTTTACCTTTAGCTATTCTAACTCCAAGAATTTCTCCAGGTCCTAATCTGCCTTTTTTAAGAATTTGCTTCTCATCGATTTCAACCATTCCCGTTTCTGATCCTGCACACAATATTTTATCTTTTGAAATAGTATATCTCATTGGGCGTAACCCATTTCTATCAGCCGCTACAATGGCCCATTCATTATCGGTAGCTGCAATAGCAGCTGGTCCATCCCATGGCTCCATTGTGCTATTTAAAAAATTAAATAGTTGTTGGTGATCTTTTGATAATGTTTGACTTTTTTTAGACCATGCATCTGGAATTAACATTAATTTTGCAAGGGGTGCTGATTGGCCAGAAATATTTAAAAGTTCAAAAACACTATCTAGTGCAGCAGAGTCTGATGATCCTGGTTGTATAACTGGTTTTAAATTTTCCATATTATCAAATAATGGACTATTCATTTCTTGCTCATGAACTTTCATCCAGTTTGTATTTCCTTTGAATGTATTTATTTCTCCATTATGAGCTAATGCTCTAAAAGGTTGTGCCAGATCCCAACTAGGTGCTGTGTTTGTTGAAAATCTTTGATGAAATATTGCAAATCGAGATATAAACCTCTCATCCTTTAAATCTAAATAAAAATCTGCAATAGACTCCGCTAAAAACATGCCCTTATAAATAACTGACTTAGAACTTATTGAACAAATATAAAAACCTTCTATCGCATCTTTAATAGCTTCTTTTTCAATTTTTCTTCTAGATTCATAAATTTTTCTTTCTAACTCTTTTTCTGTTAAATCTTTATTATTATGTTTAAATAATACTTGAGTAATTTCTGGTCTTGTAAGATTTGCTTTTTCACCTAAAACTTTTGGATTTACAGGAACCTGTCTCCATCCATAAATACTAAAATTACTTTTTGTTAATTCACTTTCAACTAAAGTTCTTGCATTTTCTTGTGCTTGATAATTATTTCTGGGTAAAAAAATCATACCCACACAAATTTCTGAACCATCATGGTCATGACCTGTGATTTCTATCTTTTCAGCAAAGAAGTCTGAGGGAATTTCTAAATGGATTCCAGCTCCATCACCTGTTTTTCCATCAGCATCAACTGCTCCTCTGTGCCAAACCGCTTTTAGGGCATTAATTCCATATTCTACTACTTTCCTTGATTTTTTACCTTCTGTAGAAGCAATTAACCCTACTCCACAAGCGTCATGCTCCATTTCTTTAGAATAAACATGACCATCCTCAAGAATTTTAAGATTTTTTTTATAATTTTTCATTAAGCAACCTTCTCTTTACTGAGTTCTTTGGTCTCTAAAAAATTTTTTATTGATACTGCTACATCTCTTCCGTCTTTTATGGCCCAGACAACTAAAGATGCACCCCTAATAATATCTCCTGCTGCAAACACACCTGGTAAATTTGTCTCCATAGTATCAAAATTAGTTTTTAATGTTCCCCATTTAGTAACTTGTAGATCCTCAGAACCAAATAGTTTTGGTAAATTTTCTGGATCAAAACCAAGAGCCTTAATTACTATGTCTGCCTTAATATTAAAGTGAGAATTATTCTGAATTTCTGGTTTACGTCTTCCACTGTCATCAGGTTCCCCAAGTTTGATCTTATCCACCATCAAACCTTCAACTTTATTTGTTCCAATAAATTCTTTGGGACTAGATAGCCATACAAACTCTACTCCCTCTTCCTCTGCATTAGCTACCTCTCTTGCAGATCCAGGCATATTTTCTTTGTCTCTCCTGTAAAGGCATTTAACTGATTTTGCTTTTTGTCTGATTGAAGTTCTAACACAGTCCATTGCAGTGTCACCTCCTCCAATTACTACAATATTTTTTCCTTCAGCATTTAAAGTTCCATTATCAAATAATTCTACTTTGTCTCCTAATCCTTTTTTATTTGAAGCTGTTAAAAATTCCATGGCTGGAAATATATTTCCTAAATCTTTTCCTGGAAGATCTATTTCTCGAGCTTTATAAACTCCAGTTGCAATTAAAAGAGCATCATGTTTTTTTCTTAATTGCTCTAATGTAGCATCTTTTCCAACTTCAAAATTTTGAACAAATTTAATTCCACCTTCTTCTAATAATTTGGTTCTTCTCTCTACAACAAATTTTTCTAATTTAAAATTTGGAATGCCATAAATCATTAAACCACCAGCTCTATCATATCGATCGTATACTGTAATTTGATAACCTGACTTACGTAACTGCTCCGCAGCAGCTAGACCAGCTGGGCCTGCTCCTATAATTCCAATACTTTGACTCTTTTCATTTTTAACCTTTATTGGATTTACCCATCCTTGTTCCCAAGCATTATCAGTAATATACTTCTCAACTGAACCTATAGTTACAGTTCCATGTCCAGATTGTTCAATTACACAATTTCCTTCACACAATCTATCTTGTGGACATATTCTTCCACACACCTCTGGCATGTTGTTAGTGCTTTGAGATAATTCGTAAGCCTCTTTTAATCGTCCTTCTGCAGTTAATTTTAGCCAATCTGGAATATTATTACTTAATGGACAATGGACCTGGCAAAAAGGAACTCCACATTGAGAACACCTGCTAGATTGTTCGCTTGCTTTATCGTTAATAAATTCCTTATAAATTTCGTTAAAGTCTTCTTTTCTATTTCCAACTTCTCTTTTAGGTGGAGTTTGTTGACCTATTTTAACAAATTTAAGCATATTTTCTGACATATTTAACCCTCAATAAATTTAGCATATATCAAGGTTTTATGTAATAAAAGACAAACAAGGTCAGCATATATGACCTTAAATTTGAAATAAATCCAATTAAATCTTAATATTTTAATTTATGCATATCTAATATGTTAAAATGGAATTGTTTAAATTATTGAATATTTAAGCTACGAAGCATTAAATGTTCTCAAATATTATTGAAATTATAATCTTATCAATAGTTCAGGGAATATCAGAATTTTTACCAATTAGTTCATCAGCTCACTTGAATATTGTTGAGATAATATTTGAGTTTAATTCTAACTCACTAATGATTGATGTTAGTCTCCATCTTGGCTCTTTACTTGCAATAGTCTTTTATTTTAGAAGAGAGTTATTAGACCTTAGAAATAATCAGAAGTTATTATCTTTATTAATTATTGGCTCAATACCAATTGTAATAGCTGGCTACGTAATCAGCTCCACAGGTCTAGTTAACCTATTAGAAAACAATTTAAAGATAATCGCTTGGACAACATTAATTTTTGGAATTATTTTATATCTCGCAGATAAAAGTAAATTTGATAAAAAAATATCATCTAATTTAAATTTTAAAACAATACTATATATTGGTTTGTTCCAAATACTTGCTTTAATACCTGGTGTGAGTAGGGCAGGAATTACAATAACGGCTGCAAGACTTTTTAGATTTAATAGATTTGATTCAAGTAAAATTTCTTTTTTACTAGCTATACCTGCTATAGCTGGAGCAAGTGTGCTGCAGTTAAAAAATGCCATTGGTCAAAGCTTTGAGCTTAACTATCTTGTACTAATATCAATCACTCTTTCTTTTTTATTTTCTTATTTTACAGTTAAGTTTTTCCTAGATTATATAAACAAATTTTCTTTGAATGTTTTTGTTATTTACAGAATAATTATTTCAATAATTCTGTTTATAATAATATATAATTAATTTTTTTTTAATATTGGTGCTAATTGTGAAAACAAAACACCAAATAAAATAAATAAACATCCAAATAAATTATTTATATCTAAAATTTGATCTAATAAAATCCAAGCAGCAATTGTCGCAAAAACACCCTCTAAAGAAAAGATTATTGCTGAGGGAGCAGGGGATATATTTTTTTGTGCATATATTTGTAAAACAAATGCAAGACCTCCAGACAAAATTCCAGCATATAAGATTTGAAATTTTTCTTTAAGAATATTGGACCAAATAAAATCTTCAAAAATTAATCCTATAATTAATGATAGCGAGGAAACAATTAAAGTTTGAATCGCACCAATTGTTAATGGAAGATTATATTTTTCTATAATTTTGCCAGTAAAAATAATGTGTGTACTCCAGAAAAATGCGCCTATTATTATAAGTGCATCACCATTTCTAACTGTTGCGCTATAAAAATTAGTTAACAAATAACCTCCCATCACACAAAGAAGAACAGAAGGCCAAATACTCCAGTGAATTGGCTTTTTATACATGAAAAAAATTATAAACGGAACCATTGGCACATAAAAAATCGTAAAGAATGCAGCATTAGCAACATCTGTATAGAGTAAAGCTACTTGTTGAAGTGCTGATCCCAAAAATAAAGATAGGCCTATTAAAATAGCCAAGTTGATAAATTCTTTTTGATTTTTTTGTACTGATTTTGATATTTTTTTTCTTTCAAAAATAAAAGCTAATGGAGCTACTACTAAAAAACCAACAAAAAACCTGACAGCATTAAAAGTGAAAGGGCCAATGTCGTCCATTCCAGTATCTTGAGCTATAAAAGTCGTTCCCCATATGAATGTACATAATAATGCACAAAATAATGATGATGTTTTTGACATTAATATCTATACAGCTAATTTATAAGCAAAATTTTTGCCTAAATTTTCTTTTAGATCATTATTAAATCTAGCTGCTTCAGCTCCATCAATTATTCTGTGATCATATGATAAAGAAAGCGGTAGCATTGTTCTTGTTTCAAATTTCCCATTAATAAAAATTTGTTTTTTTTGTGCCTTGCCTACTCCTAATATAGCAACTTCTGGATAATTTATTATTGGTGTAAAGAATGAACCTCCAATTCCTCCAAGACTCGTAATAGTCATAGATCCTCCAAAAAATTCTTTTTTATCTATTTTAAGTTCACGACATAAATCACTAGTTTTTTTTAAATTTTCTCCTATTTCTTTAATGCTCATTTGGTCTACATCTGGCACTTACTATTTTCAATTCATTGCTAATATATGAGATGCTTTTATTGTCAGCATTTCTAATTTTTGGCACCATTAAACCATGTGGAGTATCCACTGCAATCCCAACATGAAAATAGTTTTTCATTGTAATTTTTCCATTTTCAATATCATCTATTGAAGAGTTGAAACTAGGAAACTTTTTTAAAGATGCAACTAAAGCTTTAACAATAAAAGCTAATGGAGTAATTTTTTTTCTTTCCCCTGTATACATGTCAGTAAGTGAAGTTCTAAAATCTTCCATTTCAGTTATATCTGCTTCATCATGATTTGTTACATGAGGTATTGTAGTCCAAGAATTAACTAAATATGTAGAGGCTAATTTTTTAACCCTAGGCATATCTTTAACTTCAATTTCACCAAAATCAGAATGAGAATATTCACTAACAATTTTTTTTGGTTGAACTTCGGTCTTATCTGGAGCTTTATTAATTTTAGAGGATATAAAATTTTTTACATCATCTTCCACAATTCTTCCCTGTCTTTCACTACCAACTATTTCATTAATATTAACCCCAAGTTCTCTAGCAAATTTACGTACTTTTGGGCTTGCAGATGAAACTTCTGAATTGTCTTTTTTTATTAAATTTTGTGTTTGTATAACTTTTACAATTTTTTCTTCTTGATTTTGATTTGTAGCTGGTTCTTCTTCTTTAATAGTTTTTTGTTCTATACTCTTTTCTTCTTCTCCAGATTGTTCTATAGTTAATATTAAATCACCTTCTGAAACCCTATCTCCCACTTTAATTTTAACAGACTTAACCTTTCCATCAAAAGAAGCCGGTATTTCAACACTAGATTTGTCACTCTCAATTGTAATAAGTGGATCATTTTTAGAAACTGACTGGCCATTTGAAACTAGCACCTCAATTACCTCAACGTCTTTAAATTCACCAATATTTGGTACTTTAATCTCTTTATCTGACATCTTATAGTTTTGTTGGCATTGGTTTGCTGCCATCAATATTATACTTCTTTATGGCTTCTTTAGCGTATTTAGAAGCTATCAGTTGCTCTTTTGCTAACACACTCAGTCCATAGGCAACAATATGCTCTTTATCAACTTCAAAAAATTTTCTAAGGTTTTTTCTAGTGTCACTTCTTCCATAACCATCTGTCCCTAAAGAATAAAAACTTTTATTAGTATAAGGTCTGATTTGGTCAGAATTCATTCTCATATAATCTGAGGCTGCCATAATTGGTCCTTCAGTTTTTCCTAAACACTGCTCTACAAATGAAACTTTTTGTTCTTTATCAGGGTTTAAGAGATTATATCTTTCAACTTCCATGCCATCTTTTCTCAACTCATTAAAGCTAGTAACACTCCAAATTTCACTATCTATCTGATATTCATTTTGAAGAATTTCTGCTGCAGACATCATTTCTCTCAATATTGTACCTGAGCCTAAAAGTTGAATTTTTGTTTTTCCATATCTATTAAATTCTTTAATCTTGTACATTCCTTTAAGAATTCCTTCTTCACAATTTTTATCTTTTGGCATTCCTGGATGTGAATAGTTTTCATTCATGGTTGTGATATAATAAAAAACATTTTCATTTTTTTCATGCATTCTTCTCAAGCCTTCTCTAAAAATAACAGCTAACTCATAATGAAAAGTTGGGTCATATGTTACACAATTTGGTATCGTTGAAGCTATCAAGTGACTGTGTCCATCTTGGTGTTGTAATCCTTCACCAGCCAAAGTAGTTCTTCCAGCTGTTGCTCCAATTAAAAAACCTCTGGCCTGACTATCTCCAGCAGCCCATGCAAGATCTCCTATTCTTTGAAAACCAAACATTGAGTAAAAAATATAAATTGGAATCATTTCAATATCATGATTTGTGTAAGCTGTTGCAGCTGCAATCCATGATGACATTGCTCCAGCTTCATTAATTCCTTCCTCTAATACTTGTCCACTTTTATCTTCTCTATAAGAACTTAACTGTGCAGAATCTTCAGGTTCATATTTTTGACCTTCATGAGCATATATTCCTATTTTTTGAAAAAATCCTTCCATGCCAAAAGTTCTTGCTTCATCAGGAATAATTGGGACTAACCTCGGTGAAACATTCTTGTCTCTTAGTAAATTTGTAAACATTCTAACTAATGCCATGGTTGTAGACATTTCTTTTTCACCTGTTGATACTTTCATAAAATCAAAAATATCTTTTGCTGGTGCTTTTATTGGCTTTGCGTAAGTTGTTCTCTCTGGCAAAGAACCCCCAAGGTTCATTCTTCTTTCTTTGATGTATTTAATTTCTGGAGATTTTTCATCTGGCTTAAAATACTCTACATTTTTTACTTGATCGTCAGTTAAAGGCACATCAAAACGATCTCTATAATATAGCAAATCATCTACGTCTAATTTCTTAGTTTGATGGGTTGTGTTAACACTTTCACCTGTTTTTCCCATGCCATAACCTTTAATGGTTTTAGCGATTATAACCGTTGGGCTGCCTTGATTTTTTGATGCCTGATCATATGCTGCATAAACTTTATGAGGATCATGACCACCTCTATTCAATCTCCAAATATCTTTATCTGACAAACTAGAAACTAGCTCTTGTGTCTCTGGATATTTTCCAAAAAATTTTTCTCTAACGTAAGCTCCATCTCTAGCCTTCATTGCTTGATACTCACCATCAACAGTTTCGTTCATAGCTTTAACTAAATGACCTGTTTTATCATTAGCAATCAGTGAGTCCCAGTAAGAACCCCAAATTACTTTAATTACATTCCAACCAGCTCCTCTAAAACTTCCTTCTAGCTCTTGAATAATTTTTCCATTACCTCTAACAGGTCCATCTAATCTTTGAAGATTACAGTTTATAACAAATATTAAATTATCCAGTTTTTCCCTAGAAGCTAACCCTATAGCACCTAAAGATTCTGGCTCATCCATTTCTCCATCACCAAGAAATGCCCAAACTTTTCTACCTTCATCTTTAATTAATCCTCTATTAATTAAATATTTCATATATCTCGCCTGGTAAATTGCAAGCATAGGTCCTAGTCCCATTGATACAGTTGGAAACTGCCAAAACTTTGGCATCAACCAAGGGTGTGGATATGAAGAAAGTCCACCTGGTTTTACTTCTTGTCTAAAACTATCTAATTGTTTTTCATTTAATCTGCCTTCTAAAAATGCTCTAGCATAGATGCCTGGTGCACTATGACCTTGAAAATAAACTAAATCACCACCAAATTTATTATTTTTAGCTCTCCAAAAATGATTCATTCCTACATCATAAAGTGTTGCTGCAGATGCGAATGTTCCTATATGACCACCTAATTCAGGAAATTTTTTATTTGCTCTCACAACCATGGCTGCTGCATTCCATCTAATTAAAGATCTAATTCTTCTTTCAATGTTCTGATCTCCATTGGACTTGACTTCTGCCTCTGGTGGGATTGTATTTATGTAAGGAGTGTGTTGTGTATAAGGAATATTTGCACCTTCTTGATATGCTTTGTTAATTAATTCTTTTATCAAAAAATGAGCTCTTTGATTTCCATCTTTTTCAACAACTGCAGATAAAGACTCTAACCAATCTTGTGTTTCTAATGGATCAATATCATTTTCATTTGTAACTTGAATTATTGTTTGTTTTTTTTCTAGGGCTGGACTTTGTTGAATAGTTTCTTCTTTTTTTTCATTCTTTAAAACAGATTCTGCTTGTTTAATAATACTTTCTGTATCTTTAGGAATTGGCTTTTCTGAAGGGCTTTCTTTTGAAGACTCAATACTTAATAATACGTCTCCTTTAGAAACTTTATCACCCACTTTAATATTTACAGATTCTATCTTGCCAGAAACTGTTGATGGAATTTCAACACTAGATTTGTCACTCTCAATGGTAACAACAGGATCATTTAAGTTTATTTGATCTCCAACTTTTACTAAAAGTTCAATGACCTCAACTTTTTCAAATTCACCAATGTCCGGAACAAGTAATTTTTCACTCATTATTTTAAATCGATTTATACACTTAAAAAAAACTATATCTCATGTTATTTTAGCACAATAATAAGCCTTTTTGTGCAAACCTGTATTTTTATTGAACAAAAAACTTTAAAATTAACAAATAAATAAGAAGTTAATTTCTCTCAATGCACATGGCTATTCCCATTCCACCACCAATACAGAGGGTGGCACAACCTTTGCTTTTATTTCGTCTAATCATCTCATGAATAAGAGTTACTAAAATTCTGGTTCCTGAAGCTCCAATTGGATGTCCTAATGCAATTGCCCCACCATTAACATTTACAATCTCTTTAGGAATTTTAAGATCTCTAATTACAGCAATGCTTTGAGCTGCAAATGCTTCATTTATTTCAAATAAATCAACATCCTCTCTCTTCCATTCAGCTTTTTCTAAAGCTATATTGACAGCCTGAATTGGACCTAGTCCCATCAATGAAGGCTCAACACCACAAGTTGCCCAAGAGACTACTTTAGCTAACGGTTCTATAGTTCTAAGTTCTGACTCTTCTCTAGACATTAATATAGTTGCAGCAGCACCATCATTGATTCCCGATGAATTACCCGCAGTAACCGTTCCATTTTCTTTGAAAACAGTTTTTAGTTTTTTTAGATCTTCTAAATTTAAATTGCTTCTTGGATGTTCATCTTTTTCAAAAAGAAAGTTTTTATTATCTGTACCAATCTTTAATTTGATCAGCTCATTTTTGAATCTATTTTCATTTATAGCTTTTTG
>ENA-UPTJ01001950-UPTJ01001950.1-marine-metagenome-genome-assembly--contig:-NODE-1950-length-10392-cov-7.207991_pt1 | contig 10392 bp, 9 predicted proteins | sample MGYA00238168_ERZ767080 | MGnify/ENA primary metagenome ERZ767080 (study PRJEB28935, sample SAMN06266237) | marine metagenome | isolation source: Columbia River Estuary | place: USA:Columbia River Estuary... | reverse complement strand
ACCTCGGCATCGGTCGCCGTGGGCCTACCGTAGCGAATGTTCTCTCGCGCGCTCGTGCCGAAGAGCATGGTCTCTTGTGGTACGAGACCGATGCGATGTCGAATGTCGAGAGGGTCGGCCATCGCGAGATCGACGCCATCGAGGCGAATGCGGCCCTGCTTCGGATCATAGAAGCGCAGCAGCAATTGGAACGTGGTGCTTTTGCCGGCGCCCGAAGGGCCAACAAAGGCCACCGTTTCGCCCGGTTCGATGTCGAGTGAAAAATCATCGAGCGCCGGGCTGTCCGGCCGCGACGGATAGTTGAAGGTGACGCGCTCGAAGTTGACGCGACCTGCCGCTGCGGTGCGCTCGTAGGGCGGCAACGCGATCGGAATGGGCGGTGCGACGATAGCGGGCTCGGCCTGTTGCAGTTCGACGAGACGCTCCATCGCACCTGCGGCGCGCTGTACTTCGCTCCACATTTCACTGAGTGATGCCGCAGCGATGCCCGCATAGACGGCGAGCAACAGGAACTGGCCGAGTTCGCCGCCGGTCATCGTGCCGGCGAGTACCTGATGGGCACCGAACCATAACACCAAGGTGATCGCGCCGAAGACCAGCATGGTGGAGAGCGCCGTGAGCCAAGCGCGTACGCGTGTTCGAGTGATCGCGACTCGGAACGATGCTTCGACGGCATCGTCGTAGCGTTTGGCGTTGAGCGCTTCGAGCGTGAAGGCCTGCACGGTCTGGATGGCGTTCAGGGTTTCACCCGCCAAGCCACTGGTGTCGGCGATTCGATCCTGTGACGAGCGCGACAGGGTGCGCAGTTTTCGGCCTAAGGCGATCACGGGCACGATCACGATCGGCATGGCGATCAAGATCAAGGCCAGGAGCTTCAGGTTGGTGATCGCGAGCAGCACGAGCGAGCCCACGAGGTTGATCGACGAGCGCAGTGCGATCGAAAGACCCACGCCTGAGATCGACTGCACGAGGGTGGTGTCGGTGGTCAGACGCGAGAGCACTTCGCCCGTACGTGTGACTTCAAAAAATTGGGGATCCATGCGGATCACGTTGCGATAGACGGCTTCGCGGATATCCGCGACGACGCGCTCGCCAAGCCAGGTGACGAGATAAAAACGCAGCGCTGCAAAGCCGCCGAAGAGCACGGCGACGCCGAGGAAGGAGATGAAGTAGATGTTGATCGTCTCGGCGCTACCGGCTGCCATACCTTTGTCGATCAAACCTTTGAGGGCGATCGGCAGTGCGAGCATCGCCCCGGAGGCGAGTAGCAGCGCCACCATGGCCGCGCCGAGTATCTTTCGATAGGGGCTCAAGAAAGGCCACAGTGCTGCGAGTGGACGTATCGATTTCGCCTTCGGTCGGTCGGCGAGTGTGGGATCTGCCATGCGTCTATTCTACCGGCAGCTCGAGGACGACCTTGCCCGTTGTCTGCCCACCCTGCAGTAACTTCATTGCTTCGATGGCCTGTTCGAACGAGAAGCGAGCACCGATGTGAGGTGGCGAGGGGATGAGTGCCAGCGTGGCACGCAGGGATTCGGGCAGTCTTGCCGATTGCTCCCACAGCCAAATGAGGTTGAAAGCGAGCAGGCCACGATTGAGCGGAATCATCGCCAGCGGGTCGAGTTTCGGTCGGCGCAACCAGCTCGAGAGTAGGCGCAATGGATTGGGTCGTGCGCCGCTGCCCATGAAATCCGCCGCACCGAAAAGCACGTAGCGCCCCTCTGGCGCCAGACGATCGAAAGCGGGTTGGAAGGCATCGCCATAAACGGCATCGAAGACCACATCGAAGCCGCTCGCTTGGTAGTGCCGCAGCGCTGCATCGAGATTAGCGGGATATTGAGCATTGCGAACCACGATAGCTTCGGGCGCGAGTCCGCGTTCGGCGATCAACCATTGTCGTTTGCGCTCACTGCCAACTACGGCAACGGGTTTTGCCTCGAGGCTATGCAGCGCCTGTAAGGCGTGCAGGCCCACGCCGCCTGCGGCCGATTGCACGAGCACGAGGGAGTCTTTGCGGGCATTGCCGAGGCGTTCGATTCCGTACCACGCGGTCAATGCCTGCACGGGGTAAGCAGCGGCTTGCGCGAACGACCAGTCCGATGGCACGGGCCAGAGCGTTGCCGCTGGCACATTCATGGCATCGGCGTAACCGCCGAAGCGGGTGAGCACCATCACTCGCTCGCCGATGTGCCGATTCGTGACTCCTGCACCGACCGCGACGATCGTGCCAGCGGCTTCGAGGCCCGGTACGAAGGGTCCTTTCGGTGTGGCCGAGTACAGCCCTTGGCAGGCAAAGATATCGGCGAAGTTGAGACCGATGGCCTGAATGCGGACCTGAACTTCGCCAGGGGCGGGTGGCGGTAGGCTGTCGGTGACGAGCCTGAGGTTGGCCAGTGAGCCAGCGCTCGGTATGCGCCAAATACGACGATGACGCGCAGGCGCGTCGTGGGATCGATTAGGGTTCGACGGTGCCGATGGCCGGATTGGTGGCATACAACCGAGCATACTGCGACGGCAGCATGCCCGTGTAGCGACGGAACATCCGTGCGAAATACGACCCATCGTGAAAGCCGACCGCATACGCGATTTGCGTGACGGGCATGTCAGCGCGCTGCAGCCGCTCACAGGCCGCGATTACGCGGTAGCGCAGCAGATATTCGCGAAACGTGAGGCCAAAGATATGGTGGAAGCTGCGGCTGAACTGAAAGCGGCTGAGACCGCAATGCTCGGCGATATCGCGCGCCGGGAACTTCTCGTGGAAGTGATTCCGCACATAATCGGGAGCTTTGATCACTCCCGCGTGCAGTGCAGAGAGGTTGTCGAAGCGAGCCGTGACCTCGTCGACGGTAGGCAGATGGATCGTCGTCGGCAGACGACTCTCCTGCCCTGAATCCGCGTTCATCGTGCATCCCCCTGCAAGCGATCATCCTATATGTAGGATGACCCGATAATAGACATTGGTTGCTAGTCAAGGCCATTAAGACGGCGTAACTCGAATAAAACTTTGTTGCAAAAGTGCGAGTTATGACATAGCCGGGGTGGGGGTCCGGGGCTAGAATCAGCCTATGGAAAACGAGTTTCGAGATCCCCCTGTCAGCGGCTTCGATGCCGCGTTTACGGACGCGGTCGACCTCGGCAACAAGTTGGCCGACCGTGATCGTGAGGCCGACGTTTGGGATATCGCCGATGGTTTGCTCGCCGGCGCGATCCAGTACTGGCTTTACTCGCGCCAGCCCTGCAAGGACCCTCGCTGCACGGAATGCTTGCCGGTCTCGACGGCCGAGGGGCGCATGGCTGAGTTGCAACGTCTGATCAAACAACTCTCCGAAGAGAGCGAGTACTACCACAGCCCGAACGATTCGAACGTCGGCCGGGCTTGATCTAGCGTCGGCTAACGTCTTCGAGCGCCGCTTCCAGAATCGCGAGTCCTTCGGCGAATACGCCGTCACTGATCGTCAGTGGCATCAGGAAGCGAACCACATTGGCATAGACGCCGCAGGAGAGCAGCACTAACCCTCGACGACCCGCGGCTTGCACGAGTGCGCGCGTAAGCTCTGCATCAGGCGCATCGGGGTTACGTTGCTTCACGAGCTCCATGGCCACCATCGCCCCCAAGCCGCGAATCTCACCGATGCAGTCCCAACGGGATTGCAAGTCGCGCAAACGCGCCATCAGCGTTTCACCGAGTTGCGAGGCGCGAGCACAAAGATTTTCGTCGTCGATCACATCGAGCACGGCGAGACCTGCTGCGCAACCGAGGGGTGAGCCTGCATAGGTGCCACCGAGACCACCCGTGAGCGGTGAATCCATGATGTCCGCTCGACCCGTCACGGCAGAGAGCGGAAAGCCGCCAGCGAGACTTTTGGCGACGGTCATCAAATCCGGGTGGATGCCTGCATGTTCGATGGCAAAGAGACGTCCGGTGCGGGCAAAGCCGGTTTGGATTTCATCGATGATCAACACGATGCCGTGTGTATCGCAGAGGCGTCGCAGCTCTCGCAAAAACTCGGGCGGTGCCACATAAAAACCGCCTTCCCCGAGCACGGGCTCGATGATCATGGCAGCGACTCGCTGCGGATCGACATCCGCTTTGAAAAGCATTTCTAGACCGCGCAGCGCATCACGGGTTGTGACACCGTGATACTCCATCGGGTAGGGCGCGTGGAATACCTCGGGCAGCATCGGGCCGAAGCCGGCTTTGTAGGGTTGGACCTTGCCGGTAAGACTCATGCAGCCGAGTGTGCGGCCATGAAAGCCACCGCTGAAGGCGATGACGCCCGAACGACCCGTGTGATAGCGCGCGATCTTGATGGCGTTCTCAACCGCTTCGGCGCCGCTTGAGAGAAACAACGTCTTATTTGGCCCGGGGCCTGGCATCAACGCGTTCAGTCGCTCCGCGAGCGCAACATAGCTCTCGTAGGGCGTCACTTGAAAACAGGCGTGGGAGAAGCGGGTCAATTGCTGTTCGACCGCAGCAGCCACTTTGGCATGCAGGTGACCGGTGTTCAGCACGGCGATGCCGCTCGCGAAATCGATGTAGCGACGGCCCTCGACATCCCAGATCTCGGCGTTGCGAGCCCGATCCGCATACACCTGCAAGGCGTTGCCGAGACCTCTCGGAATGGCGGCAGCGCGACGTTGAGCAAGATCGGCGTTAGTGGTCATAGTGTCATCGCTCGCGGGCATGGGTGATCGGGTCTGTTAGAATTTACCCGTTTTAATTAGGGTTTTCTTCGGGAGTCGTCGTGACAGAGACCATCAAGACCGAAGTCGTCATCGTCGGTGCCGGGCCTTGCGGTCTGTTTCAGGTCTTCGAGTTGGGCCTGCTCGGTATGCGGGCGCACATCCTCGACTCGTTGGCCGCCCCCGGTGGTCAATGCACCGAGTTGTATCCCGACAAGCCGATCTACGATATCCCCGCCTTGCCGGTGTGTGGCGCGCAGGAACTGGTCGATCGCTTGATGCAGCAGATCAAACCATTCGAGCCTGTGTTTCATCTCGGCGAAGAGGTGCTCGAGGTCAAACCGCGCGACGATCGCCGCTTCGATGTCGTCACTTCATTGGGGACGCGTTTTGACGCAGGCGCGATCGTGATCGCGGGCGGCGTGGGTTCGTTCCAGCCGCGTCGCTTTGGGGTGCCGGGCGGTGACGTTTTCGAGGGTCGGCAGCTGCACTATCGCATCAAGAACGCCGATACCTATCGACAGCAGCGTCTGGCGATTTTTGGCGGTGGCGATTCTGCGCTTGATTGGGCGATCGAATTCGCTCCGACGGCCGCTGCTATGACCTTGGTGCATCGTCGCGCGGAGTTCCGTGCGGCACCGGCCTCGGTGGCGCGCATGCGTGAGCTCGAGGCGGCCGGCAAACTGCGCTTCATCGAAGGGCTTGCCGAGTCGGTCGTGACGAGTAATGACCAATTGGTCGGCGTGACCGTCAAAGCAGCCGATGGACAGGTCCACGAGATCCCGGTCGATCACGTCTTCGCTTTCTTTGGTTTGCATCCCAAGCTCGGTCCGATTGCCGAGTGGGGGATGGAGCTTGAGCGCAAAGCGCTGAAGGTCGATACCGAGAAGTTCCAGACCAGTGTGCCCGGTATTTTCGCAGTGGGTGATATCAACACCTATCCCGGCAAGAAAAAATTGATTCTGTCGGGCTTTCACGAGGCCGCATTGGCCGCCTTCGGAATCCAGTCGTGGCTGTATCCCGACAAGAAGCAATTTCTGCAATACACGACGACGAGTCCGGTGATGCAAAAGCGTCTCGGTGTCGGTTAGGTCGAGAAAATCATGGATCGTCGTCTGGCCGATTTGCTGAAGCAGTTTGAGCTCGAGCGGCTTGAGGTCAACCTCTTTCGTGGCGAGAGTCGCGATATCGGTAGCCCGCAGGTCTATGGTGGCCAAGTGCTCGGCCAGGCGCTCATGGCGGCGAGTTCGACGTTGCCGCCTGAACTCGTCGTGCATTCTTTGCACGCTTATTTCCTGCGTCGCGGCGATTTCAATTTACCGATCGTTTATCAGGTCGATCGCAGCCGCGATGGCCACTCGTTCTCGTCTCGTCGGGTGATCGCGATCCAGAACGGTCAACAGATTTTTACGTTCTCGGCGTCCTTTCAAAAACCCGAGGCGGGTTTCGATCACCAGGTCGATATGCCCCAAGTGCCGCCACCGGAGGACTTGCCCGATTGGGATCGCCCAACTCCGGAGGTCGCTGCGAGCTTGCCCGAGAAGACGCGCCAGTACCTGGCGCGTGAGCGGCCGTTTCAGATGCGTCCGGTCGAACTTTTGAGTGCGATCCACCCGGTAGCTGGGCCACCGCTGCAGCGAGTGTGGTTTCGTTTGGTGGATCGTTTACCCGACGATGCGCGCCTGCATCGCTGTTTGCTCGCCTACATGTCGGACTTCGCCTTGCTCGGCACGAGCGTTCGGCCGCATGCGGCTGTCGTGGGTGATGGTACGTTGATGATGGCCAGCATCGATCATGCGATGTGGTTCCATCGCGACTTTCGACTCGACGATTGGTTGCTGTATTCGCTCGAGAGTCCGAGTGCATCGGGTGCGCGCGGCTTCGCTCGCGGCAGCATTTATACGCGCGATGGTCGCCTTGCGGCGAGTGTGGCGCAGGAAGGTTTGATTCGCTTGATCGCTAAGCAGGGAGAGTCGAAGAAATGAATGGTCTTCGGTGGACACGCTTGCGGCGGGCGCTCGCTAGCGCCGCGGTCTTGGTGTTGGCAACTGGGGCGCAGGGCCCGGTACACGCACAAGCCTCGGCTCAAAAGTCGGTTGATGTGACTTCGCCCGAATACAAGCGAGGCAGACTGCTCTACATCCAGTGTCGCGCCTGTCATGACCTGCAGCCGTCGGAGATCGAGAAGATCGGTCCGAATCTTGCCGGGTTGATGGGTCGCAAGGCCGCAGCCGATGCCGCGTTCGCGTATTCACCGGCATTGCAGGCCGCTGCCAGCAAGCTCATTTGGGACAAGGCGACACTCGATCGATGGATCGAGAAGCCAGGTGCAGTGGTTCCGGGAAACACGATGGCCTTTGCCGGAATTTCGAATCCGGCGGATCGAGCCGCCTTGCTCGCTTATCTCGAGGCGGAGACCTCAGCGCGCTGATCGTCTAGCATCCCGCTGATGGTTTCGATCAGCACGGGGTTGAACCGGGTCGGATTCTCCATCATCAGGAAGTGCCCCTGACCGGCGAGCGTGATCAGCTGAAACGACGGTGCATAGCGCTGTAATCTCGCTGCATCGAGTGGAACCTGATCGGCGTTGATGGTCGCAATCGGTTGTTTCAGTAGTGGCAGTCGTTGGGTTCCGTCCCAATCGTTGAGGCCCTGAATCGCAGCGAGCGCCACCTTGGGATCAGCCGATGCCATGTCGTTAGCAATCCGTTCACGCAAGCTGGGATCCGCATCGGCTCTGAAGAACGATTGCGACACGAAGGCGTAGGTTGTGCTGCGGAAGTCTCGTTCGAACGCAGCCAGTCGGGCTGCATTCTCTACCGCTGAGGGCTTCGGTAGACCGATGCTCGCGAACGTGTCGACGCCGATCACACCGCGAACTCGCTCGCCGAGCAGCAAGGCGGCCTCTACCGCCACCGGGCCGCCCATCGAGTGTCCGACCAGAACGATTGGTTGACTTGCTGGCAGTTGCGCCACCACCTCGGCCACATCGCGTCCGAAGGAAGCCATCGAAAAATCAGCACGCGTTGCGGGGGTTTTGCCATGACCTGCGAGATCGATGGTGATCACATCGAAATGTCGACGCAGCGCGGGCAGCTGTTCACTCCAGTAGGTGGAATCGCAGGACCAGCCGTGAACCAGGATCACCGTGGCATCGGGTGTGCTGCCCGACAGTCGCGAATGCCGCTCGTGATGAACGGCGGCATTGCTCATGTCAGGCGCTGAAAACCAAGCTAACAGCAAAAGTCCGGTGAATAGTTTGATCATCGTGGTGCCTCGATTCAGGGTGCCTCGACCAGCATCCAGTGGTAGCCATCCGGTGCGAAGAAGGTGAAAGTTCGCCGCGCGAACTCATCGAGAAGAATATTCGACACTTGTGTGGCGCCGGCTTGTGTCACGCGTCGATGCAGCGCGTCGAGCTCGAACGTGCGCCAGCAATACAAGCTGTAGCCGAGCGCGCCCGCGCGAGAGTGTGACCGTCGATCTTCGATATCGGCATCAGCCGCGAAGCGAACGCATTTGAGTTTGCCCGAGCGTCGATCTGTAAGGGCTTTGCCGGAAGCGGGATCGTCAAAGTCGACCATGTGAAAACCTTCGCCCGCTCGCAGCCCGAATATCCGACGCGAACCCGTCGCGTTTTCGTAGGGAACCGTTTCCTCATGCATCCGCTGCAGACCGAGGATCTGCTCGTAGAAGTCGAAAATCTGCGGATCGTCGCTCGCAATCATCAGACCAAAGTGGGTGTGTTGACTGGTTCGCAGCAGACTCGAGTGATCAATTTGCCCATAAGCCGGGCTTTCGTAGCCGAAGCGTTCGAAGAAGACCTGGCGATACTCCGCTTGCAGCAACACCATCTCGCGAACGCCGACGATAGGATCGCGAAAGGCGTGTGCGCGACGTTCGCCGCTGACTTCGCCGATGACGGCGAGAACCGGGGGAATCAGATTGAGTGAGGCGCCTGAGGCGAGGGCGCGTTCGGCATGGTTGACGATGTTGAGCACGCTGCTCGTCACGCGCACGCCCCAGCGCGAACCCACGCAACGCAGATCTTCTGTCAGACCGAGGCCCGCGTTGAGTGGCTGCTCCCAGTGCATCAGCCGGACGAGGCCATGGTCGGCGTCCTGGTGCGCTAGGCGTATCGAACGGACTGCCGAGTTCACGCCATACAGCCGCTGCGCCGACTCGGCATCGAGACTGCCCTCGAGATCAGGGTGGCAGCCGTAGGCGGCAAAATCTGCCAACGCTCGATCGAGGTCGGTGACACCGACGCAGACTTCGTACAGTCCGCCGGTGCACCGCTCGGTCATACGTGACGGCGCTCGACGATCGCTTTGCGGAACGCCGGCCTTCCCCAAGCCAACAAGATCGTGGCGAGGACTGCGGCGCCGCCTGTGACGATCGCCGTGCTTTTACCGACGGCAAGATCATCGGCAAACACATATTGGGTCATGACCGCCGTGAGAAACGGCGCCAAACCGATGCCGATCAAGTTGACGAACAGCAGATAGATCGCAGAGGCCTGTGCGCGCATGCGAGGTGGCGTGAGTACGACCACGCCTGCGGAGGCAGCGCCGAACGCAAAGCAGGTAAAGAAACCGAGCGGGATTAACAGCACGGTCGACCACATGACATCGTTGAGCAGTGTGCACACGCTCGCTACGGGGATCAGGGCGACGGCTGCTGTGAGGCCCACGCGCATAGCGGCATCGAGATGTCCTGCAGCGCGCCATCGATCAGTGAGCCAGCCGCCGGTGAGAATGCCAGCGGTGCCGAAAATGGCGATCGCGACGCCCATTCGGGTACCCGCTTCACCGAGCGGCATCTCGAGGACGCGAACGAAATACTGCACGCCCCAGATCTGGTAGACGTTGATCACCATACCGAGGATGGAGAAACCGAGTATCAGCGAACTATAAGCGCGCCACTCCGAGAGCATGTACCGGATCGTATCGGGGATGGAGGCGGTATCGGCCTTGCTGGCTGCGACGCCTGGCCGCTCGCGACGTACGGGTTCTTTGAGCGTCAGCACCCACAATGCAAGCAAGATCCCGGGAATGCCGACGAGCAGGAACGTCAACTGCCAGGAGCGGATAGTGCCAATGATCGGCACGGTGTACTCGGGAGAGCTCGCGACGAACTGGATGACCGCGCCGCCGATGATGAGCGCAAGCCCTACACCGAGCGGCAAACCGATGACGAATACCGAGAGCGCACGTCCCAGTTTTTTCTCCGGGAAGCTGTCGCCTGCCATGGAAAAGGTGGCCGGCGACAGCACAGCCTCACCCACAGCGACGCCGATTCGCGCGAGCGCCAGTTCGATGAACCCGCGCGCAACGCCGCACAGCGCCGTCATGGCACTCCACACGGCGACACCGGCCGCGATGATGTTGCGCCGGTTGTATCGATCGATGGCCCAGGCGATCGGCACGCCGACACCGGTGTAGAAAATGGCGAACACGAAACCGTAGAGCAGACTCATTTGGGTTTCGCTGATGCCGAGGTCGGCACGGATAGGTCCGACCAGAAGGCCTAGCACCACTCGGTCGATGAACGAGAGGATGTAAGCCAGCATCAGTACGACAACCATGTACCAGGCGGTTGAGGCCTTGGGCCAATTGCCTTCGTCGGCAGAGGAGGGTGCGGCGTTGTTCATACGCCGATGATAGCCAGTCAGTGGCGAGGCCGCAGGACTTTGCCGGGGTTCAAGAT
>ENA-UPTJ01001943-UPTJ01001943.1-marine-metagenome-genome-assembly--contig:-NODE-1943-length-10407-cov-4.209621_pt1 | contig 10407 bp, 13 predicted proteins | sample MGYA00238168_ERZ767080 | MGnify/ENA primary metagenome ERZ767080 (study PRJEB28935, sample SAMN06266237) | marine metagenome | isolation source: Columbia River Estuary | place: USA:Columbia River... | reverse complement strand
TGGCGATGATGCTGGTGGCGCTGCTCGCCCTCTGCGCCAACCTCACCTGCCTCGCACTGCTCGCCAGGCACCGCGGCGGCGGTGCGCACATGCGCGCCAGCTGGATATTTTCTGCCAACGACGTATTGATCAACGTCGGCGTGATCGTCGCCGGCGCGCTGGTGGCCTGGACCGGCTCGCACTACCCGGATCTGATCATCGGCAGCCTGATCGGCCTGCTGGTCCTCTACGGCGCACGACGGATACTCGCCCTGCGCAGCTGAATCGCCGGGGCAGTTCCCGAAAACATCGCCAGGCTGCGCGCAGCCTTACCGTCACCCACGGCGCAATGCGCTGCGCTTATTGCGCCCTACGGAGACGGCGACCTCATGCACTCGTAGGGTGGATTAGCCGCGAAGCGGCGTAATCCACCGCGGATGCCTGCGACAGGCAGAAGCCTGACGGGCCGTGGGGCGTAAGCGGGGTCGTCCCCGACATCGAGAAGCACAGAAACCCCGCTGCGTCCGCAGCGTTGAGCCTCGCGATGCTCGGCACCAACCTACGGTGGCTCGTTGCATTCGTAGGGTGGATTAGCCGCGAAGCGGCGTAATCCACTGCGGATGCCTACGAACCGGGCTCTTCCTGTTCACGCCGCAACAAGGTCGCCTTGCGCTCGACACCCCAGCGGTAGCCGGACAGGCCGCCGTCGGCACGCACCACGCGGTGACAGGGAATCGCCACCGCCAGCCAGTTCGCCGCGCAGGCGCCGGCCACCGCGCGGCTCGCGGTGGGCACGCCGATCTGCCGGGCGATGTCCTGATAGCTGGCGGTGGTGCCCGGGGGAATCTGTTGCAGCGCCTGCCAGACTCGCTGCTGGAACAGGCTGCCGCGAATGTCGAGGGGCAACTGAAGACCCAGCCCGGGCGCCTCGACCATGCCGATCACCTGCGCCACCCAGCCCTCGAATTCGGCGTCGGCACCGACCAGCTCGGCCTGGCTGAAGCGCTGCTGGATCTGCTGCACCAACGGCTCGGGCGCATCGCCCAGGAGGATGGCGCAGACGCCCTTGGCACTGCAGGCGACCAGGATCGCGCCCAGCGAACACTGCCCGACGGCGAAGCGGATACGCTGCCCACTGCCACCCTCGCGATACTCGCCGGGACGCATGCCGAGCAGACCCGGCGCATCTTCATAGAGTCGGCTGCTGGAACCGAAGCCGGCGTCGTAGAGTGCCTCGGTCACCGCGGCGCCCTGCTCCAGCCCCAGGCGCAAACGCCTGGCACGCCAGGCCCGCGCATAACCCTTGGGCGTCACGCCGGTGACGCGGCGGAACAGCCGATGAAACTGCCAGGGACTCAGGCCGGCGGCTTCGGCCAGGGTGGCCAGGCTCGGCTCGCTCGGCGCCTGCTCGATCTGCCGGCAGGCCCGCGCCACGCATTCGGCGCCGCGCTCTGCCGCCGGACGATAACCCGCGGCCTCGGCCAGCTCGGCGCTGTCGAAGAATTCGATGTCACGCGGATCAGGCAGGCACTCGTCCGCCCCCGGCCACAGGTAGACGCCGCGTGCACGCAACGCATAGACGAATCCGCCCGGTATGGCACCCGGGGCGGCGGCCTGCAGCGCCTGCCAGCGCGGATCCTGCTCGATGGGTAACACAGGCTGCAGACGCGTCATGGCACTAGCCTCGGAAGAGTGGACTGCCTCAGTCTGCACGGCCGCGCAGCGCAGCGAACTCCGTTTCTTGCAGCCGTCATTCAACGCGGCGGCACCCGCCACAGATACCAGGCCGCCGCCGAACGCTGCGGGCTCCACTGCTGACCGAGCGCGGCCAACGCGCCAGGCGTCGGCTGCCGCTCCAGACCCTTGAGCTTGCGATAGCCCTCGCGCACGCCGAAGTCGTCGACCGGGAGGATATCCAGTCGCCCCAGACTGAAGATCAGCAGCATCTCCACCGTCCAGCGACCGACGCCGGGCAGCTGGGTCAGACGCGCCACCAGCTCAGCGTCGTCCATCTCGCGCGCGCCGGCATTGTCCGGTACCAGTCCGTCCAGCCGCGCTTGCGCAATCGCCAGCAGACTCTGCACCTTGCGTCCGGAAAACCCGCAGGCACGCAGCTGCCCGTCCTCCAGCGCCAGCAACTGCCGCGCCTCGGGAAATGCCTGCGCGGGAAACAGCGCCAGCAGCCGATTGACGATCGCCTCGGCAGCGCGTCCGTGCAGTTGCTGGTAGGCCACCGCCCGCACCAGCGCCTCGAAGGGTTCGCGCGCGGGATGCAGCTCGATCCGGCAGGGGCCGACCTGTTCCACCAGCCAGGCCCAGTCATCATCCAGTTGCGCCAGCTGCTCGCCGGCCCGTTCGAATGCCGCCGCGGTTTCGTCCATCTCAGAGCGCCTTGCGAAAGGTAAGGTTGATCCGCTGCTCACCCAGCAGCGGATGCCAGCCCGGTCTGAGCGGACGCACGCCGTGAAAGCGCAAGCGATCCACCCCGCCCCAGACCAGCACATCGGAATGCTGCAGCAACACCGGCTGCTGCCGCTCGGCGCGCGTCGCCCCGCCGAACAGAAACACCGCGGGAAGCCCCAGCGAGAGAGACACGATGGGCTGCGCCAGGTCCTGCTCGTCACGATCCTGATGCAGCGACAAGCGCACACCCGGCAGATAACGATTGACCAGGCAGGTGTCGGGCGCAAAGTCGGCAAACCCTGCTTCCAGTGCCGCGCGCTCGGCAAGCTCGGCGAAAACGGGCGGCATCGTAGGCCAGGCCCGGCCGCTCTGCGGGTCGCGCGACAGATAGCGGTAACCGGCGGCGCTGCTGGTCCAGCCCAGTCCGCCGCAACTGCTGGTGGCCACCGCCATGCGCTGCCCGCCGGGTGTGTACATGTGTCGCAGTGGCGCATCCGCCAGCACCGCCTGTACCGCGGCGAACACCTCGGCATCATGCTCTCGCGCCCAGCCGCGCAACACCCAGGCCTGCTCGCCCAGCCGCTCGCGCCCCACCGGGGCAAACTGCGGATCGGCAAACAGATCGGGGGTCGCGCCACGGCCGTCGGAGGACATCCGCCTACCTCGCTGAAGAAAAGGCCCGCAGTATCGCGCCGAAGCACCCGCCGCTACCAATCGAGCTCGGACGAAAGGCCCCACAGGCCTCTCCAACCACTCGGCGGAATCACAACCTAAGCATCTGAAACGACTGGATTTGATCGCTTGACAGGCGCAGCCGACCCGAGAATAATGCGCGCCCATTGGCTACATAGCTCAGTTGGTTAGAGCGCAGCATTCATAATGCTGATGTCCCAGGTTCAAGTCCCGGTGTAGCCACCAAACAATACAAGGGGTTAGCGCAAGCTAGCCCCTTTTTTGTTTTTGGTGGTGTCCGCTAGGTGTCCGCATCTTGACCAGCAAGCTTGGCGAAAGGCGAAAGGGACAAGGCGCTAGCGAAGTGGTCAGGAGCAAGATGCGAATAACGCATAGTCATCTTGATGTCGCCATGCCCAAGGATTCGCTGCAGAGTGACAATGTTGCCGCCCTGCATCATGTAGTGACTGGCAAAGGTGTGCCGCAAGATGTGGGTCATCTGACCAGGCGTATCGAGGCCGGTACGCTCATAAGCTTTGCGGAAAGCCGAACGACAGGAGCTAAAAAGCTTGCCGTTTCCAGGATAGCCACGCGACAAAATGAGCCTTTCGAGCTCAGCAGGAATCGGCACAGAACGACTCTTGCCATTCTTAGTGCCGACAAAGCGCACCTGACCATTCGCGACATGGGGGCGAGACAGACTTTCCGCCTCATCCCAACGAGCACCTGTAGCCAAACAGAGCTGAGCCACGGGCAGCGTATGACTATTGGTCGAAGCGGCACATTCCTGCAGGACAAGCCGGCACTCATCAAGGGTGAGAAAGGCTCGCTCGGTTTCATCCACCTTGAGTTGCCGTAGCTTCGCCAGCGGGTTGACCTCATGCCAAACACCCAAACGGATCAGCTCATTAAAAACGGCCTTAAGATACCGATGCTCATGATTGACCGTTGAAGGAGTGCAATCCTTGAGGCGCTGAGTACGGTAGCGACCGAAGTCGAGCGCGGTGAAACTGGAAGCAACCGGATTTCCAAGAGCTTGAGCAATAGCCATGGTGCGGCTGTAACGATAGGGGTCCTTTAAAGTAGCGCCGTGCAACTCATACCAAACGTCGACCAGATCAGACAGACGCTCGCCAGGGTCACGACCACGCTGCGAATACTGACGACGCATATCAGATACCCAGCGCTCAGCCTCAGACTTGGTGCGGAAGCCGCGCTTTCGCTTGCGAATGCCAGCAGAGTAATCAAGCCAAAAATCGACATCCCAGCCGCTGGAACCCTTAACGATCATATAGCCCTGCCCCAGCGAACATGACGTTCCTCGAGCAGCGCCTTGATGTGCTTATAGATATCGCGCTCGCCCATATCCTTTGCGGCATAGTGATCCCGAATGACCGGCCAACATTCCCACTCGCGCAACCGGTCGAAAGCTTTTTTTGGTGGGACACGCTCACGCGCTAGGAGGCTTACGAAGTTTCCCAGGAACAGCTCGACGTTCTTTCCCGAGAAGCCCCGCGCGGTCTTGTAGTAGCGTTTGTAGTCAGTGTCGTCCGCCAGCGAATCAACACCGGTTTCGACTCGCGCGTCATCCCGAATCAGGGTCCAGATGGGCTCAAAGTATCCAGGGCGAGCCAGCAGCTTGAATTGCCCCAGGCCATAGCGCCACAGGCCGTCCAGATGCGCCGCGAAGGTGTCGAACGAGCGGGTTTCGATGGCTGCGCCGGTGCGCACGTCCACCGAGCCGCTAGCGAACTGCTGAATGACCGAATGGTGATAGCGCAGCTCGACCCGCCACACAGGTTGTTCGGGGTTGTAGTTGTCCGGGCTGCTCGGGTCGAAGTAGTCGTCAGCGCGGCGCCAGACGCTTTCCCAGTAGTCGAGCTTGTCGGTCGCCTTGGCCTGCTCGGTCTTGTTGTACAGGCACAGCTGTACGCCGCTGGCAGAGCCAAACATCGACGTTTCGCCGCGACCGTAAACGCTCGACTTGGTGGCCCACTCGATTTCCTGAATACCCGAAATGTCCCGGTGCGTCCGCGCTCGGCAGTGCATGCGCGCGACAAGATCCACAGGCGGTTGCCAGCCCTGCAGGTCTAGCGCCAGATGCACCGCGCATTGGTTGACCTCGACGTGGCTCAGCACCTGCGACGCATAGAAATCCATTCGCGCTTGCAGCCGCTCAGGCGACAGACTGTCGATGGCGTGCGGTGAAACCTCGATTTTCAGATGAGGGCCGAGGCTGTCGGCCTTGGCGTTGAAGTTCTTGATGAGCAGGATGAAGCCGAGGTCGGAGTTCTGCAGCTTGTACTGATACCCCGAGTCACGACCGACCCGACCGGAGTGCCAGCGCTGGCCGGCGAAATCGACGATGGCGCCGGGCTTGTCAAACAGCGCCAAGACACCCGGCAGGATGATTCCCCGGTAAAGCTGGCGGACCGTATCCACGCCGCAGCGCAGCAGACGAACAGCGGAAAGGTCAGCGATAAATGCGGAATTTTTATCAAAAAAGAGACGACCTTGAGACGACAGCAAACCGGTAGTGCGATCTAACCGGATAAAGTCCTTTGCCGACATTGTTTCTATCCTTTTTGAAGGTTTTTGACGTTTTCAAGTTCGGTTTATCTGACGTGTTACAGGGACGTCAGCAGCGCGGCTCGGGGCGCTACGCTAGCGAGCCGGCGCAGCAGACGTCCCTGTCAGCGAGAGCGGATCTATCACCGTCGTGACGGCGCCACGGCCCGTCCAGGGCGTCACGCGCTCGCCATCGACGTCGCAGAACACATCCCGCCCACTCGGGAAGAACCTGCAATCAGTGATGGGCAGAACACGCCGGCCGCCCGCGTTCGAGACCAGTACGACAAAGGACACCTTCGCCGCATCCGCTCGAAACTCTGCGGGCATCACATGGCCGCCCACGCGCCAGGTCTGCGACATGACCGGGCCATCGGGCTTGGTCTTGTAAACCTGCGCGGCGGCCCTGCTGCCTTGGCTTTGTGGCGTCTGTATCGGGGGAGCAACAGGCGCTGCGACCGGCTCGGGAGGTGTGAAGCGCTCAGGCGAGAAAAAGCGCGAAATGCCGACGCCGCCGACGATGAGTCCGACGACAATCAGCAGGACCAGCCCCCAGAGCCCCCAGGAGCGCAGCAGTGAGGCGCGGCCATCGGCCTTGGATTCGTCGCCCACGTCGCCGCTCTGGCTTTGCGTGGCCGACTGGTAGTAACGGAAAACCTCAGCCTTGAACCTGCCGCCCGCTTGTCGAAGCATCGCCGACTTCGGCGGGCGCGGTCCCGTCACCGCCCCGCGGTAGATATCCACCATGAAGGCCTTTTTGCTCAGCTTGCGCATGCGGTAGGTGGTTTCCACCAGCAACCTCACCCAGCTGGCGATCTGGGCCAGATCCTGCGTCACCAGCACGACGCGCATCGAGCGGCCTTTTGCATCGACGCGGTGACGGTGCTCGGCAAGTAGCGCCTTGTCCTCGACGCTGGCCTCGCTGGCTTTCATACCGTTCGGCCAGCGGCGCCACAGCTCATCCAGCACCAGAACGGCACCGGGCGGCGCAAGCTCGGCAAGGTCGGCGCGCTCGAACCAGTCGGCAGGCAGCTGCTCGATGCGCCCGCCGAATTCCATCAGCAGATCATCAGCCGCCAGCGGGATATTGGTGACAACGAGGCGATTCTGTTTCAGCGAAGGAATGATGACGTGCTCAACCACCCCATAACTTTTGCCATGTCCGGGCAGCCCGGTATATGCGTCGATCGCCATGGCATCACCCGATGATCGGGATGCGGCGGATGATGAACCGCAGCAGGAAGGCAATCATGACGATGGCGAGACCTTCACCAACACGAAAGGGCTCGATGAAGTAGATAACTTCCTTGGGAATCCCCTGGAGCGCGCCTGCCGCCTGCTGGAAGAAGCTAGGGACGGGAAGCCAATTGAAGAAGTCGATGGCGCCATCGACGATCCACTTCATGAAGAAGTCAGGGAATCCGATGATGAATTCGACAAACCAGTCATAGGCATCCTGCAGCCACTGGAACAGCGAGCTGATGACATCCCAGATGCGAGAGACGAAGTTAAAGATGCGCTGCAAATAGTCCATGGTCAGACTCCTTACGCGGACAGAACGATGCGAATGCCAAGCAGGCACCAAACGCCCAACATGACGAGAGACAGAAGAGGCGAGACCTGAGCCCACAGATCGCAATGGCTATCGAAAGTGATCGTGGTGTTGAACAGCGGGATATTGCCTACCGGGCAGGCACCGCCCGAAGGCATCTGAATCCCGGTAACGGCTTGCGCTATCGGCGATTGCATGACGCCGTTATAGAAGCGCTCAAGGTTGCTTTGCACGGTGCCAACGTCGTCGCCGTAGCCATCGGGTTCAATGAAGCCGCACGAATCGCCGGAGCAGCCCTCACCCCCACTGGCGTCACCGCTGCCGTCACCTTCGCCCTCGCCATTGCCTGAGCCGTTACCGCCGCCGGTGCTTCCGCCATTGCTGCCGCCGGTACTACCCCCCGAGTCGGAGCCGCCGCCAGAGTCCGAACCGCCGCCCGAATCAGAGCCCCCGCCAGAGTCCGAACCACCGTCCGAATCAGACCCACCACCCGATCCGCCCCCGGTATCGCCACCCGAGTCGCCGCCGTCATCACCGCCATCATCGCCACCGCTGTCGCCGCCATCGTCTGGGGCTTTTACGCAGGTTGTGCCACTCCACACGTAGCCAGGCATGCCGCCACACGGGTCGTCGGGATCGCTCGGGGGTTCATCGGGATCGGTGGGCGGCGAATCATTGAGCGGATCGCCGGCGCCACCAGGGACACCGTCGTTTCCGTTGCAGGACTCGCCGTTAGAGAGCAAGACGTAATTGCAAAAGCCTTGATTGGGCTCGCCAGGGGTGCGGTAGCAAGAGGTCTGCCGTTCGGTGCCGTCGCCGTGGGTGCAGTTGTTGACGCACAGCGGGCCAGGGGAGCCGGCAATAACAAAGGAACGACCACCCGCTTCAGCGATGGGTCCGCTGCTGCGTGCCAAATAAGGTTTGCCCGTTGCGCAGGGCTCGGGGGGCACATCACAGCTGCCGGTTTGCGCATTGTAGGTGGCGCCCGTTGGGCAGGAATCTCCACGACGCTGGGCGGTATTACCTAGAGCACGAACATGCTTATAGGCATTTTCAAGCTGCAAATTGCAGTAGTAACCGAACCCGTCCGTGGTAGGAAAATAATTGGTGCTCTTGATGGAGAAGCCAGGATTTATGGTTAGGTAGTACTGGGTGTTTGCCTGGCATGCAGCTGGCCCAGAGGAATATCGGGCTGCATCTTGCGGATAGGGGATAACCCAGTAATAGGTCTCTGCATACGATCTAGATGCACCACAGAAAAACAGAAGAAGTAATGATAGAGATATCAGTCCGCGCATAGTCAGAACCTCGAAAACACGCCATAGCCGCAGGCAGCGCCGATGACGAAGAAGGCGAAGTAGTAGAGGTCGGCCATCTTTCACACCCTCAAAGAAAAGGGCGGGAATAACCCCGCCCTGTTCATCCATGCCGCTATCAGCCACGCAGGAAGCTGAGAACGACGCGGGCGCCCTTGATGCCGGCATAGACGGCAGCCAGCAGCGCAGCGACGGCAAGAACACCGGTTGCGATGGTGCTGAAGTCGATGTCGCTGGTGAGGGCGGAGTAGTCCCAGCCGGCAGCGTTGGCAGCTGCAGCAGCAGCGGCAAACGGCAGAGCGAGGACGAGGTCACGCGAAACGCGCTTGAACTTTTGCATCTGTTTTCTCCTTTGGCGCTATGCGCCCTTGATGAAGTCGAGAACCGCCTTGGCGCCGATACCGATCAGCAGGACAGTCGCGACGAGGGTGAAACCAACGCCGAACACAGTGGCTATCTGGACGGTGTCCAACTGGCTCGGATCGAAGGGTTCAGGCGCATGAACCAGTAGCCACGCGCCGGAACACTGGGGCCCGCCAGCGACGACGGACACTTCTCCGTCACAGGCGAGCAGGTTCATTACTTGGCGTCCGGTTTCGGCTGCGCGGCAGGAGCAGCAGCGCGGGCAGGCTCAGCGGTGCGAGGCTTCACGGCCTCGATATGCAGGGCGAGATTTTTGCCCTTGTTCTGGCCGCCTCGGGCGACTTCGAAGGTGACGCGGACCAGTTCCAGGGGGGCGAAGTTGGCGCCGGCAAAGAACAGCTCATCAGCCACTTCATCCGCTGCAGGCATGCCAACAATCGACAGGCCGTGCTCGGTCTTACCGTCCGGCTCATCGCCATAGAAAATCTTCACGTACTTGGTGCCGTCGACTTCGGTCTTTTGGGTGCCGAGAAATGCGACTTCCATGATTGAACGTGCCATCTGTGTTTCCTCGCTGGTGGTGCGCTTGAGTGCGCGGTTTTGCCTTTCAGCAGGCCGAGCGGGTCCACACGAACGAACTTTTCAGTTTTTCGCCCATGGGGTTTCTCGGTTTGCCGTGGTTCTGGTTCAGCCGTTGCGCGGGCCGTTTCGCGTTGTCACACCAAGGGCTTTGCCCTTGTCATCCCACTCTCGCCGCCGAGGGCTCGGGAGCAGGGGAAGAAAAGCTTCTCCCCTACTCCCTCACGGAGGCTGGATGGTCGGGGGTGGGTCAAGGATGCGCTGCGCCACGTCCTCACCCGTTCGGTGCTCGATAGCTTCGCCATCTGTGCTCCGCGTGCGGCTTGCGGGCGTGTCCTTGACCTCGGGGGCACCGAGGGGCGCGGGAGGGTTGCAGGTCTTTACGAGCTGGCTAACTGCAGACTTGTAGGCATCGACCATCGCGTCATTTTGTTGGCCGGCGAAATACACCAAGAGCGAGAACGCCGCCGTAAAGCCAAGTACGAACGGCGGCAGCCAATGCCAGAGAAGCGCGACGAGATATCGAGGCGTGTTCATGACTTCACCTCGTCCGGGGTCTGGAACTGGACGGCCAGACGTGACAGCTCATTGCAGGTGTCGCAGCCGCAGAACTGGCCGCCGCAGTTGCTGCAGGCTTCGCGTTCTTGATGGCGGTCAGCGGTCCAGGGCTCAACATGGCCGCAGTCCTGGCAGAGGACGTAGCCGTCAGCAGCCTCGGTAGCGATATCAGCGACAGGCTGTTTCATTCGCTCAGCCCTCCAGCTCGAACGGCTCGAAGATCGGCACGAATGGCGTTGGCTTGCCCGAGTCGTGAATCACGAACCACCACTTTTGCGGCCGGTCGGCGGGCGTGTGTTTCGCGCAGGTGAAAGCCGGCTTGAGCAACCAGCGCCCGGTCAAAGCGTCCCGAGACACCGACACGGGGCGGCATTGGTCGCAGGGCATGGACGGGGAGCAGGCGGGCTGTGCCGTTGC
>ENA-UPTJ01001939-UPTJ01001939.1-marine-metagenome-genome-assembly--contig:-NODE-1939-length-10419-cov-4.939985_pt1 | contig 10419 bp, 11 predicted proteins | sample MGYA00238168_ERZ767080 | MGnify/ENA primary metagenome ERZ767080 (study PRJEB28935, sample SAMN06266237) | marine metagenome | isolation source: Columbia River Estuary | place: USA:Columbia River... | reverse complement strand
ACATTACTTTTATTACCCGCCCTATCAACCAAATACATTTTAAACTTGTACGGGAAAACAGAAAATTCATTGTAGAAAGGTGCCTTCAATAACTGCTGAATGGTACCTTCAATAGCCATATTGTTTCCTTCGGGGGCTAGAATAGGAAGGTGAATTTTGTAGGTAACGTTTTTGAATACAAATCCGCTGCCCTCATCTTCATAATAATCTAAAAACAACGACATCACTGCATCATTTGTATTGCCAATATCACCATCACCATCGGTAAAGGACAAGATAACATGAGCCGAATCGACCTTGTTTTTTGAATTCTCTATATGTGAAAACACAGGGAAATCAACAAACTTAATAGCAGGCACGGTATCGTATTCCTTTTTCTTGATGCAAGCGACCACAAAAAGAAAAATCACAAAAAGTACTGCTATATTTGAATATCGATTGATCATGTTATCAAAGCTTGAAAATACAATATTTTCTATACAAACAGACGAAGATTTTTTTCGTGTTGCCTCGAACTGTTTCAATACCAAAGAAAAAACAATGAAGTGTACAGAAATTTCATTGAACATCTTCCCTCTTTCAAAGAAGAGAATGTTCAATCGATAAGTGACTTTCCTTTTCTACCCATTCAGTTTTTTAAAACTCAAAAAGTTGTTTCAACAGTCTCACAAAATCCTACGGTTTTTCAAAGCAGCGGAACTACTTCTGAAAACGCAAGCAAACATTTTGTGCACGATATAAAACTGTACGAAAAAAGCTTTTTAAAATGCTTTGACGAATTTTATGGAAATATTGAAGGTACGTGTATTATCGGACTCCTTCCTTCTTACCTAGAAAGAAAAAATTCGTCGCTGATTTACATGGTGCAAAAACTCATTGAATTGTCGAAACATCCAAAGAGCGGATTCTATCTTCATCCCGAAAAAGAATTGGTAAATTATCTTCATGAAAGCGATGACAAAAAAATTCTTTTCGGCGTGACTTTCGCCTTACTCGATTTTGCCGAACAAAACATCTCTTTAAAAAACACTACTATTATTGAAACAGGCGGCATGAAAGGAAGAGGCGAAGAATTAACGCGAATGGCTTTGCACGAAAAATTACAAGAATCTTTTAAATGTGAAATTCATTCTGAATACGGAATGACTGAGCTCCTCTCTCAAAGTTACATGAGAGGAGAAAGTCAAAAGTTAAAAGGCAAAAGCCAAAAAGATAAGGTCTCACTTTTGGCTTATAGCTTTTTACCTTTTACTTTTTCTTCCCCCCCCTGGATGCAAATTTTAGTGCGCGACGCGAATGATCCTTTTGACATTAGAACGCAAGGAAAAGGCGCCATAAACATCATCGACTTAGCCAACATACATTCTTGTGCTTTTATAGCAACAGATGATATCGGACAAGCACACGCCGACAAAACTTTTGAGATTAGCGGTAGATTAGACAACAGCGACCTAAGAGGCTGCAACTTATTGGTGGTTTAAATCGACATTGCTATTTCAAAATAAATGCTTCAATAGTTTTGGTATAGTTCTCAAAACCCCATGTGCTCTGCAATGTGCCATGATCGGCACCCAGCACACAATGTACTTCTTTATAAATTCCTTTATAATTTTTGGCCACCAAATCAGCATTCGTTTCTGGCTTTAAAAATTTATCGTCTTTGCTAGAAAGCAATAAAAATGGCTGTTGTACCGATTTTATTTCTTGGGCCACATCTACTTTAACATTCACAAAAAAAGAAGAAGGCATAGCCAAGCGCGATGCATCTTGCACCATCACCTCAGCAGAAGCAAAAGGATTTTCTAAAATTAATTTCGATGGAATTAATGTACTTCGAGGATGAGCTACTAATTTTGTAGCTGGCGCAGAACCCAATGAAAAGCCATACATAATCAAACGCTCATTGGTAACACCTTTTCCTTTCAACCATTCTAAAGCAGCAGTAACATCTTCATGCAAACCCTCTTCTGTAGGGTCGCCATCTGATAAACCATAACCTCTATAATCTATCATCATCACGCCAAAACGATTTTTACTTCCCACATTCGCCAACAACTTTGCGCGGGGCCAATAAAAATCCATGTGATCGCGATTGCCATGCAAATACAAAATTACCGTATCTTGATTAATGGTACCCATATTACCAATGTACAAGCCTTTAATAATGTACTTTGTATCACTTACCGTGTCATTAGAAATCAAGGTCAATTCGTTCATATAGATGGGTGGAATCTTATATGATTCTGGCAAAAAAAAATCTACCGCACCATAATAACCGTCCCACTTGTAAGCATCAATTTTAGCATTGTTGTACAAGTTCGAATCTAGTCTTAAACACGAATGCAAAGACAGAATCAATAGCGATAAATAAATTACTTTTTTCATTTTGTTGCAGCTATAATTCTACTTACGGTGAAATAAACACCAATGGCTCCTTTAGTTGAAATTGGATTCTTATAATCAACTACTGTATTGTTATTGCTTGCACCCAAGCCCATATATTTCATTTCTAAATTGTATTTCCAATGTTCGCCTCCCATGTTAATGCCCAATTGTGGGAGCAAAAATAAATTGGTGGGTTGAGCAACGCCATCGTATCTTTTGGTGGCCAATTCTATCCAATTGCTTAAGCCAACGTACATATACATGGCCGACTCCCCTTTGCCCTTGCAATCGCAATGTTGATGAGGTTCGCCTTTAAAATGCCAATACAAATTAGCATCGAATTGAGGATAAAGTTTGTAATTCCACTCCCATTTATCGAACATAAAATTGATGTTGGGCGAAATAGTAAAGCCCATTTTTCTATGGCTCCAATATTTCAACTGATGCGTTAATCCCAACTCGGTTTGAATCACTCCATACACCAATGAAGTTGCATGTAATCCGCCAAAAACTGTTGTGTTTTTCTTTAAACCATAAGCGTAAGTAAGACTAGAAAAAGGCACAGGAATCACCGCTCCCGAATAAGAAATTAAGGGTCCGCCTAAATTAAAACTCACCGCCTTATCTTTTCTATTTAATGGCACCACATAATGGCTGGGAGCGCAAGAAAACAAGAGCAGTAAAGCGCTCGCAAAGATCAACACTTTCTTCATATATGTTTTTCTTTTAAGAGTTGAAGCACTTTTTTATCGATAGGATAAGTTAAATCATCGACGCTTATTTTGTCGATTTCCAACCAACGAAAACACTGTACTTCATCATTTTTGAACTGAAAAGGCTGTTCTACGGTTTCAAAATTTTTGCGACCTTTTAGCTCTACGAAGTAGTAAAAACTTATCAATCTTTCATTGGTTTTAAAAGCCGATGGTTGAATATTTTCGTTGTGAAAAAAGTATTCTAAAACATTAATGGGCTGATCCATTTCCTCCATAAATTCGCGGTACAAGCATTCTTCAAAGGTTTCGTGAAACTCTAAGCCTCCGCCTGGAAACTTAGTCATCTTTGTACCACCACGCAATTCATCGGTAATCAATATTTTGCCGTCTTGTAGGAGGAGTCCGTAGATGCGTAAGTTAAACTTATCGAGTTGCATGAGATAAAATTTTATACTCTAATCTAGTTTTTAAACACAGACAAAAAGTAGATTTTCATTAAAACATTTGAGCATGATGTTGTTTAATAGTTAGGCACTTTGGAGGGGCGTCCGTAAGCTGACGGACGCCCAGCGAGATAACCATTGTTTAAAAAAAACTACTTTCTCGCCCTCGTCATCTCTCTCTTCCCCGGCGGACCAGCAACAACTTCCACCACAAAACTCGCTTCTTTAAGGTCTCTTTTCACCTGTCCTTTGGCACAATACGTCACTAAAATTCCGCCTGGTTTTAAAGCAGCGTGCATCTTAGCAAACACCTCTTTGTTCCACATTTCTGGTTGTTTATCTGGTGCAAAAGCATCGAAATAAATAATATCAAATTGTTCGTGATAATCAATATCGGCAATGTCTTTTTGTAGTTTGGTGAGGGTGAAATAATCGGAAACAGGCACCTCCACATTCCAATTCAACACATGAATTTCATCAAACCATTCGGGTTCGTTGAGCAACTCGCCGTAGTTTAAAGCACGCAGCATTTCACAGTCGACAGGAAATTTTTCTATGCCCACATAATTCACTTTTCTAGCGGTTTTATGAGACTCTAGCATGGTGAGAAAAGTGTTGAGTCCGGTACCAAAACCAACCTCTAAAATGCTCACCTCCTCCTCTGTTTGGTAAAACCCTTCCTTCAAAAAAACGTGCTTCGCCTCTTGCAAAGCCCCATGAATAGAATGGTAGGTTTCATTCATATCCTCTACCCTTATAGAGTGAGAGCCATCGTTGGTTTTAATCAAAGTTCTATTCATAAAAACCAAAAATAATCAATAAAAGAGAAAAGCCTCTAAAAGGTGGCGCTGATGGAAACATTTAATTAAATTGGTGCACTGAAAGGAAATTAAGTAAAAAACGAAGGCAACCCTTTGAATAAAGGTGCGTCAGGACTAACAAGCTGTATTTAATGGGTATTGTACTAGATAACGCAATAATCATACGTGGTTGCATAGATGGCGACCGACGTAGTCAGCAGCGCCTATACGAAGCATACTACGGCAAGATGATGGCCGTATGCCGCAGATACGCTAAAGACAACGATGAGGCACTTGATATTTTTCAGGAGGCCTTTATCAAGGTGTTTAACAATATCCACAAGTACGGAGACAAAGGCTCTTTTGAGGGCTGGATTCGCCGTATTATGGTGAATACTGCGATTGATTTTATTAGAAGAGCTAAGGCAGGCGCACAAACAGTAGAGCTTACCGACCGACATACCGACACCATGGGTAGCCATGATGACGAGGATGAAGGCGATTCGATATTAGGGAATGTGAGTTATGATGAATTGCTTAAATGCGTGCAAAACTTATCGCCTGCCTACAAGCAGGTGTTTAACTTGTATGTGGTAGACGGATATCAACATCAGGAGATTGCAGAGATGCTTAACATTAGTGTGGGCACCTCTAAATCAAACCTGGCAAAAGCGAAAATGAATTTGAGAAAATTTTTAAGTGAGAAAATGGCTGTGGCAAACAGCAGATAAAATGGCGCAAGACGACGACATAAAAAATATTCTCAACGGAGAGGAAATCCCTTTCAATCCTCAGCATTGGGAAGAATTGAAAGCAAGATTATACTCTTCTACGCCTTCCCCTTTTGAGGAGAAGGCTAAAGATATTTTGGGCAATAGCGAAGTAGTAATGCCTGCTGGTGCGTGGGATTTATTCGAACAAAAAATGAATAATCCTTCTACACCCTTTGAACAAACAGCTAAAGAAAAATTAGAATCGGGTTCTGTTGCTTACAACAACGAACATTGGAATGCTATCAACGAACGATTGAACGAAAGCGCAACACCTTTCGAGAAAAAAGCACGCGAAATATTAAATAGCAACGAAGCTTCATTCAATGCCAATCATTGGCAGCAGATGGACGCGATGTTGATCGAAGAAAGCAACAACAAAGGCGGCTTCTTCACCTGGAAAAAAATGGCGGCGGTTGCGGCAGTTCTTTTCTTAAGCTGGGCAACGTACGCTGTAATTAACAATACTTTCGAGAACAAAACGGCTGAAGAAAAACATAGTACAGAAAAAAATTCTTCTGCCATTAACCACAGCGGTGATAGTAATGAAGGTATTAAAGAAAGTGAAGCGGTAAATGCAGGTGCAGCAAATAAATCAACAGAAAAAAACAGTAGTACATCAGCGCCAAATTTCATCACCATCGAACAAGAAAATAAAAACACCATTGAACTTGCGAAAAGTAAAAGACCAAAAAATAAAAAGAAACAACATAGCAAAGGTGCTTTTGTAGGCGAAGAATCTTTTATTGCCGATGTTAAGCCAAGTAGAGAAGAAAATAATTTAATTGAAGACAACTCTATACTTCCTGCTATTGCTGCAAATCACAAAAACACTAAAATTCACAATGATGTTTTGGGTTCGGTGGAAAATGCAGCTATTGCTCCCGATTTCAGTGCACAACCATTTAAATATTTGACGTTGCCTTCTAGCTTACCTTCTTCATTCTTAAGCAACCTGTGGGATAACCCAGCTGTTGCCGGACTGGAAAAAAATGTAGCTGTGAAAGTGATGTACAACACCTTATGGAACGACAAATTGTTGAGAGGAATGACCGACAAACAATTGATGTTAGACAATCCTACCAACTATTACGTTTCTGCCGATGCGGCTGTAGGTAATAAAAATCAGTTTGGCGTGGGAGCTTACTATCAGCGAAACGACAACAACAATTGGCAAAGCAACAACGTAAATGTTTCAGCTTCTTGCAACAAAATGCTATCTAAATTCACCTTATTGAAATTAGGTGTTGGCGCTACCTATTGCGATAACTCTGTAAACACAGGTAACATTAGTTTTTGGGAAAAAAGCACTACGGGCGGATTGCTTTCTACAGAAGACGCAGCCATTGAAAACCCAGAGCGATACATGAACTACAACGCTGGCGCATGGTTAGCACATCCTCTTTATTTTGCTGGAGTATCCTTAAATAATTTAGCGCAAAACACTTTTACCAAACATCCTGAATTGGAAATCACCAGCAATGTAACAGGTGGTGTAAATATTCCTCTCAGCAAAAAAACAACAGCTACTATTTATGCGCAGCGACAGAAAAATATTGTAGCAGTTTGGACTGCCGGTGCAGTGATGAGTTTTAGCAACAAAGTATTCGCCGGTTTATCGGTAGAAAACTCAAACTATGCAGCGGTAAATTTTGGAATGAACATCGCCGATCGTTTGAGAATACACCTTAACGGCGGTATGTTGGCAAAAGAAGAGAGTTTGTATTTGGGTACAGAGAAAGAAGGATTTGTGCAGGGAGGAATTAGATATTTAATTACCAACAACAAAAAGCAAAATAGCTACTAATGAAAAAATTACTTTTTTATACAGCTATTATAGTAGCTTTTGCCTCTTGTGGAGAGCGCGAAATTGGAGATACTGCGCTTATTAAAGACGACCCGAATTTCACACCAACCACCATTCAAATAGATATTGAAGCAGGGTCTCCAGATTCTACTCAAAATTGCTATTACGAAAACAATGCTGCACAATTGAATTATAAAAGTTCTTACGATACTATTTGTTGGTACAAAAGAAACAATTTACAATGGTTAGAAGTTTCTAAAACGCCTTCTATTACCGTTGCACAATCGGGAGTATATGCTGCGAGGGTAGTTAAAAACAATTTAACCATATACCGCAAAATAGCTTTGTACACTTGTCCGTGCAATATCGACAACATCCCCGATGCATTCACCCCCAACAAGGATGGTGTATTCGATACGTGGGCACCTCAAGGTAGTGGATTAACATCTATTCATTTCACCATCTACTCAATGAACAACAGCGTGCTTTTTGAAAGCGACGACATCAACAAAGGATGGGATGGCACCTACGATGGAAAAGCCGTACCCAACAATACTTACAAATACGAAATTACTGGTACCCTGCGCAGCGGTAAAATGTTTGAGTATAGGGGGACGTTGACGTTGAAGAGGTAATTATTTCTTCTTCACCACCTTTTTCTTCGCCACAACCTTCTTTTTCTTACCTACAAAAACATCGGCGAAATCTTCACTCATCTCTGCAATACCATTATTCAACACCTTCGCCCATTGGTCGCTTAAGTGACGCAAATCTTTTTCGTTAAAACGATGTTGTTTTATTTTGAACGAACCTGTTTCGTATACAAATACATCGATTGGATAACCTACGTCGTTGGCACAAACCCGTGTAGAATCAAATGACAACAAACCTGTTTTTAAAGCGAAAGGAATTCCCACTTCTTTGGTGATAGAACGATTTAAAATTGGTTTACCATAACCCGAATTTCCAATGATATAAAACGGAGTGGCACCACCAATTTCAATCCAGTTTCCCTCAGGATAAATCAAATACAATTTAACATCGGTATCGCCTTCCATTTGTCCGCCAATAAGCGTATGAATATTAAAATTCAATCCAGCATCATGCAAAGAAACTTTATCTTCCTTCGCTACAATTTTAATTTGCTTGCTAAAGAGATTCACCACCTTGTACAATTTATCCATCGGCTCTTCTTTAGCCTCTAAAACCTCTTTGAAGTAAGTAAGCGCTTTATCGCGCACAGAACGCAATCCAGAAGTCATTAAGAACAAAGAATTCTTTCCATCTTCGTATGTAAAAAGTTTCTTTGCCATGGTAGTTTCGGTACCCGAAGTGATACGTGTATCGGCAATTCCTACTAAACCTTCCTTCAATTTAATTCCTAAACAGTATGTCATTTTTTATTGTATTTGTTGAACTTTAACTTGATAATTTGAACTTTGATTTAGCGCGTAAGTATTCACCACGCCGCGCAGTGGCATGCAATCGTCGTAATCGTAACCGTGACAAATTTTAACGTAGTTGTGATCGACCAATAATTTGTTGGAAGGATCAATTCCCACCCAACCTACATCAGGCACATGACACTCTACCCAAGCGTGCAATTGCGATGCGCCACGCATATCCTTTCCTTCGTGCAAATAGCCACTAGTATAGCGCGCAGCGATGCCGTTGTTGCGCAACACTGCTAAAAAAACATGCACGAAATCCTGACAAACACCTTGCTTCATTTGCATCACTTCGCTGGCTGTTGTTTGTGTGGTAGTAACACCTGGAGCGAATTCTAAATAAGCGTGCAGCTGATCGCGTAAAGCAATAATTTTCTCTATCAAATTGCCTTTGTTAGGCATAGAAAAAACGCTCATTTCTTCTGCGCTTAAAAAAGATTTCAATCGATGTTTAGAACTAAAAATATATTTGTAATTGTCTACTATCCACGCTTCCGAATTCAACACTGCTTTCTCCTTAGTTACCTGTAACCACTCTCTTTCAAAAGGATTTACTTCGGGCACAAAAACATCTGTTGAATACAAAATATCCAAAGAATTAAACCTCATTTCGGTTTTAAAAAACAATTCTGTTACCTCTTGTTTTCGTGAGTTGCTGGTCCACCAAGAACCATCTGCACTCGTTTGAAAAAAAGGAAAAGAAGCTTGCACACCAAAAGCGGCGTAAGGATGAATTAAAAACTTCATGTACGCACCCCACACAGGTTGTGCGTACTTGTTGGTGGCGCTATATTCTAATTTGTATTGCATTAAAAAGAAAAATATTCATCAACGAGTTTTACGCCAATGAGGTAAATATCATTTTGTGTTTTGTTGATGAAGCCATTTAAATCTTCATTAATCTCTTCGATGGTAAGATGTTTCAAGCCCGAATATTTTTTATTCGCCAAGAATTCTGCTGAATCTTTTGAGGGTGTTTTAGCTGCGCTTATCACATGAATTTGCTCAGTGACTTTGCGCAAACAACTCAACACAGAACGCGGAAATCTATCGTTCAACAACAAAAATTCTAAAGAGTCATTTAAGTTTGGAGCGCGACGATAATGTTTTCTACTCATGTCGAAAGACTCTAAACCACGCATCATCGCAGCCAACTGATGCGACAACATCGATGCACTTTCTTTCTCGTCTAAACGCAACGATTCGATATCATCCATTTTGGTTTTAATGGCTCGTAAAATCTGCGCAGCGCGCTCCAAATACAATCCTAATTTTATGATCGACCAAGCTTCGTTGTGCACCAAAGTGGCGTCCATCTGACCTTTCACAATTGTCAACTGCTCAATGGAATTTTGAGTGAAATCGAAGAGTCCGGTTGTTTTATACAACTGCTGATCATAATTCAACACAAAATGATAATATTTATTGATCGTCTCCCACAACTCAGTGCTTATGATATCTCTCGCTCCACGTGCATTTTCGCGTGCGTTAATCACGCTAGAAATAATAGAACCCTGATTCTTTTTATCGAAAGCAATGAGCTGCAAGACGTTTTGCTCATTGAAATCTTTTTTAGGTAAAGAAGAACCATTCATCTTCAAAATAGAATTCAAAACGAATTCTTTTTGAATAGAAATAGGTGCATCCATCGCCGAAAAGTAATTCACTTTTGTGTAGCGTGCAGTGTGCTCTATTCTCTCGATATAGCGCCCCATCCAAAATAAGTTATTTGCGATTCTAGATAACATACAACAAAATTAAATTACCCAAGTGTCTTTAGAACCTCCACCTTGCGATGAGTTTACAATTAAATTTCCTCGTTTTAAAGCTACACGCGTTAAACCTCCTGGCAGCACATATTCGCTGTTTTTTCCAAGCAAACAGAAAGTGCGTAAGTCAATGTGACGCGGTTCAATAGTATCTTCTCCTTCAATGAAAGTGGGATGCACAGAAAGCGACATGATAGGCTGAGCAATGTATTTTCTGCGGTTCGATTTAATGTTTACTTTCACTTCTTCAATTTGTTCTTTCGTTAAAGCGCACATCTCAT
>ENA-UPTJ01001936-UPTJ01001936.1-marine-metagenome-genome-assembly--contig:-NODE-1936-length-10429-cov-5.457586_pt1 | contig 10429 bp, 10 predicted proteins | sample MGYA00238168_ERZ767080 | MGnify/ENA primary metagenome ERZ767080 (study PRJEB28935, sample SAMN06266237) | marine metagenome | isolation source: Columbia River Estuary | place: USA:Columbia River... | reverse complement strand
TACTGCGGTCGTCGAGGTTGTGAAAATTGAGCCAATAGACGTTGTCGGCATCTAATAAATCTAGATTGAATTCGTTTGCAAAATCAGTGGCTTCGGCTGTTTTGACAGCAAAGAAGTCTTGGCTGTATTGATAAGCCTGTGCTTTATATGTCGGATTCATTGGAATGCTTTGGCGTGAGTCCGCAACCTTTACAATTGGTTTGCTGTGCAAAAAACAATTGGTAAACATGCCAAATGAAGTAGCCGAGGGCTAAAAGGATAAGAGCAATGACCAAAAATTGTTGCATATCTGAAAGTTAAGTAAAATGTTTCTATAACAAGACTTGGTAGACAACAAAAGCGCTCAGGTATGCAATAATGCCCATAAAGGCTAACTGTATGAGCGGCCATTTCCATGAATTGGTTTCGCGTTTTACAACAGCCAATGTGGCCATACATTGCATGGCAAAAACGTAGAAGACGAGTAGGGAAGCCCCCGTTGCTAAACTATATACCACTTGACCGCTTTCGTTTTTTTCGTCGCGGAGTTTTTGAACCAGGCGCTTGTTGTTGTCGGTGTCGTCGCCAACCGCGTATATGGTGGCGAGCGACCCCACAAAAACTTCGCGTGCAGCAAAAGAACTGAGTAAGGCAATGCCAATTTTCCAGTCGTACCCAAGTGGTGCAATTGCGGGTTCCATCCATTTGCCAAAATGCCCGATATAGGATTGAGAGAGCAGTAAAGAATTTTCTAATTCTTGTTGTTGTGAGGGACTTGCTTTTGTATAACTAGCACTCACTTTTAATTCGTTTAATTTTGTTTCTCTAGAACTAGGTCCGTAGCTCGCTAAAGCCCAAAGTAAAACGGATATAGCTACAATGATTTTACCGGCATCAAAAATAAAGATCTTGACTTTTTCGTAAACGGCAATACCTACATTGTAAAACCTAGGGGCTTTATATTCTGGTAACTCCATTAAGTGAAAACCTGGTTTTCCGCTCTTGACAATGAGCCGTAGAAAGAAAGCGGTGCCTAGCGCAAAGAGGATGCCAAGTGCGTACAATCCAAAAAGCACGAGACCTTGCAGGTTGAGGATACCGCCGATATATGTTTTGGGAATCACCAAGCTGATGAGTAAGGTATAGACAGGAATTCTTGCAGAGCAACTCATAAAAGGCGCTACCAAAATAGTGATAAGGCGCTCTTTCCAATCTGAAATTGTTCTGGCAGACATAATGCCGGGAATGGCACAAGCCACACTTGAAAGCAAAGGAACAACACTTTTGCCATTGAGGCCAAAAGGACGCATGATGCGGTCCATGATGAAAACAACCCTTGACAAATAACCACTTTCTTCTAGGAGCGCAATAAAGAAAAATAAGATCGCGATTTGGGGTACAAAGACGAATACGCCGCCTATTCCTGGAATGAGCCCTTGGGTGATGAGTTTGCTGAGCAGGCCTTCAGGAAGGTTGGCGGCACCCCAGGCACTGAGGCGCACAAACTGACCATCGATGAAATCCATGGGAATGCTTGCAAAACTAAAAATGAATTGAAAGATGACCAATAAGACCGCAGTAAAGATAAGGTAGCCGTAAATGCGATGCGTCAAAATGCGATCGAGACGCGTAGAGGAATTTACTGGAGTTGTTGGCGCATTTTGGACGAGGCCTATGTTGCGCAATTTATCGAGCCTCGCGTTGGTGTTGTCGGTTTGAGTGCTGTCGGTTTGTAGAGTAGTGAGGTCGAGGTCAAAAAAGGGGGTTCTGTCACCGTTTTGAAGTTGATCAAGTGCTTGAAGAATGCGGTCTTTGCCGATAGCAACTCTAGCGTTTGCAGTAACGATTGTCGCGGCAGGGAACTGTTGTTGTAGCTTTTCAATGTCGATGCGCAGGCCTTTGCGTTGCGCGCGATCCCACATATTGAGTACTAAAAGTATTGGAAATCCTAAGTCGTATAACTGACTAAAAAACAAGAGGTTTCGCTCTAAATTAGCGGCGTCAGCTACGTAAATAACGGCATCAGGAAAATCGGTGTGCTCTTTGTTGGTCAGGACATCCTGAACGACTTGTTCGTCAAGCGAACGCGCAAATATGCTGTAGGCACCAGGAAAATCAATGAGTTGTTGGGTGTGATTGGGCGTTTTGATACTTCCTTGCTTTTTATCGACAGTTACTCCTGGGAAATTGCCCACTTGTTGGCGCAAACCTGTGAGCATATTGAAAACTGTGCTTTTGCCAGTATTGGGATTGCCGAGTAGTGCGATTTTCATGACTTACAAAGCTACAGAAATTTGCCTTAAGCCATTTGCACTTCTACTTGCATGGCCTCTTCTTTGCGCATCGAGATGATATTGCCATTGATTTCATAGGCGATGGGATCTCCGAAAGGTGCTTTAAAAATGGCTTTGATTTTTTGCCCTTTGGTAAGTCCCATTTCTGAAAGTTTTGGGGCTATTGCGGAACTTGCGATGGCAGAGATTTCTACGAGCTGATGCAATGAAATGGAATCGAGTGTCTGGGACATATGCAAATGTATGACCGATTCTCGAATTTTAACATACCACTTTTGTGGTATTTTGAATCAATCTAAATAAGTTAGCTTTATTTTGGTTGTAAAACCAAGCGGGCAGTAGTGCGTGTTTGCTGGCTTACCAAACTGGTTTTATTTGCACACATTTCGGCAAGAATGGCCTCGTTATAATGTCGGATGGTGACGAGTTCAAGGTTTTCGTTGTAACGAATATGGTAATTACTGCCAAGTAACGATTGCAATTGGGCGACATCTATTTTTTTACGATCGAGCAAGACTGAAAAATTGAGGGCAGAATTTTGCATGACATTGATGTGTGCCTGCATTTGAGCTAGGGCTGCAAAAATTTCTGATAGTTGTTTTTCGGCGATAAAAGAAAAATCTTTGGTACTGAACGTGACCAGTACTTGATCGAATTTAACAATGTAAGATGGAATTTGGGCATCGCGCTCTGCAGCAGCAGAAATGGTGGTACCTGGTGCTTCAGGATCTACAAACGAACGCACATATAACGGGATATTTTTTTGTTGTAAGGGCTGTACGGTTTTGGGATGGATCACGCTGGCACCGTAATAAGACAACTCAATGGCTTCTTTGAAAGAAATTTGGGAGAGCAATTGGGTTTTTTCAAAATATTTTGGATCCGCATTGAGCATACCTGGTACATCTTTCCAAATAGTGACACTCTCGGCCTCGCAGCAGTAAGCGAGGATACCAGCGCTGTAATCAGAGCCCTCTCGGCCTAGTGTGGTGGTGAATCCTTCAGAAGTATGACCGATAAACCCTTGTGTAACGGCAATGGCTTCGCTCGCTAACATGGGCAGCACTTTTTGGCTGCATAATTCTTTGGTTTTAGACCAGTCTACCTGCGCTTCTTGATATTGGTTGTCGGTGCGAATAATAGATTTGGCATCGAGCCATGCTGCGCTATACCCTTGATCTTTGAGGAAAGCCGCCAGCATTTTACTCGAAATGAGTTCGCCAATGGCGATAATTTGGTCGTATTGAAACGAACGATTGTCGGCTAAGGGTTTGAAAAACAATTGTGCCAAATGCTCAAAAATATCTTCGAGCTCTTTGTAGATATGGAAATGTTTTTCGGCGAATAAACCGGCCGCAATTTCGTAATGATACGCTTTGATATCATCTAAAAGACCTGCATAAATACGGTGGTCTTGAGCATACAAGGCCTCGATGAGTTCTTCGAGTTTGTTGGTGGTTTTGCCCATTGCCGAAACAACGACTACTAATTTTTGGTTCGGGTAACGCGCTAGAATTGCGCTCACGTTTTTGACTGCAGCGGCGTCTTTTACAGAGGCACCTCCAAATTTAAAAACCTTCATGTTAGGCAAGTTTTTCAGCTAAAAGTTTCATTTCAATTGCGGGCGAAATCTTTTCATATATGATATGATAAACCGCACTTAGGATGGGCATGTCTACCCCGAATTTTTGATTGATTTCGTACAAGCTTTTGGTGGCGTAATAGCCTTCGGCCACCATATTCATTTCGAGTTGGGCGCTTTTCACAGAGTAACCCTTTCCAATCATGAAGCCAAATGTTCTGTTGCGCGAAAAGTTAGAATAAGCCGTAACAAGTAAGTCTCCAAGATATGCACTGGTTTTGGTGTCGCGGTGCACCGGATGTATAACATCGATGAAGCGTTCAATTTCTTGAATGGCGTTGGAAACCAAAACCGCTTGAAAGTTGTCGCCGTAACCTAAGCCGTGGCAAATACCTGCCGCTAGGGCGTATACATTTTTTAGGACCGCTGAAAATTCGGTGCCGAAGAGGTCGTCGCTGGTGGTGGTTTTGATGTACCTACAGCTCAAAGCGTCTGCCATTTGTTGGGCAAAAGTTGTATTGGAACAAGCTAAAGTAAGGTACGAGAGTCTTTCCATAGCTACTTCTTCAGCATGACAAGGGCCTGAAATGATGCCGATGTGGTCGTAGGGCACGCCAAAACTTTTGTGGATAAAGCGCGCCGGAATGGCGTTGTATGAAGGAATGATGCCCTTTACTGCTGAGAACACCACTTTGTTGGCAAAATGTGCTTCGGTAATGCCGGCAAAAGCTTCTTCGAGAAAAGCAGCGGGGGTAGCAATTACTACCCAATCGACAGCAGTTAAAGTGCTTTCTAAATTTGAACTCAAGACCAATTGAGTGGTGTCAAATGAGACGGACTGGAGGTATTTTGGATTGTGTCCAAACTGCTGAATATGGGCAATTGCTTCCTCGCTGCGCATCCACCAATGGACCTGCGGATAGTTGTTGCAAAGAATTTTGACTAAAGCCGTGGCCCAACTGCCACCACCTATAACCGCAATTTTTTGTGCTGTTTCCATTTGACAAAGTTAAACAATCCTCGGCAACTACTTTGTTGCTAATTTTACAAGAAAAAATCATGCGTAGCAACCACGAAATCGACTACTTCATCAAAGGAGAAGAAATGCAGCTCATCGAAATTGAGCTCGACCCACAAGAAACCGCAATTGCCGAAGCTGGGGCTTTTATGTACATGGATCAAGCTATTGAAATGCAAACCATTTTTGGGGACGGTTCGGCTCAAACAGGTTTTATGGGCAAGCTCTTCAGTGCCGGAAAACGCTTGCTAACTGGCGAAAGCCTTTTCATGACTGCCTTTACCAATCAAGGATTTGGAAAAGCCCGAGTGGCTTTTGCCTCTCCGTACCCGGGCAAAATCATCGCTTTTGATTTATTGCAATACAACGGCAAAATTGTATGTCAAAAAGATGCGTTTTTATGCGCAGCGAAAGGGGTAAGTGTCGGGATTGAATTTCAGCGCAAGTTAGGTACAGGCCTTTTTGGTGGCGAAGGTTTCATTATGCAAAAATTAGAAGGCGATGGCCTTGCATTTTGTCATGCGGGCGGTTACATTACTGAAAGAGCCCTTATGCCTGGCGAAGTATTGCGCGTAGACACCGGTTGTATTGTGGCGTATACCCAAGACGTCGATTACGATATCCAATTTGTTGGCGGTATCAAAAACACCATTTTTGGAGGAGAGGGCTTGTTTTTTGCAACACTCAAAGGGCCTGGAAAAGTTTGGTTGCAAAGTTTGCCCATCTCTAGATTAGCCGCCAGAATTTTAGCCTACGGTACCACCACCCGCAAAGAAGAAGGCGGCATACTAGGTGGCTTGGGCAACATCTTAGATGGCGACGGCCGCTAAACTCTAGGGTTGTTCAGGGAGCGAATGCCATCGGCCTCTAAAGCAATGCGACGGTATTTGTACAACTTGCCAATTGCTTGTTTAAAGGTTTTTTTACTGAGGCCCAGAACGGCGCGCACCTCATCTGGGTCGCTTTTGTCCGTGAGTCCAAGAAATCCTTCTTGCGCAGCTAGGGTATCGAGAATTTTTTGTTCCGCGGCGTCATAGCGGCTATCGTTGGGTACTTCTAAGCGAATATCTAATTTACCGTCTTCGCGCACTTTGGCTACGTAACCTTTGCATTCTTGTTCGCGCTGTAAAGGTTGGTTTTGATGGTCCTTAAAAATGAGCCCTTCATAACGCTTGTCGACAATGACGTTACGGCCTAGTTTGCCTTCGTCGCAAATCAATAAATCGACCTCTTGCCCTTCTAAACTGAGGTCCGTACACGGGATCAGTACTTTTTTAACTTTCATACTACCAAAGAGCCTGTCCGTTTCAAAGTCGTAAAGCAAAGTAAATAAATAGCGATCGCCAATTTCTAAACGCGTGCGTTGTTCGGCAAAGGGTACAAATAAATCTTTATCTAGGCCCCAATCGACAAATGCACCGAAAGGGTTGACTTCTACTACATCGAGATAAACGCAGTCGCCGAGTAAAATGTAGGGTCTTTCTGTTACACACACCAATCTTTCGGAAGAATCTTTCATCACAAAAACTTCTACTTCAGTTCCTTCCTCCATGTCTGGGGTGAGGTATTTGTTGGGTAACAGAACCTCGTTTTCTTGAAGGTCGATCAGGTAAGCTCCTGGAGGTGCAAAGCGCTTAATGGTGAGTTTATTAATTTTTCCGAGTTGCATAGGGCTTAGTCTTGGTAAGATTCTGGATTGGTGTGTTTTCTGAACAACTCGAAACGTTTTTTATGTGGTTTCGGTTGTGCCAATTCTGTATTGTTTACTGGGGTTGGTAGTGTGGCTTTATGTGTGCCGTTTTCAGGATTTTGCTGATCTGAAGGGTTCATCCAGTCGGCGCGCATGCGGTTCTTTTCCACTTTGCCTGATTTGGTGTTGAGTGCATAATAAAATCGTTCGCCGACATCTTCGGGATTGGTGGCTATAACATCGGCTTCTAGATTCCAAATTTCGCGATCGTAGTCGTATACATAAGCATCATAAGACATATCGGGAAAATAATAGGAGGCAACTCCTTCTAAGGCGGGGGCTTCTGGCGAGAGGTGGTCAAAAACAATGCGCGCACGTTTGGGTTCGAACTCCAGCGACATACTGGCCATATTGGAATATTCAAAGACGACACGTTTTTTGACACCCTTTGCATCTTTGAACACGGGGCTACCAAATTTGGCGCTTTGCCCAGCGAAGCTTAGTACATCTAGAACCTTGTAATTGCTCATGGTGGTGCCGCCATCATAGCCAAACAAGAGGTATTGTGTTTTTCCTTGAAAAGAGAAATCAATTATTTTGTAATACACAGCGCCATACCAGTTTTTGTGATCAATGACGTTTTCAGGTTTGGTACTGTAGGGGTCGAGGAGGTCGCTGAGCTCAAAAACTGAAACGCGGTCGCGTCCTTCTTCTTTGCGCAATACGTAGCCACCATATGTGTAGGAGAGGTCTGAAAACTCGACATTCCAGGTCAAAAGCCGAACCGTTTGGTCGGTACTTTTGATATCTGCAATTTTGAGGGCTTGAAGCGGTGTGTCAAAGAAATCTTTGGTACGCACGAGTTCAGACATTGCTTTTTTAAATTCGGTATGAATGCGGAGTGTTTGGTCGTCGTCGGTACTTGAGCGGAGTTCGTTTAAAAGCTTGGTGGCAACTTGTTCTTTTTGCGCAAGACCTTGCGTTAGGCCAACCAACGGAAAAAGCAAGAAAGAAAAAAGGAAAAAAGCAATAAGGTGCTTCATGTGGCGTTTAACGTCCAAATTGCAGTTTGGTTACGAAATTAGAGGCTTTTTAAAGCGGTAATTGTGGCAACAGGATCGCTTGCGCCAAAAACAAAACTGCCGGCAACCAAAGCATCGGCACCTGCTTGCGCTAATTGCGCGCCTGTTTCTAAATTCACGCCGCCATCTACTTCAATTAGAAAATGTGCATTTGCATTTTGACGCAGGGTTCTGAGACGCGCTACTTTGTCATTTGCAGCCGCAATAAATTTTTGCCCCCCGAATCCAGGATTGACGCTCATGATGAGTACTAAATCGAGCATTGGAGCCACCTCAGACAACACTTCAATTGGAGTGTGTGGGTTCAGGGCAACGCCCGCTTTCATGCCTAATTCTTGAATGCGACCAATGGTGCGGTGCAAATGAGGGCAAGCTTCGTAATGCACAGTAAGGATGTCTGCGCCCGCCTTTTTGAAATCTTCAAGGTAGGCATCGGGGTTGGCAATCATAAGGTGTACGTCAAGCGTTTTGTCGGTGTGTTTTCTGATGGCTTGCAAAACCGGAAACCCGAAAGAAATGTTGGGGACAAAAACACCGTCCATGACGTCGATATGTAACCAATCTGCACAAGAGTGGTGAAGCATTTGGGTATCGCGTTGGATATTTCCGAAATCACAGGAAAGAACAGATGGGGAAACGATCATGGTCAAAATTTTTGGTAAAATTAGCCATTATTTCCCGAACGAAACAACGCAATTAAGTCTTGCTCTCGCTCATAGAGGTCTAAATAAAAATACAAACCATTCTTGTCCGAAGTAACCGTTTGATACGTGATGAAAATTGGAATGTGCTGAAGTAAAGGAATGCGCTGATGAATTTTTTGGTCAATCAACACTTGCAGAGAGTCGGCACTGACCTTATTGATTTTGTCGCCTCGTTTATCGTAGGTTAACATGAGTTTACCCAGTTCAATTGGGCCATCGGCGCGCATACAACCATGCGAGAAGCTGCGGAAATTTTGCGCAAAAAGATGCCTACTTGGGGTGTCGTGCACGTAGACAGAAAATTGATTGGTAAATTCAAATTTGATCAAGCCCAAACTATTCCAGGGCCCCGGATCTTGTTCAATCAGGTAAGGAAAGGTATTGTTTTTGATTTTTTTCCATTTCACATTTTGCGGATTAATTTCTTTTTTTCCGGCGCCATAAATGCGCATGTGCTCTTTTTGGAGGTAGCCCGAATTGCGTTTGAGGGCAGGTAAAATTTCTTTTTTGGCTATAGAACTCGGAACGCGCCAATAGGGCAAGCTGACAATTTGATAAATTTTGGAAACTAATTCTGGGGTGGGGTGCTCCATTTTTCCAATGATGATGCGGCGCAGTGCTCTTAGCGTATCGTCGGCAATGTATTGCAATTCGAAGGAGGGAAGGTTGATGCCAACGAAAGTAGTTGGCTTTCGGGCAGCCTGTCGGAGTCTGTCCAACGAAATTTGCGCATGGTATAATCGATCTTGTTTTGATCGCGCAAATGCCAAAACGGTTGCCGAGCCAATGCGTCCGTCTGCATTGAGTCCTTGGTTTTTTTGATACAATTTTAAGGCGGCTCTCAGGCCTAAACTATCTGTGCTTTCATCGCTGTAACCAAGTCCAATGAGCGCAATTTGAAGTTGTTCCCAAGCTTTTGTTTTATTATCTTTTTCTATACTTAGTTCGTAAGAAAGGGTGTCGAGTTTGGTCGAATCGCAAAAACGGTAAAGGTGCTGTGCAAAATAATGGTAGTTGGTATCTGCTGGGCCGCGGGTGAGCAGAATTGAATCGGTGTTTTGCGCTTTGGTCAGCCAATCCGTCGGATAAACGAGCCATTTTTTGGGTTTGAATTTTCGGGTTTGAAAATCAATAAAGCCACTGTCAAGGTCGTGAAGGATGGTGCCAATTTGGTAATTGAGCAAAAGTTCCTGAACCAATGGATGACGTTTCTTGAAGGGAATTAATCTCGCTGCAGGCAAGCCAAAATGAGCGGCTTTTTTTAAGGTGAACGTCCAATTATTTTTGATTTGCTTGCTCGTATTAGTTGGGTTAAAGTAAGGTTGAAAACCTTTCAGCTGATAAAAGTTGTAGAGTTTTTGCCGTGCTTCTTTGGTTAAAGGTAAATCTGGGTGGCCATTTTCAAGGAGCAACTTGATTTTTTTTGCATCCGCAATACTTTTGTTTGATAAGAAGTCTTTTTTTGTAGCTGTACTTTTTTGGGGTCCACAACTGTAAATGAAGGCGCTTATTGCAATGAACACAGACAGCAAACGAATGGAGGCCTTCATATTATGCTTATTTTCGTTGAATGTAGTTAAAACTTTGTATTCAACGATGGTTATAGGCCTCATATTACTCACCGCACTTATTTCTTGGCAAGGTTTTCAAAACCCGGCCTTTCTCGATCGCATGCTTTTCAATCCATACCGCGTCAAGCATCATGCGGAGTGGCCTCGCTTTTTTACGCATTTGGTCGTACACCTAGACTGGTCGCATCTGCTTTTCAACATGATGACGCTCTATTTTATTGGAGACTTTCTTTTTCAAGAATACAGCATGCTTTTTGGCCCAGTAAAAGGTGTGTATTATTTCTTGGCGCTGTATCTTATGGGGGGCTTATTCGCTACACTCTATTCGTATTACAAACATCAGGACCAGCCCGGTTACCGCAGTTTAGGTGCTTCTGGAGCAGTTACTGCTGTGCTTTTTGCATTTATAGCGGCGCATCCCACGCAAGGCCTCATGCTTATGTTCATCCCGATTCCAATACCTGCTTACATTTTTGGACCTATTTACTTACTTATAGAATACTACGCTT
>ENA-UPTJ01001935-UPTJ01001935.1-marine-metagenome-genome-assembly--contig:-NODE-1935-length-10433-cov-6.214878_pt1 | contig 10433 bp, 7 predicted proteins | sample MGYA00238168_ERZ767080 | MGnify/ENA primary metagenome ERZ767080 (study PRJEB28935, sample SAMN06266237) | marine metagenome | isolation source: Columbia River Estuary | place: USA:Columbia River Estuary... | reverse complement strand
CCATTAAATAGATTGCTTTAAAATTTTCTTGATAGGACAATTCATTGTTAAAAAAATAAATTATATAATTAAAAAATATTCCCATAATCACTGATGTTGTTAAAATTTTAATTAATCTATCTATAAAGATATGATTAAAATTGAAAAAACTTTCTTTTTTTAAAAAGATAAACAATAGCAATGCATTAAACCAAGATGAAATGGTAGTTGCGATTGGTATGATTATAAAACCAATTTGTTTAAAAAAGATAACACTTATAAATATATTTAATAAAACAGATAATAATGAAATATAAAACGGTATTTTTGTATTATGTCTTGCGAAAAAAAATGTCGAAAAAACTTTTATTAATGAAAAAGCAGGCAAACCAATTGCAAAATAAAATAGAGCTTTTGCTGAATTCTTAACACTTAACTCATCAAAAGAACCATAGCCAAATAATGAAGAAATAATTTCTTCTGAGGCAATTAATAATGCAACTGTTGCTGGGATACTCAAGAATAGACTAAGTTCTAAAGCTTTATTTTGAATTAAGTTTATTTTATCTTTATTTTGACTTTTAACATATTTGGATAGTTGGGGTAAAATAACTGTACCAATTGCAATTCCAGCAATGGCTAAATTTATTTGATAAACTCTATCAGCATAATAAAGGTAAGAAACCGCACCAGCTTGAAAAGATGCAATAATTGTTCCTACTAAAATATTTATTTGAGTAACACCTGATGAAAAAATACTAGGTAATAATTTTTTAAAAAAGTTTTTAATTTTTTTATCAATATTAATTTTAAATTTAATCTCAGGTGAAAAATTTTTTTTTACAAAAAAATATAGAAAAATAAATTGTACAACGCCTGAAATGGTTACTGCATAAGATAAATAATAAACAAGATTATCGTCTAATATTTTTGCAAATAACAAAACTCCAATTAAAAGTATATTTAAAATAATTGGAGCAGCGGACGCTATTGCAAATTTATTATGTGAATTTAAAATTGCAGAAAAAAATGATGCTAAACTTATAAAAATTAAAAATGGGAAGGTAATTCTTGTTAAGGTTATAGCTAGTTCCATTTTATCATAATCGCCTTCAAAACCTGGTGCAATTAGATAAACAAATAAAGGCATCAATATCTCTACAATCAGAACTAAAACTATTAGGCCTAGGGAGAGTAGATTAAAAATACTATTAGCAAAGTTTTGTGCTTTTTTTTTATTATTCAATAATGATGAGTAGCTTGGAACAAAAGCTGCATTAAATGTTCCTTCAGAAAATAATCTTCTAAAAGTATTAGGAATTCTAAATGCCACAAAGAAAGCATCTGCCAAAATTCCAGTTCCAAGGAATACTGCTATTAAAATATCTCTTAAATAGCCCAGTAACCTACTAATTATTGTAAAAAAGCTAAACGTGCTTGTTGACTTAATAAGGTTCATAAATCATATTAGTCTTAAATTTGCTCCATTTGTATATCTAATTAACATAAATGAAAAAAACTAAAATAGATCATTATACTGATAAAGAAGCTCTAGAATTCCACAGCTTAAATAAGCCAGGAAAAATAGAAATAAATTCTTCAAAACCAATGACAACTAAGAGGGATTTGGCATTAGCTTATTCTCCTGGTGTTGCAGTTCCAGTTCAAGCAATCGCTGACGATCCAGAAACAGCATACGATTATACATCTAAAGGAAATTTAGTTGCAGTGATAAGTAATGGCTCAGCTATTTTAGGAATGGGTAATTTAGGAGCACTAGCATCTAAACCTGTAATGGAAGGAAAAGCAGTTTTATTTAAAAGATTTGCTGACATAGATTCTATTGACCTAGAAATTGACTCTCAAGATTCTGATGAAATTATTAATAGTATTAAAAACTTTGCATGCAGTTTTGGTGGTATTAACTTAGAAGATATCGCAGCTCCTGATTGTTTTATAATTGAAGAAAAATTAAAAGAAATTTTAGATATTCCAGTTTTTCATGATGATCAACATGGAACAGCAATTATAACTACAGCTGCATTAATTAACGCCCTAGATATTAGTGGTAAATCAATAAAAGACATTAAAGTTGTTGTAAATGGAGCAGGTGCATCAGCAATTGCTTGTACAAATTTGTTTAAGAATAGTGGTGTGCCTAGTGAAAATGTAATCATGCTTGACCGTAAAGGGGTGGTCTATAGAGGTAGAACTGAGGGAATGGACCAGTGGAAATCTGCCCATGCAGTAGAAACTAAAAAAAGAACTTTAGAAGAAGCTATAAATGGAGCTGACGTATTTTTAGGATTATCTGCCAAAGGAGCTTTGAAAAAAGAGTTAGTAAAAACTATGGCTAAGAACCCAATAATTTTTGCCTGCGCAAATCCTGATCCTGAAATAACACCTGAAGAAATAATGGAAGTTAGAGATGATGCCATTATTGCAACTGGAAGATCTGATTATCCCAATCAAGTAAACAATTTAATTGGTTTTCCTTATATTTTTAGAGGAGCATTAGACGTAAGAGCTACAACTATTAATGAAGAAATGAAGGTTGCAGCTGCAAACGCAATTGCAAAATTAGCAAGAGAAGATGTTCCAGATGAAGTTGTTGCCGCAATGGGAGGAGATCGTCCTAAATATGGAAAGGATTATATAATTCCATCCACGTTTGATCCAAGACTGATTAGTGTAATTCCTGCAGCTGTTGCAAAAGCTGCTATGGATAGTGGTGTTGCAAAAAAACCTATAAAAGATTTTGAGGCTTATAGAGACCAACTCAAACAAAGGCTAGATCCCTCAGTAACTATTATGCAAGGTATTAACTCTCATATCAAAAAAAATCAAAAGAGAATTGTTTTTGCAGATGGAGAAGACGAAAACACTCTTAAGGCGGCAATTGCATTTAAAAATTCTAAATTAGGTACACCAATTTTAATTGGTAAAAAAAATAAAATTAAAGAAAGAATAAAAGAAATTGGCTACAATGAAAATTTTGATATCGAAATAGTTAATTCTGAAGACACAACAAAAAGAGAGAAGTACGTAAACTTTTTATTTGAAAAATTGCAAAGAGAGAAAGGTCTTTTGGAAAGAGATTGTGATAGATTAGTTAGAAATGATAGGGTTATATGGGCATCTTGTATGGTTGCTTGTGGTGATGCAGATGGTGCTGTCACTGGAAATACTAGAAGATTTGGAGCTTCTTTTGATAAAGTTACACAAGTTATAGATGCTAGACCAGGTGAAATCATGTTTGGATTAAATATGGTTGTTGCTAAAGGAAAAACTATTTTTGTTGGAGACACGAGTGTAAATGAATATCCAAGTTCAGAGGAGCTTGCAGAAATTGCAATTTCATCAGCTAGAGTAGTTAAAATGTTTGGCTTTGTTCCAAAAGTTGCTTTTGTTTCTCACTCTACTTTTGGTCAACCTCTAACAAGTAGAACTAAACATATAAAAAAAGCTGTTGAAATTTTAAAAGATAAAAATGTAGATTTTGATTTTGATGGGGACATGCAGCCAGATGTTGCCTTAAATGAAGAATACAAAGAATTATATCCTTTCTCAAGTATTGTTGGAAATGCAAATATATTAATAATGCCAGGCCAACACAGTGCTGCTATTTCTTATAAAATGATGAAAAGCTTAGGTGATACAAAAGTTATTGGTCCTCTTTTAATTGGATTGGGTCAACCCATTGAAATAGCTCCTTTAAGGTCATCTACTTCAGAAATCATAAATTTAGCATCAGTTGCTGCCTACTCTGCTGATGTAATTGATTATAAAAAAAGTTAATTTTTTTGAATTCTTAAATCTTCAACCAAGACAATACTTGCAATAACATCTTCTACATCTAGTATTTCTTTTGCTTCATTTATTACTTCTTTTCTTTCTTCTGTGGTTAAAGAAATCCCATAAATAAATATTTTTTTCTTATAAGTATCAATTTGATAATTGGTTGCTTTAATTTTTTTGTTAAATATTAAAGCAGTACGAAGTTGAGATGTAATTAACAAATCTTTAGCTGATTGTTTGAAATTAAAATCTTCTTTTATTTTAATATCATTTTTAACTGATCTGGCACCTTTTGTTTCCCATGCAAGTTTAGTAATTTGAAGTTTTTCTTCAGGATCATCTACTTTTCCTGTTACAAAAATTTTTCCATCTAAAACTTTTGTGCTAACAGCTAAGATATAGCTCTTGTCTCTTAGGGCTAATCTTGCAGCTAAATTTTTTTGCATTACAGAATCGTCTATTTGGGTCCCTAAAGATCTTGGATCAAACGCAACACTAACACCTGTTCCAAAAACTCCTTTTGAGCTAATCCCAACACATCCTGTTAAGATTAAAAAAATTAAACTTATTAAAAATATTTTATTTTTCATTTTTTATTTTTAGACAATAATTATAAATTTCTTTTTTTGATACATTCGTATTTTGACTAATTAAATCTGTAATATCTTTTATACTTAGTTTTTTAATTAATTTTTGAATAATTATTTTATCAGATTCTTTTAATATTATCGATGAATTTTTTTCTTTTACCTTTTCAGAAATAACAATTGTTAACTCTCCTTTGGGATCAGATTTAAATGGTTCAAGTGTCTCCACATCTGTTCTTATATATTCCTCATAAAATTTGGTCATTTCTCTACAAACCAAAATTTTTCTATTTGAAAAGTAACGTTTTAAATCTTTTATCGATCTATTAAATTTTCGTGGAGAAATAAAAAAAACAATACAGCCCTCTAAATTTGCAAGCCTTTCGAAATCTTCACTTAATTTGCTATTTTTCTCTGGAAAAAAACCATAAAAAAAATATTTTTCATTAAATCCACTTATGGAAACTGCAGAAGAAACAGCAGACGCACCCGGAATTGGAAAGATATCTATTTCATTAACAACACATTCATTGACCAATATAGCTCCTGGATCTGAGATCGATGGAGTTCCAGCGTCAGAAATCAAAGAAACAATCGATCCCGATTTTAAAATATCAATGACTTTTGATAAATTTTTTTTTTCATTAAATTTATGATTTGCAATAAGTTTTGATTTAATTTCGTACCGTTCTAATAAATTTTTTGAAATACGTGTGTCCTCACACAGTATATAATCTGATTTTTTTAATACTTCTAGGGCTCTTAAAGTGATGTCGCTTAAGTTCCCAATAGGAGTAGATACAATATAAAGACCACTTTTAACTTTATTATTTATATTTTCAGTATGTAGAATCATCAAATTATAATAGTTATAATAATAACATTAAAATGAACAAAATTATTAAAATTATACTTTTTTTAGCTTTTGGTTTCTTAATTACTCCAGTAGCACTCTTGGCAAATGAGAAAATTAGGATTGGTCTTCTTGTCCCTTTAACTGGAAAGAACTCTGAAATAGGACAATCTATAATTAAATCTACACGTCTTGCAATTAATACAATAAACAATGCATCAATTGAGATTATACCAAAAGATACACAGTCAAACCCTGAGGTCACTTTAAAGGCAGCTAAAGAGTTGGCTAATTCAGGAATAAAAATTGTAATTGGTCCAGTTTTTAACGAAAGTCTAATTTACCTAGATGAGTTAAGTGAATTAACATTCTTGGCTCTAACGAATAAGAATGATAATTTTTCCAAAAACATTATTAACGCTGGAATTAATGCAACTTCACAACTAAATGCAATTAAGAAGTTTATAGAATTAAACGAAATAAAAAAAACTATCTTTCTTACTCCAGATGTAAGTTTTAAAAATGAAATTGAAAAAGCTATTTCTAATTCTAAAATAAAAACATTAGAAAATTATATTTATAATACTGACCCGACTAAACTTACCAAACAAATTGAAAAAATTACACGTTATGAAATTAGAAAACAAAACCTTGAAGATGAAATAAATAGACTAGAGAAATCGGAACAAAGCAATAAAGAGCTCTTAATTGAAAGGTTAAAAAAGAGAGATACTCTTGGTAGTGTAAAATTTGACTCAGTGGTAATTTCTGATTTTGATGAAAGTTTAAAAAGTGTAACAACTTCCCTGCTTTATACGGATATAACTCCTAAAGAAAAATATTTTATTACTCTTAATCAATGGTTTGATGAGTCTCTTTTAAAAGAGACAAGCTCACAACCCTTGTATTTTCCCTCTGCAAATAAAGATAATTATGATGAATTTTCTAATGAATATTTTGAAAAATATAATCAGTACCCTAATCAATTGTCATTTTTAAGTTATGACTTGGTTGGGCTTGTGTATTATTTAATTCTTCAAAACGAATCTGTTATTGATAAAAAAATGTTTACTAAAAAAACCTTGTTTAAAGGAAAGGTTGGAGTTTTTGAAATTAAAAACAATAAAATTAATCATATTTTAAATTTTTATAAAGCTGAAGATGGAGAATTTAAAAAAGTTTTTTAATTTTTTTAAAAGCTTTAAATCTATGATCTATTTTATATTTCTGTGATGCTCTCATTTCACCAAATGTAATTTTTTTTCCAAGTGGTATGAAAATAGGATCATAACCAAAACCATTTTTACCTTTTATAACTGGTGAAATAAAACCCTCAACCTTTCCAATAGAATTTATTATTTCTTTATTTTTATTATAAATGGTTAAGGCACAAATAAACCTGGCCTTAATTTTTTTCTCTCGCCAATTTTTGTCTTTTTTATCTAACTCCTTAAAAACTCTATTCATTGCTTTTTTAAAATCACCTTTTTTACCTCCCCATCTAGCTGAATAAATTCCAGGATCTCCATCTAAAACATCTATTTCTAAGCCTGAGTCATCAGATAGACATGTCATTTTTGATTTTTTAGAAAAAAATTTAGCTTTGATTAAAGAGTTTTCCTTAAATGTCTTGCCATTTTCAGGAGGGCTTTTTATTTTAAAGTCCTGTGGAGAGTATATTTCAACATTTTTAGGCAATAAATCCTTAATTTCTCTTAATTTTCCTTTATTATTAGTGCCTACCAACAATTTTATAATTTTATTCTTTAACATCTAGCAATTATCAAATTTCATACCATATAAGTTGTCATGGAAAAAGATCAAAACATTAATTCTGAAAACCAAAATGAAGAAATTAAAGAGAATGAAGCAGAAGATCAAATTCAGGTAGAGCAAGAAATTTCAGCAGAGAGAAAAGAAGAAGTGAAAGAGGCTACACCCGAAGAAAAAATTAAGGAATTAGAGGATAAGCTTACTAGAACTTTTGCTGAAATGGAAAATCAAAGAAGAAGATTTGAAAAAGAAAAAGATGATGCTTTTGATTATGGTGGATTTTCTTTTGCAAAAGAAGCTTTAAATTTAATTGATAATCTTGAAAGATCAAAACAAATTTTAGAAAGTGATGAAGTATTAAAAGATACTGAAGCTTTAAAAAAAACTTTAGAGCATTTTGAAATTATTAGTAAAGATATGGTGTCAATTTTTTCAAAAAATGGAATTACACCTGTTGTTTCTATTGGTAAAAAATTGGATCCCAATCAACACCAAGCTATGATGGAAATTGATGATGATCAAAAAGAACCTGGGACAATAGTTCAAGAAATTCAAAAAGGTTTTATGATGAAAGATAGACTTTTAAGACCAGCATTAGTCGGAGTTTCAAAAAAAACTAAAACTCCAGATGATCAAAAAAGCGAGGAAAATAAAGAGAATTCAGACAATTAATTATAATTGTAAGAACTTGTAGATTGAAAATTAACACTTATATGAAGGAAAGGAATTAAATTATGAGCAAAATTATAGGAATAGATTTAGGAACAACAAATTCATGCGTGTCTATCATGGAAGGTAGTCAGCCAAAAGTTTTAGAAAATGCTGAGGGTGCAAGGACAACTCCTTCGGTTGTAGCTTTTACTGAGGATGGGGAAAAACTTGTAGGTCAACCTGCAAAAAGACAAGCTGTAACTAACCCTGAAAATACTATTTTTGCTGTAAAAAGATTAATTGGAAGAAGTTTTGAAGACCCTACTGTAAAAAAAGATATTGCAGCTGCACCTTTTAAAATTGTGAATTCAGAAAAGGGAGATGCTTGGATTGAAGCTAAAGGGGAAAAATATTCACCTTCTCAAATTTCAGCTTTTATTCTTCAAAAGATGAAAGAAACAGCTGAAAAATATTTAGGCCAAGAAGTAACGAAAGCTGTAATTACAGTTCCTGCATATTTTAATGATGCTCAAAGACAAGCAACAAAAGATGCTGGTAAAATTGCTGGTCTTGAAGTTTTAAGAATTATTAACGAACCAACAGCTGCTTCTCTTGCTTACGGTTTAGATAAAAAACAAAATAAAAAAATTGCTGTTTATGACCTTGGTGGTGGAACTTTTGATGTCTCTATCCTTGAGTTGGGTGATGGTGTATTTGAAGTTAAATCTACAAATGGTGATACATTTTTAGGTGGTGAAGACTTTGACAATACAATCGTTGATTATTTAATTGGTGAATTTAAAAAAGATTCTGGAATTGATTTAAGATCAGATAAATTGGCTCTTCAAAGATTAAAAGAAGCTGCTGAAAAAGCAAAAATTGAATTATCTTCTGCAGAGCAAACAGATGTTAATTTACCTTTTATAACAGCTGATAAAACTGGTCCAAAACATATCAATCTAAAAATGACTAGAGCAAAATTAGAAGCTTTGGTTGAAGATTTAATCTCAAGAACATTACCACCATGTAAAACTGCTCTTAAAGATGCAGGGCTTACTGCAAGTGAAATTGATGAAATTGTAATGGTTGGTGGAATGACAAGAATGCCTAAAGTTCTATCTGAAGTTAAAAACTTTTTTGGTAAAGAACCTAATAAAAGTGTAAACCCTGATGAAGTTGTTGCAATGGGTGCTGCAATCCAAGCTGGTGTTCTTCAAGGAGACGTTAAAGATGTCCTTCTTTTAGATGTAACACCTTTATCGCTTGGAATTGAAACATTAGGTGGGGTTTCAACAAAATTAATTGAAAAAAATACAACAATACCAACAAAAAAAAGCCAAGTATTTTCAACAGCTGATGACAATCAACCTGCTGTATCAATCAGAGTGCTTCAAGGTGAAAGAGAAATGGCATCTGACAATAAAATGTTAGGAAATTTTGAGCTAGTTGGAATTGCGCCTGCTCCAAGAGGAGTGCCTCAAATAGAAGTAACTTTTGATATCGATGCAAATGGAATTGTAAGTGTTTCTGCTAAAGATAAAGGAACTGGTAAAGAACAAAAAATTCAAATCCAGGCCTCTGGTGGCTTAAGTGATGAAGAGATTGAAAAAATGGTAAAAGATGCTGAAGCAAATAAAGAAGAGGACAAAAAGAAAAGAGAATCTGTTGATGTTAGAAATCAAGCAGACACTCTTTTACACTCTACTGAAAAAAATCTAAAAGAGCATGGTGCCAAAGTTTCTGATGCTGATAAAAAAGCAATTGAAGATGCCTCAACTGACTTAAAAGAAGCTATTAAAGGAACTGATACTGAAGAAATTAAAAAGAAAACTGAAACTTTAGTTCAAGCCTCTATGAAATTAGGTGAAGCAATTTATAAATCTCAAGAGAAAAAAGAAGGCTCACCAAAAGAAGGTGATAAAAATGATGAAGGAAAAAAAGACGATAATGTAGTTGATGCTGACTTTGAAGAAGTTAAAGAAGAAAGCAAAGAAGGCAAAGAAGAAGATAAAGAAAAAAGCGCCTAAGACTTACAGCAACTATCATCTTAAAGTAACTTATGGCTAAAAGAGATTTTTATGACGTCTTAGGTGTTAGCAAGAATGCAAGCCCTGAAGAATTAAAATCTGCTTACCGTAAATTAGCAGTTAAACATCACCCTGATAAAAACCCTGGAGATAAGGCTTCTGAAGATAAGTTTAAAGAAGCTGGTGAAGCTTACGGCATCCTTTCAGATAAAGAAAAAAAACAAAACTACGATAACTTTGGCCACGCTGCTTTTGAGGGTGGTGGAGGCAGACAAGGAGGAGGCTTTGGTGGTGGTTTTGGTGGAGCTGATTTTTCAGATATATTTGAAGATTTTTTTGGAGATTTTGGTGGTGGACAATCAAGGGGAAGAAGAAAAACTAATAATAGAGGTTCTGATCTTCGATATGATTTATCTATTACCCTTGAAGAAGCATATGAGGGTAAAAAACAAGATATAAAATTCTCAACTACAGAAAAATGTAATACTTGCAGAGGTAATGGTTCTAAACCTGGTCATTCTCCAGACAGATGTACGGTTTGTGGTGGAAATGGAAAAGTAAGATCTAACCAAGGTTTTTTTACTGTTCAACAAACTTGTCCTCAATGTGCAGGCTCTGGTGAAGAAATAACAAATCCATGTACAGATTGTAATGGTCAAGGTAACAAACAAGCTTCAAAAAAAATATCAGTTACAATACCTAAAGGTGTCGATGATGTAACTAGGATTAGATTAGCTGGCAAAGGTGAAGCAGGATCCAAAGGTG
>ENA-UPTJ01001933-UPTJ01001933.1-marine-metagenome-genome-assembly--contig:-NODE-1933-length-10435-cov-3.454913_pt1 | contig 10435 bp, 7 predicted proteins | sample MGYA00238168_ERZ767080 | MGnify/ENA primary metagenome ERZ767080 (study PRJEB28935, sample SAMN06266237) | marine metagenome | isolation source: Columbia River Estuary | place: USA:Columbia River Estuary... | reverse complement strand
GCTCAATCAAAATCTGGTGCCTATTACTTAGTTTGTAATTATAATCCCGCAGGAAATTTATCGGGATCAAAACCATATTAGAATGAAACTACTCATTGCCATTTGCATCTTTTCGTTTTGTTTTTCTGCTTGCAAATCAACCAGCGGATGCAATTGTGCCAAACCTAAAACCTTTAACACTAAATAATTAATTATGCCGATTTATTACGTAATTGGAGGAATTATTATCCTTATCCTCAGCGGACTTTACACCGTAAACCAAGGAACTATTGTTGTTATAACCCTATTTGGGAAGTACCAGCGAACCGCGGGCCCAGGATTGCGGTTGAAGATCCCTTTTCTCGAAAAAGTATACAAACGAATTTCATCTCAAAACCAAAGCATTGAAATGGAATTTCAGGCCGTAACGATCGATCAAGCAAACGTATATTTTAAAAGCATGCTCCTTTATTCGGTAATGGACGAAAACGAAGAGACGATTAAGAAAGTAGCCTTCAAGTTCATCAGTAACAAGGACTTGATGCAAGCCTTAATTCGCACCATTGAGGGTTCGATCCGTTCGTATGTTGCGAGCCAAAAACAATCAGAAATTTTAGGGTTACGACACGAATTGGTGGAAAGTGTGAAAGAACAAATTGACCACACACTGGAATCGTGGGGATATCACTTGTTGGATTTGCAAATTAATGACATCACCTTTGATTCGGCCATCATGGAAAGTATGAGTAAGGTGGTGGCTTCCAATAACCTTAAAGCAGCGGCAGAAAACGAGGGGCAAGCGTTATTAATTACCAAAACAAAAGCAGCAGAAGCCGAAGGAAACGCGATTAAAATTGCTGCCATGGCCGAAAAAGAAGCTGCCATGTTGCGTGGACAAGGTGTGGCGTTGTTTAGACAAGAGGTTGCAAAAGGGATGACAGAAGCAGCAGAACAAATGCAGCAAGCGAACCTCGATACAAATGTGATCTTATTCTCCATGTGGACTGAAGCCATTAAGAACTTTGCGGAATACGGTAAAGGGAATACCATTTTTCTGGATGGAAGTCCCCAAGGTATGGAACACACCATGCGCCAAATTCAGGCCATGATGACGGAAAAAGAGTGTCTAAACAAGAAGAAATAGTGCGGCTCCTATTCCTTGCCTTGCTTGGGTCTTGGACGTTCGCCCATGGTCAACTGCCGAGCATTAATTCGCCTGTCATTCCTGCCATAGACTCAGTTATTTATCTTTCAACCACTGGTTCGGATGCTAATCCTGGAACGGCTATCGCGCCCAAGTTAACCTTTCAAGCTGCCCTAAATGCGCTGCCTTTTGGAACCGTGGGCATCAATGGGAACGCCCGCCATGGAAAAATTGTTTTTTTAGCGGGGAATTATTACCCTAGTGCTGCGAATTATTTCTCGCAAAGCATCGCAAAATGGCGTATGACATGGAATGGACAATACGTTTACCGCAATGTTAGTGTTGAGGGTGAGGGCGAGGTAAACCTCTTTGGTGACAATTGTCCGAACGGTCACGTATTGGAACTGCGAGGGAATGGGATTTCGGTTAAAAATATCAAGGTTTGGAATGCTGATGTTAATGGGATTTGGATTCATGGCGACGAATCGAATCTGCACCACGATGTGAGTATAGAACAGGTGCAGGTCCACCATTGCCGTGAATTTGGCATATTCGTAAACGGTTACGAAGGGGTGTCTATTTCGGAATCGGTAGTCGCCAATAATTGTTTATCGAATGAGAATGGTGATTCTTGCCATTGGGCCAGTGGCATTAGAACCGACCATTGTTCTCACGTATCCGTGCGCAACTGCGAAGCGTACAACAACTGGGGGGAGGGGGTAAATCCGAGTTTAAGTGAATTTGTTGAAATCAAAGACAATAAAATATACAACAATTATTCCGTCAACCTTTACTTCCATTCTACTTCCAATGCGGTAGTATGCAACAATCTCCTATACAGCGATGACTCTACCTATTGGCGCTATTGTCTTGGAGCAGGAGGAAAACCTGCAGGAATTGATATAACGAATGAACTTACGTGTGAAAACAGTTGCTTTCAACCGATCCCTTGTGGGCAAAGCTATGCCTGTTGTGCGTACGCTAACGACAATGGGGGAATAAGCACTTCCAATTACAAATTAGTGGACAGTATTTTCCTATTTAACAACGTTTGCATTAATAGTAAGCTTACCATTTATGATAGTTATTCAGAACTAGTCAATGCAAATTTCATCGGGAAAATCTTTGTGGAAAATAATGATTTTATCGGCACGAACGGCGATGCATCAACGCTAAAATCAAGCCTACAATTGTATTTTCCCTTACCGAATGTATTGGTTCAACCGGTCCTATTTAAAAACAACATTTTTAGCTATCAAAGCCAACAGGCGAATAGTATGGCGCTCTATTATGCCCACAATGCAACGTGTGACGGGAGCAACATCCATTCAAAATTCACCTTTCAAAACAACCTTTGGAAAATAAAACCCAATTTACCACAATTAAATTTTTCCTCAGACTTTGAAAACAACACCCTTGTTGGATCCTTACCGATTTCCGCTTTGCCCGCCCTTACTCCAGGACCTAGTAGCCCAGAGTTCGTGCAATCTGCCCCTATTTCAGCCTATATTACAGAGGATTATTACCACAACCCACGATTCGGGAATTCCAACGTCGGCGCCATTGAATACGGTAGCTTTAATTCGATAAACGAAGGAACGCTAAAAGCAAAAATATATCCGAATCCCGGTGCTCACACCATAAGCCTAGAAAGAATGAGCACTGCCCCTACCCTTTTGACGCTCACCTCTCTGGACGGGGTTTTAATCGCTACCCTATCAACCAATACTTCCACAACGCTAATCGATATTAGCACATTTCCACCGGGAATTTATTTGATTTCCTTCCCTGTTGATGGTACGATAGAGCACCATCGTTTCGTGAAACTTTAAGGCCATGCTTCCTTGATATAAAAAATTTTTATCTCTGTTTTAAACAATTGTTTAATAAATGTGTTTAATTTTGCAATCGCTCTCCAAGCATGAACCAAACTACGGAAGATAAGATTAAAGAAGCTGCGCTTCGCGTGTTTATCCAAAAGGGATATGATCGTTGTTCGTCCCGTGAAATCGCGCGCGAGGCGGGAATGAATGTAGCCTTAGTGAATTATTACTTTCGATCAAAAAGTAAACTGTTCGCCATTATTTTCGAATCGGTTTTGCAAGACTTTTTGAAGTCCTTAGTACAAGTATTCGGTTCCGCCCTACCCATTCGGGAAAAGATTAAAATCCTAATTGAACGAGAGTTCGAGTTTTTGTCCCAGCATCCCGATATTCCAAATTTCGTAATCAACGAGTTATCCCGAAATCCTGAAGTTTCAAAGGACATCCTTCCGACCCTTGAGAAAATATATGAATCCGGTGTTTTTGAGGAAGCTAAAAAATTACAAGCCACTGGGGAGATGCGTAAAATGGATTTGGTTCAAGTTACTATTCTCATCCTTTCTAATTGTCAATACCCCTTTATGGCCGCTCCTTTAATGAAAGTGGTGCATGGTGTTTCAAGCGAAACGTACTTGCATTTATTACAATCGCACCGAGAACATGCCGTAAACATGGTCCTTGGTTATTTATTTCCAAACGATAATTCTATTCCATCATGAAACGTATACTATCCTACTTATTTCTTTTCTTTGGGGTTTGGGGATGGGGTCAGGAATACGACCTCAATGCGCTCTATCAAATGGCGGATACGGCCAACCTTTCCATCGTGAATACCCGGCTTGATATTGCTGCCAATCGGGAACAAAAGAACATTTTTCTTTCGAGCCGCTTACCACAAGTGTCCGCTGTTGCGGATTATCGGTATAATGCCATTATTCCAGGTCAGATTGTACCCGCGGATTTTTTTGGTGGCCCTCCAGGAACCTTTGCCGAAGTGAAATTCGGTGTGCCGTTTAATTTAAGCAACACCATTCAGGTAAATCAATTTTTATACAATTCACAATTAAACTACGGGCTCGCAGCCTTGGCCATTAATGCCCAGATTGTTGAAATACAACAGCAGGTTGTGAAGCAAGATGTGCGCTTTCAAATCGCCTCTGCCTACTTCAATGTGCAAGCAATCAACCAACAGCTCGCCTTTTTAGATAAAAACGTGACCAACATGAACGCCCTTATTAAAAATATGGAGGTCTTGTTCGCCAACGGTATGGTAATTCCCACCGAGATTGACAAGTTAAAAATCAATAAAATCAACCTTACCAATGGTATTTTTAAATTGGAAAACACCAGAAAACAACTCTTACAGTTGATAGGAATTCTCGTAGGTTTTGGAGAGGGTAAAGAAATTACCTTGGTAAAAGATGAGGCCATTACCAAGCCCATGCTGATTGAATATAACGAGGTTGTTCGTCCAGAAATTCAATTGTTAAGGGCGCAAAAGCAAATGAACATTGAAGAGTACAAAGGCACAAAAATGGCCTATTACCCCAATTTGTCTTTTTATTCAGCTTTAAATTACAACTACAACCTCAAGGGTAACTTCCGAACAGGAATTCCGTCGGCATTTCTCGGACTGCGTTTGGATTGGGAGCTTTTTGACGGCAACGAAAAGAAAAATAAATTAAAGATGAACCTCATCACGAGAGAGAAATTGGAAAACCAAGAACGCCTTGCGAGCCAACAATTAAACCTTGTGACGGACAATGCGAAACGTGAAATTGCGGTACAGACGGCTAACTTAGCCATGAATCAAGAACAATTAGTCCTTGCCGAACGTCTGTACGAAGTCAGTAAAAAACAATTTTCGGGAGGAACGATCAGTACCAATGAATTGCTTCAAGCGGAAACGAGCGTTCAGCAAGCGCAATCGAACATTGTAAGTTCCTATTTACAACTTCGCTTGGCCGAATTATCCTTATTAAAATCAATTAGTCAATTAAAATAATCGCAATGAAAATTAGAAATTTTATCCTCGTATTGGTCATCATTGGTGGTTTACTTACTGTAACCGTTATAAAACTCTTGAACAATAAGAAATCGGTTGAGGAAAAGGTTTACATCCCTGACCTAAGCACCCCCGTTTTGGTAGATGTCGTTGGTCCAACGATTCGTACCTTTTCGGATGAATTTGCCTATCTAGGTACGTTTGACCCCTTCCGCCAAAACATCATTGGAGCGGAAGCCGGAGGTAAGGTTGTAACCGTTACATTCTCAGAAGGGGATCGTGTAGGACAAGGATCCTTGTTGGCCAAATTAGACGATGAAAACATCAGGCTTCAAATGGAAGCCTTAGCGGTTGCCGTGGAAGGTCAAGTACAAGACGACAACCGTATAGGCATTTTAACCGAGCAGCAAGTGGTTCCTGCCATGCAAGCGGAAAAAACAAAATTGGCCATTAAATCCAGTATGGTTCAGCGGAAACAATTGGAAAAACAACTCCGATCCACTGCCATTCACGCTCCTTTTCCTGGCGTTATCACGAAAAAACTCATCGATCTTGGTTCCTTCGTAGGGCCAGGAACTCCGGTCGCTGAAATTACGGATATTTCGAATTTAAAATTGACCATTAATGTACCGGAGCGCGACATTAACAAATTTAAGGTAAACCAAGCCATTACCGTAAAATTGGACGATTCCGACACAGATATACCCGGAAAGGTGCGAAACATTGGTATTCAGGGTGATAAATCCCACAATTTCAAAGTTCAAATTGAAATAAAAAACACGGATTTAAAAATTAAAGCAGGGATGTATGGTACGGGCGTATTACGAAACGAGTCCAAGGTTACCGCATTAGCCATTCCTAGAAAAGCATTGGTGGGCTCGTTAAAGAACCCGCAAGTTTACGTTGTGAGGGGAGGAAAAGCACGCCTAATTTCTATTGGTGTAGGATTGGTTGAGGATGGATACATTGAGGTAAGAGAGGGACTCACCGAGAAAGACAAGGTGGTCGTTAAAGGACAAATTAACCTGAAGGATAACCAAAACATTAAAATCGACAAGAAATGACCCTCACTGAACTCTCCATAAAGCGTCCTTCCTTCATCATCGTATTGTTTACGATTCTCGTTGGAGGCGGTATGCTGGCTTATCGTGAACTCAGTTATGAATTAATGCCTGATTTCTCTCCGCCGGTATTAACCGTAACTACCACTTACCCAGGGGCCTCTCCAAGCACCGTTGAATCCCAAGTTTCTAAACCAATGGAGGACGGACTCAGTGGTTTGGAAAACTTAACGGACGTCACTTCTTTCTCGATCGAGAACGCATCGATTATTTTACTTGAATTTAAAAACGAGGTCAACATCAACGACGTATTGCAAGATGCGCAGCGAAAGATAAATACCATAGACAATACGCTTCCTGAAAACGCTAGCAAACCTGTTTTAGCGAAAATCGAACCGAACGCAACACCCGTTCTTCAGGTAATGGCGACTGCCGATAAAATGGATGGTACGGCATTCATGACGCTCATGGATGAACAAATACTGCCCTTGATTAAACAAGTGAAAGGAGTTGCAGAAATTCAAGTAATTGGGGGCGAAAAGCGCGAAATTCGCGTCAATGCAGACAAGGAAAAATTAAAGGCCTACGGATTGACCTTAGCCAATGTGAATCAAGCCCTAGCTTCTTCCAACGTTGAATTTCCTACCGGAAAAGTAAAAAACGAATCCGAACAGCTCACGGTACGATTGGCGGGAAAATTTAAAACCGTGAAGGACATCGAACAACTCATTCTGTTTTCGAATGGAACCTCTGTTGTACGGCTTGGGGACGTTGCTCGGGTGGAAGACGCCAATGTAGACCAAGTTTCGCTTTGTCGTTTGAACGGAAAGGAAGGTGTTGGTTTACGGGTTAAGAAACAAGGTGACGCCAATGCGGTGGATATGTCAAAGGATACCCGGGAGCGCTTGGCGGAAATTGAGAAGAAATACAAAGCATTGGGGTTAAAATTCACCGTTGCCACGGATACATCCAACGTAACCTTGGAATCGGTTAATGCAGTGCTACACGATTTAGAACTCGCTGTTTTTCTTGTGGCTATCGTGATGTTGTTATTTCTTCACACGCTTAGAAACGCGCTAATTGTTTTGGTCGCAATTCCGGCATCCTTGGTTTCCACTTTTATTGCCATGTATGCCTTAGGATACACCTTAAACCTAATGACTTTATTGGCTATGTCTCTGGTGATCGGTATTTTGGTGGATGATTCTATTGTGGTCTTGGAAAACATTTACCGCCATTTACAAATGGGTAAAAACCGAAGACAGGCTGCCTTGGATGGTAGGAACGAAATTGGGTTTACCGCCCTTGCGATTACCCTTGTGGATGTGGTGGTATTTTCTCCTGTAGTATTTATCAACGGAGTAATTTCAGACATTTTGGAACAATTCTCTATTGTGGTTGTGATCTCGACGCTCATGTCCTTATTGGTCTGTTTTACGCTTACTCCATGGTTGGCTTCGCGATTAGCGAAAGAAATAAAATTAGAAGAGAAACGGGGACCATTTTACCGCTTTTTGTATTGGTTTGAACAACGCTTAAACCAGTTTACCGATGGTTATGTGAAAGTGGTTAACTTCAGTTTGAAGCATAAGGTACTCGCTACCTTGGCTATACTTGTCATTTTCATAGGAAGTTTTGGATCCATGGCGCTGGGCATCGTAGGACAAGAATTTGTTTCACAAGGCGATCAGGGTAAGTTCATGCTAAAGCTAAAATTCGATAAGGGAACCCCCGTGGAGGAAAACAACCGAATAGCCTTTGAAATTGAGGAAATGCTGAGGGCCCAAAAAGACAAGGTCGACATTGTATTTTCTAATGTAGGGGGTCCAAGTTCGGGCATGGGAGCCCTATCCTTTGGGGTTGAAAACAAATCAGAAATCACGGTAAAATTAAAACCGGGAATTCAGGAAAAAATTCCTACGATTAAGTACATGACGGAAATTCGGAAAAAGATAGAAAATACCTATCCCGGGGTGGAAGTTCGTGCGCTAAACATTGGAATGATTGAATCCGAAGAAGCTCCCGTGGAAATTTTCCTTTCCTCGGACAATAACGAGCTTTTAATCCGTGAGGCGCGGCGGCTAAAACAGTACATGGATGGCCTAAAAGGAGCGAAGGATGCGTATATTTCTACCGACGATATCACCCCTGAAATTCGCATAGAATTGGATCGGAACAAAATGGGACAATTGGGCATTCCCATTGCGTCATTGGGCATGGATTTACAAAATGCGTTAACGGGTAATAGCGACGTTAAATACAACGATAAAGGAAACGAATTCGGAATTCGCGTCATGTTGGACCGTTATGACCGAAAAAGCATGGAGGACATCACGGGTATGACGGTAACAGCCATGGACGGGAAAAAAGTAAACCTTACTGAAATCGCGAAGGTAACGGTAGAAAATGGCAATGGTTCGTTGGAACGAAAAAACAGGGCCAACAACACTACGGTTCGTTGCTGGGTTTTGGGAAGAGCCGCAGGAAACGTAGCACAAGATATAGAAGCGTATTTAAAGGCAAAGCCCCTGGATAACCAGGTCAAATTGAAATGGGGAGGTGAGGTAAAGCGACAAAAAGAATCCATGGGAGCATTGGGAACAGCGATGGGGATCGGGGTTATATTGGTTTACCTAATCATGGTAGTCTTGTATAACAATTTTATCTACCCCTTTGTGGTTTTGTTTTCCATTTTGGTTTCTCTGGTAGGCGCTTTATTGGCCTTAAACCTATCCTCGTCCAACATGGGGATTTTCACCATGCTTGGTGTCTTAATGTTGCTCGGGTTAGTCGCTAAAAATGCCATTCTTATTGTGGACTTCACCAACCATTTAAAGGAGACGGGAATGAAAACCCACGAGGCCTTATTAGAATCGGTTCGTACCCGAATGCGTCCCATTCTAATGACTACCATTGCTATGGTCATTGGAATGATTCCAATTGCTATTGCGAAGGGATCAGGCGCAGAATGGAAGAACGGATTAGCGTGGGTCTTAATTGGTGGACTGACCTCCTCCATGTTCCTTACCATTGTGGTAGTGCCCATGATGTATAGCACGGTTGACCGCATTAAGGATTGGTTTTCTCAAAGGAAACTGATTAAGGCATTGAACGTCGAGGACGAAGAATAACGGTGATTGAGGTTATTCTACCTCTACGGCGACTTCGTTTCTTCTAAATAAGATATCCCAAGGCGCATTGTAGCCCATGTACAAATAAGGCCCAACGGTTTTAATTCCCTGCTGCTGGAGGGTTTGTTTCAAGGATTCCCGGTGTTTCGCGATTTTATCGTCGTTGGCCCAGCCGCCAAAGCGAACGACCGCCAGTTTTTTGGGGTTCATTTCCGTAATTTCAACGCGAGAAGAATTTGGTTTGGGAAGTTCCTTTTTATCGTATTCTTTGGGCATTACAAAATACATGCATGCCTCTTCCCCTTGTTCCATAATTACGGGAGAGGTCATCGCAATTTTCTGGTTGTTGGCATTGTTGCCAAAGATATACGAAGCAATGTTTCTAAAACCCTGAGAACCATAGTCATCGAAGGAAGCTCCTGGTAGTTTGGTTTTGGCCACCACCATGTTTTGATACAGCCGTATCTCCATATTCCGTGACAATTCCTTTTCCACCGTATAGGCGGGTTTTTCAATTTTTCTCATGTAAAATGAACTTAATCCAAAAAGTACAACGACCAACAAAAGGGTCCACTTGATGTATGGCTTCATAAAGCGTTTTTTGAATAACACGCGATGCGAAGAAAGGTTTAGCGACATCCAAAGCGGTTCGTCCTTCTACCCTTGTTGTAATGACTACCCATTACTGGTTTTTCCAACAGGCAGTGAGGGAAAGAAGTACTTATTGCTTTACAATAGAGAAACTCCCGATTCCTTCGATCGTCAGACGGTAATTCCCAAGGGATAAACCAATCAAATCTAGGGTCTCGTTGCTGCCGTTAAAGGTACCGGTCCTCACCACACGACCTAGGGCATCTTTCAATTGGTAGGGAGTTTGGATATTAGCTAGTCCCGTGATATGAACCAAGTCAAGGGACGGATTGGGAAATAATTCCACCAATGCTTCGATCGCGTTTAAACCCATGTTTGCAATGGTCACGCAATTGGACGTAACTGTTCCGCAACCGTTTGTTACCGTTACTGCGTATACCCCATTCACGGTTGGAACGAAAACCGAATCGGTTTCATTGGCTATGGCTAATCCTGTACTACAAAAAATCCATTGAAAGGTAGCATTACCCTGCGATGTTGTAGAAAGTGTGTTATCGTTTGATGTATTGACAACTGGACTAGCCGGAAGATTATTAATCGTCAAATTCAAGGTTATTGTGGAGTCACACCCTAAATAATTCGTTAAACTCTGGGTATAAATACCTGATTGGGTATAGGTTTGACCATTTAAGCTATACGAT
>ENA-UPTJ01001932-UPTJ01001932.1-marine-metagenome-genome-assembly--contig:-NODE-1932-length-10436-cov-4.108756_pt1 | contig 10436 bp, 6 predicted proteins | sample MGYA00238168_ERZ767080 | MGnify/ENA primary metagenome ERZ767080 (study PRJEB28935, sample SAMN06266237) | marine metagenome | isolation source: Columbia River Estuary | place: USA:Columbia River Estuary... | reverse complement strand
TTTCATGCCGCTCTCGATGTCGCCCAGCTTGAGTCCATAGAGCGCGGCCACTGCAGCCAGTTCGGCGTCGCCCTCGAGAACGAAGTCACCGAAGAAGCGCAGATCCTTGCCGCGTTGTGGCGCCTGGCTGAACAGCTTGCCGAGTGCCGGCAGGTCGGCGTCATGACCGATCACGCAGAGGATGTCGCCGGCCTCCAGGCGGGTGCTGCCGGAGGGGTGGCGTAGCTCCTTGCCGCGAAACAGCGCAGCGATACGTGTGCCGGCAGGCATCTTCAGCTCGCGCAGCTGCGCGCCGATGCACCATTTTTCCGCCCCCAGGCGATAGACGAACATCTCCCACTGACTGGTGGGGTGGATTTCCAGTCCGGCACGGGAGATCGGCGAGGGCACCGGTGGGACTTCCACCTTCGCCTTGCGCGCCGCCCAGGACAGGGTGCTGCCTTGCAACAACAGCGACACCAGAACGATGAAGAAGGCGACGTTGAAGAACAGCTGGGCATTCTCCAGTCCGGCCATCAGCGGGAACACCGCCAGGATAACTGGCACCGCGCCGCGCAACCCGACCCAGGAAATGAACAGCCGCTCGCGCAGATGGAAGGCGCGGAACGGCAGCAACCCGACGAATACCGCCAGCGGTCGGGCGAAGAAGATCATCCACAGCGACAACAACAGTGCCGGCAGGGCGATCGGCAGCAGGTCGGTCGGCGTCAGCAGCAGGCCGAGTACCAGGAACATGCCGATCTGACTGAGCCAGGCCAGGCCGTCGAACATGTGCAGGATGCCGTGGCGGTTGCGGATCGGCCGGTTGCCCAGCAGCAGACCACAGACGTATACCGCGAGGATGCCGCTGCCGCCGATGCTGGCCGACAGCGCGTAGATCATGATCCCGCCACTGACCGCGAGCAGCGGATAGAGCCCGTCGGCGACGGTCAGGCGGTTGATCAGGTGCAGCAGCAGCCAGCCGCCGCCCAGGCCGAGCAGCGTACCGATGAAGAACTGCTGCAGCAGGTCGCCGAAGAACGCCAGGCCGAAGTTGGTCTCACCGCTGGCGAGCATGCCGATCAGCGCCACGGTAAGGAACATGGCCATCGGATCGTTGCTGCCCGATTCGATCTCCAGTGTCGAGCCGACCCGCTCATTGAGACCCCGGCCGTTGAGCATGTTGAACACCGCCGCGGCGTCTGTGGAGCCTACGATGGCGCCGATCAGCAGGCCCTGCAGCAGGGGTAGATCGAACAGCCAGGCCGCGGCTATGCCGGTCAGCCCGGAGGTGATCACCACCCCGCAGGTAGCCAGCGACAAGGCTGGCCAGAGTGCCACGCGGAAGGTCGCGGTGCGCGTGCGCATGCCGCCGTCGAGCAGGATGACCGCCAGCGCCAGGTTGGAGACCAGATAAGCCAGTGAATAGTCGTTGAAGACGATGCCGCCCAGCCCGTCAACACCGGCGAGCATACCGACCGCAAGGAAGATCACCAGAATCGGAATGCCCAGTCGCGACGACAGCGAACTGACCAGAATGCTCGCTCCCACCAGGAGTGCACCGATCAGAAACAGGCTGTTGATGGACGATGCATCCAAGCGAGGGGCTCTCCGAGACTGGCGCAAAGGGGCCCTGAAATGCAGGGTGCGTGCCGTTCGGATTCTAACCTGTTGATTGGCAAGGCTGTCAAAGCGCTTCGCAGCGACTCAGGCAGGAGCTGTCGACGGACCGCAAGATCAGTATCCGGGCCCCGTGCAGTGGCTGACCGGCGCCTGCGTTGGGTGGATCAAAGGCTCTGCGCAGCCGCGTGCGCCGAGGCCCAGGCCCACTGAAAGTTGAAGCCGCCCAGGTGCCCGGTGACATCCAGCACCTCGCCGATGAAGTACAGGCCCGGCGACTTCTGCGACTCCATGGTCTTGGAGGACACTTCGCGGGTATCGACGCCGCCCAGGGTCACTTCGGCGGTGCGATAGCCCTCGGTGCCGGCCGGCACCAGGGTCCAGTCGGCGAGTTGCGCGGCGATCTGTTCAAGCTCGCGGATGCCGTACTGCTTGATCGGCTTGCTGGCGAACCACAGCTCGCAGAGCAGCCCGGCCATCTTCTTGGTGAACAGCTCGCCGAGCAGGGTCTTGAGCTCGCTGTTGGGTCTGTCGCGTTGCTGCTCGGCGAGCCAGGCCGGCAGGTCGACGCTGGGCAGCAGGTCGATATGTACCGCGTCACCGGGCTGCCAGTAGGAGGAGATCTGCAGGATCGCCGGGCCGGAGAGGCCGCGGTGGGTAAAGAGGATGTTCTCGACGAAGCTCTGGCCGTTGCAGCTCACCCGGCAGTCCTCCACCGAGGTGCCGGACAGCTCGGTGCACAGTTGCTTGAGCGCCGGATCGGTGAGGGTAAAGGGCACCAGGCCGGCGCGGGTCGGCAGCAGGCTGTGGCCGAACTGGCGGGCGATCTGGTAGCCGAAGCCGGTCGCGCCCAGGGTCGGGATCGAAAGCCCGCCGGTGGCGATCACCAGGGCACGGCAGTCGACCACGCCGAGGCTGGTCTGTAGGTGGTAACCATCGGAGCTTTTTTCCACCGCCTGCACCGAGGTATCCAGGCGGAGGTCGACGCCATGCTCTGCGCATTCGGCCAGCAGCAGCTCGAGGATGTCGCTGGACTTGTTGTCGCAGAACAGCTGGCCGAGCTTCTTCTCGTGCCAGGCCACGCCGTGTTTGCCGACCAGTTCGATGAAGTCCCACTGGGTGTAGCGCGCCAGCGCCGACTTGCAGAAGTGCGCGTTACCGGAAAGAAAATTGCCCGGCTCGACATACAGGTTGGTGAAGTTGCAGCGCCCGCCGCCGGACATCAGGATCTTCTTGCCGGCCTTGTTGGCATGGTCGATCAGCAGCACGCTGCGCCCGCGTGCGGCGCTCTGTGCGGCGCACATCAGGCCGGCGGCGCCGGCGCCGATGATCACCACATCGCAGTTCACAGCTGGCGGACTCGTAGCGAGCGGCCCTTGATCTTGCCTTCGGACAGGCGCTTGAGCGCCTGGCGAGCGACACCGCGCTCGACCGCGACCAGGGCCTGGAAGTCGAACAGGGCGATCTTGCCGACCTGGCTGCCGGCCAGCCCGGCGTCACCGGTCAGGGCGCCGAGGATATCGCCTGGGCGCAGCTTGTCCTTGCGGCCGGCGGCGATGCACAGGGTCACCATCGGCGGCTGCAGCGGTTCACCGGCCTGGGGCTTGGCCTCGTCCAGCGGGTGCCAGTTGAGCGGGCTCTTTTGCAGGGTCTCGATGGCCTGGGCGCGATGTGCTTCGGCCGGCGCCACCAGGCTCAGGGCCTTGCCGGACTTGCCGGCGCGGCCGGTACGACCGACGCGATGGATGTGGATCTCGGCGTCACGCGCCAGCTCGACGTTGATCACCATGTCCAGCGCGTCGACATCCAGGCCGCGGGCGGCCACGTCGGTGGCGACCAGCACCGAGAGGCTGCGGTTGGCGAACATCGCCAGCACCTGGTCGCGGTCGCGTTGTTCCAGGTCGCCATTCAGGGCAGCGGCCGAGATGCCCTTGGAGGTCAGGTAGTCGACCAGCTCCTGGCACTGCTGCTTGGTGAAGCAGAACGCCACGCAGGATTCCGGGCGAAAGCAGCTCAGCAGGCGCAGCACGGCGGCCATGCGCTGCTCGGGGTCGATCTCGTAGAAGCGCTGTTCGATCTGCGAATCGTCGTGCAGGGCGGCGGCGCGGATCTGCTGCGGCTCGCGCATGAAGCTCGCGGCCAACTGCTGGATGCCGCTCGGGTAGGTGGCGGAGAACAGCAGGGTCTGCCGGCGCGACGGGGTCTGCTGGATGATCTCGGCGATGCTGTCGTAGAAACCCATGTCGAGCATGCGATCGGCTTCGTCGAGCACCAGGGTGTTGAGGCCGTCGAGTACCAGGCTGCCCTTCTTCAGGTGTTCCTGGATGCGTCCCGGGGTGCCGACGATGATGTGCGCGCCGTGTTCCAGGGAGCCGATCTGCGGGCCGATCGAGACGCCACCGCAGAGCGTGAGGATCTTGATGTTGTCGGCGGCGCGGGCCAGTCGGCGCAGCTCCTTGGCGACCTGGTCTGCCAGCTCGCGGGTCGGGCAGAGCACCAGCGCCTGGCAACCGAAGAAGCGTGGATTGAGCGGCGCCAGCAGGGCGATGCCGAAGGCCGCGGTCTTGCCGCTGCCGGTCTTGGCCTGGGCGATCACGTCCTTGCCGGCCAGCATCAGCGGCAGGCTGTTGGCCTGGATCGGCGTCATCTGCGCATAACCCAGCGCCTCGAGATTGGCGAGCATGGCGGCAGAGAGTGGCAGTGAAGCGAAGGAGGTGGTCACGAAGGAAGCCTGCGGCAAAAGAAATCGGCGCGCAGTGTAGCAGGCGGGCAGCCAGGGGCCGATCTGTAGCGTGCGGGTTGACGCAGGGGTGATCTCGGTTGGGCCTTGCGGCCCAACCCCAACGCGTAGGTTGGGGTTGGTGTGGCGGCTTTGCCGAGGTTGCTGTTGGGCCTTCGGCCCAACCTGCTCGGTGCGGCGTTGTAGGTTGGCGCCGAGCATGGCGAGGCCCAACGATGCGGTGGCTCAGGCCCGTAGGGTGGATCAGCCGCAGGCGTAATCCACCGCTGAGGTCACGTCATGGCAGACGATCAGCTCACCCCCAACGCCTGCGGGACGATGCCTGTGCCCAGCGTTCCCCAATGCCGGCCGCGCACGTAGAGCGGTACGAAGAGCACGAAGCAGACGATGTTGCCGGGCAGCACGAAGGTGCCGAATCCGATGTGGGTGCAGTCGCGGATGTTCTGCAGGTCGACCTTGTTGGTCACCAGGAAACGCATGAAGTTGCTCTTGATCGCATCCACCTCCGGGTTGCCGGTGGGCGGGTTGGACGACTCGGGGCGCGCGCAGGGCAGGTAGCCCATGTCGTTGGTCGGCAGGCAATAGATGATGCCGTCCTTGCCCTGGCTGCTGTTCCATTCGTTGAGCAGCGGCTGGGCGGCCTGGCGGAACGGGCCGACCCAGCTGGCGTCGTGCTTCTGCGGATTGGTATTGGGGATTGGCGTATAGCGTTCGTCGTGCAGGTTCACACCCTGGTCGGCGAGGCGTTCCATGATCTCCTCAAGCGCGGTACGGCGCTGCATGAGCAGGTCGGTGATCTGCTCCATGCGGCCGTGGCCGAGGCGGAAACTGGCCAGCTGGCGCAGCACGCGGTTGGTGGCATCGCGCAGCCCGTCGGCCTTGGCGAAGGAGGTCTGCATGTCCTTGCCGATCTGCAGGCTGAGGTTGCGGATCTCGGTGCTGTGCTCGTGGCTCTCGCTGTTGGTGATGGACAGCTGCTCCAGTGCCGAGCTGACCATCAGCAGGTCGCCGTTGGCCGATTCGAAGTCGGCGACCATGGCGGCGAACTGCGATGAAGAGGCGGCGATCGCGTCGCTGGCAAGGGCCGAGCGCTCGATCATGCCCTGGGTGCCCTCGTCGGCGCCGGCCACGGCGCTGGCCATGTTGCCGACCAGGCTCTGGATCTGGTCGGCGGCCTTGCCGACCTTGGCCGCCAGCGAACGCACTTCGTCGGCGACCACGGCAAAGCCGCGGCCCTGCTCGCCGGCACGGGCGGCCTCGATGGCGGCATTGAGCGCGAGCATGTTGGTCTGCGCGGCGAAGTCGAGCACGGTACCGAGGATGTTGCGGATGCTGCCGGAGCTTTCCTGCAACTGGTCGATGGTGCTGCGGAAGTTGCCCATGATCTCGCTGATCCCGGCGATCTGCCGGCTGACCTCGGCCAGTTCCTGCTGCGAGCTACGCGCGACCTCCAGATTGCGGCTGTTCATCGAGGCGATGGCGCTGCTGCGCTGGGAGACTTCCTGTACCGCAGTGGCGGTCTGCTCGCTGGACTGGAACACCAGTGCAGAGACTTCTTCCTGGCGGTTGGCGCCCTTGGCCGACTGCTCGGCAAGCAGGCGCCCCTGCGCCGACGACAGGCCGATGACCAGATTGTGCTGCTGGAACTGCTCCATGATCTGGCGCAGGCGAGTGGCGAAGGCGTTGTACTGCGCGGCCAGCCCCGCATAGGGACTGCCGGGCGCGACCTGCAGGTCCGCGCTGAGGTCGATCTGCTCGCCGTTGGCCGCCTTGAGCAGCTGCTCCAGCTCGCCCAGGACCGGGTCGCCGCGGCGCATGCGCCAGGTCAGCCAGAGGCCGACGCCAACGAGGATCAGTGGAGCGACCTTCCACCCGCCTGGCGCCAGCAGCAGCGCGCCGCCGGCCAGCAGGAGCAGTACCAGCATGAGCATGAAGCTCAGCGTTGTGGGGGAGGGGCCAGAGGCTTTCTGCACGTTTGGATTCTTGTCGTTCATGGGGCGAACCTGTCGAGGACTGCGCGGACTGTTCGTGCCTGCCAATGGTTTTTGTTTTCGGCAGGGATATTCAAGGTCCGTCCGCTGGACCCCGGTGATGCTGTATCGGCCGTAGTGGCAATTTAGTATAGGGAGGGAAAAATAATTTCCGACTGTCGTCCGCGGCCAAAACGCTCAATGGTCAGGGCGATTCGGCCAACTGCGCGGACTCTTTGCCAGTCGTCGCCGACGAGCGTACTGGCGTCGGGCAGTTGTTGTGATGGGTTTAATGGCGGCGCGCGCCAGCCTGAGCTCCAATCCGCTCCCTGCGGGGAGGGGCCCCGTCTTTATCGTGGTGGAGTGCTCTACATGGACAGTGGCAAAGCGCTTTTAAATCAGTTTTGGGAAACCTTCAGCGCCTGGGGACTGTTCCTCAACGGCCTGGGCGGCGCTTTGCTCGGTCTGCTGCTGGGCGTCGTCCTCGCGGTGCTGTTGCAGCGCTCCGGCTGGCTGGGGCGGCGCAATCGATGGCATCACTGGTTGCTGAAACTGTATTTCCTTGCGCTTCCCGGCCTGGGGATCGCCCTGGGCGTCCAGGCAGGCGTGCTCTACGCGGTGCAGAAGGAAGCCTATCGCCAGATCGACGCCTTCAAGCCGCAACTGCAGGCCGAGGCGGATCGCTATCTCGATGACTTCCAGGCCTACGTGCACGCCCAGCAGCTGGGCGTCGTGGATCTGCGCGAGGACTCGCTACGCGAACTGCTGGCGCGCATGGTGCGGGACTATCTGCGCGAGAACCCGTTGCTCGGCTTCGAGGGTCGTGAGGACTCGGTGCTGGAGATGGCCGGCTACAAGTTGATGGAAGGTTTGCGCGAAAGCGTGCTGATCAGTCTTGCCAGCGACCAGTTGATAAAGAAGGCCGCGGGCTACAGCCGCCTCGACGAGAAGACGCTGGAGAAGATCATCCAGACGCGTTTCTCCGAGCTGTTCAGCGCCGACTTCGTGCTTGGTCTGGCAAAGAAACAGGTTGCGGCTCTCATGCAGGGCTTCTACCTGGGTGTGTTGATGCAGTTGCTGATAGCGCTGCTGCTGATCGGGCTGGAGGTCGGCCTGTCGCGCTGGTTCGGTCAGCTACGCACGCTGGACGCCGCGCTGCAGCAGCCGCTGCCGGTTGCCTGAGCGAAGCGGCAAAGGCCGCGCACTTGTCTTATAGTGCGCGGCCTTTGCGAATCACCGGCCGCACGCGATGACTCTTCTCTACGATCTGCTCTTCATCTGTCTGGGCCTGGCCCTGGCGGGGGTGTCTTGGCGTTCGCTGCGCGATCCCGGCAGCCATGGCTTCTATCGGCTGTTCGTCTTCGAAGCCGCGCTGCTGCTGCTCTGGCGCGCGCTGCCGGTCTGGTTCGCGGCGCGCTTTGCCTGGTATCAGCTGATTTCCTGGGGGCTGCTGTTCGTTGCGCTGTACCTGTTGCTGCACAGCCTGTATCTGTTGCGCAGCCGTGGTGGTCAGGGTGGCTCGCGGCCCGGCCAGGAGGCCAATTTCGCCTTTGAAAACACGGCTGTGCTGGTCGAGAGCGGCCTCTATCGCTGGGTTCGTCATCCGATGTACAGCGCCCTGCTGCTGTTCGCCTGGGGGCTGTTCTGGAAGCGCCCGGACCTGCTCGGCGGGATCGGTGCCGGTGTGGCGACCCTGGCCATGTTGGCCACGGCCCGGGTCGAGGAGCGCGAGAATCTGGCGACCTTTGGCGAGGCCTATCGGGATTATATGAAGCGTACGTGGCGCTTTATTCCGCTGTTGTTTTGACTCTGGCTGAGCTCTGATCTTATTCGTCTGGTCTGGCTAATTTTCGAGGGGGCTGCGGGTTTGGTTTTCGGCCCCCCCCGGCCGAGTCACTTTCTCTTGCATGCCCAAGAGAAAGTAACCAAAGAGAAGGGCACCCCGACATCCGGGTCTGCCCGCTGCGCGGTCAGACTCCCCTCCCTACGGCGCCGCTACGGGGGCCGGCATAGACGGGCCATCCCTGGCCCAACTATGCCTTGCGCGGCCGTCCTGGCCGCTTACCCCCTGCGCAGCACCTTCGCTCGGCCTTCTGTAAGGGGATCGTGGCTCCGAGTTGCCTGACAATTCTTTGTGTTGCCGCTTTTGCTTTTTTTACGAACAAACTTTCAGGCGCGACCTGACGCCCCTTTCGTCCGGCTGAGCGCAATCGGCGTGGAGAGGGGTGAGCGGCAGGGATGCCGCGAAAGGCGTGGAGGACCATGGATGGTCCTTCTACGCCGGCCCCTCGGAGCGGCGATGGAGGGAAGGCACTCTGCGCGTAGCGCAGGGCCGGATGATGGGGTGCGCTTTCTCTTTGGTTACTTTCTCTTTGCGCAAACAAAGAGAAAGTGACTCGGCCGGGGGGGCCGAAACCCAGACCCGCAGGCCACTGGGTAATGAGCCTGTATGCCTGCTGTCCGGTCATCAACGGAAGCCGCCGCGCCGGCATACCTAAGACTCCTGCGTCTCCGCCCGCAGCTCGGCGATCCGCGCATCCTTCTCCGCCCAGAGCCCGCTGACCCAGCCCTGGACGAACTGGCGGAACAGCGGATCGTTCTGGTAGTTGCCCTGCCAGAGGGCCGGGTCCAGCTCGCGGGTGCGGATGTCGACGATGACCCGCGGCAGCTGGCCACTGATCAGCTTCCAGAAACCGGGAATCCTGCCCTCGGGATAGACCAGGGTCACGTCGAGGATGGCATCCAGCTGCTCGCCCAGCGCAGCCAGCACGAAGGCCACTCCGCCTGCCTTGGGCTTGAGCAGATGTTGATAGGGCGAGCCTTGCGCCGCGTGCTTGGCGGGGGTGAAGCGGGTGCCTTCGAGGTAGTTGACCACGGTGACCGGCAGATCGCGGAATTTCTCGCAGGCGCGCCGGGTGATCAGCAGATCCTGGCCCTGCATGTGCGGGTTGCGCGCCAGGAACGCCTTGGAATAGCGCTTCATGAAGGGGTAGTCGAGCGCCCAGAAGGCCAGGCCGAGGAAGGGCACCCAGATCAGTTCGCGCTTGAGGAAGAACTTGAAGTAGGGCGTCTTGCGGTTGAAGGCCTGCACCAGCGCCGGAATGTCGACCCAGGACTGGTGGTTGCTGATCACCAGATACGAGGTATCGCTGCGCAATTCGCCACCGCCGCGGATGTCCCAGACGGTCGGCGTGAGGGTGGCAAAGATCAGCTTGTTCAGCTCCGCCCAGGTTTCCGCTATCCACATCACTCCGCGCGAACAGGCCAGGCGCAGGCGCCGGCCAGGCAGGATCAGGCGCATCAGCGCGAGCAGCAGCATTGGGCCGATCAGAATCAGCGTGTTCAGTAGTACCAGCAGAATGACGCTCAGACCGGTGATGAACGGACGCATGCGTGCTCCTTGTAGGCGAGACCGGGGCTGATGATAAGGCAAGCCCCGACCTTGGGCGATGGTCGAACTGGCGGCCCCCTGGGCCACGTGCCATCATCCTGAACAGGGCTCGGGGTATACGCTGCAAGGGGCGTGGTACGTGTCAGGACGACAGAATTCGCTCCGAATGTGTTCCGTTGGCTAGTTGCAGTCAGGTGTCGTCGTGCTGAAACGTATCAAGGTGGTGGATGCCCGCGTGGGCATGTTCGTACAGGAGTTCTGCGGCTCATGGATGGACCACCCGTTCTGGAAGGCACGCTTTCTGCTCGATAGCGAGCATGATCTGCAGCGTATTCGCGGCAGTGCCATCACCGAGCTGTGGATCGATACGTCCAAAGGCCTGGATGTACTCGGTGGTGCCGGCCAGAGCGAGGCCGAGGTGGCTGCCGAGACCGAGGCCCTGCTCGCTGCGGTGCGGGCTCCGGAGCCGGTCCGGCCGGTGGATCTGGATCAGGAGCTGGAGCGCGCGGTGCGCCTGTGTGCGCGAAGCAAGAAGGCCATCGTCAGCATGTTCAGCGATGCGCGCATGGGCCAGAGCATCGAGATCGGCGGCGCCCGCGAGCTGGTCGAGGAGATCAGCGACTCGGTCATCCGCCACCCCAGCGCGCTGATCAGCCTGGCGCGGCTGAAGACCTCGGACGAATACACCTACATGCACTCGGTGGTGGTCTGCGCATTGATGATCGCTCTGGCGCGC
>ENA-UPTJ01001925-UPTJ01001925.1-marine-metagenome-genome-assembly--contig:-NODE-1925-length-10454-cov-13.496202_pt1 | contig 10454 bp, 11 predicted proteins | sample MGYA00238168_ERZ767080 | MGnify/ENA primary metagenome ERZ767080 (study PRJEB28935, sample SAMN06266237) | marine metagenome | isolation source: Columbia River Estuary | place: USA:Columbia River... | reverse complement strand
TGATATGGTCTGAGGCGTCGCGGCAATAGTTGCGATGTGTAAAACCCAGCGAAGTCCGGTGTAACTCCGGCACTGTCCCGCAACGGTAATTCACGGTTCGAGCGCTCTGCGCAAGAACAGTGATTAGTCCGGTCGCCTCGGTCGAGCACCAAACCTAAAAGTCCCCGCGTGAGGGATAGGAGGAAATGAAAATGAAAGTACTAACTCGGGCCGGCTATGCCGGTCTTTTTATTTGTGCAGCAATGGTATTTGCTGCATGCGGAGGTTCGGAGAATTCTTCTGAGACAACAATCTCAGAGACTGAAACGACGATCGCCGAAGCAACTTATCCGGTAACTGCCGGCGGAATAACTCTTGATGCGCAACCAATGAAAATTGTTTCGCTTTCACCAACACACACTGAAATGCTGTATGCAATTGGTGCTGGCGATCAAGTTGTTGCCGTCGATGAATACTCGAATTATCCGGCCGAAGCGGTTGCCCTTGGCACCAAGCTCTCGGGTTATGAACCAAACGTTGAGGCAATTGCTGGTTTTGCGCCAGACCTCGTTGTGGTTTCGTATGACCCAGGGAGTTTGGTCGAGCAACTCAATGCGCTTGATATTCCTGTTTATGTTGGCAATGGTGCATCAAACCTTGAGGCGATGTATGAGCAGATCGAGCAACTTGGTGCATTAACCGGACACTTAGATGTAGCTGTTCAGTTGACCGCCCAGATGCAAGATGAAATTGCGACAGCCGTTGCAGATGCAGGCACACTGACCGAGCCGATTTCGTATTACTACGAACTTGATAACACCTACTACAGCGTCACGTCGAACACTTTTGTTGGACAGATCTTCTCGCTGTTCGGACTTACAAATATCGCGGACACTGCAGAAGCCGGAAACGACTATCCACAATTGTCGAGCGAAGTGATCGTTTCAAGTAACCCGACGATGATTTTTCTGGCTGACACAAAATGTTGTGCTCAAACAGCGGCAACTGTTTCTGTGCGTGATGGTTGGCAAAAAATGGATGCTGTAAAGAACAAAAACATTGTCGAACTTGACGATGACATTGCGTCACGTTGGGGACCACGAGTTGTTGATCTAGTGAAGAGCATTCGTGAGGCAATCACTCTCGTAGCAGCCAGCAAGTAAATATGTCGCTTGCCAAACGAGCAACGAGAGAGCGTGCAGGGACACGTTTTAGCGTTTGGTTGTTGGCAAGTTCTGCTCTACTCATCACTGCGGTTCTGGTTGGAACAATGATTGGTCCGGCTGGGCCGCAGTGGTGGCGAGTGCCGCTTGAACTTTTAAATCGTTTACCGCTCGTCTCAATAGACAGTGGAGTGAGTATTGAACAATGGAATATTGTCTGGCAGATTCGTGCGCCGCGAGTTGTGTTGGCCGCAATCGTCGGGGCGATGCTCTCTGTGGCGGGTGCTAGTTATCAAGGTGTTTTTCGTAATCCATTGGTTGATCCGTATTTGTTGGGTGTTGCTGCTGGGGCAGGGTTGGGTGCAACGCTCGTGTTTACACTGCAGCGTCAGTCGACAGAAAGTTGGTTGATTGACCCGTTGCCTCTTGCGGCTTTTGGCGGTGCATTGGTGGCCGTTTTCTTTACTTATTTGATTGGCAATGCGTTCAACAAGAGCCGGTCTAATACAACTCTCGTGTTGGCAGGAGTTGCAGTTACTTCGCTCGCAACAGCAATTCAAACATTTATCTTGCAGCGCAACAACGATGTGGTGCGACAGGTTTACAGTTGGATTTTAGGGCGACTTTCAAGTGCAACTTGGGGTGATGTGCGGTTGATTTTGCCGTATGTGTCGTTGAGCTGCATTGTGTTGTTAATGCATCGTCGTCTGCTGGATGTTCTTCGTGTTGGCGATGATGAAGCAATTGCATTGGGTACCAATATTCGCCGCGTGCGATTCGTAGTTGTGTTGGCCGCAACACTTGGTACTGCTGCTGCGGTTGCAGTCAGCGGGTTGATCGGCTTTGTCGGAATCATCGTGCCGCACGCGGTTCGACTTCTCGCAGGTGCAAGTTATCGACGAGTTTTACCGCTCAGCATTTTGCTCGGCGCAGCATTTTTGGTGGCAGCCGATATTCCGAGTCGAGTATTGGCCGACCCTGCTGAAACCCCAATTGGTGTAGTAACAGCATTTTTTGGTGCGCCATTTTTCTTGATGCTGTTACGTATGAGAAAGACTCAGACATGAGCACGCTCGGGTTTTGTGATCTGACTATTTCTTATGACGGGGTTTGTGCAGTCAATAGCTTTAACGACATTTTGCATTCAGGCGAGTGGCTATGTTTAATTGGCCCTAACGGTGCGGGAAAATCTTCGGTTTTACGTGCTGCTGCGGGATTGATTAATTACTCGGGCTCGGTTGCGATAGATCAAAAAGAAATTCCGACGACGTCGGCGCGATGGCGCGCGCAAAATATCGCATTTGTTCCTCAGACGCCGTTGATGCCCGATGACATGTCAGTTGTTGAATACGTTTTGCTTGGGCGAAACCCATACATCAAACATTTTGCATCTGAGTCGACACATGATCTAGAAGTTGTTGAAAAGATTTTGCACCGCCTTGATCTTGAGCAATTTTCGAACCGAATGGTCGGCACGCTTTCAGGTGGAGAACGCCAGCGTGCTGTAATCGCGAGAGCCTTGGCTCAAGAGGCGCCTGTGTTGTTGTTAGATGAGCCAACCGCCGCACTAGACATCGGCCATCAGCAACAGGCTTTGGAACTTGTCGACAAGTTGCGACGCGAACAGGGTTTGACAGTCGTCTCGGCGATGCATGATTTGACCCTTGCGGGCCTGTACGCAGATCGACTGGTCTTGATGCATCAGGGCTCTTGCGTTGCATCGGGCGATGCGAAAAGTGTCTTGCGGTCTGAGACGCTCGCCGAGTTTTATGGCGTGTCAGCAAGGGTGCATCATGAAACAGATGGCACAGTTGTTGTAATTCCGCAAAGGGTGAACAGCAACTAGTTTGTAATAGATGTCTGACTCGGATCAGCGAAAATTCGCCAACACATTAAATGAGCACGTGTCCGGATGTGCGGCGGCGCATCAACGCCTTTTGGCTGCGCTCGAAAATTTGACTGATGATGATTGTCGACAAGATTCGTTGTTGCCGAACTGGTCACGAGGTCATGTGCTGACTCACTTATCGCGCAATGCCGACAGCCATGTGAATTTGTTGCAAGCCGCTGTGCGGGGAGAGGTGGGCGAACAATATGCGAGCGCCGAGCAACGCAACGGCGACATCGAGCGCGGGTCAACACGTAGCGCAGAAGAGTTAGTAATGGACCTGCGGCTGAGTATTTACGGTCTTGAAGCAGCTTGGGCGAGCGCAAATGAGAAAGCCTGGTCGGGACAGGGTCGTACTTTGAGAGGGAATGTAATCGAGATGTCGTCACTTGTATTTTTGCGCTGGCGAGAAGTTGAGATTCATCACGCTGATTTGAATCTTGGTTTGGGTTACGACGATTTGACACCGTTATATGTGCGGCTAGAACTTGATCAGCAGATAATGCTTTGGCGCAGTCGCAAACCGATGGGAATGACTGACTTACCGGAGATCGCCAAAAAGTTATCGCCGTCGCAGCGGTTGGCTTGGCTAATGGGTCGTGTTGAAGTAGCAGGTTTGGCAAAACCAGAACCATTGTGAGCAGGTTTTCACGTTTTTAGTGATCTAGTTTGTTCGCAAAGATTTGGATTAAATCTTTCGCACCACTAGATGATGCGGCAATTGAGTTACACCTTCGGTGAAACTTTCTCCGACTACGGCAAACTCGTTGCGTAGATAAAAATTCATTGCAGCATCTCGAGCTTTTGCCCAGATGTAAATTGCGCTGTGAGATTTAGCATGCGCGACTCCAGCGTCAATCAATATTTTGCCGAGACCAGAACTTTGTTTGTTAACAGCTACAGCCATGCCCCGCAGTTGAACCGCGATTGCGTTCGGGTCTTCTTGCCACGGATTCATCACCCACGTAGATGTAGCGACGAGGGTTTTATCTTCGTCAAAAATACCTAAGTGGATGGTGCCAGGTTTTGAATCTTCGGGGTAACTTGCGTTTTTGTTTGGCGTATCGGCACGCAATACTGCAGCCCGCAGAGGAAGCGTCTCGTGTGTCTTGATCTCGACGACTATTTGAAGCGGATTTATCACTAGTTATGAGAATAGTTGGCGCAGATCTAGAACTCGGTGGGCAATAGTTGCTGCTTCAGCGTGATCGTGAGTCACGTGCAGAGTTGTAGTGCCGCGTGCCGTCAATAGTGCACGCAAGTCTTCGAGCAGTCGGCTGTGAAGCTCACTGTCGAGTCCGTTGAGCGGCTCGTCGAGCAACAAAACTTCTGGTTCGGCAACTAATGCTCGCGCAACAGCGATGCGTTTAGCTTCGCCACCTGAAAGATTGGTGATGCTGCGATCAGCAAGATGACTCAGGCCGACGAGATCAAGTGCTTCATGCACTTTTGTTGCGATTGTTTGCTTTGCAACCTGTTGAATTTTTAATGAATAGCCCACGTTTTGACTGACATTCAGATGCGGAAAGAGTTGGTTGTCTTGAAATACCAAGCCGATTTGGCGTTTGTGTGCGGGGCGATTGGTGATGTCGTTGTTGTTGAGCAGAATCGTGCCCGCATCCATGACTTCGAGGCCAGCGATACACCGCAAAAGTGTGGTTTTACCAGAACCGCTAGGGCCAGTTAGCGCGACAATTTCTCCACGCTGAATTGTGAGCGACAAGTTTGTAAACAATGGTCTTGACTCGTAGTTCACAGTGATGTTTTTGATTTCAAGCACGACTATTGGTGCTTTCTGTCGTGCTGAACTTGTCGATCACAAAAATAACTATGATGCTGAAAATTATTAGCAGGCTCGCCAAGGCGTAGCCCTGCGACTGCAAGATATCGCCTGGTCGCGAGAGCAATCTAGAGATTGTCACCGGCAGAGTTTCGGAGTTGCGACGAACCAAGAAACTGCTGGCGCCGAATTCTCCGAGTGAAACTGCGGCTGAAATTGCCGCTGCGACGATTATGGCTCGACGAACTATTTTAAAGTCGATTGTTCGCCAGACCTGCCAATTATTTGCACCGAGCACGCTTGACGCCTGACGAAGCGAATCGGGGATGTCGTTTAAAACGGGAGTGATTGCACGAATTGCCAATGGCAGCGCGACGAGTGCGTGGGCGATGGGCAACATCATTTGTGAGCCACGCCAATTAAAAGGCTGTGTATCAAATGTGACGATTATGCCAAGACCGATTGAAACTGCCGAGACAAGAATTGGTAACGAAGTGAGAGCCGAAATAAAGCGAAAGTTTTTGTTATAGGCAAGTGATGAAGCAGCAAGAAGCGCGATTGTGGTGGCGATGAGAATTGTTACTACTGCATATCCGAGCGAAGTAATGAGCGAATTCAATACTCGTGTGTTGCTCAATACTTCTCGCCATGCATTCGTGCTCAGACGCGAGTTTGAGATCAGAGATTTTCGGAAAATTGCCAAAATTGGCACAAGAGCAAAAGCGATTGACATCAGGCAGATTGTCGAAATGGCAAGTTTCTGTGAGGTTTTGTTGATGAGCCTTTGGCGAGAAATTGTTGTGTTGATAATTTGCAGCCTGTTAGTTCGTCTAGTTGACGAAATTAATAAAAACGCAATGCTGATCACGCAGATCTGCAGCAAACTGAGCACGAGAGCGCCCGAGACATCTCCGAGTTGCATTGCCCGAAAGTAAATTTCGGTTTCAATTGTCGATCGAGATGGCCCGCCCAAGATGCGTACGACGCCATACGACGTAAAGCAAAGTGTGAATACGACGAGCGCCGAATTTAAGATGACTTTGCCCAGCAACTTAAGCGTGATTGAAGTAAAAACTTGTCGTGGAGATGCACCGAGTGTTCGTGCAGCGTCGTCAAGATGTGGGTGAATCTGCAGCCAGCGCGCACCAATGATTCGCGCAGCGAACCCAAAATTAAAGTACGTATGGGCGAGGATCAGGGCAAATGCAGTGCGATGAAAACTGTTCGGCAGCACCTGTAGAAATGCAGCCCCGACCACGATGCTGGGCAAGATAAACGGAACGCTGATCAAGCTGATTATCAAGCGCTGAGACCTGAATTTGAAATTTGCTATTACTGCTGCGATTGGTAGAGCAATGACCAGGCTTGCAATCGTGCTGATTATGGCTTGCCAGGTTGTGAACCAAACAACATTAAGGATCGTTTCGCTTTTCAAGATTTTGAGTGACTCAAATTTGAGCGAGGTAAAGAGGATATTGCCAACTGGCATAACAACAAAAGTGAAAACAAAAACCGTCGGCAGTACAGCCAAGAGTTTGATGCCGCGATTCTGTTGAAACAGTGTTGCTGGCATGTTTTTAGCGCAACATTATGTTGGTGAACTCGTCTAACCAGATCAGCAAGCTACGCGAAATCAACTCAGGGTCGAGTTGCAGTGGCGACTCTGGCCGCAATGAGTATTTGACGAAGTCGTCGGGAAGTTTGGCGTTGACATTGGCTGGATAAACGAACAGTGTCAGAGGCAGATCTTCTTGAAACTTGAGATCAGTGAGATAGTCGATTAAGAGTTTCGCTTCACTTTCGTGTTTCGTGCCGCGAAGGATGCCTGCGAACTCAACTTGTCTAAAGCATGTAAGCGATGCAACTGCAGTCGGGGCGGTGGCCGGACGCGGGCTCGCGAAGATCATTTCTGCGGGTGGGCTTGATCCGTAACTTACGACGATTGGTCGTTCACCTTTGCCTGATGATCCCGAAAATTCTGTGTAGTAGGCCTCGGTCCAGTCGCCAACTACGAGCGCACCGTTTTGTTTGAGCGCTTTCCAATATTCGTCCCAACCGTCTTCGCCGAATTCGGCGATTGTTGCGAGCATGAACGCCAAACCTGGTGATGAACTAACTGGGCTTGGCACGACGAGCAGGTTCGCGTAGTTTGACGAAGTTAGTGCGCGCAGCGTAAGTGGTGGTGCGATTTTGCGTTGAGCGAACCAATTGACGTCATAGTTGATGCAGACATCGCCCGTATCAACAGGTGTTACTTCAAAGTTGGGCACGAGTTTGCGTGCAGCTGGGTCGAGGTTGGCAAGATTCTTTGATTCGTAAGGCGCGAAAATTTTTGCGGCGAGCGCGCGAGAGATGAGTGTGTTGTCGACACCCCATAAAACGTCTGCCTCTGGGTTTCCTGCAGTGAGTGCGGCTTTAGTGACGAGTTCGCCCGCGTCGCCGCCGAGCGCAATGTTGACTTTGATTCCTGTCTGTGCGGTGAAGTCATCGAAGATATTTGGAGTTGGAGTGAACGAGTCATAGGCGAGCAAAGTGAGTGTGACTGGGTTTGTGTCTGACTCTGGGTTTGCTAAATCTTCAGCATCTTGAGTCGAGTCTTGTACGTCAGTTGTTGAACTTGATGAGCAAGAAGTTGCCGCGGTGATCAATGTGATTGTTGATATTGCAATCAGGATCTGACGGAGTCTCGTACTTTTCATAGTTACCTCACTGTTTGATTTTTTGGATTAGCTGACGAGTTATTAGCTGACGAGTTATAAGCAGCTGGCCGGTTTCAAGTGAAATTGAAACTTCAAGTTCGGTAGCTTCGTTGCTCACACCACGCGTTTCGTGATTGGTTAATTGCTCGCCTTTAAGTGGCCAACGCAAGCCCGTCGTGGTGATTTTTTTGGATATATCGCTGAAGCTTTGTATGCCAACGAGGTCGCCGATGTTTGTAGAAAATGTGAGTCTTTTTGGGCCTTGCAGGGCAAAAAGTTGTGAGTCGTTCCAGATGGCTTCGACGTCAATTTTTGCGAGTGTCGGATTGAACATTGCTGCGAGCACACCAAATTGATGATCAAGTCGTCCACCACCTGCAGTGACGACCACAATTTTCTGTGATTCGTGTTCGGCGGCGTACAACAGCGCTGAATTCAAGTCTGTGAAATCTTTGTCGCGATTGTGGCGAATAATTTGTGTGCCTTCAGATGAGGCGCGGGCGAGAGCAGATTCACTGACTGAGTCAAGATCGCCAATCACAGCATCAACTTTTAGATTTAGTTTTTGCGCGGTGTGTAAGCCGGAGTCGGCGGCAATGATTAAGTTGACGTCGGTAATTTCGCGAACGATGTTGAGTGTGGCGTCGTTAGGTGGTGGACCGCCACTAAAAATTAGAGATGTGTTGACCATTGTCGCTTCCTCCGCTGGCATTACCCAGATCAGGTGTGCGGGTCGGTGACGGCGGCCACCCTCTCAGCCCACCGAACCAGTGGACTCCCCGTGCGTATTGATTTCACTATAACAACTCACATTGATAATGCCGATTAACAACTTGGTCTATGTCATCGCAGGTAGCCTGCTTATTCAATGAGCAAAGTAAGCCCCCTTGCAGGATTAGGAAATAGCGCTGGTGATTCCGGTGTCGCTGGTGCGTCAGGTTCTGGCGTCGCCGATGGTGCAACTGGAGTTGCGACCGTCGCTTCAACCGACACAATCATCACGATCACACCTGTGGCGCACGCCAAGCTGATTGATTTGCGTGATGCTGAATCTGAGCGCGAGCGGTTGGGATTGCGACTCGAAATTCTTTCTGGTCCCGGCGAAGATTTTCGTTACGACTTAGTTTTTGACGAGTTCGTTAAGGCAGCTTTCACCGATGAAGTGCGCACGATCAATGGTTTGAAAATTATCATCGGCGCAAAAGATTTAGATTTGCTGCGCGGTGCCGAACTTGACCATGATGATGCCAAAGGTTTGTTGATTCGTAACCCGAATAAGCCGTTGCGTGCTGACATTGAAGGTCTCGTCGCAGACGACGAAATTTCTGCGCAGATTGAAGCGATTGTGTTTAACGATGTGAACCCAGCACTTTCAGCACACGGTGGTTTCGTCACTTTTGCCGGCCACGACAAAGAGGGCACTGCCTATTTCACAATGGGCGGCGGGTGCCACGGCTGTTCGATGTCGCGCCAGACAATGTTGGACGGCGTGCAGACGATGTTGGTTGAGCAAGTTCCGGCGATTACGCGCGTGCGTGACATCACAGATCACACAACTGGCGCGAATCCTTACTATTCATAAATTTTTTGAAAAGTTTTTTTCAGTTTCTCGGGCGGGCATACAAGTATTTTCGGGGAACAAAGCGAGTTTGGCGTAAGCCACCACGCGCAGATTTATTGATCATTGATCGTGGGACAGCAAGCCCGCTAGACGAGATGTTCGCGCATCACAATCCGCACATTATGGATATTCGTGGCGAGAGCGTGAATATGTTGGCGCTATTGCGCGCCGTGCCGAAGATTCATCTTGGCGCCGTCGCATATCTTGAGGCCTACATCGACTTCGTCAACCCCAAACTCATCCTCTCACGCACTGACAACAACCCAACTTTGTGGCAACTCAAACGCCGCCCCAACACAACCTACAAAGTCGCCCTCATCCAAAACGGCTGGCGAATTCCCGATAGCTCGGGCGGAGAGACTCACATGATAGGCGCGAGAGGCTTCGAGAATTTAGATATTTACTTTTCAATGGGTGAAGCTACTAAGTCTTCATTTAACAAAAACTTGAATGTTAAGTACGTAGATGTAGGAAGTCTTAGCCTCAATTTTTATCCAAAGCCAACTGATCAATACTTGGGTGCGCAAGTCGTGTCACTAGTTTCAATTTTTCGACCAAGTCGGAGTGATGAAGAGCAAGGATGTAAAGATTTAGAAAGTTTTGCAAGAGCTACTAGAAACAGAAATCTAAAAATAAATATCATTGGGTCACAAGTCTCAGCCGAGAGAGCCAAACTTGAGAGATCTTTTTACGACAAAGCTTTTGCTAATCAACCGTTTGAACTTCTGGTTCGTTCATCGACAAGATCTTCATACGAAAAACTCTCAAATTCTTCAATTTTTATTGTTGATCAAAGCACATTGGGGTACGAAGCCTTAAGTATTGGTCTTCGTGTTGGGTTCGTTTCGTTTCAGCCACCGTTTCGGTTGACAGATCGGTTTGGGAAGCCGTTGGAGTTTGGAGAGAAGGGGCCGTTTTGGACGAATGATCCAAGCGAAGAAGAGATTGGTCGAATCTTGGACTATTTGCTCACGGTTTCTGATGAACAGTGGGAGCGCGATAGTGGATGGATTCGTGATCAGTTGATGGTGCATGATTACGGGAATACGAAGATTCGGGCTTATGTTGAGGGTGTTTTGACTGGTAGTTTGAAGAGCAATTAGTTCAAAAGTAAGGGGAAAATTATGGGTCGCACAGTGCGCGCGGCGTTATTGCAAACCGATTGGACCGGCGACAAAGGCACGATGATCGACAAGCACGAGGCGCAAGCTCGTGAAGCCGCCAAGCAAGGCGCACAAGTTATGTGCTTCCAAGAATTGTTTTATGGTCCGTACTTCTGCCAAGTGCAAGAGCCCGAGTATTACTCGTACACGGAGCCAATTCC
>ENA-UPTJ01001920-UPTJ01001920.1-marine-metagenome-genome-assembly--contig:-NODE-1920-length-10467-cov-3.851710_pt1 | contig 10467 bp, 8 predicted proteins | sample MGYA00238168_ERZ767080 | MGnify/ENA primary metagenome ERZ767080 (study PRJEB28935, sample SAMN06266237) | marine metagenome | isolation source: Columbia River Estuary | place: USA:Columbia River Estuary... | reverse complement strand
CGTGGCTTCGGGCAAGGGTGGGGTCGGCAAGTCCACCACCGCGGCCGGTCTGGCGCTGGCCCTGGCTCGTGAGGGTGCCCGAGTGGGTGTGCTGGATGCCGATATCTACGGGCCCAGCCAGGGAATGATGTTCGGCATCGCCGAAGGCACCCGGCCTGAGGTTCGCGAGCAGAAGTGGTTCGTGCCGATCGAGGCGCACGGCGTGCAGGTGATGTCGATGGCCTTCCTCGCCACCGACGACACGCCCATGGTCTGGCGTGGCCCGATGGCCTCGGGCGCGCTGATCCAGCTGATCACCCAGACCGCCTGGGACGACCTCGACTATCTGGTGGTAGACATGCCGCCGGGCACCGGTGACATCCAGCTGACCCTGGCGCAGAAGGTGCCGGTCGCCGGTGCGGTGATCGTCACCACGCCGCAGGACCTGGCGCTGCTCGATGCGATCAAGGGCGTGGAGATGTTCCGCAAGGTCAACATCCCGGTGCTCGGTGTGGTGGAGAACATGGCGGTGCACATCTGCTCGAACTGCGGGCATGCCGAGCATCTGTTCGGCGAGGGCGGTGGCGAGAAGCTGGCGGCACGCTATGGCGTCGAGCTGCTGGCGTCGATGCCCTTGTCGCTGGCAATCCGCAGTCAGACCGATGCCGGCAAGCCGATCGTGATCTCCGATACCGAAAGCCAGTTGGCGATGCTCTACCAGCAGATGGCGCGCAGCGTGGGTGCGCGTATCGCGCGTTTTGCCCAGGGTGCCCAGGCGATGCCGAAGATCGTTATCGAGGAGTGATCAGGGGGCGCGGCTGGATATCGGGCCTCGCTTGTTGGGCTTCGCGTCGCTCAGCGCCAACCTACGTGGCCAGCGGCGCGAATGCCGCTGAGCACACGGGCCCAGAAACGAAAAAACCCGCCGAAGCGGGTTTTTTCAAGCGTTGAAGCTCAGGTTAGATAACCTGGACTTCCTCAGCTTGCATGCCTTTCTGGCCGCGGGCAGCGACGAAAGAGACTTGCTGGCCTTCTTTCAGGCTCTTGAAACCGTCGCCTTGGATGGCGCGGAAGTGTACGAACAGGTCGTCACCGGATTGCGGGGTGATGAAGCCGAAGCCTTTCTCATCGTTGAACCACTTGACGGTGCCAGTTTGACGATTGGACATGTGAATGTCTCCTTGAAACAGGTTTTTGGGAATATGGACCGGAAATTTCCAGACCATCACTGAGTGCAAGGAGATAGGAGTCGTAGCAATGTTCGGATCGAAATCTGAGCCTGTCGCGATTCACGGTGACACATGCAGCAGCAGCCGTTGCACCATACGCTTTTTGCGCGCCGATGAAAGCTTTATTTTTCCTTTTTTGTCCTGTTTCACGCTTGCCGTCAGCGCGCAATGCACTCATCGCGCCTTTGGGAACTTCGCGCCGAGGTCGGCGTCGCGGCGTTGCGTCAGGCCGGCGGGCTGTGCGGAGGTCGCGCCGCAAGCGGGCTGCGCACATCACCGGCGTTCGTGTAAGCAGCGCCTGAGGAGGGGGTGGATGGCGGCAGCGTGAGTTTCGGCGGGCTTTTAGCGGGGCAGGCAGCCCGGTAATATGCGCGCTCGTTTTTCAACTTCCAGCCAATCAGGACGCCCGCCATGAGCATCAAATCGGACAAGTGGATTCGCCGCATGGCCCAGGAGCACGGGATGATCGAGCCCTTCGTCGAGCGCCAGGTGCGCACCGAAGGCGCCCAGGCGCTGATCTCCTACGGGGTGTCCAGTTACGGCTACGACGTGCGCTGCGCCGATGAATTCAAGGTATTCACCAATATCCATTCGGCCACCGTCGATCCGAAGCACTTCGACGAGCGCAGCTTCGTCGACATCAAGGGGCCGGTCTGCATCATTCCGCCGAACTCCTTTGCCCTGGCGCGCACCGTCGAGTACTTCCGCATCCCGCGCAACGTGCTGACCATCTGCCTGGGCAAGAGCACCTACGCGCGCTGCGGCATCATCGTCAACGTCACCCCGCTCGAGCCCGAGTGGGAAGGGCACGTGACCCTGGAGTTCTCCAACACCACCACCCTGCCGGCGAAGATCTACGCCAACGAGGGTGTGGCGCAGATGCTGTTCCTCGAGTCCGACGAGGAGTGCGAAGTCTCCTACCGTGATCGTGGCGGCAAGTACCAGGGCCAGACCGGCGTCACCCTGCCCAAGGCCTGAAAGCTCGCGTAGGTAGAGCGATCTCTGCGTGAAAACCGAACGCCCCGCCTCAGCGGGGCGTTTTCATTTGTGCCGGCGAAGCGGACGACCGGCCGGAATTTTCCCGCGGCCGTCGGACTCTACCGCCGCACCAGTGCCGGCGCTGCCGGCGGTGAACGCGGAGAGACGACAATGAATCATCGACATCAGTGGGGCGCGGGCAGCATCCCCGGCCAACCCGATCCGGATACCCCCCAGGAGCCGGGGGTGCCGGATCTGCCCAGCGAGCCGGGCATACCGACGCTGCCGGACGATCCGCCACCGGCTCCGGTGGCCTGAAGGCCACGCTGCTCAGGCGGCGTCAGCGGCTTCCAGCGAGAGTGCCCGATTCAGTGCGCTGAAGAAGGCGCGCAGGCTGGCGGTGGTCAGGTTCTCGTCGATGCCGATGCCGTGCAGCGACCGCTGACCGTCCAGGCGCAGCTCGATGTAGGCGGCGGCATGGGCGCTGGTCCCGGCACCGATGGCGTGTTCGTGGTAGTCCATCACTTCTACCTTCAGCGGCAGAGCGGCGACCAGCGCTTCCAACGGGCCCTTGCCGATTCCGCGCCAGTGCTGCACGCCGCCCTTACCTTCGACTTCCACGTCGATGGCGCAGGTGCCGTTCTCTTCCTGCAGCCGATGGCCCTTGAGCGCATAGGGTGCGCTGGCCTCGAGGTATTCGTTCTCCAGCAGCCGGTAGATCTGCTCGGCGCTCATCTCAAGGCCCAGGCGATCGGTCTCCTTCTGCACCACCTGGCTGAACTCGATCTGCATCCGCCGCGGTAGGTTGATGCCGTATTCCTGTTCCAGCAGATAGGTGATGCCACCCTTGCCCGACTGGCTGTTGACGCGGATCACCGCCTCGTAGCTGCGGCCGATGTCGGCCGGGTCGATCGGCAGATAGGGCACTTCCCAGATACCGTCGGCGCTCTGCTGGGCGAAGCCCTTGCGGATCGCATCCTGGTGCGATCCGGAGAACGCGGTATGCACCAGATCGCCGACATAAGGGTGGCGCGGATGCACCGGCAGCTGGTTGCACTCCTCGACCACCTTGCGCACCGCGTCGATGTCGGAGAAATCCAGTTGCGGATCCACGCCCTGGGTATAGAGGTTCAGTGCCAGGGTCACCAGGTCGACGTTGCCGGTGCGCTCGCCGTTGCCGAACAGGCAGCCTTCGACCCGGTCGGCGCCAGCCATCAGCCCCAGTTCGGTGGCGGCTACGCCGGTGCCACGGTCGTTGTGGGTGTGCAGGCTGATCAGCACGCTGTCGCGCCGGGCGATATGGCGGCCGAACCACTCGATCTGGTCGGCATAGATGTTCGGCGTGGCCACTTCCACGGTCGCCGGCAGGTTGAGGATGACCTTGTTCTGCGGCGTCGGCTGCCAGACCTCGATCACCGCGTTGCAGACCTCCACGGCGAAATCCAGTTCGGTGGCGCTGAAGGTTTCCGGCGAGTACTGGAAGGTCCAGGCGGTTTCCGGCTGCTCGGCCGCCAGCTCGTTGAACAGGCGCGCCGCCTTGACCGCGATATCGATCACCCCGGCCTTGTCCTGGTTGAAGACGATGCGGCGAAACGCCGGGCTGGTGGCGTTGTACAGATGGACGATGGCCTTCTTCGCCCCGCGCAGCGACTCGAAGGTGCGGCGGATCAGGTCCTCGCGGGCCTGGGTCAGCACCTGGATGGTGGTGTCGTCGGGGATGTGGCCTTCCTCGATCAGCTTGCACACGAAGTCGAAGTCGGTCTGCGAGGCGGAGGGGAAGGACGCCTCGATCTCCTTCACGCCGACCTTCACCAGGGTCTGCCAGAAACGCAGCTTCTTCGCCGGGTCCATCGGTTCGATCAGCGACTGGTTGCCGTCACGCAGGTCGGAGCTGCACCAGATCGGCGCGCGGGCAATGGTCTGGTCGGGCCAGGTGCGATCCTTCAGGCGGATCGGCGCGAAGGCGCGGTATTTCTGCGACGGGTCTTTCAGCATGCTCATGACGGTGTTCTCGGGTTGTCTTCGGCGCACGGAGTCTTTCCGAGCCTGTATGCGGCGAAAACTAGATAAATGCGTTTCTGGTTGCAAGCATTGTTAAAAAATTGGAATAAACGGTCTCTTTTTGATTTTTTGGTGATTTTTTTATTCGGCTGGCCGGCTTTTGCGATTAATTGTTGCGCGTCAAGAACTCGGCCTGCGACGCCGGGCCACAATGGCGGCGCAGGTCGCAGATGCGATCATGCTGTCGGACTGGACAAGGGGCGTTGGTTTGAGGGCAGGCAGGATCAGAGCGTTGGGCAGCTGGCTGGGCGTATTCGCCATCGCCATGCTGTTCATTGGTCCGCCGCTCGGGCAGTGGCGCGCCCAGCAGCAGGCGGCCATGTCCGCTGCCGAAAGGCCCAGCGCCCATGCCGCCCACGGCCATGTCGGGCATGACCCGCACGCGGCGCATGGCATCACCCCGAGCGCTTCCGGGCAGGACCATGCGCAGCACGCGTCAGGCACACGCCAGCTCGGTGCGCTCACGCTCGACCATTGCGGCTATTGCCATCTGGTTGCCAGTTTCGCTGCGCTGCCGGCCACCGTCGGCGACTGCCCGATACTGCGCTGGGAAGCGCAACCACCCGCGCAACCGGTTTACCGCGAGCCCGTCAGTCCGCCGCGCCACGCCCGGCGCGCCCGCGCACCTCCCCAGGAACACGCCTGACCGAACATCTTCCTGCGCCTCTGGCGCGGGCGATCTCAACTTGTGCGTGGAAAAACCATGAACTCGAACTTCGCGAGCGCTGCGGCGCATGCTGCTGCCCGGCAGCCCAATTCCGGGTATTACTTCCGATTCGCTCCCCTGACACTGGCGATCTGCGCCAGCCTTGCTCAACCCGTGCAGGCTGCCGATACCCAGGGCACACCGCTGCAGTTGGCGCCGCTGGTAGTGACCGGCGTCGCCCAGCAGTCGCCAGTCACCGTGGTGACCAATCCCAAGCTGCCGCGCCAGCCGGTGCCGGCCAGCGATGGCACCGACTACCTGAAGACCATTCCCGGCTTCTCCGCCGTGCGCAGCGGTGGGGTCAACGGCGACCCGGTGTTCCGCGGCATGTTCGGCTCGCGGCTGAACCTGCTGACCAACGGCGGGGTGATGCTGGGTGCCTGTCCCAACCGGATGGATTCGCCGGCGTCCTACATCAGCCCGCAAAGCTATGACCGCCTCACCGTGATCAAGGGTCCGCAGAGCGTGATCTGGGGGCCGGGCGCCTCGGCCGCGACCATCCTCTTCGAGCGTGAGCCGGAGCGTTTCAGCGAGCTGGGCGGGCGGGTCGACGCCAGTTTGCTGGTGGGCTCCAACGGACGCTTCGACCGGCGCATCGATGCCGCTGCCGGCGGCACCCAGGGCTACCTGCGCCTGCTCGCCAGCCGCGCCAGCGCCGACGACTACCAGAGCGGCAGCGGCGACACCGTGCCTTCGCGCTGGGACAAGTGGAGCAGCGACCTGGCGCTGGGCTGGACGCCGAACGAAGACACCCTGCTCGAACTCACCGCCGGCGTCGGCGACGGCGAGTCGCGCTACGCTGCGCGCGGCATGGACGGCAGCCAGTTCGCCCGCGAGACCCTGGGCCTGCGCTTCGAGCGCGACAACATCGGCGAGGTGCTGCAGAAGGTCGAGGCACGGGTCTACTACAACTACGCCGACCACGTGATGGACAACTACAGCCTGCGCAATCCCAATCCCACCGACGTGATGATGAACATGCGCGCGCCCTACGCCAGCAACGTCGACCGCCGCACCCTGGGCGCCCGCCTGGCGGCGACCTGGCGTTGGGATGCCGTCCAGCTGATCGGCGGGGTCGATGCACAGAGCAACGAGCATCGCCTGCGCCGTGCCGCCGGGGTCGATACCTACAGGACCCTGCCCTGGAGCAAGGACGCCACCTTCAACCAGTACGGACTGTTTGGCGAGCTGACCTGGTATGCCGCCGACGCCTCGCGAGTGATCGCCGGCGCGCGTCTGGACCGCGCCTCGGCGCAGGACGAGCGCGCGGTGCTGAGCAACATGATGGGCATGGCGCCGCGGACCAACCTGACCGCCGGCGACGAGCGCAGCGACACCCTGCCCAGTGCCTTCGTGCGTTACGAGCAGGACCTGGCGGCGCTGCCGGCCACCGCCTACATCGGTCTGGGGCATGCCCAGCGCTACCCGGACTACTGGGAGCTGTTCTCGGCCGCCAACCAGATCGGCGTGCCCACCGCCTTCGTCAGCGTCAAACCGGAGAAGACCACCCAGCTGGACGTCGGCCTGCAGTACGAGGACGGGCCGCTGCAGGCCTGGGTCTCGGGCTACGTGGGGCAGGTGCGCGACTACATCCTGTTCAGCTACGGGCCGGGCGCCAACCCGCTGCACACCATCTCCTGGGTCGACAACATCGATGCGCGGATCATGGGCGCCGAGCTGGGCGCCAGCTATCGCCTGAGCGAGCAGTGGAAGACCGACGCCAGCCTGGCCTACGCCTGGGGCAAGAACAGTTCCGATGATCGCGCGATGCCGCAGATTCCGCCGCTGGAAGCGCGCCTGGGACTGGGCTACGAGCGCGGCGACTGGAGCGCTGGGGCACTCTGGCGGCTGGTGGCGGCGCAGAACCGCATTGCCGAGCAGCAGGGCACGGTGGTTGGCCGCGACTTCGACGAGAGCCCAGGCTTTGGCGTGTTCTCGCTGAATGCCGGCTACCGCGTCAGCCAGGACGTCAAGCTCAGCGCCGGCATCGACAACCTGTTCGACAAGGCCTACAGCGAGCACCTCAACCTGGCCGGCAACGCCGGTTTCGGCTTTCCCGCCGCAACCCGCATCGACGAGCCGGGGCGGACCTGGTGGGCGCGGGTGGACATGAGCTTCTGAGTCCCGCGAGTCTTCAGCGGCCATCCCCGCCGTGGATGGCCGCTGTGCTTTCAGCCGTGCTGGCGCGAGGGCAGGGCGGCGCTGCCCATCTCGCGCATGTCGGCGCCGCTGGGGTGCTGGAACACGCGCAGGCCGAACTCCGGCAGTATCGCCAGCAGATGATCGAAGATGTCCGCCTGGATGCCTTCATAGGCTACCCAGGCCGTGGTGCTGGTGAAGCAGTAGATCTGCAGTGGCAGGCCGTCCGCGGTGGGCGCCAGTTGGCGGACGATCAGCGTCATGTCCTGATGCACGTCCGGATGGCTGCGCAGGTAACGCTCCACGTAGGCGCGAAAGGTGCCCAGGTTGGTGATGCGCCGGGTGTTCGCCGGCTCCTGACCACGCTCGGCAAGGCGTGCGTTCCATTCGTCGATGTCGCGCTGCTTCTGATTCAGATAACCCTCCAGCAGATTGAAGCGCTTCAGCCGATCGCGCTCCTCGGGCGCGAGGAAATGCACGCTCTGTTGGTCGAGGAACAGGCTGCGCATCATGCGGCGGCCGCCTGACTCCTGCATCCCGCGCCAGTTCTTGAACGAGTCGCTGATGAAGCGCTTGGTCGGGATGGTGGTGATGGTCTTGTCCCAGTTCTGCACCTTGACCGTATGCAGGGCGATATCGATCACATCGCCGTCGGCGTTGAGCTGGGGCATCTCCACCCAGTCGCCGACGCGGATGATGTCGTTGGAGGTGATCTGCACGCTGGCGACCAGCGACAGCAGCGTGTCCTGGAAGATCAGCATGAGCACCGCGGCCATGGCGCCCAGGCCGGAAAGCAGGATCAGCGGCGAGCGGTCGATCAGCGTGGCGATGATGAGGATGGTGGCGATCGCATAGAGCGCGATCTTGATTACCTGCAGATAGCCCTTGATCGGGTGCAGGTGGGCGTCCTTGCGCCGCTGGTAGACCCGGTTGATCAGGTCCAGCAATGCGCCCAGCGCCAAGGCGATGGTCAGGACGATGAAGCCGCTGCAGACGTTGCGGATTACCGTCACCAACGCCTCGGGAAGGCCCGGTACGGCAGCGATGCCGAGTGACAGGACCAGCGCCGGGACCACGTTGGACAGGCGCCGGATGATACGGAAATCCTGGATCGGTACCTGGCTTTGCTGGCGCAGCAGGCGGTCGATTCCACGGACCAGGATACGCTTGACGATCCAGTTGGACAGCCAGGCGCCCAGCAGCAGTGCGCTGACAGCGACCAGCGTGTGCAGCTCCGGGTGCGCCTGCAGCCAGACGAGGCCCTCGCTCAGTTGTTCTTGCATCGGTTGGCTCCTAGCGTCTCGGACGGTAAGCGTCCAAAAGGCTGGGACCATAGCAAAGCAGGCCTCAGGGGTTAACCCGCAGCTGATTCGAGGTGTGTCGCAAGGCTCAGCCAAGTAGCGCGAGAACCGCCTGCGGACGTTGGTTGGCCTGGGCGAGCATGGCCTGGGAGGCCTGCTGGATGATCTGCTTCGACGCCAGCGTGGCGGTCGCTGCGGCATAGTCGGTATCGAGGATGCGCGAGCGACTGGCGGCGGCGTTCTCGGCCACGCTCTGCAGGTTGGCCACCGTCGCCTCCAGCCGGTTCTGCATCGCACCCATGTAGCCGCGCTGGCCGTCGATGTAGGTCAGCGCATCATCGATGTCCATCACCGCCAGCCCCGGCGACTCGAGCAGATTGACGCGGCTGAGGGCAAGCGCATCGACACCGAATGCGGCGAAGCCCATTTGCACGGTTTCGTATGCCTGGGCGCCAACCTGGAACTGGATCAGGTTGTTGCCGCTGCTGGCGCCCATCTTGAACAGTTCCGGCATCTCCAGCGCGAAACCGCGCGAGCCGGGCAGGCCGGTGCCCTGGTTGGCCAGGACGGAGCGCGCATCGAGGACAGGACCGCCGTCGGCGTCCAGTCCGCCGATGGCGCCGGTGTCCGCATTGCCCAGGTTCATCGCGGCCACGTAGCCGGCGGCATCGGCGTTGAACTGTGTGCTGAAATCGCCGAGGCCGCTGAATGCGCCCTTGCTGGCATTGGCCAGTGCCTGGTCCAGGGTCGAGCCGGCGTTGTTGCTGAGGTGGGTCATGACGTCGCGAATGCCGCTGCCACCTGCGCTCTTGATTTGGTCGTGCATGTAGCGCACCGCCGCGTAGCCGCCGGAGTAGCCGGCCGAGCCGCTGACGTCGTCGCCATTGAAGGCGGCAAGAATCGCGGCGACGCTGGTGCCGCCGCTGGTGTCACCCGCCAGGCGTTCGTCGGCACCCTGCACCGCCTCGGCCGCGCCTTCCTTGAACCAGCTGGGCAGTGCCGCGAAATTCATGCTGCGGCCCATGATGGCGTGGGTCATCTCGTGGGCGATGACACGGTCTGTGTACTGTGGACTGTTGCCGCCATCCGGCAGTGAGGCGGCGTCGAAGTAGGCCAGGTTGACGTCCATGACCTGGTCGTAGACACGGCCGCCGGCGCCGACGGTGCCGGCAACATAGGCCAGGGTCTGGCTGGAGGGATCGTTGCTCAGGGTGATCTTCAGGGTCGCGCCCGACGCGCTGATGCCGAATGCATCCTGCACGCGCTGCTCGCCTTCGGCGATCCAGAAGCCCTTGAGCGCGTTGAGTACGGCGCGTTGATCGAGATCGCCGAGCGCGGAGAAGCTGCTCTGGTCGAACACTTTGCGTCCGGCGAAGGTGGTGGTCTCGTTGACGCGGTTGATTTCCTGCAGCAACTGCTGGGCCTCGGCATCGAGTGCTGCGCGTTCGCTGGCGCCGCTGCTGCCGTTCATCGCCTGCAACCCGAGCGAGCGGATGCGCTGCAGCGCGTCGGTGACGGTTTGCAGCGCACCCTCGGCTACCTGCAGCAGCGAAATGCCGTCGTTGGCGTTACGCACGGCGACGCCCAGCCCGCTGACCTGGGAGCCAAGGCGGTTGGAGATCTGCAAACCGGCGGCGTCGTCCCGGGCACTGTTGATGCGCTGGCCGGTGGACAGGCGCTGCAACGTGGTTTCCAGGTCTCGACCGTTGGCTTCCATATGGCGCCGGGTGAACGACGAGGCGATGTTGGTGTTGACCGTTAGCATGGGCGGCCCGAACGGATGATTCCGTATGGCCAGCAACATCGGCTGGCGTAAGGCTTTCTTGAGCGGCGAAGAAAAATGGTCGCACCGGGGGAGGCGGCGCAATGCGCGGTGCTTATTGCGTCCTACGGGGAGCGCGGGAGGAAGGTGGTGCCGTTATCCACCGTGCGGGCGGCTTGCCCTGCGTAGGGGTGGATTGGCCGTTGCGTAGCGTAATCCACCGTGGCTAACGCCGATGGTCAGGGCTTGAAGGCGCCGATGAAGATCGCCGGGTCGACCCGCGCGTCGTTCAGGCTGACGTTCCAGTGCAGG
>ENA-UPTJ01001913-UPTJ01001913.1-marine-metagenome-genome-assembly--contig:-NODE-1913-length-10500-cov-3.687985_pt1 | contig 10500 bp, 8 predicted proteins | sample MGYA00238168_ERZ767080 | MGnify/ENA primary metagenome ERZ767080 (study PRJEB28935, sample SAMN06266237) | marine metagenome | isolation source: Columbia River Estuary | place: USA:Columbia River Estuary... | reverse complement strand
TCTTCTTCCTTGATCGCCTCGGCCCAGCGCACGTTGTTGTCGAATAGATGCTGCCGCTCGCTCATGCGGTTTCTCCCGAAATCGATGCGCACCATAAGGAGCACGCGGGGCCTTTGACAAGCCGCCTGTGCCTGCGGTCACACCCGGACGGCGGAACCGCGGCCGTCGGCGGCAGTGGAATCTTTGCGCCAGGCCGACAGTCCACCGGGCATCAGTCGCCTCGCGGAGCACAGCATGAACAAGCACAATCCCGTCAGCAAACCGATAGACGACATCCAGGACCGCATGGGCTCGATGGAGCCGTTGGACTTCGACAAGAGCGAACCGCAACGGCGGATCGGTGACGCCGCGCCGGAGCAGGAACGCCGCTTCTCGGATCAGCGCGTGCGTGAGGCCGGCATGACCGGCGCCTCGATGCCGGACCATCAGCCGACCGACGACGATCTCAGCCCGGAAACCCTGATCGACGAAGACGGCGCTCGCTCGCCGCGCGAGACCGGTGATGACGGTGGCCCGCTCGACCGTCGCGTACGCCCGGTAGGCGCCGCCGAAGCGGGCGCCGGGCGTGGCCTGGACGAAGCCGAGCTGGCGCGCATCGATCCGCTGGACGGCAAGCCGCCGGCCCAGGCGGGCGACCAGCTGGATGAGGAAGGCCTGCTGGAACAGGACGATACGGTGCTGGATGACCAGGAGCTGGCCGGCGACGCCTTGCTCGATACCGGCCGTGATCGCACCACGGTACCGCCGGAGAAGAGCTGACGCCCTCAGCTCGATTCGGCAGGGGGCTCAGGCGGCGCTAGCAATGCCAGGGCGAAGCGCGCGCCGCCCAGATGGCGGATCTGCATCGCCTGCCCTGCCGGTGGCGGCTGGTCCAGCTTGAGCAGATAACCCTGTTCGAAGAACTCCAGCACCGGCAGCGGCTGACGATCCACCCGCCGTTGCAGCCAGCCGACCGCACCGACCACCAGTACGCCGGCGATCAGCGGCAGCTGCGGAGTCAGCAGCAGGCTTTGCCACCAGGTCGGGCCGTACAGGGCATGCACCGTCACGCTCCTGGGGCCCAACAGCAGCAGCGCCGCGCCCAGCGCCAGCAACGCGTAGCCGGCCAGCTTGACGAGTACCAGCAGCGCCGACTCGTGGTTATGCATCTGGTGCAGGCGGTAGGCGTCATCAAAGCCAGGGACACTGATCTCGCAGGGCAGCGCGGCCAGCTGCAGCGGGACCAGTTGGCGGCTCGGGGCTTCCATCGCAGAACCTTCCCTTTCCATCAGTCGAACAACGTGCAGGCCATGACCAGCGCGTCCTCGCGCCCGCCACCGGGTGCCGGATAGTAGTCGCGGCGGCGGCCAATCTCGTTGAAGCCATAGGCGTCGTAGAGCCGGAATGCCGCCTGGTTGCTCTGGCGTACTTCGAGAAAGCACTCGCCCGCCTTGAGTTCGCTGGCACGCCGCATCAGATGCTCCAGCAGCGCGCGGCCCAGGCCGCGGCCCTGCGCCGTCGGCGTGACCGTGATGTTGAGCAGATGGGCTTCGTCGAGAATCAGCTGGATGACGCCGTGCCCCACCTGCACGCCATCCTCGAACATCAGCCAGCAGTCGTAGGATTTGAGCCCGTCGGTGAAGATGCCGCGACTCCAGGGGTGACTGTAGGCCGCGTTCTCGATGGCCAGCACTGCGTCCAGATCGGCCAGGATCATCGGCCGGAACGACAGCTGACTCATGCGTCCTTCCAACGCGGCATCAGTCGGCGCATCGCCTGCCACAGCTCGGCCTTGCGCTGCGGCTCGTCCATCAGCAATTCCAGCCCCGGCAACGCCCAGGCCGGGCCGACTTCCTCGACGGCGAACTCGCGGCAATAGACGTCTTCATCACGTTCGCCACCGAAGCGGATCGCCGGCAGGCCGATCAGCCAGAGGCAGGCGGCGCCTTCGCGCTCGCGTTGCAGTACCGCCTGCACATAGTCGCGGGCGGAATCCGGGCCCTGGTCCAACGCGCCGCGGTTGAGCAACGGCCAGCGGATCGGCTCGCCATCGCCGACCTGCTGCGGGCTGTCCGGCAGGCCCGCGGCACGCAGCAGATCACGCAGCAGCAGGTAGGCCGGGTCGCGGCTCTGGAACGGATAGCCGGTCGGCAACTCGACCAGCAGCAGGCAACTGCCGGCACGCAGCAGCTGCAGGGCGAAACGCGGTGGTGCGGCCACGGCCGGCTCGGCGACAGGCGCCTCGGCCTCTTCGGCGGCGGGCTCCGGTCTGTTTTGCCCGCGTGCGCTCGGGCGCGGCACTTCGATCTTCGGCCGCAGTGGCGCCACTTCAACTGCCGCCGCATCCACATCGGTGGCCACCAGTGTCGGCGCGACCTCGAGCGGCGCAGACGTCTCGGCCTCGTTCGCAGCCCTGGCCTGGGTTGGCACCTCTACCGGCACCAGCAAGCCGGGCCGCGACGGCGCAGCGAACGGCAGCGCCACCCGCGGCAGCCAGCTGACCACCTGCATGGCGCCGAGATAGACGCGGCGACGCGCTTCGTCGATCACACGCCGTCCGCCTGCGGATGGGCCTTGGTGCCGGCCTGCATCAGGTTCAATGCGTTGATGTAGGCCTTGGCCGAGGCGACCAGGATGTCGGTGTCAGCGCCATTGCCGTTGACGATGCGGCCACCCTTCTCCAGGCGCACGGTGACCTCGCCCTGGGAGTCGGTGCCCTCGGTGATGGCGTTGACCGAATACAGCTGCAGGTTGGCCTCGGACGCGGCGATGGACTCGATCGCCTTGAAGGTCGCGTCCACCGGGCCGGAACCCTGGGCGCTGGCGCGCTGCTCCTGGCCGGCGACGCTGACCACGATCTGCGCCTGCGGCACCTCGCCGGTCTTGCTCGCCACTTCCAGGGTGACCAGGCGGAAATGCTCGGGGGTGTCTTCGGCCAGGGTGTCGGAGACCAGCGCCTGCAGGTCTTCGTCGAAGATCTCGTGCTTCTTGTCGGCCAGCTCCTTGAAGCGGGCGAAGGCGGCGTTCAGCTCCGCCTCGCCACCCAGGACGATGCCCAGCTCGTCGAGCCGCGAGCGGAAGGCGGCGCGGCCGGAGAGCTTGCCCAGCACCATCTTGTTGGTGTTCCAGCCGACCGACTGGGCGGACATGATCTCGTAGGTCTCGCGATGCTTGAGCACGCCATCCTGGTGGATGCCCGACTCGTGGGCGAAGGCATTGGCGCCGACGATGGCCTTGTTCGGCTGCACCGGGAAGCCGGTGATGCCGGAGACCAGGCGCGATGCGGAGAGAATGTGCTCGGTCTCGATGCGGGTATGCACGTCGAGCAGGTCCTGGCGGGTCTTGATCGCCATGACGATCTCTTCCAGCGCGGCGTTGCCGGCACGCTCGCCCAGACCATTGATGGTGCACTCGACCTGACGCGCGCCGGCCACCACGGCTGCCAGGGAGTTGGCCACCGCCAGACCGAGGTCGTTGTGGCAGTGCACCGAGAACACCGCCTTGTCGGCGTTGGGGATGCGTTCGAGCAACTGGCGGATGGTGTCGCCGAACTGGTGCGGAATCGCGTAGCCGACGGTATCGGGAATATTGATGGTGCGGGCACCGGCATCGATTGCCGCCTCGATGATGCGGCAGAGGAAGTCGATCTCCGAACGCCCGGCGTCCTCGCAGGAGAACTCGACGTCGCCGCACAGGCTGCGCGCCTTCTTCACCGCCTTGACCGCCTGGGCAATGACCTCGTCCGGCTGCATGCGCAGCTTGTACTGCATGTGGATCGGGCTGGTGGCGATGAAGGTGTGGATGCGTCCGCTGTTGGCGCCGGCCAGCGCCTCGGCGGCGCGCTCGATGTCGGCGTCGACTGCGCGCGACAGGCTGCACACGGTGCTGTCCTTGATGTTGTCGGCGATTGCCTTGACCGCGGCGAAGTCGCCAGGGCTGGCGATGGCGAAACCCGCCTCGATCACGTCGACCCGCAGGCGCTCCAGGGCCTTGGCGATGCGCAGCTTCTCTTCACCGGTCATGGAGGCGCCGGGGCTCTGCTCGCCGTCACGCAGGGTGGTGTCGAAAATGATGACGCGGTCGTTGCTGCTCATTCCGGGGCTCCTCGAGGCAGGTCGCAGGATCGCTGCGAAGGCGGCAATTGTCGCCGGAAACGGCCGGAGCGCAAAGCGCCGCGCCATGGCTTTTCCCTCTCCCACCGGGAGAGGGTGCCGAAGGCGGGTGAGGGATGCTTCAGGCAACTCGCTGCCGCTTGTTCAGGCCATGCCCACCACTCGCGCCTGCGCAAACTCCGGCCATGCCCACCACCCTGCACGCCGGCGCATCCCTCATCCGGCGCTGCGCGCCACCTTCTCCCGCAGGGAGAAGGACAGCTGTACGGCGCCGCGCGGAGAAGACTGCCGGCCGATGCAGTACAATCGCCGGCCTCATCGCCTGGACCCGACACGGCCGACATGATCGAACCCAAGCGCGTACTGCGTGCCCTCGCTGAACACTGGACCCTGCTCGAACCGCTCTGCGAGCGCTTCGACGCCGGCACCCTGAGCCTGGTGGAGCTGCGTAACCAGCTTGCCCTGCAGCTGCCCGAAGGCACACCCGAAAGCGTCACCGCGACCCTGGACCAGTGGATTCGCCTGGACATCTTGGTGCCGGTGGCCAAGAGCCCCAACCGCTTCGAGCTGAACGCCCAGATCCACGACTTCCTTGCCTACCTGCGGCGCGAGCATCGCCTCGGCCTGTGCCTGGAAATCGAGGCCTACCTGCGCCATCTGGAGCGCCTGGCCGGCTATATCCAGGACGCCTTCGAGATCCGCGACGGCAACGACCTGGCGCGCCAGCTGCGCCTGCTCGACATGCGCGTGCGTGACGTGCTGAAGAAGCTCGCCAACGACGAGCAGGCGCTGGTCGGCGTGGCCGAGCGGGCCAAGACCAGCGACCGGCAGATTCCGCTGCGCCAGCGTTACGCCGAAGTGCTGGCGACTTGGGACGAGTACGTCGAGCCGATGATCCAGCTGGTCGCCGCCGACGGCGCCTTCGAGCAGGGTGTGCGCCGCGTCGAACAGGTGTTGCTCAAGCTGCTTGGCGAACAGGCGCGGCTTGGCCAACTGGTCGATGACGACCTGCTGCTGCGCACCCACGCGCGCATTCTGGAAATGCAGACCACCGCCCAGCTGACCCTGCGCAAGGCACGTGAGCTGCTGTTGCCGCTGCGCGAGGAAGCGCGCCGGCACAATGCCGTGACCCGCGGCGCGGCGCTGGCCCTGGCGGCAATCCGCAAGAAGGGCCTGGACGCGGTACCGCAAGCGTCCCTGCCGCTGTCCACCCGGCCGCAAAGCACCTTCCTCGGCAGCGCCAGCCAGGTCGAGGCCTACGTCTACGCCCTGGCGCGCTTCCAGCCCAAGCCGACCCAGTTCCCCCGCGCTAGTGCCGGACGCAAGGGCGCACCGCCGCACGCGCCGCGCACCGCTCGGGAGATGCTCGAACGCTGCGAGCAGGCCCTGCCGCTGCCGGATCTGATGAGCTGGCTGCTGGAGCAGGAACCCGAAGGCGCCACCGACGAGCTGCTCTACTGGTTCTCGCGCCTGGCCCGCGATACGCGCTTTTCCCGCGACCGCCTGGAACGCCGCGAGTACCTGACCCGGGAACATCGCGTCAGCCTCAGCTCCTTCGCGCTGGTGGCCAATGCAAATGGTTAAGTCCTGCGTAGGGTGGACAACGCCCTACTTGTCCACCAATTGCCCCCTCAAACTCCCTGGCGGAAAGGCCCTGACCGTTCTCCACCGGGCGGCCATCCGTACCACGATGCTTACCTGTGAGCCACGGCCATGAACATCGACCTGAAAGAAATGACCCAGCTGGCGCCGATCTTCCGCGAGCTGTTCAAGGGCTATCACCTCTCGCGCAGCGAGCCGGAGCCCTACGCCCAGCTCAGCAACCTGCAGGACCAGTACCGCGCCCTGTTCAAGGCGCTGGGCTTTGAGCTGGTCTGCGACCCGCGAGGCTTCTACTACTTCGTCCCCGAGCAGGCCGGCGCCCAGGTCAACAAGACCGCCCAGCGCCTGGCGCTGTTCACCTTCATCCTGGTCGAGCACCTGGCAGACCAGGGGCGCGACCCGCTGGCGGTGCTCGATGGCGGCAGCCTGGGTCGTGACGAGTTGCCGGCGCTACTGGAAAAGTACCGCGACCTGTTCGTCCAGGCCGAAGTCACCACCCAGGACGAACTGGAGGAAAAGGTCATCCGCCGCCTGACCCAGCTGGGTTTTGCCGAGGACAGCAATGGCGTCTACCGCTTCCTGCCGCCGATGCACCGCTTCCTCGACGTCTGCCTGGCCGTACAGCAGGACCGCGACCTGGCCGCCAGCCTGCACAGCAGCGACCTGCCGCTGCCGGCACCGACCCTGGTGGTCGATGACGACGACATCCTGGTGGATGACGAAGAGTCCGAAGAGGAAGCCCTGGCGCGCGCCATCGCCGATGAACAGGAGTCGCTTGCATGAGCCAGGAACGCTACGGCATCCGCCGCTTCGCCCTGCTGAACACCGCCGGCTACAGCCTCGGCATCTTCCCGCTGGAGCAGCCGCTGTCGGTGTACGGCGCCAACAACCTGGGCAAGTCGGCGTCGATCAACGCGCTGCAGTTCCCGATCCTGGCGCGCATGTCGGACATGAGCTTCGGCAAGTACAGCCTGGAGCAGTCGCGCAAGTTCTACTTCGCCAGCGACACCAGCTACATCCTGGTCGAGGTGCTGCTGCCGCATGGCCCGCACGTGATCGGCGTGGCCGGGCGCGGCCCGGGCGGCGGTTTCGGCCATCAGTTCTTCGTCTATGCCGGCGAGCTGGACCTTTCGCACTACCAGGACAACGGCGTCTGCCTGCGCCAGCGCGAGCTGTTCAAGAACCTTGGCCAGGCCGGCATCAGCGCCCATGAGGTCAAGCCGGACGAGCTGCGCCGGCTGCTGGTCGGCGGTCACACCTCGATCCCTCTGGACCTGACGCTGATCCCGCTGCGCTCGACCAGCGAGCAAAGCCTGAAAACCTTCCGTGCACTGTTCATCAACCTGCTGCACATGCGCGAGATCACTGCGGCCAAGCTCAAGCAGCTGTTCCTCGATGCCTTCGAGCACAGCCTGCGCTCGGGCAGCGTCGACTACATCGCCGCCACCGAGGAAGCCTTCCGCGACGTGCGCCGCATGGAGCAGGACTACCAGGCGCTGGTGGCGGCCGGCCCGCTGGTCGAAGCCCTGGCCAGCGGCGTGCAACAGCGTGATCTGCTGCGCGGTCGCCTGCACCGGCTCTCGCCGCTGCTCGACAACCTGCTGGGTGCCTGGCAGGACTACGCCGGCGCGCGCAAGGATGAACTGGTCATCCAGGCCGAGCACTACCAGCGCGAGCAGGACGGCATGCAGAGCGAGCAGCGTGCCGGTACCGCCGAACTGATGCGCCTGGAGCGCGAGATCAGCGAGCTGCAGCGCTGGCTGGGCGAGCTGGCGGTGCTGAAGAATCGCTTCGCCCTGGTCGAGGATGCCCGCGGCCTGGAGCAGCAGCTGCTGGCGGCCAAGGACGCGCATGACGAGCTGGCCGGTGCCCTGGCGCAGTCGCGGCAGTTCTCCGCCGGGGATCTGGACGAGCGCCTGCGCGATCTGGAGAAACGCCTGAAATCGGTGAAGCAGCAGCTCGATCACGCCGACAACAACAGCTACTCACGCCTGCGCGAGGAATTCAGCCAGCAGGACGTCGATCGCCTGATGCGCCTGTTCAACGGCCAGCTGTTCAGCCTGCCGCTGGGCGAGAAGGGCATCCAGACCGAGGGCGAGGACTGGGTCAAGGCCGTGGAGGCGGTGCTGGACCGCTTCACCGGCAACACCTTCGAGGTGCCGGGGCTGTCGATCGATCTGTCGAACATCGAGCCGCCAGCACTGCAGGCCCTGGCCGACCGCGCCGCCCTGCGCGACCAGCGCGACCGCTTGGAGCGCGAGCTGCGCCAGCTGAAGACCCAGCAGGCGGTGGCTGCCGACCTGGGCGCGAGCAAGGCCCAGGCCGAGCAGTTGTATCAGGCGGTACTGGACGCGCAGAAGGCGCTGGAAGACTTCCGCCGCTGCCAGACTCTGGCCAGCGAAGAACAGGCCAAGCTGGAGCAACTGGCGGTGGCCGAGGCCGCCCAGGACGAGCTCAAGCGCAGCAGCGATGCCTTCGCCGAGCGCGTGCAGCAGCTCTCCGCCCGGCTGCAGCTGGTCGGCAGGCAGCTGGCCGACCTGGAAGCCAAGGAACGTACCCTGCAGGATGCCCTGCGCCGCCGTCAGCTGCTGCCGGCCGACCTGCCCTTCGGCACGCCCTGCATGGACCCGGTAGACGACTCGCTGGACAACCTGCTGCCGCTGCTCAATGACTACCAGGACAGCTGGCAGGCGCTGCAGCGCGTGGACGGCCAGATCGAGGCGCTATACGCCCCGGTGCGTCTGAAGGGCGTGGCCAAGTTCGACAACGAGGAAGACCCGGAGCGCCGCCTGCACCTGCTGGTCAACGCCTACGCGCATCGCCAGGACGAGGCGCTGACTCTAGCGAAGGCCAGGCGCGCGGCGGTCACCGATATCGCCCGCACCCTGCGCAATATTCGCAGCGACTACGACAACCTCGAACACCAGCTGGCACTGTTCAACCGCGAGATCAACAAGCGTCAGGTCTCCAACCTGCAGAGCTTCCGCATCGTGCTGGCACCGAACAAGGACGCGCTCAGGCATATCGATCAGATCATCCACAGCGCCGGCCAGTACGAGCAGGGCGAGACCCTCTCGGTGTTCGACCTGCAACAGGGTGGCGATCAGGATGCGAAGAACGAGGAAGCCAAGGAGTACCTGGCACGCCTGGTGGCGGCCAACGGCAACCAGCTTGGGCTGAAGGATCTGTTCGAGCTGGCCTTCGAGATCACCAAGGTCGGCGGCACGCCGGTGATGCACACCGACATCGATGGTGCGGCGAGCAACGGCACCACCATGACCATCAAGGCGCTGACCAACATGTACCTGCTGCTGCACCTGATGGACCGCGAGCAGGCCGGCAAGGTACGCCTGCCCTACTACCTCGACGAAGCAGCCGACATCGACGAGCGCAACCAGCAGGCGCTGATCGAGACCAGCCTGCAGCTGGGCTTCGTGCCGATCCTGGCATCGGTCAAGCCGCAGGTCTCGGCGCAGGTGGCCATCGATCTGGAGGGTGGCAGCAGCCCGAGCGGGATCTACATCGACGAGGCGGACTGGAAGTTCATTCGTCCGCGTGAGCACACGCCCGTCGAAATGCCCGGGGAACCGCTGCCGGCGGAGGTGCACTGAACAGAGGCCGCATCAGCGGCCCTTGTTTAACCCGCTACCTCAGCGCTTGGCATCGAGGGGGATCTTCGCTGCCCAGTGCAACCACTCTTCCTGTGCTTCCTCGAACATCGGGAATGTCTGCCCAGGCAACGCCTGATTGCCCATCTGCTCGCCCTCCGGCGTGGCAAAGGCAATGCCGCCCTCGATAAAGGTTTCCAACGATTCGGTGCGCAAGGTCGCCCCCTTGATCAGCCCGAAATCAAAACCGAAGCCACTGGTATTCCAGAAACGGCTGCCGGTGCGTACCAAGGGCGCGTAGCGCGGCTCGATGAGAACGCTGATCAGCACACGGTCGGCGTTCGGCCCCAGTTCGAAGCCGGTCACCCGGCCCACGGCAATCTCACGGAAGGTCACGGGCACCCCAACCTTTATCGAATCGAGACGCGCGGCGCTGAGCACCAGACGCAGCCCTTCTTCGCGCGGCGCCGCGCCCGGCGCCGCGGGCAAGGCAACGAACTCGAGCTGCTGGGGCATTCCGTCAGGCGCTGGCTGCACCTGCAGATATTGCCCGCTGACCAAGGTATCGAGATTGGCCGTGCGCGCCAGACCGAGCTCCGGGCCCACAACCCAGAACTGCGCCCCACGTGCAGCAATACGCTCGGCATGACGGCTGATACGCGTGTCCAGAACCACACCGCGCAGATCCTCGGTCAGCGCGATCGAGTCGATCTGCCCAACGTCCAGACCTTTGTAGCGCACCGGCGCACCTGCTTTTAGACCGTCGGCACTGTCCATCCGGATACGAATCCGCACGCCTTCCTGAAACGCGGTTGCTCGATCAGCAAACAGTTGAAAGCGCGGGACCTTGTGTTCCTGCGGCGCCGCACTCAAGTCCGGCGTCTCGAAGGCGATGCCACCTGCGAGCAGCGTCTGAAGCGACTCACTCTTGACCTCGATGCCCGATAAGCCGCCGCTCAGACTGATACCACTGGCGTTCCAGAAGCGCGTCGAGCCGTTGACCAGCTCGCTGTACTCCGGCTCGATGTGCACGCCCAACACCACCCCCTGATTGTCACGCCGCAGCTGGTAGCTCTGCACGCTCCCCACCTTGAGCTGACGGTACAGAACCGGGCTGCCGACCTCCAGCGAGCCCAGGTTGTCGGCAAGCAACACCATATGCAGGCCGGGCGCCTTGAGATCCAGAGGGGGGGCTTTCG
>ENA-UPTJ01001909-UPTJ01001909.1-marine-metagenome-genome-assembly--contig:-NODE-1909-length-10512-cov-4.213541_pt1 | contig 10512 bp, 8 predicted proteins | sample MGYA00238168_ERZ767080 | MGnify/ENA primary metagenome ERZ767080 (study PRJEB28935, sample SAMN06266237) | marine metagenome | isolation source: Columbia River Estuary | place: USA:Columbia River Estuary... | reverse complement strand
AGTGGCCACTTTTTGTAGCATGTACGATACTAAACAAGTGGGGAAAGTCAAATTAGAGGTATGCAGAACAGGTCCTTGTATGATTGAAGGAGCTGAAAAAATTGTAAACTATATTGAAGATAAATTAGGTATAAAAGACGGAGAAACTACCACAGATGGCATCTTCACTTTGAAAACAGTGGAATGTCTGGGCGCTTGTGGATATGCTCCTATGCTTCAAGCAGGTGAGAGATTCCATGAACACTTAACTGAGGAAAAAGTAGACGCTTTGATTGAAAAATACCGTAAAAATCCAGTAGCCAATTATATGGGGGAGAATCAAAATGACTAGAAAATTGCTACTTAATAATGTTCACGTTGAAGGCATCAATACTTATGATGTTTACAGAAAAAATGGTGGATATAGTGCTGTCGAAAAGGCTTTAAAAACAATGTCACCAGAAGATGTTGTTGAGGAAGTTAAAAAGTCAGGATTAAGAGGTAGAGGCGGAGCTGGATTTCCTACAGGAATGAAATGGAGCTTCTTGGCAAAACCCGAAGGAGTACCAAGACATTTATTGTGTAATGCCGATGAAAGTGAGCCAGGCACCTTTAAAGACAGATATTTGATGGAAAAAATTCCTCATTTATTGATTGAAGGAATGATACTTTCTTCTTTTGCTTTAGGTGCTAACCAAAGTTACATTTACATTAGAGGCGAATACATGTTTGTATTACGCATTGTTGAGAAAGCAATTGCAGAAGCATATGCTAATGGTTGGTTAGGTAAAAATATTTTAGGTACTGGTTACGATCTAGATTTATCAATTACACCAGGAGCCGGAGCTTACATATGCGGAGAAGAAACTGCATTGATAGAAAGTTTAGAAGGAAAAAGAGGTAATCCTCGAATGAAACCACCATTCCCTGCAATTTCAGGATTGTGGCAACGTCCAACTGTGGTTAATAATGTTGAAACAATTGCTGCAGTTGTGCCAATTGTTAATGATGGTGGCGATGAATATGCAAAAATTGGAATTGGTAGAAGTACAGGTACAAAATTGATTTCTGCTTCAGGTAATGTAAACAAGCCTGGAGTTTATGAAATTGAATTAGGGCTATCAGTAGAAGAATTTATTTATGGTGACAACTATTTGGGAGGCATCAAAAATGGCAAAAAACTGAAAGCTTGTATACCTGGTGGTTCTTCTGTTCCTATTCTACCGCATTATTTAGTATGTAAAACTGCCAATGGCGAAGATCGTTTGATGAGCTATGAATCATTGGCCGATGGTGGATTTCAGTCAGGTTCAATGCTAGGCTCAGGTGGATTTATAGTATACGATGAAGATCAATGTATTGTCAGAAATACTTGGAATTTCGCTCGTTTTTATCATCACGAAAGTTGCGGACAGTGTTCACCTTGTAGAGAGGGTACCGGATGGATGGAAAAAGTACTTCATAGATTAGAAGAAGGGCATGGAAGCATGTCTGATATTGATTTGCTTTGGGACATCCAAAGAAAAATAGAAGGTAATACCATTTGTCCTTTAGGAGATGCAGCAGCATGGCCAGTTGCAGCAGCTATCCGACATTTTAGAGAAGAGTTCGAATGGCATGTTAATGAGCCAAAAGAAAGTCAAATACGCAATTATGGCCTAGTTGCTGAAAAATCATTTCAAACAGAAAATGCATAACTATGTCTGATCAAGTTCAGAAGTTTACAATTACAATAGATGGTAAATCCATCCAGGTTGATCCTGGAACTACCATCCTCAACGCTGCTCGAATGATCGGTGGAGAAGTGGTGCCTCCAGCAATGTGTTATTACTCTTCCTTGAAAGGAAGCGGTGGAAAATGTCGTACTTGTCTCGTTGAAGTTTCAAAAGGAAGCGAGAAAGATCCTCGTCCAATGCCCAAATTAGTGGCTAGCTGCAGTACTACAGTTATGGATGGAATGGAAGTTAAAAACAAGTCCAGCGAAAAGGTAATTGACGCTAGAAAAGGAGTTGTAGAATTTTTACTCATCAACCATCCATTAGATTGTCCGGTTTGTGATCAAGCAGGAGAGTGCCATTTGCAAGATTTAGCATTTGAACACGGAGTGGGACAATCTCGATATGAATTTGAACGCCGTACGTTTGATAAAATTGATCTAGGGGAGTATATCAAGTTGCACATGACAAGATGTATTTTGTGCTATCGTTGTGTGTATACCGCGAATCAATTGACAGATAACCGTGAACATGGAATTTTAAAGCGTGGTGATGCTGCTGAGATTAGTACATTTATTGAAAAGAACTTAAGTAACGATTTTATTGGAAACGTCATAGATGTTTGTCCAGTTGGCGCTTTGACTGATAAAACCTTCCGATTCCGCAGCCGTGTTTGGTATACAAAACCTATGGACGCATCGTGTTCATGCGATAAATGCAGCGGAAATGCTGTATTATGGATGATAGGAGATGAGATAGCGCGAGTTACCGCGAGAAAAGATCAATATGGTGAAGTAAAAGAATTTATTTGCAATGATTGTAGATTTAATAAAAAAGATAAATCTCAGTGGAATATTGAAGGACCTCGAAAAATCTCTAGACATTCCGTAATTTCTGCAAATCATTACGAAAAGGAGATCCCTAAACATACTGTGTTATTGAATAAAGCTTAAAATGGACAGTTCATTATTGTTAGAAAAAACGGTTTTAGTAGCAATTTTAACCCTAATAACTTTAGGGATTGCTGCTTATTTAACCTATGGAGAAAGAAAGGTAGCTGCCTTTATGCAAGACCGTATTGGTCCAAATAGGGCGGGTGTATATGGTATATTTCAACCATTAGCAGATGCTGGAAAGCTCTTCTTCAAAGAGGAATTCATTCCTGCAACTGCAGAAAAATGGTTATTCATTCTTGGACCGGCAGTTGCTATGGTAACAGCAACAATAACAAGTGCAGTAATACCTTGGGGAACAGAACTTCCGGTTCTGGGTCGTATGGTACAACTTCAGGTTGCAGATGTAAACATAGGCGTGTTATACATTATGGGTATTGTATCAGTTGGTGTTTATGGAATCATGATAGGCGGTTGGGCAAGTAACAATAAATATTCTCTTTTTGGAGCTATACGAGCAAGTGCCCAAATGATTAGTTATGAATTGAGTATGGGCTTAGCACTAATCGCTGTAATTATGATGAGTGGCACTTTAAGCCTTGGTGAAATTGTTGCTCAACAAAAGGGTATGAATTGGAATATATTCTATCAACCATTGGGCTTTTTAATATTCTTTATTTGTGCATTAGCCGAAACGAACCGTGCTCCTTTTGATTTACCAGAATGTGAAACAGAGTTAATTGGTGGTTATCATACTGAGTATTCTTCTATGAAATTAGGGTTCTATTTGTTCTCAGAATATGTAAATATGTTTGTTTCATCAGCTCTGATGGCAACGGTTTATTTTGGAGGATATAACTTTCCAGGCATGGAACTAATCGAGAACCAAACATTATTAGGCATCGCTCAAATAGCGGTAATGTTTTCTAAAATTTTGGTGTTCATCTTTGTCTTTATGTGGATTAGATGGACATTGCCTAGATTTAGATATGATCAATTAATGCATTTAGGTTGGAAATCCATGATACCATTAGCATTGTTTAATATGCTAGCAACTGGTGCTATTTCCTTACTCTTTAAATAAAAATTACATCGAATTTTCATAAAAAAGGCCCTTAAACGGGCCTTTTTTTTATGCTTTAAAATGTTCTAAAACCTTTTCCATTTTCATGCCTCGACTCCCTTTTACATATATAAAGTCAGACTGAATAGGATGGGTATCTAACCAAGCCAATAATGAATCAACATGCTCAAACTTAAATGGATATGATGGATTGGCTGAAATAAACTCTGGACCACAAACGAAGAGTTCATCAAAATTAAACGCAACGGCGTATTCAAAAATATTCAGATGTTCTTTTAATGAATGAGAACCTAGTTCCAACATGTCACCCAATAAAACCGCCTTTGTGCCTTTTATTGAAGCGAATGATTCCAATCCAACAGAAACACTTGATGGATTTGCATTATAAGCGTCTAAGAATACCTTTTTATTTCCAAAATCAATCCATTGTGATCGGTTATTATTTGATTCGTAATTACAAATGGATTCGATAGCTTTTTCCCATGGGATTTCATACTTAAGTCCAGATGCAATTGCTGCTGCTATGTTATATAAATTGAATTTTCCTCCTAGTTTTGCCGTATAAATACCTTGTGAAATTTGATGTATGAAAACTTCAAACCTAAGATATGGCATTTCTTCTATGGCACGTATATAAATATCTGCGTGACTTGAAACAATACTATATGTAATCTTTTGAGATAGACGCTTAGACATATTTTCAAGCCAATGGTCATCCATATTTATAAATGCTGTTCCAGAACTCTTTTGAAGTTGCAGGTATACTTCACTCTCTTCTTTAGCAACAGATTCGAGGTCACCAAATCCTTCAAGATGTTCCTTACCGATATTGGTAATAACACCTGAATTAGGGCTGAATAAATCACATAAATATTTCATTTCACCAGGGTGATTTGTCCCAGTCTCAATGATGGCAATTTCTGTATCTTCAGTAATTGAAAGTAATGTCAACGGTACCCCTATATGATTATTAAAGTTCCCTTGAGTATATTTTACATTAAAATGGGTAGATAACACCGCATTCATTAATTCTTTGGTGGTAGTTTTTCCGTTAGAACCTCCAACACATATTAATTGTGCTTTGGTTCTTTCACAATGAAATTTAGCTAATTGTCCTAAGGTGAAATTGGGATCTTCTACAAGTAATATGCGGTTATCATTTACAGAAAAATTATTTGTAACAACAAATGCTGCACCCTTATCCAGAGCATCTTTAGCAAATAAATTAGCATTGAATTTTTCACCAGACAAACAAAAAAACAAACTACCTCGAATGTCTTTTCTAGTATCACTTGTTATTTGGCGATTAACTTGATTCCAAACCTGATATATGTCTTCAATTGCTTTATAATCCATAATATGTTCTCAAAATTACATTTTCAGGGTTGATAATCAGTTCTACTGTAGACTATTTTTAGTAAATTCGATTGATTCGTATGAATATTCGTAATTTTAATCAAATCAGTCTTATACTTTTGACAATTTTGGCAAACATAAATCAATTGATGGCCCAAAATAAATTTGAAATTACTGATGGTGTTCAAGTCAATATATCTGGTTTTGATTTAGAAAAACCCTTTACAGGTGGATTAAATTCTCCTCAATTCACAGAGTTTGATCTTAATCAAGATGGCATCCTTGACTTAATTGTATTTGACAGAGTAGACTATAAAATTTTACCCTACTTAAGAACCAATAAAAACAATTTCCTCTATGCACCCCAATTTGAACCACAACTTCCTAAAGGACAGGATATTTATATTGCAGCAGATTTAAATTCAGACGGAAAACAAGATATTTTTACTTTATCGGAGATTGGCGATTTGATAATACATATCAATGAATCTGACAAAAGTTCAAACGCCTTGAAATTTAAAAATTTGGGACCGTGGTATTACCGCAATCAATACGATTCTAATTATTCTATACTTTACAATCCCTTGTCTTTTGCTAACACAATCACTGATTTGCCTGCCATTAAGGACATTGATGGAGACGGTGATCTTGATATTGTAAGTTATGATCCTTTTAATTTAACCTATTACATGTTCAAAGATGTCAGAGCAGAAAAGGGTTGGAATAAAGATTCTTTTGAATTTCAAAATATGGATTACTGTTTTGGATATTTTTGGGAAGGGTTTAACGGAGGTATTATATTAAATGATTGTCCATTAGATCTTGGTTTTCCAAAAAAACTCAAACCTCGACATGTTGGAGGTGCAAGCTGCTGGTTCTTTGATGAAGACAATGATGGTGATCAAGAAATGTATTTGTCGAATCTAGATTGGACAAAAATCATTCGAATGGAAAATGGCAAAATGCAAAGGTTGCATGAATATGATACCATGGTGCGATACGATTCAACATTTCTGGATGATAAGGTTTTTAATTCATTCATGTTTCCTGCGGGATATACTTTAGATATTGATAAAGATGGTTTGACAGATATGGTGATTGCACCAAATGGAATCACTGATACCAAAGAAAGTCAACAAGTTAGATTTTATAAAAATGAAGGATCTAAGTCTAAAGCTGATTTCAATTTGGTAAAAACTAATTTCATTTCTGAGCAAATGATTGATTTCGGCGCAAGAACTTCGCCTACTTGGTTGGATGTCAACGGAGATGGTTTGAAAGACCTTTTAGTTGCTCACAATGGGGATTATGATTCTACCAAAGGCATGAAAGATAGGATTGATGTGTTTATGAATTCGGGTACATTTGACAATCCTAAATTGACATTTTCGAAATATGACTTTCTGAATTTAAGAGATTCAGGATATAAATATTTAAGTATAACAGCTGGTGATATTGATAATGATTCTGATGATGATTTACTATTGGGCACAATGAATGGTAAAATTGACTGGTATGAGAATTATTCACTAAATGGAAAACCTGCGTTTAGGTTAAAAAAGAAAAATATTCTGTCTGATTATCAATTAAAACCCAGCGAAAATACGGCAGCTCCAACTGTATATGATTACAACAATGATGGAATCAATGATTTGTTGGTTGGATTTTACAATGGCAATGTTGCCTTATTCGAGGGTAAATCAAAAACGGATGTAAACCTACAATGGATAAGCAGCAATGCCTATGGAATGCGCGCAAATGAATGGCTAACTTCCTTATCTGAACCTGATTTTAATCAGTTTGGATATGCGTCTCCGGTAGTTTATGATATTGATAATGATGGAAATTTAGAAATTATTTTAGGTACACTTTATGGCGACTTAAGGATTTATCATCCGGAAAACCACAAACTTACTGATAGTCTTATTGCTGAGCAATACACATTTTACAATCAAAGCAATGGAGATACCTCCGTAATTCTTGGTGGTGCATGGTTGAAACCCACTTTTAATGATTTAACAGGTGACACTATTCCAGAGCTAATTTGTGGCACTTTGAGGGGTGGGTTGATTTTCGGACAAAGTATCTTATCTAAAAAAAGGGCTAATTCTACTTTTCATAGTACTGTTCATTCAACATTTAAAGTTTATCCCAACCCTGCAATAAATTCCATAATTATTGAAAACCCAGTTCAAACTTCAAGTTGGAATGTAAAAATAATGAGTTCAGATGGGAGAGAGTTGAAACAATCCAAAATCAATTGCGGAGAACCGGCAATCTCAGAAGATGTTCATATGTTAGGAACTGGTATTTATTTTATTACCTTAGAGAACCGAACTCAAAAAATCACACAGAAGTTAATAATTGACCGTCCTTGATGGTAATTGTTTTTTTGCAAAAGTGATATTCATCCAATCGATTTGACGCCACAACGATACATTTCTTTGATTGGTATTCTCCGATTAAACTAGAATATAACTCAATTCCTTTTTGATCAAGATTGGAAAGTGGCTCATCTAAAATGCTTAATGGAGCATCACATAAAATTGAGTGACATAATTTGACCCTTTGTTTCATTCCTGAAGAAAAATTATTAATTGATTTAGTTTTAACTTTACTAGGAAATTGACATAAATCAATAATGGAATCCAAATTTATATCTTTATAAAATGGTTTAATGTTATTTTCAAATTCAAACCATTCTTGTAAGGTTAACTCTTCAGGCATTTCCATAGAAGGTGAGCTCAAAGCATAATGTTGAAATACATTATTGGGCTTAACGTCTTGCCACAGAATAGTGCCTTCAGTTGGTTCAATTTGACGAGTAAGTAACAAAGTAAACGTTGACTTACCAGATCCATTATCCCCTAAAATAGCCAAAGAATTCCCTGGTGCTACATCAAATTCAAAGTTTACATTCCGAAATAGCCAAGTACGGTGATAATTCTTTCCGCAATTTTCCAGAATGATCTTGGTCATTAGATTCTATTTTGATAAATATCCCTTCATCACACCTCGATCTGAATCTTGAATAAACGCGATAATTTCATCACGTTCATTGGTGGGAGCGAATGCCGCTTCTATGAGCGCAAGTGCTTTGGTGGTATTTGAACTTTTCACAAACAATGTTCTGTATATGTCTTGAATCTCACCTATTTTTTCATTTGTAAATCCGCGCCTTCTTAGCCCAATACTATTTACACCTTCGTAGGAGAGTGGTTCTCTAGCTGCTTTTGTATATGGAGGAACATCTTTCCGAACCAAGGAACCACCGCTAATCATTGAATGCTTACCAATTTTTACAAACTGATGAACCAATGCGGCTCCACCTAATATTGCCCACTCACCAATGGTCACATGGCCTGCGACTTGAACATTATTGGCTAAAATTGAATAATCTCCAACTACACAATCATGAGCCAAATGCACATATGCCATTAATAGAACGTTTGATCCTACTTTAGTGTATCCTAAAGCTTTAGTTCCTTTGTTAATTGTGACATATTCACGAATAGTAGTATTATCGCCTATGATTGTCAGAGTTTCTTCACCATCAAATTTTAAATCCTGTGGAATTGCACCAATAGATGCCCCTGGAAATATTCTACAATTTTTACCGATTCTAGAACCACGAAAAATAACGGCACCTGACATTACATGGGTACCTTCTGCAATTTCAACATCCGCATGAATTGTTACGAATGGATCAATTACTACATTGTCCGCGATTTTAGCACTTGGATGAACGTATGCTAGTGGCTGAATCATTGTTTCTAGTTTTTTATTTTTACTACTTGTGCCATTAATTCTGACTCACACACCAGTTTATCACCAACCCAAGCTCTTCCACGCATAGCACATATACCGCGTCGAATGGGTTCAGTTAATTCCAATTTCATAACAAGTGTGTCACCAGGAACCACTTTGTCTTTAAATTTCGTGTTGTCAATTTTCAAAAAATATGTCCCGTAATTTTCCGGATCTTCAACTGTAGAAAGTACCAATATTCCTCCAGCTTGAGCCATAGCTTCAATTTGTAAAACTCCAGGCATTATTGGGTCTCCAGGGAAATGACCTCCAAAAAATGGCTGATCATATGTGATATTCTTTATTCCTACGACATGCTTTTCTGAAATCTCCATAATCTTATCTACCAATAGAAAAGGATGAGCATGAGGTAACATTTTTATAATATCTTTTGTAGCGTATAATGGCTTTTGATTTGGGTCATAGATTGGACGGCCTTCTTGCTTTCTTTTCATTTCTTTTTTGAGAACTTGTTTCAGTTTTTTTGCAAAAGCAACATTTGAAGCATGACCTGGTCTTGCAGCCATAATTTGTCCTTTCAACGGCATACCTACCAGTGCTAAATCACCAACAATATCAAGTAGTTTATGCCTTGCTGGTTCATTTGAGAATCTCAACTCCAAGTTGTTCAGTATACCATCTTTTTTAACTTCAACACTTTCTTTGTTAAATACCTTAGCCAGTCGATCCAATTCATCTTGGTTAACCGCTTTATCTACGACTACGATAGCATTATTTAAATCACCACCTTTTATCAGATTATTATTGAGTAAATATTCCAATTCATGCAAAAAACAAAAAGTTCTGCATGGAGCAATTTCCTGTTCAAATTCGCTAATCTGTGTAATCGAAGCATGCTGGGTGCCCAAAACTGGAGAATTATAGTCAACCATAACGGTCAAACGATAATCGGTTGCAGGCATAGCAACAATTTCAACTTGATTATCTAAGTCTTGATAATGAATATTATGCGGAATTTCAAAATACTCTCTATCTTCTTCCAACTCTACAATTCCTACTGATTTTATTCCTTCTACAAACGATATTGAACTACCATCCATAATCGGCATTTCTGGTCCATCCACTTGAATTAGACAATTATCAACTTCTGAACCAACTAAGGACGCCAAAACATGTTCAATAGTAGATACAGAAGCCCCATTTTTTTCTAAAGTAGTACCTCTAGAGGTGTCTGTCACCAAATCGGCATCCGCTTCAATTATGGGCATTTCATCCAAATCAATGCGTTGGAATTTATAACCATGATTATCTGCTGCAGGACATAATATTACTTTTACTTCAGCACCAGTATGCAATCCGACACCTTTAAATTCTAATTTATTTGCTAATGTGGTCTGTTTTGGGTTGATATTAGGCATTATTTTCTTTGAGTCTATTTATTTCTTTTTTAAGTGATTCAATTTCCTTTAATAATTGTGGCAGTTTTTGAATTCCAACCACGCTGCGAAGATACGAATTTACGTCCATAGCAGGGGTACCGCTCATTTTTTGATTACTTTCCTTGATACTTGTTGTAATTCCTGACTGTCCGCCAAAAGAGTTATTTGAAGCAATACTGATGTGACCTGCAATTCCTACTTGACCTCCAAATACGCAATGATCTCCAATTTTTGTACTTCCAGCTATTCCAGTTTGTGAAGCAATAACTGTATGTTCA
>ENA-UPTJ01001896-UPTJ01001896.1-marine-metagenome-genome-assembly--contig:-NODE-1896-length-10546-cov-5.138118_pt1 | contig 10546 bp, 5 predicted proteins | sample MGYA00238168_ERZ767080 | MGnify/ENA primary metagenome ERZ767080 (study PRJEB28935, sample SAMN06266237) | marine metagenome | isolation source: Columbia River Estuary | place: USA:Columbia River Estuary... | reverse complement strand
ATAATTGCATCAGAAGCTGTTGCTAATAACACATCACTTTCTGTAATGGCTCCAACACCTTTGTGTAAAATATTGATTTGAATTTCTTCTGTTGATAATTTTTGGAATGAATCTGCTAATGCTTCTACAGAACCATCCACATCTCCTTTTAAAATGATATTCAACTCTTTGAAATCTCCCAAAGCAATTCTTCGTCCAATTTCGGCAAGAGTCAACGTTTTTTGAGTTCTTACAGATTGTTCTCTTTGTAGTTGTGATCTTTTCGCGGCAATTTGTTTTGCCTCGCGCTCGTCATCAAAAACAACAAATTTATCCCCTGCTTGTGGCGCTCCATCTAATCCTAAAACAGAAACTGGCATTGAGGGTCCTGCTGATTTTAATTTTACACCTTTATCGTCAAACATGGCTTTTACCTTACCACTGTTTTTTCCGGCTAAAATATAGTCACCAATTTTTAAGGTTCCAGCTTGTACTAAAATTGTAGTAACATACCCTCTTCCTTTATCTAACTGAGCTTCTACGACGGTACCTGTTGCATTTTTATTTGGATTTGCTTTCAACTCTAAAACCTCAGCTTCTAGCAATACTTTTTCCAATAACTCTTCAATTCCTTGACCTGTTTTTGCTGAAATATCTTGCGATTGAATATTTCCTCCCCATTCTTCAATAAGCAAATTCATTGCAGATAATTGAGTTTTTACATTGTCAGGATTTGCATTTGGTTTATCAATCTTGTTTATGGCGAAAATTATCGAAACTCCAGCTGCTTGAGCGTGAGAAATGGCTTCTTTTGTTTGTGGCATTACATCATCATCAGCTGCAACTACAATAATTACCAAATCTGTGATTTGCGCTCCACGAGCACGCATTGCTGTAAAGGCTTCGTGACCAGGAGTATCTAAAAAAGCAATTTTTTGATCACCAACTTTCACTGCATACGCACCAATATGTTGCGTAATTCCACCGCTTTCACCTTCAGTCACATTTGCTTTTCTAATATAATCTAACAGAGAAGTTTTTCCATGATCCACGTGACCCATTACTGTAATAATTGGTGCACGTGTTATTAAATCCTCTGGATTGTCATCAACAGTTTCTATTGCTTCCTCGACTTCAGCACCAACAAATTCTACTTTGTGATCAAATTCTTCGGCAACAATAACCAATGTTTCAGCATCTAAACGCTGATTCATGGTTACCATCATTCCTAAAGACATACATGCAGAGATAATTTGAGTTACAGGAACATCCATCATGGTTGCAACTTCACTAACTGTTACAAATTCAGTGACTTTTAGAATTTTGCTATCTAATGCTTTTGCTTCTAATTCTGCCTCAGATTGTTCTCTGTGGGCATCTCTTTTATTTCTTCTGTATTTCGCTCCTTTTCCTTTAGAAGATTTTCCTTGAAGTTTTTCTAAAGTTTCTCTTACTTGTTTTTGGATATCAGCCTCAGATGGATCTTCTTTTTTGATAGGAGCTTGATTTCCTCTAGGTCTAAAACTTCCTTGTCTGTTATTTCCTTGTCCACCTTGATTTGGTTGATTTGGTCTGTTTAAATTATCTTGAGATGGTCTTGAATTGGCTCCTGGTCCTACACCTGGTTTGCTAATACGCTTACGTTTTTTTCTAGGATCCGCAGAAGCGTCTTTTTTAACCTCTGGGTTTTTCTTTTTAGCCCTTTCAAACTGCTTCAAATCAATTGTTTGTCCAGTCATTTTTGGGCCATCCAATTTTTTGTATTGAGTAACGATTGACTCTGCATTTTCTGAAGTAATTTCAGTATGTTTTTCGTCTTTTTGAACTTGTTGAACTGGTTTACTCTCTAATTTTGGAGTTTCAACCTTAGGTTCTTCTAATTTTTTAGATTCAGTTACGACTTCGGGTTTTTTCTCTTCTTTTATTGAAGCTACTTCTTCTTTAGCAACTGGAACGCTAGCTGTTTCTTTTACTGTATTTTCAGCTTCAGTTTTTTTGCCTAAGTTATCAATATCGATTTTTCCAACAGTTTTAAACTCTATTTTATCTGCTTTTGCTCTTAGAATTTCTTCCTCTTTTTTAGCCTCTTCTGCTTTTTTCTTTTCTAGTTTGGCTTCGATTTCAACTCGAATTGCTTCTTTTTCTTTTCTTTTTTCCTCTCCAACTTCTTTTGATGCCGCTTTTTTATTAGCATCTGTTTCAAAGCCATCAAGAAGAACTTGATAGGTGTCTTGAGAAATTTTAGTAGTTGGTCTTGCTTCTACTTCATGACCATGTTTTCCTAAATATTCTACAGCTCTGTCAAGAGAAATATTCAATTCTCTTAACACACTACTAAGTCTCATTGTTTTGTCTACAGACATATATAATTTTTTATGCTTTAATTTTTGTAAAAATAATCTTTTTACTTTTAATCATTTTGGAGTCTATTCTTCGAATTCTTCTCTTAAAATTCGTTGAACATCCAAAATAGTTTCTTCTTCTAAATCGGTTCTTTTTACCAATTCTTCCACAGAAGTTTCTAATACACTTCTTGCAGTGTCTAATCCAATATTCTTGAATTCTTGGATAATCCATCCTTCAATTTCATCAACAAACTCTGTCAATTCCACATCTTCTTCAGCTCCTTCTCTTTGAACATCGATTTCATAACCTGTCAATTCACTAGCCAATCTGATATTTACACCGCTTTTTCCAATTGCTTTTGAAACTTCTTCAGGTTTTAAAACGACTTTTACTCGTCCTTTTTTGCCATTCTTCTCAGATTCATACAATTCGATTTCCATAGAAGTCACTTTTGCAGGACTCAAAGCTCTAGCAATATACAATTGTTCGTTTTTTGTATAATTGATAACGTCGATATTTTCATTCCCCAATTCACGAACAATTCCATGAATTCTTGATCCTTTTACACCCACACAAGCTCCAACTGGATCAATTCTGTCATCATAAGAATCTACAGCTACTTTTGCTTTTTCACCAGGAATTCTAGCAACGCCTTCAACTGTAATTAAACCGTCAAAAACTTCAGGAATTTCTTGCTCGAATAATTTTGTTAAAAACAAGGGTGATGTTCTAGACAAAATAATAGCTGGTTTATTGCCTCTTAATTCAACAGATTTTACAACGCCTCTTACTGAATCGCCTTTTCTAAAAAAGTCTGATCGAATTTGCTCACTTTTTGGCAATACGATTTCGTTTCCATCATCATCTAATAAAATGATTGCATTGTGACGAATGTGGTGCACTTCTGCCGTATATAGTTCGCCTTCTAGATCTTTAAATTGCTTAAAAATATTTGTGCTATCGTGTTCGTAAATTTTTGAAATCAAATTTTGACGCAAAGCCAAAATTGCTCTTCTACCCAATTGAACCAATTTTACTTCTTCAGAAACATCTTCACCAATTTCAAAATCAGGCTCAATTTTACGAGCTTCAGTTAATTCGATTTCTTCATTGTCATCTTCAGACATTCCGTCTGCAACAACTACACGATTTCTCCAAATTTCTAAATCTCCTTTATCAGGATTGATGATGATGTCAAAATTATCATCAGAGCCAAACTTTCTTTTTAAAGCCGCTCTAAAAACTTCTTCTAAAATAGACATCAATGTAACTCTGTCTATACTTTTGTTATCTTTAAATTCAGAAAACGATTCAATTAACGCTATATTTTCCATTACCTTATTTTCTTAAAATACAATCTTCACTTTTGATTCTTTGATGTTTTTATACTCTATTGTTGCTGTTTTTTCAACAGTCATTTTTCCTTTTCCTTCCAATTTTGGTACTCTTGCTTCCCAAACTAACACAATATTTTCTTCATTTACAGCAACTAAAGTTCCTGCTATTTCTTCTTCGTTGGCTGTTTTTACATTCAATATCCTATTGATATTCTTTATATATTGTCTTTGTAATTTTATAGGCTTTGAAACATCTGGAGTTGAAACTTCTAATGCAAAATCTTCTGCTTCTCTATCCAAATTATGTTCAACATTTCTACTTATCCTGATACATTCACTCAATGATACACCTTCATCACCGTCTACAATTACTTTGATTTTATTAGCTTCAGAGATTGAAAGATCTACTAAAAATAGTTTTTCATTTTCTGCTAACGCCTCCTCAACTAGATATCTTACTTTGGCTTGATCCATTATTATTTTTTACTAAATCTTAAAAAACAATTCTTTTAGATATAAAAAGAGGGGACTTTAAGTCCCCTTCATTTTCATTTTCCCTTATTTTTTCGGTGCAAATATACTAAATGTTTGCGATTTACCAAAAGGTTTGTAATTCAAATGTTTTTTCTAAATTTAAAAATGCATTTTCGGTTTATGTAAACTTCCATTTTGAAAACAATTTTTGGTACTATTAATTTTCAAAATCGTATGAATTTGTTTGTAAAATGGCTGCAAAAATTGCCAAAAATCTGAAAATGCTGTGTCTTTTACACGTTATTGAATTGCCTCTAGCTAAGCAGATATAGGTTCAAAAGGCAATTTTAGCATTCCAAAAAGTAAGTTGTATTTGCGCAAAAATAGAGAACAAATTTTTGATTTTAAAGAGTGATTTTTCTCAGAAACCCAAGAAGCGCGTCACTTAATTCGATTTCAAAATCCATATGAAGATATTTTTGCCTGTGCAGAAAAAATAAATGCAGGTTGGACTATTATGGGCTCTAAAGGAAATTCTGATTTTAAAGAAATTTTGATTGGGTCTAATACTGAAAAAGTAGTTCGAAAATCGACAATTCCTGTGCTAGTTGTTAAAATTATAGACAAGACAAAAAATTAAAGATTTTGTTACCCAATTTGATTTGCAATAACCATTAAAATTCCTAAAATCCAGTTAATTCTATCGAAAAGAGTTGTGTTTTGAAATTTATACAATTCTTACAAATAAAGAAAAAAGCCACTATTTTCATTTTTGAAATAGCGGCTTTTAATAATTCTATAAGTTTTCCTTTTTACAAAATATAATCAGTATTGATAAAATTAGACGATTTAGTGTCCAATAATTCTTGTAAAATTTTATTATTGTAAGCAGAATCTTTGGATGCTACAAAAGTTCTGATTGAAAAAGAACGTAATGCGTCATAAACGCTCAAAGTTGCCACAGCTGAGTCTTTTCGCCCAGTAAATGGGTACATGTCCGGTCCTCTTTGGCACGAACTATTCAAATTAACTCTACAAACTAAATTCACTAAGGTATCAATTAATGGTGCTAAAGTTTTTACATCACTACCAAAAACACTTACTTGCTGACCGTAATTAGATTCAGCCATATCGTTCAAAGGTTCTTGAATATCACTGAAAGAAAGCACAGGAATTACAGGTCCAAATTGCTCTTCTTCAAAAACGCGCATGTTTTTAGAAACAGGATATAAAACCGCTGGAAAAATATAATTTTCGGTAGTTTTTCCACCATTTTCATTAATGATTTTTGCACCTTTTTTGGTAGCATCATCGATCAATTCTTGAATGTATGCAGGTTTTTCTGGTTCAGGTAAAGGCGTTAATTGCACGCCATTTTCCCAAGGATTTCCAAATTTTAAAGCATCAACTTTAGCCGCAAAACGCTTGTTGAATTCAGCCACAATATCTTCATGAACGTACACCACTTTTAAAGCCGTACAACGTTGACCGTTGAAAGAAGTTGTGCCAACAATACACTCGCTAATTGCCAAATCTAAATCAGCATCTGGCAAAACTATTGCTGGATTTTTAGCTTCCAATCCCAACACCAAACGCAATCTGTTTTTATTTGGATGATTTGCTTGAATCGAATTTGCTGATTTGCTATTTCCGATCAAAGCTAAAACATCCACTTTTCCAGTTTCCATGATGGGTGTTGCCAAAGTTCTTCCACGACCATAAATAATGTTTACAACACCTGCTGGGAAACTATTTTGAAATGCTTCTAACAAAGGAGATAATAACAAAACTCCGTGTTTTGCAGGTTTAAAAATGGCTGTATTTCCCATTATTAACGCTGGAATCAACAATGCAAAAGTTTCATTTAAGGGATAATTATAAGGCCCTAAACACAATACAACTCCTAAAGGTCCTCGTCTGATGTGTGCATACACTCCTGAATTTTTCTCAAACTTGGCAGAAGTTCTGTCCATTTTTTTATAATCTTCAATCGTATCGTAAATATATTCTACAGTTCTGTCAAACTCTTTTTGCGAATCTGGTAAGGTTTTTCCAATTTCCCACATCAATAGTTTTACAACCTCTTCACGTTTGGTTTTCATTTGTAAAACGAACTTTTCCATGGCTGCAATTCTGTCAGCGACTTTCATTGTTGGCCACAAACCTTGTCCACGATTATAGGCTTTTTCAGCTGCATGCAACGCTTCTAAAGCTTCATTTTCGCCTAAATCAGGAACTGTTCCTAATAATGTTGGTTGGTATTCTTTTGTCGAAGATATTGTTGAAAAAACATTGGCTGTTTTTCCTTTCCATTCTTTTAAAATGCCATCAACTAAATAGGTATTTTGATGCAATAATGTGTCAATTGTAAACTCATTAGGAATTTCTTTAAATGTAATTTCCATAGAAAAATATTGTGTTTTAGAAATCAAAGTAACAAAAAATAAGTTCAATTTTTGCGATTTATTCAATAAAAAGCTATAAAAATTACGAAAAGCATTTCGGGGTTTTCAATAAAAAAGCATCTTTTATTAAGAAAAGATGCTTTTAAAACTTTAAAAAATAAAATTGATTAAGCTGTTTTTACTACTTTCATTGCAGTCATGGAAGCTCTTAATGTTGCACCAATTTTTTCCACTGGCTGATTTCTAATCGCTTTGTTCACCGCAATTAATTGTTGATTATCTACCCCATTATCGCTGGTGAATTTTTTTCCAATCACATCAGTAGAGACTTTTTTCATGAAATCTGTCAACAAAGGTTTACAAGCGTGATCAAATAAATAACAACCATATTCTGCAGTATCAGAAATAACTCGATTCATTTCGTATAATTTTTTTCGAGCAATGGTATTTGCAATTAATGGTGTTTCATGCAATGATTCGTAATAGGCGGAAGCATCTATAATACCAGATTCAGTCATAGATTCGAAGGCTAATTCAACTCCTGCTCTCACAAAAGCAACCAATAAAGTTCCGTGATCAAAATACTCTTGTTCTGAAATTTCTTGAGTAGTAATCGTTTGTTTTTCAAACGCAGTTTCGCCAGTTGCAGCTCTCCAAGTCAATAAATTTTTATCATCATTTGCCCAATCTTCCATCATGGTTTTTGAAAAATGACCTGTCATGATATCATCCATGTGTTTTTGAAATAGTGGACGCATAATGGCTTTTAATTCTTCCGAAAGTTCAAATGCTTTTATTTTTGCAGGATTAGACAATCGGTCCATCATATTTGTAATCCCTCCGTGTTTTAAAGCTTCAGTAACAGTTTCCCAACCATATTGAATCAATTTTGCTGCATAACTTGCATCAATACCTTCAGCCACCATTTTGTCAAAAGAGACAATAGCACCTGTTTGCAATAAGCCACATAAAATAGTTTGTTCGCCCATCAAATCAGATTTTACTTCTGCCACAAAAGACGAAGCTAAAACACCCGCTTTGTGACCTCCAGTGGCAACTGCATATGCTTTTGCTTGTGTCCAACCTTTTTGTTCTGGATCGTTTTCAGGATGTACAGCAATCAATGTTGGTACCCCAAAACCCCGTTTGTATTCTTCACGGACTTCAGATCCTGGACATTTTGGAGCCACCATAATTACCGTTAAATCTTTTCGGATTTGCATGCCTTCTTCAACAATATTAAAACCATGAGAATAGCTTAAAGTAGCGCCTTTTTTCATCAAATGCATTACTGAATTTACAACGCTTGTATGTTGTTTATCAGGAGTTAAATTGATCACTAAATCAGCAGTTGGCAATAATTCTTCATACGTTCCTACTGCAAATCCGTTTGAGGAAGCATTTACGAAAGAATCTCTTTTTTGATCAATGGCAGCTTGTCTTAAAGCATATGAAATGTCCAAGCCAGAATCTCTCATGTTCAAACCTTGATTTAACCCTTGTGCGCCACAACCTACAATGACTATTTTTTTTCCAAGCAATGCGTTTACACCATCTTCAAATTCTGAAGCATCCATAAAACGGCATTTTCCTAGTTGTTCTAATTTTTGTCTTAATGTTAATGTGTTGAAATAATTTGACATTTTTTTTTGTTTTAATTGTTGTTGAATGCTTGTAGCATTTTTGATATTTTCATTTCGTCTTTGGTCACTGCAATTCGTCCAGAACGTGTGTATTGCATAATGCCAAAAACACTTAGTTTTTCATATAAATCTTTTAATTCTTCTCTTTTTCCTGATTTTTCAAGCACAAAAAAATCTTTGTTTACAGTAACAATTCGTGCATTGCTTTCTTTGATGATGTTTTGGATTTGGCGTTCTTCAAACAATAAATCAGATTTTATTTTAAACAAGCCTGAAACTTGATAAATAGTTTCTTCTTCTGTATGATAAAATGCTTTGATAACCTCTACTTGTTTGTCAATTTGACCGATGATTTTTTTCATCCCAACTTCATCCATGTATACCACAATAGTGAATCTTGAAACGCCCTCAATTTCAGATGGTGAGGTATTTAAACTCTCAATATTGATGTGTCTTCGTTGGAAAATTGCCGAAATTCGATTTAACAATCCAATGTTATTTTCCGTGTAAATGGAAACTGTGTATAATTGTTTTTCTGTGTTCATGTTTCTACTTTTAACTTGTCAGGTCGAGCGCAGTCGAGACCTAAATAAATCTCTCGACTACGCTCGAGGAGACATCATACTATAAATTTTACTCCAATCTGATATCTGAAACACTTGCTCCAGAAGGAATCATAGGAAATACATTGTCTTCTTTTTCCACACAAACTTCTAAAAAATAAGCGTCTTTACTTGCCATCATTTCTGCAACTGCAGGTGCTAATTCTTCGCGTTTGGTAACTTTTTTTCCTTTGATGTAATAGCCTTCAGCAATCGCTACAAAATTTGGATTCACCATTTCTGTAGAAGCATATCTTTTTTCAAAAAACAATTGTTGCCATTGACGCACCATTCCTAAAAAGTCGTTGTTCAACACCACAATTTTTACAGCCGCCTTTTGTTGAAAAATTGTTCCCAATTCTTGAATGGTCATTTGATACCCTCCATCACCAGAGATAGAAACCACTTCACGATCAGGAGCTGCCATTTTTGCACCAATAGCTGCTGGCAATCCAAAACCCATAGTGCCTAATCCACCAGATGTGATGTTACTTTTTGTGATGTTAAAATCAGCATATCTACATGCAATCATTTGATGCTGACCAACATCAGTAACAATGGCGGCATTTCCATTACTTTGGAGGTTGATCTCTTTCAACACTTCGCCCATTGTCAATCCTTCTTTTGTCGGATACAAATCATGTTTGATGACTTTTTCGTATTCAATGGCATACAAATCTTTGAATTTTTGATGCCAATCAGAATGAGAATTTTCTTTCAATAAAGGCAACAACATTTCTAAACTCGCTTTTGCATCACCCAAAACAGCTATGTCGGTTTTTACATTTTTATCTACCTCAGCAGGATCAATTTCAAAATGAATGATTTTTGCTTGTTTTGCATACGTATTCAAACTTCCAGTAACTCTGTCATCAAAACGCATTCCAATGGCAATCAATACATCACATTCGTTGGTTAAGATATTAGGCGCATAATTTCCATGCATACCAACCATACCTACATTTAATGGATGAGAAGTTGGGATTGCAGAAGCACCTAAAATTGTCCAAGCTGAAGGAATTCCTGCTTTTTCAACCAAGGCTTTTAATTGATTTTCTGCCTTGCCCAAAATAACTCCTTGACCCCAAACAATCATGGGTTTTTTTGCTTGATTGATGAGTTTTGCAGCTTCTTCAACAGTTTGAATATCTGTTTTTGGAACAGGATTGTAACTGCGAACTTTCGTGCATTTTTCGTACGAAAAATCAAAATGACTAAACTGAGCATCTTTGGTTATATCAATTAAAACAGGCCCTGGTCTGCCACTTTTTGCGATATAAAAAGCTTTCGCAATTACACTCGGAATATCTTCAGCTTTGGTAACTTGACAATTCCATTTAGTAATTGGTGACGAAATCCCAATAATATCTGTTTCTTGAAAAGCGTCACTTCCCAATAAATGCGAAGCCACTTGACCGGTGATACAAACCATAGGCGTTGAATCAATTTGAGCATCTGCAATTCCTGTGATTAAATTGGTAGCTCCAGGCCCAGAAGTTGCAATGGCAACTCCTACTTTCCCAGAAATTCGTGCATAGCCTTGAGCTGCATGAGTGGCCCCTTGTTCATGACGTGTTAATACATGATGTATTTTATCTTGAAATTTGAACAATTCATCATATACTGGCATAATTGCGCCTCCAGGATACCCGTAAATAATATCAACTCCCTCTTCAATCAAACAGCGAACAATTGCCTCAGAACCTGAAATACGTTCTGTAATTTGTTTGATTTCTTGAATTTTTGTTATGGTTTGTGTT
>ENA-UPTJ01001883-UPTJ01001883.1-marine-metagenome-genome-assembly--contig:-NODE-1883-length-10587-cov-4.123148_pt1 | contig 10587 bp, 10 predicted proteins | sample MGYA00238168_ERZ767080 | MGnify/ENA primary metagenome ERZ767080 (study PRJEB28935, sample SAMN06266237) | marine metagenome | isolation source: Columbia River Estuary | place: USA:Columbia River... | reverse complement strand
CAGCTGATGGCGGTACCTGCGGAGCCCGCGCATGCGCATCCCCACCTCGATAAAGCTGCAGAAGGCCGCGCGAACCCTGCAACTGGAATACGCTCCCGACGAGCGCTACAGCCTGAGCGCGGAATTTCTGCGTGTGCATTCACCCTCTGCGGAGGTTCAGGGTCACGGCCGACCGATACTCCAACACGGCAAGCAGAATGTGGCGCTGGTCGGCGTCGAGCCCTCCGGCAACTATGCCCTGAAGCTGACCTTCGACGACGGTCACGACAGCGGCCTGTACACCTGGGACTACCTGCACCAACTGGCGCAACGCCAGGGCGAGCTGTGGCAGCAATATCTCGAAGCGCTCGCCGCCGCCGGCAAATCCCGCGACCCCGACGAATCGGTCATTCGCCTGCTGGGCTGAGCCGCGCACCGCCCTGACCAGCCAGTCAGCTCTAGCACGCGCTCTGCCCGGGTATATCCCGTCGCGCCTTTACGCCGAATCCAGCTTGCGCCGACAGGAAAACTCCGGTAACCAATGCACCTGCAGCTTTAACGCTTTTGTCCGCACGAAAGCTCACCACTGCTGCAAGATGACTGCGCCAAGACGCAAACAAGAACAACAAGCGAAGCTATCCTCGCGCCACCAGCAGCCGCTTTCTCAGGACCGCGCCCGGCACGCGCGACGGACGCCATGCCTTCCCCGCATACGGGAGCTGGCGAGAATGGAGCAACCTCATGAGCGACAAGAACATCGACGACCTCAAGCGTCAGGCCTCGGAAAACACCCTCGCCCTGAATCCCGTCATCGGTCTGCGCAGCAAGGACATTCTCTCCTCCGCACGCATGATCCTCACCCAGACCCTACGCCAACCGCTGCACAGTGCCCGCCACAGTGCCCAGCTGGGCCTCGAACTGGGGCGCGTGCTGCTTGGCCGCTCCTCGCTGGCGCCGGAGCCGGAAGACAAGCGTTTCACCGACCCGACCTGGAGCAAGAACCCGCTCTATCGCCGCTACCTGCAGACCTACCTGGCCTGGCGCAAGGAGCTGCACGAGTGGGTCGAGCACAGCAATCTGGCCGCCGATGACATCAGCCGTGGCCACTTCGTGGTCAACCTGCTGACCGAAGCGATGTCGCCCAGCAACAACCTGAGCAACCCGGCGGCGCTCAAGCGCTTCTTCGAAACCGGCGGCCAGAGCCTGCTCGACGGCCTGTCGCACCTGGCCAAGGACCTGGTGGAAAACGGTGGAATGCCGAGCCAGGTGAACATGGACGCCTTCGAGGTCGGCAAGAGCCTGGCCACGACCGAAGGCGCGGTGGTATTCCGCAACGACATGCTCGAGCTGATCCAGTACCGCCCGGTCACCGAACAGGTACACGGCCGTCCGTTGCTGGTGGTGCCACCGCAGATCAACAAGTTCTATGTCTTTGACCTGTCGCCGGAGAAGAGCCTGGCGCGCTTCTGCCTGCGCAACGGCATCCAGACCTTCATCATCAGCTGGCGTAACCCGACCAAGGCCCAGCGCGAATGGGGCCTGTCGAGTTACATCGAGGCGCTCAAGGAAGCCATCGACGTCATCCTGGCGATCACCGGCAGCGACGACATCAACATGCTCGGCGCCTGTTCCGGCGGCATCACCACCGCGGCCCTGCTCGGGCACTATGCCGCCCGCGGCGAAAACAAGGTCAACGCACTGACCCTGATGGTCAGCGTGCTGGACACCCAGCTCGACACCCAGATCTCGCTGTTCGTCAACGAGGAGACCCTGGAGGCGGCCAAGCGCCGTTCCTACCAGGCCGGCGTGCTGGAAGGCGCCGACCTGGCCAAGGTATTCGCCTGGATGCGGCCGAACGATCTGATCTGGAACTACTGGGTCAACAACTACTTGCTCGGCAACGAGCCGCCGATCTTCGACATCCTCTACTGGAACAACGACACCACGCGCCTGCCCGCCGCCTTCCACGGCGACCTGATCGAGCTGTTCAAGACCAACCCGCTGATCCGGCCGAACGCATTGGAAGTCTGCGGCACGCCGATCGACCTCAAACAGGTCACCTGCGACCTGTTCTGCCTGGCCGGCACCAACGACCACATCACCCCCTGGCAGTCGTGCTATCGCTCCGCCCGGCTGTTCGGCGGCAAGTGCGAGTTCGTGCTGTCCAACAGCGGCCATATTCAGAGCATCCTCAACCCGCCGGGCAACCCCAAGGCGCGTTACATGACCGACGGCGAGCTCGGCGACGACCCCCTGCAATGGCAGGAGAACGCCACCAAGCACACCGATTCCTGGTGGCTGTACTGGCAGAAGTGGCTGGCAGAACGCTCCGGCGAACTCAAGAAGACTCCGACCAAACTTGGCAACAAGGCCTATCCGGCCGCCGAAGCCTCGCCCGGCACCTATGTGCACGAGCGTTGAAGCGTGCCGGGCGCCCGCAGTTATCGGACACTCCCTGCCGCGCCGGGCTTGCCCGCGCGCGGCTCGCCGTCGGATCTCCCGACGGCCTCGCCGACAGGGGCATGATGTATGTCGCAACCCTTCCGCTTTCGCACCATCGACATCGACGGCCAGACGCTGCGCACCGCCGTGCGCCCGGGCAAGTCGCATCTCACGCCTCTGCTGATCTTCAACGGCATTGGCGCCAACCTCGAACTGGTACTGCCCTTCGTCCGCGCCCTTGACCCGGACCTGGAAGTGATCGCCTTCGACGTACCCGGGGTTGGCGGATCGTCCACCCCCTCGCGGCCATACCGCTTCAGCGGACTGTCCAAGCTCGCCGCGCGCATGCTCGACTACCTCGACTACGGCCAGGTCAACGCCATCGGCGTTTCCTGGGGTGGCGCCCTGGCACAGCAGTTCGCCCACGATCACCCCGAGCGCTGCAAGAAGCTGATTCTCGCTGCCACCTCCGCCGGCGCGGCGATGATTCCCGGCAAACCCAAGGTACTCTGGCGCATGGCCAGCCCGCGCCGCTACATCCAGCCTTCGTACGGCGTGAAGATCGCGCCGGATATCTACGGCGGATCCTTTCGCCGAGACCCCAACCTGGCGACTGCACATGCGGCGAAGGTGCGCTCCTCCGGCAAGCTCGGTTACTACTGGCAGCTGTTCGTCGGCATGGGCTGGACCAGCATCCACTGGCTGCACCGCATTCGCCAGCCGACCCTGGTGCTGGCCGGCGACGACGACCCGATCATCCCGCTGGTCAACATGCGCCTGCTCGCCTGGCGCATTCCCAACTCGGAGCTGCATGTGATCGATGATGGCCATCTGTTCCTGGTGACCCGCGCCGAGGCGGTCGCTCCCATCATCATGCGATTCCTGCAGGAAGAGCGGCAGCCCGCGGTGATGCATCCGCAACAAGGACCGGCACGCGGTCACTGATTGCACGCGCGGCGCTTGACCGCCGCCCGTCGCGCCTGTACCAAAGTCGTCTGCAATGAACGCCGCCAAGACAAAGGAGTGTTTTTCCAAGATGCGCGAGCCCTTCGCATCGCCCATCGCCGAGCAGCCCGCTCACGAGGCCGAACCCGCCGCCTCGCCCTGCCTGCCCCTCAGAGTCGCCGCCAGCCTGCTGCGCGACCCGCTTGGTGCCGCCGCCCATGCCCTGAACCTGGCGCGCACCCTGGGCAGCGTGGCGCTCGGCGAACAGCCGGTACCGATGCCGAACGACCGCCGCTTCAGCGATCCGCAATGGCAGACCCATCCGCTGCGCCGTCGAGCGTTGCAGGCCTGGCTGGCCGGCGGACGTCACCTGCACGAGTGGATCAACAGCAGCCAGATCACAGAGCACGACCGCGAGCGTCTGCGCTTTCTCGCCGACCAGCTCGGCGACGCGCTGGCGCCGAGCAACAGCCCACTCCATCCGCAGGCGCTGCAGCGCCTGCGCGACAGCCGTGGCGCCAGCCTGCTCCAGGGCCTGGCCAACCTGCGCAATGACCTGCTGCACAATCGCGGACTGCCTACCCACGTCGACCGCAGCGCCTTTGAAGTGGGGCGCAACCTGGCCGCCTCGCCCGGCGAGGTGGTTTTTCGCAGCGAGATGCTCGAGCTGATCCAGTATTGCCCCAGCGGCGTGCAGCACTACCAGCGCCCGCTACTGATCGTGCCGCCGCAGATCAATCGCTTCTACATCTTCGATCTGGATCCGCAGCGCAGCCTGGTGCGACATGCGCTCGACGCCGGGTTCGCCGTGTTCATGGTCAGCTGGCGCAATCCGGATTCACGCCATCGCCACTGGGGCTTCTCGGAGTACGTCGAGGGGCTGGTCGAGGCGCTCGACGCCTGTCTGTCGATCAGCGGCAGCGACTCGCTGAATCTGGCCGGTGCCTGCCTCGGTGGCCTGACCAACGCCCTGCTGCTGAACGAGCTGGCCAGGCGGGAGCGCCTGCAGCAGATCGCCAGCTCGACCTACCTGGTCACGCCGCTGGACTGTCGCAGCGACCAGCCGGCACTACTCTTTGTCGACCCACGCAAGCGCGAGCGAGCCCGACTGCAATCGCTGCGACAAGGAGTGTTGCACGGTCACGAGCTGGCCCGGCTGTTCGCCTGGCTGCGTTCGCGCGACCTGATCTGGCACTACTGGACGCACAACTACCTGCTCGGCGAGAGCCCGCAGGCCTTCGACGTACTCTACTGGAACGCCGACAACACCCGTCTTCCCGCCGTCCTGCACGGCCAGTTGCTCGAACTGATCCAGCATGAACATCAGGCCGCCAGCCTGCCCCCGGAAGTCTGCGGCGCGCAGGTGGATTTCGCCCGGCTGGACGTCGACAGCTTCGCCGTCGCCGGCATCAGCGATCACATCACCCCCTGGCTCGGCGTGTACCGCTCGATGCAGGTACTTGGCGGCCGCTGCCAGTTCGTGCTGGCCAACGGCGGGCATATCCAGGCGATTCTCAGCCCCCCAGGCACACCCAGGGCCGGCTATCTGGAGGGCCCGCTTGACGGCCAACCGGCAGATCGCTGGCAGTCCGCTGCACTGCGCGGCGAAGGCAGCTGGTGGCCACGCTGGACGGCCTGGCTGCAGGAGCGCTCGGGTGAGCTGATCGCAGCCGCGCCGAGTGCCGGCAACTGCGAGTACCCGATCATCGAACCGGCCCCTGGCAGCTATGTACACCAGGCCTGAACCGGATCAGCACAGTGCTGGACAAGGGAAAAGCGCATGAAGACCCGCGAGCGAATTCTCGAGTGTGCCCTGGCGCTGTTCAACGCCAAGGGCGAGTCGAACGTCTCGACCCTGGAGATCGCCACCGAGCTGGGGATCAGTCCGGGCAACCTCTACTACCACTTCCACGGCAAGGAACCGATCATTCTCGAGCTGTTCGAGCGTTTCCGCGCGGAGCTCGAACCACTGCTCGATCCGCCCATGGATCTGCGCCTGGAAATCGACGACTACTGGCTGTTCCTCAACCTGCTTGCCGAACGCCTCGCGCAATATCGTTTCCTGTTCCAGGACCTCGGCAACCTCGCGCACGGCATGCCGAAGCTGGCCCGCGGTGTCCGCCTGTGGCTGAACCAGCTCAAGCGGACGCTGGCAGCGATGCTCGCGCAACTCAAGGCACAGGGGCAGCTTCGTAGCGACACGCTGGCGCTGGGGCAACTGGTCGAGCAGATCTGCCTGACACTGATCTACTCGCTGGATTATCAGCGCATCCTCGGCAGCCCCGGCGAAGTGCGCCTGGTGGTCTACCAGATCATGATGCTGGTGACGCCGCACCTGCAGGAATCACTGCGCCCGGCAACCGAGCAGCTGGTGCAGAAATACCTGCAGGCCTGAGCGCCTGCTTCGGCGCAGCATTCTGCGCTATCACTCGCACATCGCGTCCTGCTTCATGAGCCCACCTACACACCAATGAAAACGCCCGGCACTAGGCCGGGCGTTGGGTGTTGCTCAGCGCTACTCAGGCCTGGGAGGTCGGAGTGGTGCTCGCTGCCGGCGTGGCTGCCGGGGTAGCTGCGGGAGCAGGCGCTGCTGCAGCCGGCTTGGCTGCTGCAGGCTTGGCTGCCGCCTTGGGTGCCGCCGGCTTCTTCGCCGGAGCCTTTTTGGCGACCGGTTTTGCTGCCGGCTTGGCCGCAGGCTTCGGCGCTGCCTTGGCTACGGTCTTCGCCGCCGGCTTGGCGGCTGCCTTGGCTGCCGGCTTGGCCACAGCCTTGACCGCTTTCGCCGCGGGCTTGGCTGCTGCCTTTGCCAGCGGCTTGGCCGCAGGCTTCGGAGCGGCCTTGGCCAGAGGCTTGGCAGCCGGTGCAACGGTCTTCGCCGAAACGCCAGTCACCTTTTCCAGCTTGGCGGTCAGCGCCTCGATCTTGGCGTTGAGCTCCTTGACCTCAAGACGGCTGGGCACGCCCAGACGCGAGATGGCATGGTTGAGGCGCTTGTCGAAGGCTTCTTCCAGTTCGTTCCACTTGCCCAGGGCAAGACCACGTACTTCATCGACCTTGGAACGAGCGGACTTGGTTGTCGACTTGACGGCATCGACCTGCTTGTCGACCCCGGTCTTGACCATTTTCTCGGCCTTCTGACCATCCGCAACCAGCGCGTCGAACAGCTTCTCGCCGTCCTTGCTGACCTTGGAATAGGCACCCAGACCAGCCAGCCAGATCTGCCGAGAGTACTTCTCGATATCGCTGACCCAGGAGTTGCCTTCTTTCTCTACCTTCTTCTTACCTGCCATCCCAGTCTCCTTTATTTTGTCTTGTCCGCACTTGCCAGCATCGCGTTCAGCACGTCGAGCTTAGCAGAGAGTGCATCAACGTCCTGACGCGAGGGAATACCCATGCGATTGAGAGCCCGGGCAACACGCTCATCGAACGCACCCTGGATCTTCTCGAAGCGCTCCTCGACCTTGCCTTTCACGCCTTCGAAGCGGTCCTTGACCGGAGCCAGCTTGCCGTTGGCGGCGTCCAGCTGATCGCTGATCAGATCCTTGCCCTTGCCTTCGAGTTCCTCACCGGCCTGAACCAGACCCTTGATGTAGTCGAGGCCTTCCTGACCCGCCTTGGCATAGGCACCCAGGCCTGCGAGCCAGATCTGGCGGCTGTAGTGACGGGCTTCACCGAGCAGGTTGCTGGTGGTTTCTACGGTTTCCTTGACGGCTGCCTTGGACATGATGGACCTCACTTGGATTCGGAATGGACGCCCATCGAGTGACAGGCTTGAGCGCAAACCTAGTGAGATAAATTAGAAAGCACATACTAATGTGCGAAAAAACTTCAGGCCTGCAGCGATTTGTCCAGGGTGTTCTCGATCTCGCGACGGATCGTGCTGCCCAACGCGGAGAGCAGCAGCCCCAGCTTGAGCTCGACACGTACGCTGTCATCACCGACCTCGATGCGACCATCCGCGCCGCTGCGCTTGAACTCCAGGCAATCGCCATTCCAGCTGCAGCGCACGTCGTACTGACTGGAGAGGCGATCAGCCAGCACCTGGGCACGCTGGCGGGCCTCCTCGATGCCGAGGTTGTGGGAACGTTCGATGGTGATGCGGGTCATGCGTCTGCCCTCTGCGACCTGATGTCGCGCGACTATATCAAGAACATCCGGGCGTCGCGCCGACACCGACTTGCGCAGGGTCAAGCTTTTCACGCGCGCGGCGCGGGCAGCAGCCGGCGGCCGCTTTTTGGGTTTAGAATGCCCGGCACTCTGACTCTGGTGACAGCGACATGAATGATCCTCGCAAGGGCAGCGATGCCGATCCCATCACCCACTTCGGCTACCAGAGCGTGCCGGAGAGCAAGAAGGCGGAAAAGGTCGCCGAGGTCTTCCACTCGGTTGCCGCCAAATACGACCTGATGAACGACCTGATGTCCGCCGGCATTCATCGCCTGTGGAAACGCTTCACCATCGAGCTGTCCGGCGTGCGCAACGGCAACCGGGTGCTCGACATCGCCGGCGGCACCGGCGACCTGACCCGTCAGTTCTCGCGCCTGGTCGGCCCCCAAGGTGAAGTGGTGCTGGCCGACATCAACGCCTCGATGCTGCAGGTCGGCCGCGACCGCCTGCTCGACAAGGGCACCGCCGGCAACGTGCGCTTCGTCCAGGCCGATGCCGAGAAGCTGCCCTTCCCGGACAACCATTTCGATGTGGTCACCATCGCCTTCGGCCTGCGCAACGTGACGCACAAGGAAGACGCCCTGCGCTCGATGCTGCGGGTGCTCAAGCCCGGCGGGCGACTGCTGGTGCTGGAGTTCTCCAAGCCGCGCAGCGCGGTGCTGTCCAAGGCTTACGATGTCTACTCCTTCACCCTGCTGCCGATGATGGGCAAGCTGGTCACCAACGACTCGGAAAGCTACCGCTACCTGGCCGAATCGATCCGCATGCATCCCGACCAGGACACGCTCAAGGCGATGATGCTGGACGCCGGCTTCGAGCGCGTGACCTACCACAACATGACTGGCGGCATCGTCGCCCTGCACCGCGGCATCAAGCCCTGATGCTGAGCCTGGCGCTACTGGCAGCCGCCGAGCACGGCATCAACCGCGTGCTGCGCCTCGACAGCACGGCGTTGCCGCGCCTGGCACCGCTGGCCGGCAAGGTCATCCTGATCGAGTGCCCGGCGCCGGCGCTGCAGCTGTTCCTGCTGCCCGATGCCCAGGGCCTGGGGCTGGCGCAGGAGTGGCAGGCCGAGCCGGACTGTCGCCTGCGCGCGCCGGCGTCGAGTCTTCTGCGGCTCGCCCTGAGCACGCAGAAGACTGCCGTTCTGCACGAGCCCGAGGTGCAGTTGCTCGGCAATGCCGACGTGCTGCTGAGCCTGGCCGGCGTACTGCAGGATCTCGACCTCGACTGGGAATACGAGCTCAGCCGCTGGCTCGGCCCGGTCGCGGCCGGCCTGCTCGGCAGCAACCTGCGCGGCGGCGCACGCTGGACCCGGCGCAGTCTCGACAGCCTGCGCCTGGATCTTGCCGACTACCTCGGCGAGGAGTCGCGTAGCCTGGTCGGCCGCCGCGAAGCCGAAGCCCGCTTCGCCGAAATGGATGCCCTCAAGCTCCGCCTGGATCGCCTCGAAGCCCGCACCGAGCGCCTAGCCCGCAAACCCGATACAAGCGAAAACGCATGAAGCTGCTCGCCATCCGCCGCCTCTTCCACATCCAGCGCGTAGTCATTCGCTACCGCCTCGACGATCTGGTCTTCGCTCTGCCCATGCTGCCCTGGTGGCTGCGCGCGCTGCGCCTGCTGATGCCGTGGCGCTGGCTGCCACGGCGCGAGCTGGCACTGACCCGCGGCGAACGCCTGCGCCTGGCGCTACAGGACCTGGGGCCGATCTTCATCAAGTTCGGCCAGTTGCTGTCCACCCGTCGCGACCTGCTGCCGCCGGACATCGCCGACGAGCTGGCCTTCCTCCAGGACCAGGTGCCGCCCTTCGAGCCCGCCATTGCCGTTGCCCTGATCGAGGAACAGCTGGGCCTCAAGCTTGAGCAGGTGTTCACCCGTTTCGACCAGCAGGCCCTGGCGTCGGCCTCGATTGCCCAGGTCCACGCCGCGCGACTGAAAAGCGGTGAGGAAGTGGTGGTCAAGGTGATCCGCCCGGGTTTGAAACCGATCATTCGCCAGGATCTGGCCTGGCTGTTCCTGCTCGCGCGGATCGCCGAGAAGGCCTCGGCCGATGCCCGCCGCCTGCGTCCGGTAGAGGTGGTCGGCGACTACGAGAAGACCATCTTCGATGAGTTGGACCTGCTGCGCGAAGCAGCCAACACCAGCCAGCTGCGACGCAATTTCGAGGACTCGCCGCTGCTCTACGTGCCCCAGGTGTACTGGGACTGGTGCCGCCCCCAGGTACTGGTCAGCGAGCGCATCTATGGCATCCCGGTAACCGACCTGGACGCACTGGCCGATCAGCGTACCGACATGAAGCTTCTGGCCGAACGCGGCGTGGAGATCTTCTTCACCCAGGTGTTCCGCGACAGCTTCTTCCACGCCGACATGCACCCCGGCAACATCTTCGTCAGCACCCGCCAACCCTGGAACCCGCAGTACATCGCCATCGATTGCGGCATCGTCGGCAGCCTGACACCGGAAGACCAGGACTACCTGGCGCGCAACGTGATGGCCTTCTTCAAGCGCGACTACCGCAAGGTCGCCCAGCTGCACATCGACTCCGGCTGGGTGCCGGCGGAAACCAAGGTCAACGAGTTCGAGGCAGCGATCCGCACCGTCTGCGAGCCGATCTTCGACAAGCCCTTGAAGGACATCTCCTTCGGCCAGTTGCTGCTGCGCCTGTTTCAGACTGCACGGCGCTTCAACATGGAAGTCCAGCCGCAACTGGTGCTGTTGCAGAAGACCCTGCTCAACATCGAAGGGCTGGGTCGCCAGCTGTATCCGGACCTCGATCTGTGGAGCACCGCGCTGCCATACCTGGAGCGCTGGATGCGCGAGCGGCATAGCCCGAAGAATCTGCTGCAGAGCATGCAGACCCAGGTCGAACAATTGCCGCACCTGGCCGGCATGACTCGCGAGCTGCTCGAGCGCATGGCCCAGCCGCACCATGAAAACGCGCCGCCACCGTGGCGCGAGCGACAGGACGGCCGCGTGCTGCGCCTGCTCGGTGCCGGGCTGCTGACCGGCGGCGCGGTGCTGATCGCCAGCGCCGCGGCCCCGCTGACCCTGGTC
>ENA-UPTJ01001879-UPTJ01001879.1-marine-metagenome-genome-assembly--contig:-NODE-1879-length-10592-cov-5.722027_pt1 | contig 10592 bp, 9 predicted proteins | sample MGYA00238168_ERZ767080 | MGnify/ENA primary metagenome ERZ767080 (study PRJEB28935, sample SAMN06266237) | marine metagenome | isolation source: Columbia River Estuary | place: USA:Columbia River Estuary... | reverse complement strand
ACTGCAGTAAAGTTTGGTGTAGCTGCACCAGTTGCAACAAACTCTGCACCGAATGCAAAACCAGATGTTAATAAAGCACTTACAGTGGTTGCTACAAAGGTATTATCAGTAGTTAAACCTGCTTCAAATACTAATTTGCTAGTAGCATCTTTACCTTTAATTTGACCGTTGTTTGGTGCAGTAGTTGCATTATATTTGGTATTGCAACCGTAAATTAAGTTGTTTTTAATAACCATTGTACCTGCAGTATAGTTTGCTGATGCACTTCCGTTACTATCGTCAATGTAAATACCTTCAGTATAGTTTCCTAAGATAGAGTTGAATAAACTCTGAGCTGAGTTACGACGGATTTGAGCAGCATGTTGGTAGTTGGCATTATTGCTACTAGCAGATAAAGATGATGATAATGGACCAATAATGGTTACGTTAGAAAAAATTGCACTGGTTTTAGGACTATTTGATGATCCTGTTGCATCGTTATCTGATTCAAAACCGTTAGATCCAGAAACGTCAGCAATTTCTTTTACACGTTGTGCCAAGGCAAATTGTACTTTACCTGAGTAGCCAAAATCGGTATCAAAATCATCGTCCCAAGTACCAATAGCTAGTAAGTATTTTGCATTTACAGTACCACCAAACCATTCGAAGGCATCATCGCCAGCACGGTAAACTTGGATGTATTCTAAAGTAGTACCAGAACCAACACCACCTAATGTTAATGAGTTAATTTCGTTGTTAGTTACAAAAGGTACACCAGCATACTCTATACGTACATATTTCATAGTACCTGAGTTATCAGCAGCATCTGTACCACCATAGGTAGTATATGTTGCAGCAGAACCACCATTTGTAGGTAATAAACCACCTTCAATAACTACTTCGCCTCCTGTTGGATTAACTGGAGCTTTACCTAAAATGATAATTCCGCCCCAATCACCTTGAGTACGAGAACCAGTAGGAAAATTAGAAGTAAATACAATTGGATTAGTTGCTGTACCAATAGCACTAATTTTAGCACCACGAGTAATAATTAAAGAACCTTTAGAGATTTTGTCGCCTTTAATAATGGTACCTGGCTGAATGGTTAAGGTTGCGTTGTTTGTAACATACACAAAGCCTTTTAATAAATAAATTTTATCTGCAGACCAAGTGGTGTTTGCAGAGATATCTCCACTAACTTCAACAACATTACTTGTTGGAGTAATAATGGGATCATCAGTTTTACTTTTTTTACAAGCCGCGACAAAAGTAATCGCTAGGATTGAAAATAGGATAATGGTTTTTTTCATGGTTTTTTTTGATTAATAATTTTAGTAAAAATGGTCGTTTAATGTAAGGTGTATTTAAATGAATTGTTATGAAATTGTTAAGTGTGTAAAATTAAAATGAATAATTAAACGATAAAGACACATTGGTACCAAATTTAGTTTTAGAAATCTCATCGTCAACAGATTGGGTGAATTTTTTATTGTTATTGCGGTCGAAATAAAATACATTCTGCTGGTTAAATATATCTCCTACATTCAATTTAAACTCTCCTTTGGTTTTAAAGGTTTTTACACCAATCTGAAAATCTAACACATCGCGGGGGTCTTCCCAAACGTTTGGAAATGTAGTACCTCCTACGCGGAAAATACGACGCCCAACTCGATTGTATAAGAGGTTGAAATTGAGTTTATTATTTAAGGTACTGTGTTGCAAGCCGGCATTAATAACATAAGGCGATTGACCTATTAATGGGCGCCCTGCACTGTTTGGATTTTGGTCGCCCGCAAAATTTACCTCGGAATGAATGATAGACACATTGGTATAAAATGTAGTGCGTTCAAAAAATGCTCTATCGGATAAGAATTTTAAATTTTTTCTGAATTCAAGTTCAAATCCATAAGTGGTTGCTTTTTCGGCATTGCTGTACGAAATATCTGGTGTAGAGTTTACATCGTAAAAAGTAGCTTCGATAGCGTTGGTGAATTTTTTATAAAATGCCGATATCGAAAATATTTGTCCTGCAGCTGGATAGGTTTCGAAGCGTAAATCGGCATTTAAAATTTGGGTGCGTTTTAAATTTGGATTTCCTTTTTGCACCGCTGATTGTTCGTAATCGAAATAGGCAAATGGTGCCAATTCTCTAAACTCGGGACGGGCAACAGTTTGATAAACCGAAGCTCTTAAATTACTTTTTTCGGTTAAGCCCAAAGTAAGGTTAAGCGATGGAAGAAGATCTAATTGATTGCGTTTCACCGTTGGCTCAAGAGGATCAAATGTTTCGAGTGCTAGGTTAAATTGCTCGGCACGTAGGCCCCAAACCACACGCAATTTTTCAGCCAATTGATTATCGAGCATAAAATACCCTGCATTAACCATCGAATTAGAGGTATAGCGATCGGCGTCGTTGGGAATTTCGTCTAACTTATATATGCCTTGATTGATTAAATCGTTTCCAAAAACGGTACCCAATGAACGCTGACGTATGGCATTGGCGTTGGGGGTAAAGGAAGGCAAGATTAAACCAATGAAACGAACATCAAAATTACGGTTACGGTAAATGGAGCTAAGGCCTGTTTTAAAACTTCCTTTGTTGGATTTTTTAGATAATGGGAAACTTAAGTTTACTTCGCCGTTAAAAATATCTTCCGTTAAATTGGAGAATAAACGACTATTAGTTCTATCCAGAGAGGTGATATTAGCTGAATAATTTACATTCGGGTTGTTAATATCTGCTTGGTTTTTGATGTAACTAATTTTACGTTGATCGGGTTGATTATTTATTACGTTGCTATAACCCAATGCCCATTTTAATTTGGTTTTAGATTCGCCAAATTTATGCTCCCCTTCTAAAGATGATTTAAGTAAGGTTTTTTGAATTAAATCGAATGCAAAAAACTTGGTTGCATTGGATTGGCCGAAATTTAAACCCGAACGACTCAAATATTGATCGTCTTGGATGCGATTGTATATATTTTTTAAGGTGATTTTATTATTACCAAATAAATAGGAGAAATTGGCTAAACCGCCCACAGTAGTAGAAAATTTATAGGTTTCATCTTTAAAATCGAATTCACCAGCTAAATTTCTAGAAATTTCTGGGTTTACGTTTTGTGCATTTCGGTACGAAAGGGAAATAATGGCACCTAAACGGTTACCGCTTTTTTCATAATCTTTAACTCTACCAACCGTAAATTGGTAATTTTGACCTAAAAAAGCAGTAGAATTAAAAACAGCATAGTCGGTATTAAGCGAACGTATGGCGGCTGTTTCTTGGGTAGGACTTAACGTATTGTTGTAAATGCTACTTGTGCTCGGAAAATTTACCGGTAAATTTCTTGTATTGTTGAAACCTAAATAATCAGCAGTTGTTTTTTCATTACCCTTAAAATCTTTAAAAGTAGATTGTGAATTGTAGCTGTAACCCACTCCATAGTTTAAGAAATTCTGATCAGGAATATCTTTAGTTAAAATTTGAACAGCACCACCGGCAAAATCTCCAGACATATCTGGCGTAGCGGTTTTGCTAATCACAATATTATCAATCATGTTTGATGGAACAATATCGAAAGAGAAAGCTTTGCGGTTTGGCTCTGAACTTGGTAATGCACCATTATCTAATGTAGCAGAATTATAGCGATCGCTCAAACCACGTACAATTACAAATTTATTATCTTGAATGGTAGCACCGCTCACACGTTTCAACACATCGGCCGTATTTTTATCGGGCGATTTTTTGATAGATTCGGCAGAAACACCATCGGATATACGAGAACTATTTTTTTGCTGAGCATACAAGGTATTGGTACTTTCTTGCTTTGCAGAAGCAGTAATAACTACCTCTTTTAGATTTTGGGTAAGGGCTTCATCCATTACAATATCTAGGGTGGTTGTTTTACCAGTTGTTACCTCAATGTCTGTAATTTGTTTGGATTGATAGCCTATATAAGAAAAAAGCAAGGTGTATTTTCCTGGCTTAAGTCCGGCTAATACGTATTGGCCATTTACATTGGTAGAAACTCCAGAAGTGGTTCCAGAAATTTTAACCGATAAACCGATTAGCGTTTCACCTGTTTTTTTGTCGGTAATTTTTCCGAAAATTTTACCAGATTCTTGCGCTTTAACTTGAATTGCACTAGCTAAAACTACGATAGCTAGCATAAGTACACTTTTAAATAGTTTTAATTTCACTTTGCTTTAATTTAGTTGGTGCAAACCTACCTGCATAGTGTTAGCCCCGAGTTAGCTTAATGTTAAGGAAAAGTTAAGTGCTTCAAAATTTATCCACATTTTACGTAGCGGGAGTACCTAAACATGGAAATAAAGCGTTATATTTGACTATATCACGTAAAAATTAGTAACAATGAAAAAACTAGAAACAAAAAATAGTAAGAAAACACCCAAGCAAGATTTACTTGAAAAACTATCTACTAAATTACATCAGGCCGTAAAAAGTTTAGGTATAGACTCTGTTTTACTGAGCAACAAAATTGAAAAATCAGCAAAAAAACTAGTTAAGAGTATATTGAAGAAAAAAGCAGTAACAGCGAAAAAAGTAAACAAGCCACTTGTTTCTAGCGTAGCAATTAAAAAAAGCATTCAAACAAAACCGCTAAAAACAGCTACCACAACCAGCCCAGCAAAGCCTAAGGTTAGTGCAGCAAAGCCAAAGGTTAGCGTATCGAAGCCAAAGGTTAGCGCATCGAAGCCTAAAACAAGCCCCCAAACAAAAACTACTAAATAAAACCTCTTAACTCATTTTTTACTTCCAATTCGATAAACTTCATATTCAGTTAACATAGATTTTATAGAATTGTAGGACTCCTTGAATAAAGCTAGGAGCTTGATGTTGTATGAACTCTAAAAAAATACCATTCTTAAATAGAGAAATAAGCTGGCTATATTTTAACGATAGGGTGTTGCAAGAAGCGGCGGATAAAACCGTGCCTTTACTTGAGAGGTTACGTTTTTTAGCCATTTTCTCTTCCAACCTAGACGAATTTTATAGAGTGCGTATAGCCATTCTAAACAGGCTAGCACGCACCAATAATAAATTCAATGATGTATTGGGCTACAACCCCAAAAAACTATTAAACCAAATTCGGTCTATTGTTGTAACGCAAGAAAAAAAGTTTAATTCACTGTTTGAAACACAGCTGGTTAAACAATTAGCCGAAAACAAAATCTTTATCCTAAACGAACATCAATTAAATGTAAGCCGGGGAGAATTTGTTCGAAATCATTTTAACGAGCAAATACTCTCTACACTTGTTCCCATCATTTTAACAGACGAATTACCCTTCCCCGAATTAAAAGATAGGTACGAGTATTTCTTCATTAAGCTCACCAAAAAATCTCGGAAATCTAGAGTGAAATATGCACTCATTGAGCTCCCAAAAAATCTAAAACGTTTTTTAGTACTTCCACAAACCAACCAATTGCAATTTGTAATTCTTGTTGATGATATTATTCGGTACTGCTTAAAAGACATCTTTTATACCCTAGATTACGATACCATAGAAGCTTATACCGTACAATTAACCCGTGATGCCGAACTCGACCTTTCACACGATGTGAGTGATAAATTTATAGATGTATTAACCAAAAGTTTGCAAAAACGCCGCTACGGGAAACCCATGCGTTTATTGTATGACCGTGAAATGCCAACAGAAATGCGTGCTTTTTTGGTATCAAAACTACATCTAAGCAACGATAGCTTAATACCCGGCAATCGCTATCATAATTTTAAAGACTTTATCAACTTCCCTAATGTGGGAAACCCGGCTTTAGAATATGAAAAACAACTTCCCTTAAAAATTTCGGAACTAGATTTAGGAACCAGTATTTTAAACCAAATTGCCGAAAAAGACTATTTGGTAAACTTACCCTACCAATCTTTCGATTACATTATACACTTTTTAAGAGAGGCCGCCATAGACCCTAAAGTAAAAGAAATAAAAATTACGCTCTACCGCTTGGCAGAAAACTCAAGCATTATCAATGCACTCATAAACGCCGCAAAAAATGGCAAAAAAGTACACTGTTTCTTAGAGTTAAAGGCACGATTTGATGAAGAAGCCAATATTTATTGGACCGATAAGCTAAGAGACGGAGGTGTAAACGTAGATTTTGGCATTTGGGATTTTAAAGTACACTCCAAAATTTGCTTGGTTACCCGATTAGAAAAACGAAAAAAAGTATACTACGCAAACCTTTCTACCGGTAACTTTAACGAAAAAACTGCGAAATTATACTGCGACCATAGCTTATTTACGGCAAACCAACTTATAACTAATGAAGTTCAGCGTGTATTTACAGGTTTGCTTAAAAAAACATTTTACAAAGACTACAAACAGCTCATCGTATCGCCGCTAGAAAGTAGAAAAAAACTCTTTCATTTAATTGATTCGGAAATAACATATGCCAAAAAAGGCAAAGAGGCCTATATTATTCTTAAAATGAATAGCCTTACCGATCCTAAAATAATTGAAAAACTATACCAAGCCAGCCAAGCGGGCGTTAAAATTGAATTAATTATTAGAGGCATGTGCTCTTTGCTTCCAGGCATAAAAGGTTATAGCGAAAATATCAGCATCATAAGTATCATAGATCGCTATCTTGAACACGCTAGAGTGTGGATTTTTGGTAATAAAGGAGACGAAAAAATATACCTCAGTTCTGCCGATTTAATGACCCGTAATTTAGACCATAGACTAGAAGTAGGTTTCCCTATTCTAGATCCATACATCAAACTACAAATACGAGATATCATTGATTTGCAATTAAGAGACAATACCAAAGCAAGGATCATTCAACCAAATGGCTTATCGCCACGTAAAAAGCCAAAGAAAAATAATACCTTTCGGGCACAAACCGATACCTATACCTATTTAAAAAATCTATAATTGAGATACGCCGCCATAGATATTGGCTCTAATGCCATACGATTATTAATTGCAGACATACTACCCAAAGGAAAGACCCACACCTTTAAAAAAAATACGCTTTTACGCATTCCACTACGCTTAGGCGAAGATGCCTTTATGCATCAACGCATTTCTGAAGAAAAAGCAGAGCAACTCATTAAAACCATTTTCTCCTTCGCCCTGCTTATGGATGTGTATCAGGTGGATGATTACATGGCTTGTGCAACATCGGCTATGCGTGAGGCCAAAAACGGACCGGAATTGGTTAAAAAAATCTTCAAAACCTGTAACATTAAAATTAACATTGTTGAAGGGCAAGAGGAAGCAAACATTATTTATGCTAGCCACATAGAACAAGTATTAGATCAAGATAAAAACTACCTATACATTGATGTTGGTGGAGGAAGTACCGAATTATCTGTTTTCTCGGCCACCAATTTAGTCGCATCCAAATCATTTGATATTGGCACCATTAGAATTCTGGATAAAAAAGTGAAGCCCGAAAATTGGATTCATGCAAAAGAATGGTTGAAAAAAATTACTGCAAACCATCCGAATTTAACAGCCATTGGCACCGGTGGAAACATCAACAAAATATACCGTTTGGCCAATTTGAAAGAGGGTGAAAGCCTATCAACCAAAAAATTTAATCAGGTAAGCAAACAATTGCAAGCCCTAACTTTAGAGCAGCGCATTGTTGAATTAGGCCTAAAGCCCGACCGTGCAGATGTTATTGTACCGGCCTGTGAAATTTATGCCAACTTGTTTAAATGGGGCAATGTAAAAGAAACCATTGTGCCAAGTGTGGGCTTGGTTGATGGAATTATTCAATTACTTATTGAGAAAAATTTAGGCAATTAATACCTAATACCTGCTTTTTTAAATAAGAAGTGGATGAGCCAAATCGGCCCAATTAATAAAAACTTCAAATCATCAAAAAAAGAAGGCTTTTTACCTTCAATTTTATGACCAACAAATTGGCCAGCCCAAGCCGCAACAAAAATAATCAAACAGCTTTGCCACATAGCTGGGCCTCCTAATGCTGCCCATTTTTCCAGGGCAATAATTCCGCCCGAAAAAATAAACATGAGCAACAGCATCACATACGATAATACCGGAGATAAGCGGTAGTAGTAATAAATAGAAAAGGCAATAAAAAACGAAGCCCAATTGATATAGCCTTGGTATTGGCCCAAAAAACCCAATGTGGGGAACGGAATTGACCAAATGAGTCCAAAAAGACTGAATACTATAGCTGGCACACAAATCCAGTGAATGGTTTTGTTGGTGTGGTTTTGGTGGCTTTCTGCGTATTTTTCAAAATACACATCTACCGGGCGAAGGGTTTGTTTTGTAGCCATATTTACTTATTTAGCAAAAGCAACCGAACGTGTTTCACGAATAACGGTTACTTTAATTTGTCCAGGATAAGTCATTTCAGTTTGAATACGGTTCGAAATATCGGCGGCCAATACTTCTGCCTCGGCATCGGTAACACGTTCGCTTTCTACCACAACCCGTAATTCTCTACCAGCTTGTATCGCAAAGGTTTTTTCTACACCAGGATACGATAAAGCCAAAGATTCTAGTTCTTTCAAACGCTTAATATAGCTTTCCACTACCTCACGGCGGGCACCAGGGCGGGCACCGGAAATGGCATCACAAGCCTGAATAATTGGCGAAATCATCGAAGTCATTTCAATCTCGTCGTGGTGAGCACCAATGGCGTTACACACTTCCGGATGTTCTTTATACTTCTCGGCCAATTGCATGCCCAAAAGTGCGTGTGGCAATTCGGGGTTATCATCGGGCACTTTACCAATATCGTGAAGCAAACCGGCACGTTTAGCCAACTTTACGTTTAAACCCAATTCTGCCGCCATGGTGGCACAAAAATTAGCTACCTCACGTGAGTGTTGCAGCAAGTTTTGTCCGTACGACGAACGGTAACGCATACGGCCCACCATACGAATTAACTCAGGGTGTAACCATGGATACCCAAATCGATAACCGTACGTTCTCCAATCTCCACAATTTCGTCTTCAATTTGTTTTTTGGTTTTAGCCACCACTTCCTCAATACGTGCCGGGTGAATACGACCATCAGTTACCAAACGGTGTAAAGCCAAACGGGCAATTTCTCTACGTACCGGATCAAAACCCGATAAAATGCTTGCTTCAGGAGTATCGTCTACAATAATTTCAATACCGGTAGCGGCTTCAAGGGCTCTAATATTACGTCCTTCGCGGCCAATAACACGACCTTTCACCTCATCACTTTCGATATTGAAGATGGAAACCGTGTTTTCAATGGCGCTTTCGGTAGCGGTACGCTGAATGGTTTGAATAACCACCTTTTTGGCTTCTTTAGAGGCCGTTAGCTTGGCTTCGTCCACAATGTCTTTAATTTGCATCATGGCTTGCGTACGGGCCTCTTCTTTCAGCGCTTCTACCATTTGGTTTTTTGCTTCCTCGGCCGATAAATTAGCTAAGGTTTCCAATTGGCTTACTTGTTGAGCTTTCACCAAATCAAGTTCTTCTTGCTTTTTACGAGTCAATTCCGTTTGCTTTTCAAAATTCTGGCGGCTTTGATCTAAATCTTGCTCCTTACGGCTTAAATGCTCTAGCTTTTGGTTGAGCGATTGCTCTTTCTGTCGCAGGCTATTTTCCCGTTGGTTAGCTTGGTTGTTTTTTTCATTAATTTCTTGCTCGTGTTCCGATTTCATTTGCAAGAACTTCTCTTTAGCCTCTAATAATTTATTTTTTCGTAAGATTTCCGCATTTTCTTCGGCATCTCTCAAAATTTTCTTGGCTTTTGCCTGAGCGGCAACTTCTTCACTTTGGTAAAAACGTTTCAACATAAACCTGCCGGTACCTAGGCCCAACAGTAAACTTCCTACCACATATGCTATTATTTCCATTTCGTTTATAAATAAAAAACCGTTAACAATTCTTAAGTGCAGGCATGTCTAGTTGTTGCTTGCTCGAAGCAACAAAAAGCTAGCTAGTGAAACCTAAAAACCCTAACGGCTTATATAAAACTCAATGTTAAAAAAACGTATTACTTCGTTGCGAAGAATTCCGTAAGCAATTGATCGAGCTGAAAAACCTTTTCAGCCACTTCATTATCGGTAGTTCCTGCTTTGCTCTCGGCCTTTAATGTAGCCGTGGCAAAATGCAGTACACTCATCGATAACAGATCTTGTTTATCACGAACCGAATAGGCATCCTGATATTCTTTGATCCTGTCGTTGATCAATTTTGCTGCCCTACGTATCACTTCCTCCTCTTCCTGATTCACCTTTAAAGGGTAAATCCGGTCAGCAATATTTATTTTTATGGAGATTTCTCCCATCTTGAGCTTGTTTCACTTTGTATTACTTCTTCAGCAATACAATACACTTATCTATTTCGCGTACAAATTCGCTAATTTTTTGCTTGATGTCAAGACTTTTTTCACTATCGCCTTCTAATGAGCGTGCTAACTTTAAAGCTCGTACCCGTTCTTCGAGCTCTATAGTGAGTTTTTTGCTTGTTTCAACAGCCACTTCGAGGCTTTGATTTTCTAAGCGTAACGTATCATTTTCTTCTTGCAAGGCAGCACACAACTCTACTAATCGAGCTGTTTTATCTAAAACTTGTGTTAATTGATTGGCTACTCTTGACATAAATTTTCTAAAAT
>ENA-UPTJ01001876-UPTJ01001876.1-marine-metagenome-genome-assembly--contig:-NODE-1876-length-10596-cov-5.835499_pt1 | contig 10596 bp, 7 predicted proteins | sample MGYA00238168_ERZ767080 | MGnify/ENA primary metagenome ERZ767080 (study PRJEB28935, sample SAMN06266237) | marine metagenome | isolation source: Columbia River Estuary | place: USA:Columbia River Estuary... | reverse complement strand
CATAAGGGTGACAAAAGTACCACGATTCCCCGTGGTGCGAGGGGTAAATTTGCACCAGCTAACCCATTCACCTTATACCCCATGAAATTGATCGGAAAAGGCAGCAAGCCCTACAGCATCGCGACCGCCAAATGCCCCAGGTGCCACGAGGGTGAAATGTTTGAGGACCCCAATCCCTACCACCTCAAAAACATGGACAAAATGTACGCATCGTGCAGCGTTTGCGGCCAGGACTACGAACCCGAGCCCAACTTTTACTACGGAGCCATGTACGTGTCCTACGCCTACACGGTGGCCTTATTTGTCGCCGTCTACATCATTTGCGGAGTGTGGCTCGGCTGGTCCATGTGGCCCACGGTCGGAGCCCTCGCCGGCACCCTCGTCCTACTCGGACCCTACCTCTTTCGCATTGCCCGAGTCACCTACCTCAACTTCTTCGTCCACTACGACGCGGACGCGGCGCCCAAGCGCTGATCCCAAAGCTCTTGAGCGAGTAGGGGAGCATGCAGGGTTCCTCGCGACCCGAGCCCGTTGAGCATTCCCAGTGTGGGGTGCTCAGGGTGCCATCCCCAGCGCGGACGTCGGTCCTGCGTGTTGGGTCGGATTCCGGTCCATTGGGCCCTCACCTCAATACCACCGTCAACCCACTCTCGTGCGGAATTCAGCAGTTCCTCTGCCTGGCTGGCGTTGGCCTCGGGCGGATCCTGGTCGCCGTGCTCGATGCCCCAACCAAATGAAGCTCCGAGCTGGTGCAGCCCGTCGCCGTCCGGAAGCACAAAGTGGCTCCGGTGCAGCATCACTGAGGGGTTGGCTTCGACGGCAACCCGCAATCCCTGACCCCAAGTACGGGCAAACCCAAGCGGACCCCAAAAGTGTTCCGCCCAGCGCGCCTGGTAGCCCTCAGCGAGCAGTACCCGATCAAAGTGATGCGTCCCGTTGATGGTCCACGATCCGTCCCCTTGAGGTTCCAGACGCTCCACCGTTTCGTGGCGCAGGGTGACCCGAGCCCTCATGTGCTCCAGAAAGCCGATCACGTTCAGCCGAAAGCTCCCTCGGACTTCGCCGAGGCCAACCCCCTGAACCCCTGCAGGAACGGGGTGAACCTCACCCAAGTACGCACCTAGAGCAGGATGGTCGCCAAGGGCCTGCCAGTCGTTGAGTTCCTGCACCGTGCGTAGGACCTCATAAATGGATCCCGACGAACGCAGTTCGCTAGGGTAGGTTCCCAACGCCACCTCTAGGGCCTCTGCAGCCCGCCACACGACCCTGCGCCGCTTGAGCACAATCGGATTGACAAGCCCTGTGGCCACGCGCGAGGAGCAGCGGGGGCCCGCCACGTCGAAGACCACGAGATCCACTCCCAGGGGGGCGTTCGCGGCGATGCACGCCCCTGCGATTCCAAAGCCTACAAGGGCGATGCGTTCCATTGAGGGTGCAAGTTAGGAGCAAAAAAAAAGCCACCCGAAGGTGGCTTTGAGTAGTGGTGTTCGCTTAGAACTGCCAGTAGTCGTGCTCGCGGTTGCGCAGGTCTTCGCGAATGCGCTTGGACTCCAGCAACTGCTCCATCGGATTGTTGATCTTGTAGTCCTTGATCTCTCGGTCGTAGACATTGTCTTCTTTGGTCACTACTGCATTGAAGTAGCGCATCTGAAAGATTTGGTCGAAGGTCAATCGGCGCGTGTTGTTGTTGGGGTTGTACGCGATGTTCGTGGCAAAAGCCTGACGTGCATCGGGGAACCACACCCAAAACAAGTTCACGATGTCGCCCTCTTGCGGATCCTTGATCACCGGCGAAATTCCGATGATGCGGCTCTTGAGTTCGCCACGCTGCTTGTCAAAGTACCAGTCGCTCTTGATGTCCCAAGCCACAATGTTGTTCGACTTGATCTCAATCGAGTCGATCGCCAAAATGGTTCCGTCGTCGTTGTCGCGAATGGTGTCGATGCGAAACAGGCGTCCACCCACTTCATTCATCGTCAACGGACGCAAGAACAAGTCGTCGTCGTACACCTCGGTGATGCTGCCTTCGCTCAGGATGGCATCCTTCATTACGTCAAACAGTGACTTGCGGTCGGGCAAGGCCTGAATGGGGTAGTACAAGGGGTGGTTGAGCTTTTCAAGGGTGAAAATTCGCTCCCAGTGGCGCTTTGACCAGAGCATGTCGTCCTGGCGCAAGTGCGGGTAGGGAACCACACGGGTTTGCGAGTAGTGAATGTCGGACTTGGGAATCAAGCCGTCATCCTGCGGAGACAGTACCTGCGCTTCGAGGGTTGCACCCGCGAAGAGGACCGCCAATAGGAATGCGATTTTTTTCATGCTTACTGAACGTCGAGGACGATGTTAGAAATGTTGTCAATGCGCGCACCTGCTGGGGTGTTTGCCTTGATTTTGCGAATGGTCACTGAAGAACCAGGCTTCAAGCGCTGGATTTGGTCGCGCATATCGTTAGGAATCTTGTTACCGCGAACTTCAACGGCAGGCTTTCCTTCAAATTTGATGTCAAACCCTGAAACGGTCAACGGCAGGTCAAACGGGAAGTCTTGGTACTCGGCCTCGATTACACCTTTTGAAAGCAAACTTGAAGAGATCAAGCCATCTTTCTTTTTGTAGATCATACCGACCGCTTGGGGAAGACCCTTAATACGGTACACCTTAGAACCTGCTTTGCGGGTCTTGCCGTCGGCTTCTTTCACGTTCACCGTGATGGTAACTTCCTTGCCTTCGACTTTCGTCACGTTGGCGACGTAGTTACCAGCCTTGCCTGAAATTCCAGGACCTGACACCATAAGGTTCTCAGGAGCCACACCCGGTACCGATACTTCAATCGGGTTGTCTACGTTGCGGTAGAGCACATTCATCTTGGTGGCAGCGATAACCACGCTTGGCGGTGCTACAGTGTACGTCAATTCGAAGGGGTAGTCAGTGTCACCACCAGGTACGCGCATGCTGCCCTTCAGCGTTTTTGAACCGTTACCCGAACCTTGAATACGGATCTTACCCACGCCATCTTCAATGGACTGGGGAGTAATTCCGACAAATTCGGGATTCCGCCCCTTATCGTAGGCAGCTAGAAACACATCAGCCTCGAGGTAGTCGCCCTGCGTTACGTAGGTGCTGCGTGGCATCACGACAGCGCGAACGTTGTCGAACTTCAAGGTGTTGGCATCGATTTGACCATAAAGGTGCTCAATCGTTTTGGCCTCCATACGGCGTACGCGCGACTGCAAGTCGGTCAAGAATGGAACGACACCTGCGAGCGGTAACTCCGCGAACGTAGCGCGCTCCCACGACATCTTTTTACCCTCTACAACTTCATCGTCAAAGGTGAACGTCTCGTCAATAATGCGCTTCATAGTTGCATCACCGTCAGACTGACCCTCTAGGAACGTGCGAAATGCCGCAAGTTTTTCTTTGATCTCCTTGGCTTTGCCCTGACCACCTATGCTTTTGTCATTCAACAGGTAGTTCTCAGGAATGTCTCGGTTGTCAGCGCCTTTGTAGCGACCCTCTTCGTCAAGACCACCTGTAAGTGCGATCATTTCGTCCTTGGTTGTCGCCAAAAGGGCAAAAATTTCATCAGATTGGGACTTGACTTGCTTTGCGCGCTCGTTGATGGGCACAGCACGGGGGTTTTCAGAAACCTGGGCTTGAATGGCTTGGTACAGCGTAGCTGTTCCGCGCTCTACCGTCGAAACAGTAGCATTCATACCAAGGTCAAGCTTGGCGAGCACCCGCAGGATGTCCTTTGAGACGTTCAATGCCAGCATGGCGGTCAACACGAGGTACATCATGTTGATCATTTTCTGACGCGGGGAAATATTGCCTGATGCCATTATTTAGTTCGTATCTAGATTACAAGGAGTTGTCTGCGAATTGAAGTTCCGATTAGGCGCGAACGCTCATCGCGGTCAGCATGTTGCCGTAAACGGAATTCAATTGAGCCAAGTTTTGGCTGAGCTTGGTTACCTCTGCTGAAAGCGCCTCTGCACTTTGAGCTGAAGCGCCAAGCTTTTCAAGAACAGCGCTTTGAACTTCCATTTGGCTGGCTGAGCTTTCAAGTTGAACAGCGTACAACGCGTTCAATGCCTCCATGTTTTTAGCTGCAGCACCGAGCTGATCGCTGTAGGCTGCAGTAGCGCCAGCGGCATCTGTAGCGGTATTTAACGAGGCTGCAGTTTCGCTCAATTTGCGCATTCCACTTGATAGGCTGTCGAGTAACTCGGGACCAATCTTAGCTTCTTCGAGCATACGATCAAGTTCTTGAGTGACTGTGCCTCCACCAGAACGACGAATCTTCTTTTCTTTAGCGGGCTCGTTCTCGAGTTCAGGGTATGCGAGTGTCCAGTCGTATTCTTTGGGCTGGGCCTCAAATGCAGAGATAAAAAAGATGACAGCCTCTGTAGTCAAACCAATAATGAGCATCAAATCTGCACCCTTGAGGTGGATGATCTTGAACAGTGCACCCATAATTACTACTGCCGCACCGATGCCGTACAGCTTGGCCATGAAGTTCTTAAAGCGCTTACCGTTTACATCAATTAAAGCCATGGTGAAGAAATGTTGAGGTTAAGATTGAGAGGGTTGTTGGTTGTTCTTAAAAATCTTTGCGGTCGCGGCCAAGGAAGCTTTGTACCGTGCGGAATCCGATGTACGACTTAGCAGTATCCTGGTACTCGTAGTCGCGCATGCCATTTTGCATGAAAATGGCGACGTCCTTCCACGATCCACCGCGAATCACTTTTCGCTTCATCGTGACGGGGTCTGATTCTGCAGCGTTGTACTTGAAGTCAGGGTTGAGGTCCGCAACAAAGAAGTACGAAGCTTCGTCCCAAGCGGTACTGGTCCATTCCGCTACGTTACCGGCCATGTCGTAAAGTCCGTATCCGTTGGGCTCGTAGCTGTGCACACGTACAGGGTGGAATCCGCCATCCGCAACGAGGTTACCACGACCAGGCTTGAAGTTGGCCAAGAAGCAACCTTTACTGTTCGTAGTGTAAGGACCGCCCCATGGGTAGGTTGTCAATTCAAATCCTCCTCGAGCTGCGTATTCCCACTCTGACTCTGTCGGTAGGCGGAATTCGTTCTCGATGAAGTCGTTATTCTGCTTCAAGTACGTGTTGCGGTAGTGCGTGCGCCAGTTGGCGAAGGCAGTAGCCTGCTTCCAGCTCACGCCCACCACAGGGTATTCGTCGTAGGCGGGGTGCCAGAAGTAGTTGTCGTGAAGGTGTTCGTTGAACGAGTAGGTGAAGTCCGAGATCCACGCCAAGGTATCGGGGTACACGTTTACAATCTCTGACATAAAGAAGCTCGAGCGATCCGATACCTTCTTGCCGTTTTTGATGTAGTCTCGGTAAGAGAACGTGCGTCCGTCTCCGTCGGCATCACGGAAGTCCTTCTGCCAACGGTTTTCTTTTGAGGCGGCTTTTTGCTTGTCTACCCAAAAGTGCAGGTAGTTGAGTTGGCGTGAATCAATACTGCGTCCGCCCAAAAATCGCTCTTCAGGTGAGAGGTACATCGACTCAATGATTTCGGTGTACTCCTCTGAAGGGTAACGGCTCGGATCCCACACCAAACGGCGAGACCAATCAAGGTAGGTCTGCATGCTGTCCGGATAGTTCAATCCTACGTACTCCTCGAAGTAGGTGGGATTGTTCATGTCGGCATAGTTGATGTACTCGTATTCTTCTACCATGCCTTCGGCGAGGCGGTAGCGCAGAATGGAGTCACGAACCCAGTGCACGAATTGGCGGTACTCGTTATTGGTAATTTCGGTTTCGTCCATGTAAAAGCTCGACACGGACACCGACTTGGTCGAAGCGGTGAGTGTGGCAGGTACATCGACATCGGAATTACCCATAGCGAATTGACCTTGTGGAATGTAGACCATTCCGTAGGGGTCCGAAGGATAGAAGTCGGGGCGGTCTTGTACGCCTACTAATTCCCCGTGGTCGCCTCCTGAGCAGGACGCAAGAACCACTGCTGCCAAAGCGGCAAGCGAGAAGGGATTAAACATTTTTACGTGCATCATGGAAATGAATTAACGTCGTTGAGGGCGCGATATTACAAAAATCTTGGGTTACGATAGCTTCCGTTCACCCGAGGAGGGATCTCAATCGTAAAACAATATGTGAGAAAAAGTTCGTGAGAGCCTGAAGAATAGGCACTTAGGCTCGAAGTGGTCAAGTCGTACGAATACGAAGCGCGAAGCGATGGCATGATCTGGTAACCCAGCATGAGGCTAATTGCATCCTGATTCCTCCAGCCAAGGCCCGCATAAAGCTTCTCCATGATCAATGCGTTTGCATTGAGGTCCATGGAAATGTTTGAATTCAAGTCGGACTTGAGCAGTATGCTTGGGGTGATTTGAATAGGGGTTGAGGTAGGCAGGTCAAACGTAGCTCCGCCCGTGAGGAAGTAGTGTAGTTTACTTTGAAAACGTGCCCCGGTACCGAAGCTCGCAGAACTTTGGAGCAGACGGCTCGATGAAAGGCCTGCAAACCAGCGGTCGTTGGTGTAGTAGGCTCCGAAATTGAGCTCAGGAGTGAATGAAGTCGCACCCGAGTTCATCACGGCAGGATCAGAAGGATTGTCGGGGAAAATCCATGTCGCTTGACGTACGTTTTTATTCTTGAAGTCTACTGCAAGTCCGAGACCGAGGGTTCCGCTACCCAATTCAAGTTGGTAGGCGTAGCCCACGGCGGCAGAAATGTCTTCAAAAAAACCGATGCGGTCGTTGACGACGTTGACCATGAGACCCCCGTGCAAAAGATCCACAGGAATCGATGCATTAAGGTTCTGAGTGGTAGGAGCACCGTCAAATCCTACCCACTGTAGGCGTTGCCCCAAGTTGATGCAAATACCGTCTCCCGTACCTGCAACGCCCGGATTGAAGCCAAGTCGGTTGTGGTAGTACTGGGTGAACTGAACGTCCTGCTGCGCCCATAGCGCGCTGGATATCAGCACCAAAGCACTTGCAATAAGGGATTTCATACGGTACATTCGGTGGGTCAGGGTCTTGCGAATCAGCGCTAAAAGTAGCAAATATTTAGTTTGTTCGTTACAAACCGCGCCGAACAATGCGCCACCATACGTTGGGGACACTTCCGTTTTGGGCCTGTTCGTAGTCTTCGTGCGAGCACGGAACCAATTGGTGCCGAGCGTTTTCAGAGGGATTGTTGGGTACTTCAATCCACCATCGCATGCTGAGCGGAGACTTGTAAAAAACCATTTCCCCTTGATCGTCAGGAAGCAGCACAGTGAATTTAAGGTTCTCGCTTTTTGGGCGGAGCGGGAAGTCGGCCACGCGGCCCGCCACGCCATCCATGAAGTACCATAGACCTTGGGCCCAGAGGTGTGCGTTTTGGCCGTCAAGGTCTCGAGACCCCACAAAGTCGGTGAGGCAAAGGCTGCTAAGCTTGTCGCTGAATCCGGCGAAGCGCAGCAGCGCACAGAAGGACTCACCGCTCAGGCCGTTGGGGTTTGCTTCGTGCTGTGCGGGGGCGTCCGCAGCTCGCACCGCCGCATTGTGGACAATGGCCATGTCGGCGTCCCGCAACCATGGTTCTGCCCGGTGAATGGGCTGCATTTCGCCCACGCGGTGTACTTCGAGGTGCATTTTCTCGGCGAGGTCCAGTGCAGATTGCGGAACAAAGTAGCTCTGGTGGGCCAGGTGGCTCACGTGAAAGAGGTGGAACGGCTTGTGCGTGAGTAAGTGGGCGAGCAGGTTGCTACGGTCGGGCAGGCTGTGGTCGTCTCCGAGCGAAATTCGCGAGTTGATCAAGCACGCATTAATCGTTTGCTCCATCTTTCCGTAGGCGCGGTAGACACCGAGTGGCCAGTCGGATCCCGCACCCATGAACACGGGAACGCATCCGTACTTAAGGACTTCTACCGCGAGCTCTTCAACGGCCACCAAGGTGTCCACTCGGTCCCGACCAGGATTAAGGTTTCCGAGGTCGACCACGCGAAGGTCCCACGGTCCCCAGTACAGTGGGTAGAGGGCGCGTCGCACGCTGTCGGCGACATCGTGGGCGGCTGCGCGTTGTTCGGGAACGCCGATCAGTGCGATTCGGGCACCTCTGAGGTCCGGAAGCTCATCTCGGTTGAGTTCAATGCTGGCGCCCAGTGTCTCTGCGGGCCACTGCTGGCTAAAGACCAGCGGAACGGGTTCAAGCCAATCAGTACCCATTGCTTACTTTTTAGCACGTGTGCTTGTGGCGCGGCCTTTGGCTTTACCCGCGGTTTTGCCTGCGGATTTTGCCGAAGACTTGCCGCGGCCTTTGGCGCCGGTACTGGGTTGGTGCTTTGAGATGAGCTCAAGCACGTCGTCGGCGGTCAGGGATTCGGGCTCTGTGCCGCGCGGAATTTTCACATTTTCTTTACCCCACTTCAAATAGGGCCCAAAGCGGCCCTTGCGAAGCTCGACCTCTCCTTCGGGGGTAGAGAAAATCTTCATGACTGCGGCAGCAGCTGAAGCAATCTTGGCCTGGACTAACTCGATCGCTTCAGACTCGGTGACGCTCAGGGGCGTCATTGGGGCCGTGATGCTTGCAAACGTCTTATCCCACTGAACATAGGGACCGAACCGACCAAAGTTGGCGCGCAACGGTTTGCCTTCGTAGGTGCCGACGACTCGGGGGAGTCGCAAGAGCTCAAGTGCGTCGGGTAGCGTGATTTTGTCGAGGGTAAAGGGTTCAGGGATTCCGACGAATTTGGCGTCTGCCTCATCGCCGTCGCCACCTCCGAGCATGACTACAGGGCCAAATCGGGCAAGGCGCGCAGATACTTGGCGACCGCTTTCGGGATGGGTTCCGAGTACGCGGATCGAACGAACGCGCTCGCTCTCTTCAGACTGCGTGACCAGCGGGTGGAATTTTGAGTAGAAGTCGCCCAAAATGGTCTGCCACTCGGCGCGGCCCTCGGCTACTTCGTCAAACTGGGCCTCCATTTTGGCGGTGAACGAATAGTCCATCACTCCACCAAAGTGGGCGACGAGGTAGTCGGTCACGAGGTTGCCGATGTCGGTGGGCACGAGGCGGCCCTTGTCCGAACCAAATTTTTCTTCGCGCTGCGCCCAATTCCACTGGCTTCCGCCGGTCCATTCGGCAAAGGCCACGTGGCGAACCTCGCCCTCGCGAACACCCTTGGCGACGTAGCCGCGCTTCTGGATGGTCGAAATGGTCGGAGCGTAGGTCGACGGGCGGCCAATGCCCTCTTCTTCAAGAGATTTGACCAAGGTGGCTTCGGTGAAGCGCCCTGGAGGGCGCGTGAAGCGCTGCGTGGCCATGGCGCTGCGGAGTTCAACCGCGTCGCCCTGCTTGAGCGGCGGCAGCATTCCGGCCTCGTCCTCTTCTTCGTCGACGCCTTCGCGGTAGACCTTAAGGAATCCTTCGAAGGCAATCATTTCGCCGCGAGCGATGAATTCAGCCGCGGAATTGCTCAAGTGCGCCACCGTACGGTCGATTTGGGCATCGGCCATTTGGCTGGCGAGGGTGCGCTTCCATATGAGTTCGTAAAGTTTTTTCTCGGCGGCATCGCCTCCGGCGGACTTCACCATCATATTGGTGGGGCGAATGGCTTCGTGCGCCTCTTGAGCCCCTGCGCTTTTGGTCGTGTAGCGGCGGGTTTGGGCGAAATTGGCACCGTACATCTCAGTGATGGCGCTTCGGGCGCCGTGCACGGCTTCGTCCGATAGGTTGACCGAGTCGGTACGCATATAGGTAATGTGTCCGTTCTCGTAGAGTTTTTGTGCCAGGCTCATGGTGCGGCTCACGGCCATTCCCAACTTGCGCGATGCCTCTTGCTGAAGGGTTGAGGTGGTAAATGGAGCTGCCGGCTTGCGCGGCGCCGTCTTTTGCTCGAGGCTTCGGACGCCAAATCCGCCCAGGGCTAGCGCTGAAGCGAGGGAGTCTACCGCCGCTTGGTTGGTGAGGTTTCCGTGGTATTCGGCGCTGAATCCGGCTCCGTTCGGAGCCGCAAAGCGGCCCTCCATGCGAAAGTCGATGTCAGAAACAAACTGCTCAATGGCCCGCTCGCGCTCGACGATCATGCGCACGGCCACGGACTGCACCCGGCCGGCGCTGAGCCCGGTGCGGACCTTCTTCCAGAGGACTGGTGAAAGTTCAAAGCCCACGAGGCGATCGAGAACTCGTCGTGCCTGCTGGGCATTCACCAGGTTCATGTCGATGTGCCGCGGGTTGTCGACGGCCTTCAAAATGGCCGTTTTGGTGATTTCGTGAAAGACGATGCGCTTGGTTTTGCTCATGTCGAGGTCCAGGGCCTCGGCTAGGTGCCACGAAATGGCTTCTCCCTCGCGGTCCTCATCACTCGCGAGCCAGACGGTATCTGCAGTCTTGGCCAGCTTGCGGAGTTGGGCGACCACATCCTTTTTGTCGTCACTCACCACGTATTCGGGGGCGAAGCCTTTGGCGACGTCAATTCCGATTCCGCGTTCAGGTAAGTCGCGAATGTGCCCAAAGCTGGAGCGCACAGTAAAGGCGCTCCCGAGGTATTTTTCAATGGTCTTCGCTTTGGCAGGCGATTCGACGATGACGAGGTTTTGGGACATGAGCAGAGTTTTACGCGTACAAAGTAACG
>ENA-UPTJ01001867-UPTJ01001867.1-marine-metagenome-genome-assembly--contig:-NODE-1867-length-10630-cov-4.712530_pt1 | contig 10630 bp, 9 predicted proteins | sample MGYA00238168_ERZ767080 | MGnify/ENA primary metagenome ERZ767080 (study PRJEB28935, sample SAMN06266237) | marine metagenome | isolation source: Columbia River Estuary | place: USA:Columbia River Estuary... | reverse complement strand
TAAAAGTTAAAAACGCAAATAGATTGACAATCAGTAATGTCAAACGTGCGTTCTTTTGAGAAGTTGCCACTGCCACGGTTCGATATCCAAAGATAAAATTTCCTTTATGCCCATCTAAACCTTTTAAAACATCTTTAGTTAAAATGATCACAATAAGTACCGTAAAAAAACCTAAAATTTCAATAGATGGTAAACCTAAGTGAATCCATACAGCCAATACTGGTGAAGCCGTTAACAGGGATGAAGTAGATTCTCTTATAAATGCTATTTTTTGTAATTTGTGGGAGTACAACCAAGATAAAATCTGAATTCCCAAGAAATATAGTGCGATTTTTAATGATGCGATAAATGCAAAAGTTAAACCGAGAAAGTTGAACACAATATATAAATTGGCTAAATGTCGCGTTCCAATGGCATTAGCCATCAGTGGATGTATTGATCTATTGACCATGTCTTTGTCACGATCATAAAATGAATTGATGATATAGGCAGCAGCAATAGTGAACCCCGATGCAATTACCATTAAATAGGTATTTAGATCTGTAAGAAAGAACCATAAAGCCATTTTTTTGGAGGAAGGTGCATGTATCATGAGCTGCATGTATGCCGCTAAAAAAATTTGAGCAAAAGAAATAAGCGCTACGTTATACCAACGCACCAAACTAAGAAAATAGAAAAACCTTAATACTCTTTGCTTGCCCTGAGGCATATTACATTCTATAAATTACTTGAACATTATGTCCCTCTAGTAGTTTTTGAGCTTGTTCAAAATCCTCGGTAAACCCGAGAACGAAACCACCGCCACCACTTCCGCAAAGCTTAAGATAGTAGGCATTGGTATCAAGTCCTTTCTTCCAGAGAGATTCAAATTTCTTGGGAATCATAGGTTGGAAGTTATTAAAGAATAATTGTGAAATAGCCTTAACGTTCTTGAATAACGGTTTAACTTCACCCTTTAAAAAGTGAGTGACAGCATTATCGTTGTGTTTTTTCAATTCCGTCTTGACCATATTTCTGAAGCCTTCTTCCTTAAGTCTTTCTAAAAATATTTCAACCATCCCCTTGGTTTTACCAGGAGAACCAGAATCTAAAAGAAAAATGGCGCCCTTTCCCTTGATGTTTTCGGCTGGTAATTCTGCAGTATCGAGACTTCCTTTACCTTTTATAATGATTGGAAGATTCAAGTAACAAATCATAGGGTCAAGTCCTGAACTTTTGCCATGGAAATAACTTTCCATGATTCCAAGTACTTCTTTCAATTGCTGCAATCTATCTTCAAACATGACATCCTCTGCTGTAATTGGATTTTCAGCATAATTACTGTAGATAGCGGCTACAAGAGCACCGGAACTACCTACACCAAAACCTTGAGGGATACTACTATCGAAATAAAGCCCTTTATCAATGTGGCTCTCAATTCTTGCAAAGTCAAATTTGCATGGCAATTCACCAGTAAAATGCATTTGTTTTAAATGCTTTACATACTTCGCAATACTTTTATTACTTCTAATTTGATTTGAATCTGCAAGTGTTGGATCTACAAAACGAAACTTTCCGTTAAAATTATCAAATGGTATGCTCAAACCCATGGAATCTTCGATAATTCCATATTCTCCGAAAAGAAGAATTTTGGCGTAAAACATTGAATCTTTGATCATTTCTAAATTTTAATGGGACCAGAGCCTATATCACTGCAAAGATACAAACTGTTCTTGCAATAAGGTAACAACTCTGCCTCAATAAAGTTCATTACCTCTGAGGTGTAGGATTTATCATACAATAAATGAACATTTGCCCCTGCATCCAATGTAAATGCCATTGGCCATTGATTTTCAGATCTCTTTCTCCAAATTTTCTCTATTAATGCTACCGTATTAGGACGAATGAGCAAATAATAAGGTTCTGAAGACATCATCATAGAATGCAGTTGTAACGCTTCAGATTCAACGAGCGAAATAAATCCTTTTACATCGCCCTGTTGCATCAGCGACAACAGTCTGCTTAAATTAATTTGAGCTTGATTGTATCGAGATTGAGCGTAAGGATGCTCCTTAAGTAAGTCATGACCTTGAGTGCTACTAACCGATTTTTCACCGTCATCTACAATTAAAACAACATCAGCCCAGTTTTTCAATGAAGGATGAACTTCGGAATTAAAAGGCACTGCAAATTCATCATTGGCCTCTTCCCAAGAAACTGTTTCCCCCCAAATACCCGGTTCACCATAAACACTTCTACAAGCAGATCCAGAACCCAAACGAGCATATTTACTAGCAATTTTTAAAAACTCCCCCTCATTTCTCATTGGATTATTTTCACTTTTGGACTCAAAATCCATTCTCTGAAACTCTGCAAAACACAATGCCAATGCTCCAAAACCCGCTGCAGAACTAGCTATACCAGTTCCATGTGGGAAATTATTTGTAGATTCAATCTTCCATTTGAAATCTTTTATTTGAGGCATGAAAGGTAAAATCCTCTCCAAAAATTGTCTGATTTTAGGTTCAAACGATGATTTGCGCTCCCCGGCTAAATAAAAATCAAATTGGATATCTCGAGAAAAATTCGCCTCAATTTCAGTTCGCGTAACTTTTGTTGTTGCATGCAAGTCAGACAAAGTCCAACTGATACTTGGATTGGCTGGTAATTGAACTCCACCCTCCTTTTTACCCCAATATTTAACCAAGGCGATATTGCTTGGACAACGATAAATTACGCAATTATTGTTTGTCATTTTTAAAGTTAATTTGGTATTACCCAATCGTTCCATTGAACGATAATTTTATTTTTAAAGACTGCTGGGTATTCTTGAAGAATTTTATTGTTAACGAGTAACATATCCCCTCCCCACGCTCCTAGCCATTTACATAGTCCCTGAGAAACTGGCTTTATACTTAGTGCTTGATAAGGTGTTTCTAAATCCAATAATTGTGAAAGGAACATTTGCATCATTTCTAAGGATGTTTCCAAAGTAGGAATATCTTGGGCATCTCTTGTTAATGAAAGAATCTTTTCTAATTGCAATTTATAAGCCGGGTCACTACTAATTCGATCCAAAGATTCTTTGACAGCGGCAGAAGAATTGCGCGAATTTACTTTTTGGCCCCAAAATACGATTTGCCATTGTTGAGTCAAGGATTGTGACAGTTTCCAAGGTCTAAAATTTACACCTTGTTCATTTTTCCAAAAAATCAATGGTTTTTGAACTTGAGAAATGGCTACGTCATAACCACTACCACCAAAAAGCTGAGTCTGAAGTTTTTGAGCATTTAATCCGAAAAACTGTGACATTAAAACTAAAAATGTACTACTGCTACCTAATCCGGAATCTCGATTAAATTCCAATCTCGTTTCCAAACGAATGGATTTCCCTTTTTCGAAGAAATCATCCGAAACCATCAATAATAATTTTAGAAATAAATCTGCAATGGGCTTATCCTCAATTGAAATATCAGAACTAGGCAATAATTCATCGATACTCACATTCATTTTGAACCAAACATTTCCTGATTCGTCAATTGCTTGATAATAAAGTGTATCTGTTCCATTCTGTGGAGTATTAAAAATCCAAGAATCTAACCATTGTCCACATTTCACCGGAAGAGCCATGCCCTCAAATCCAACTAAGACAGTATACTCACCGTTTAATAGAATTTTACCTGGTGCGTAAAAAGATTGCATTACTGATTTACTGAAGAATTGTTTGAAACTCCTCTAACCTTTGAAAATATTTCTACCGCCGCAGAAAAACTAACTACCTTATCTTTAAAATATTCAACAATCTGTTTCTTTTCATCTTCTGTAGCTTCTAGTTGATTGAGGATATTCAACAAATGCATTTTCATGTGTCCTTTCTGAATTCCAGAGGTGATTAATGATCTAACTGCACTAAAATTTTGAGCTAATCCTGCAACAGCAACGATACGCATCAAATCTGAAGCAGAAGGATATCCCAAAAGTTCATGAGCAAATTTTACCATAGGGTGAAGAGATGTAATGCCTCCAACAGTTCCAATACTTAATGGTAATTCAATCCAAAATTTAAATTCATCCCCGTTGATTTCAGCATGTGTTAAACTAGAATAACTGCCATCCTTTGAAGCATAAGCATGAGCGCAAGCTGCAGTAGCACGAAAATCATTACCCGTAGCGATAATCAGAGCATCTATTCCGTTCATGATACCTTTATTGTGCGTTACCGCACGAAAGGGTTCAGCTTTTGCAATTCTTATAGCTCTAACAAATTTTTCAGCAAATTCTAGATTTCCAATTCCGCTCCCCTCATTTATATCATCTATTTTACAGCTTACCTCCGCCCTCACTCTACATTCAGGAGTATAATTACTCAAAATACTCATTACTATTTGAATTGGATGTTCAGCACGAATCTCACCTATGATTTGAGCCCACTCTTTTGCAATAGCTTCCAAACAAGAATTGATAAAATTGGCACCCATTGAATCGCGGGTATCAAATTTTACCTGAAGCTGGTAATAATCAGTTTCAATATCAGATTTATCAATGATTTGTATGTCTAATATACCGCCACCTCTTTGACGCATGTTTCGAGTTATTTCCTCTGTTGCTTCAAACAAGCGTGATTTGTTTTTTTCAAATGCATCTTTTAAAAATTGGAAGTCCTTTCCCTGCCAAACAAAATGCACATGTCCAATTTTAGTCATACCCAAAACCTCGGTTTTAAATCCACCTCGGTCCAACCAAAAATTTGCAGCCTTTGCTGCTGCTGCAACTACGCTTGATTCTTCAATAGCTAAAGGTATTGTATACAATTTACCATCAATCAAAAAATTGGGCGCTACTCCAAAAGGAAGATAAAAATTAGACAAGGTATTTTCTATAAACTCGTCATGCAAACGTTGCACTTCGGTTTGGCTGTGCCAATAACCGGTGAGCATATTTAATGCAGATTCTGGCTCACTTGCATGATTTTGAAGAATCCATTCAATTTTTGCTTCTTTCGAAAGTTTACTAAATCCAGTAATAGGTGCAGGCTTGTTCATGTTTATTTAACCGTTAGGTATGCTTGAGCCATTTTAAGGCCTTCAATTTGTGATTCTATAAATTGGTCTAATGGCTCTTCCCCAAGCAATGCATATTTTAAAAATGGGCTTGCCTGAGCGTAAATTGCGGTATGGTTTAACTTTTCAGTTATGTAATATCCATCTAAAAAGTTTTTTATTCCCCCTGAAGCAATGATGGTCTTGACCGGCGTTGAATTTCCTGAGGACTTAAATTCAGTTAGTACCGCATTAATTTCATGCATCATTTCTTGAGCAGAATGACCAACATGAGTGGCGCATTTCCATTCTTCTGCTCTTAGGTCGTTTCGGCGGTGATTTTCTAGTAAACTAAAGTTGGTGCCGCCAAATGCTCCAAAATCCAGAGCCTCTAAAGGGAGTGTCAATAAATTTCTTAGAGATTTTGGACCGAAACCTTGTCCAACTTCTTTCACCATTATTGGAAATTGTGCAAAATCCAAAACCCATTTTATTGTTTCTATCGGAGCCTCTGAATATTTATCACCTTCTGGCTGAAACCATTCTTGAAGTGGATTAACATGAATAATTAAACCGTCAGCTTCGAGACTTTTTACTAATTCAATTATTTTGCTTGAGTCATTGTTGGATTTCAATTCCTGTAACTGAGCAATTCCGAGATTCGCAAATAATGGTTGGTTTCCGATGATTTTTCTAACTTGAAAATCTTTTGCTGACTCTTTTTGTTCTAGAACCGGCCTACAAGATCCGAGTCCCATTCCTAAGCCATATTTATTTGCAGCCCTTGCAAGGTTTTTATTGATTTCCCCGGCTAACTCAGCGCCACCCGTCATACTTGATATCCAAATTGGTGCTAACATTAATTTACCAGCCACTTGAATAGGATTTAAGTTAATATTTTCTGGGGAAGCAGCGAACAATGGTTCGTAGTTAAAACGTGAATCTCCGTCGCTCAATTGTGAACGAAAGGTCAATTCAATGTGATCTGCTTTTCTTTTGTTGAGGTGATTTGCCGCCAATGTTTTACAAAGGTAACAAAAATTATAGGCCGAAGGTTTTGCCTTAATGCAACTTATCGTTGTTTTTATGTCGTTCGGCGTCTCGGTCAGTTTTCTTCTGCATGTTCAATTCAATTGCTTTAGTTAAATCAACCCCAGTTTGATTAGCTAAGCAAACAAGCACCCATAGTACATCTGCCATTTCGTCTGCCAATTGATCTCCTGTTTCACCGGCTTTGAAGGACTGATCTCCGTATTTTCTTGACATGATACGGGCAAGTTCCCCCACCTCTTCCATCAAAATTGCTGTATTGGTGAGTTCCGAGAAATACCGCACCCCAACTGTTTTTATCCAATGGTCAACTTTTTGTTGGAGTTCGCTCAGTGTAATTTCGGATTGACTCATACTCTATTTATTCATTAAAAGTAATTGTTCATCAACCCAACCTTTACCCCAGTTTTCTTTTTCCTCAACAGTCCATAAAGAAGGAAAAGAGATGATTCTCTGAAATCTCGGAGGTAAAAATTTTTGCCAATTTGTCCCACCTGTAGCTGACACATCTGTTCCTTTACTCGATAGATATCTTACAGCACTTCTGTAGTGTGATAATCTCCAATTGATATTTAAATATACGTCTAAGGTCTTGAAATATCCTTTGAGTTCATCGGTTAATTTACCCTCGGACTCTAGGCGTAGTAATTGTTGGTTGAGATTAATATTTTTCCATTTGAGGGCCCATTCAATAAATGTTTTTTCATAGTGCTCTTCAAATTGCTTCAACGTTAAAGTGCGATTCCCAGTTTGAGTATCTATAGAACCTTGTTTCCAATAAATATTCTGATAACAATCAATAACTTCTTCAATTTTACAATGTTCACGGTGATTTTCAGCCGTCAAATAAAAAGTGTCTGTGCAAGCCATTTCAATCATCCTAAATTGAGCACTTTGAAATCCGCTCGCAGGAAGAAGAGACATTCTAAATTCTAAAAATTGTTTCATTTCCATACCCTCTATCATGATATCGAAACTGTCAATTAGATTTTTAAAATATCGAACTATTCGAGTTAATTTATCCTTCCAACGATCGTCCGTTAAATTCCCAACAGACATTTGCTCCAGTTCATGAATAATCAATTTAAAATACAGTTCTGTAATTTGATGATATCCTATAAAAATCACTTCATCTGGTATGTCGGTTTTAGGTTGTTGAAGTGCCAAAAGAGCATCAACCGCTATATATCTCCAATAAGGTTCGTAATTATTGTATAGTAAGCCTTCAAGATAATCATCAAGTTTTTGATTTTCTTGAGCAAACTTCTCCTGAAGTTTCATTAATAATTCCTGTGTTTTTGGGGATAATTCATTACTCATAACTGGACGAAAATTTATGGTGATTTATCGTTAAAAGGGCGAGTTAAATTCTGAAAAAAATGGCAAAATTTCATCTTTTGCAGACAATACTGGGTTTTCAATATTCCAATTAATCCCTAACTCTGGGGAATTCCACCGCACTCCACCTTCTGATTCAGGATGGTAATAATCGGTGCATTTGTAGGTAAAAATTGTATGATCTTTAAGGGTTAAAAATCCATGTGCAAAACCGGGAGGAATGAAAAGCATTTTGAAATTATCGCCGCTCAATTCAACAGCCACATGTTCACCATATGTAGGAGAATCCTTTCGAATGTCAAGTGCGACATCTAAAACTGCCCCAGAAATAACACGAACAAATTTACCTTGAGCATGAGGAGGTGCCTGAAAATGCAATCCACGCAAAATTCCTCTATTCGAAAGACTTTGATTGTCTTGTACAAAATTATTTGCCAATCCATTTGAAGATAAAACATCTTCACGGAAACTTTCAAAAAAGTGCCCTCTGTGGTCTTGAAATACTTTTGGAGTGATTAATAAGAGACCGGGCAATAGTTCATCTACTTGCATTTATTAAAAGAATGCAGTAAAATTACGCTAAATTCGTAAATCCGACCAATTAATTTAAACACATTTATGGGCAATCAATCTAAGAACAAATCAATCCTTTACGTCATTATTTTAATCCTTTTGGTATTTAACTTAGGTTTATTTTACCTCTGGCAAAAAGGTATAGGAGAGAAAAATGCTGTTGCTTCAGTGAATAAAGAAATGGGAGCCACTTTAGAAATGAGAAATAAAACCATTGCGGCTGCAGAGGAGTTGATACAACAATATAAAAATGATTCTGCAACCTTGGCTCAAAATGGAGAAAAAATGTCTGCTGAACTGGCTCAAAAATCATCCGAAATTGCGCGTTTAACTTATTTACTTAAGAAGAACGATAAAAATAGCAGACTATTAGTTAATGAATTAACAAGCAAAATCAAAGATTTGGACGCAAAATTAGCTGCATTAGAGTCTGAAAATGTTCAGTTAAGAGACCGAAATGATAGTCTTCAAAATCAAAACATTAATTTGTACGCGAAGAATACCAAATTAGAATTAGAAAGTAAAAAACTTAAAAACCTAGCTGCTCGATTGGCCACCCAGGATATTCGAGTGGAAACTTTAAAAAAACAAAGTCTTACAGGAAAAGAAGTAAATACTATTCGCGCTAAAAGTGTAGATGCACTGCGAATTAGTTTTAACATTTCTGAAAACAACGTAGCAGAAGCAGGAGAACGAGAAATTTATGTTAAAATAACTGGTCCTGAAGGAATTACTCTTTCACAAAAAGGACAAGGTGGTGTAATAGATCTTGAAAATGGCAAATCTACCAAATACTCTTTCAAGACGGCAGTAGTTTTTGAAAAAGACCTAAAACAAGTTCCTTCCAGCATTTGGAAGCCATCCCAAAAACTAAATCCCGGTAAATACAGCATTGAAATTTATACCGAGGGTTATTTAATGGGATCTCAGTTGGTAGACCTAAAATAATTTAATTCTCCAATGATTTAAGGCGTTCAGTTGCAACTGCAGTGATGTTCTTATCTGTAAAGTTTTCCAAAATCGTATTGTAAGTAACCTTCGCATTGAAAGCATCGCCTTCTTTAGCAAATGCGTCACCCAATAAAATTAACGACTTACCCACCCATTCATCATATCCATTGAATAAATCTAACAATTCGTAACATGATTCTTTAGCTGAATTCAAACTGTCTAATTTAAAATGTAATTCGGCTTCAAGATATTTTGCCTCTGCCGCAAAACGGGTGTCATTCCCAACATATAAACTCTTCAGCTGACTGAACAATTGATTATTTTCCTCTTCTGATGCAGAAGTATTTCGGGTTTTCAATTGATTTTTAACCATTATCAATTGAGACTCTGATTTCATGTTTTTGTCAGTTGAACTCGAATTCATTACTTTTTGAGCAATACTCTCCAAACCTTCATTATTTCCGGATTTCCCATAACAATACATCATCGACTTCCAAGCCTTTTCTTGGATATCTCGAGAATTTGTAATTTTCTCAATAATTTCTAAATATGGTAAAATATCCGCGCATTCTGCATTGGGTCCATAAATCTTCAAAACTGCTAATGTAGCATCTTCCTTGTACTCTCCTGAATTCGCAATTGCCACTTTCTTGTACATCTCAACCGCTTTTTGAGGCTGCTTTAGCTGTTCATATGACATACCTAAATAATATTGTGCTGATATCACAAAATTACCGTCTGGTTTTTCTTCTAAATAGGATTCAAAACTACCTGCAGCCTTTTTGAAGTCTTCTCTATCATATGCAGAAATAGCCGTTTCATACAGGATACTGTCTTCTGCCATTGAACTCATTCCGCCACGAGTTGAAGCCCAACGTACAAAATCCTTCGCTCTGCCCTCTTCCGTTAGTATGGTCTTTACCATATCCGCTGCAGCTTGTGCATCAGCGGTACCCTTAAATTCATCATATAGCTTCGAATATGAACTAACTGACGCGTCAATATCTTTCTTTTGATAATAAATCCTCCCTAAAGAGCTATATGCTTTTCTTGTAATTTGAGTCCCAGGAAATTTCAATAAAATTTGACTGTAATACTCTTTGGCCTGATCGTAATTTCTAAGCTCCATGTATTCTGAAGCTACTTCATCATAACCATCCATAACGTATCTGCTATTGGGATAATCTCTGACTAATCGCTTTAAGGTGCTTATTTTTTCTTCTGAATTACCCAATAATCCGTAAATCAAACCACTATGAAATAAAGCATAATCTGCATCTCTGCCACGTTTTCCAGAAACATAGGCATAAGCTTTCACTGATTTATCTAATTCGCGAGTCATTAAATAACAATCACCCATGCGAAGATGAGCATCGTGAATTAATGTTTCATCGTAGCCTTGATTTCCCATTTTTTGAGTAAATTGGGAGAAGTAAATAGCTGCTTCACCGTAGTTTTTTTGGTCAAAATAATAATAGGCTTGTGCATAATAGGCATAAGCAAACTCATTGACTTCATCAGATTTTGGCATATTGATGAACTCCTTATATGCCTGCAGAGCTTCCGTTGTTTTTCCCGATTGATTCAGGGCTTCTGCATACCAATATGACGCTTGTGCGGCGAATTTACGGTTTGCCTTTTTGGACATACAACGTTTAAATAAATCATTTGCATCATCCCATCTTCTAGATTTGTACAAC
>ENA-UPTJ01001856-UPTJ01001856.1-marine-metagenome-genome-assembly--contig:-NODE-1856-length-10682-cov-7.125341_pt1 | contig 10682 bp, 6 predicted proteins | sample MGYA00238168_ERZ767080 | MGnify/ENA primary metagenome ERZ767080 (study PRJEB28935, sample SAMN06266237) | marine metagenome | isolation source: Columbia River Estuary | place: USA:Columbia River Estuary... | reverse complement strand
GCTCATAACAAAACTGATGGTAATGTTGCTGGTAGTTTAATTAATATACTAAAAGATTGGGGTAATGAATATGATATAAATTCCGAAGCTACTAAAAAAGCAAAAGAATTAGGTGCGAGTGATGCAGATATTGCTAAATGGGGTCCAGTTTTTTGTTTACTCCGTCCTATTTCATCTGAACAATTAGAATTTAGAAGAAAATCAAGAGAAGCTGAAATTGAAATTACTAAATCAGGTAAAACTAAAGAACAAATTGAAGAATGTGTTAAGAAATATGGTGCTAATATTAATCACCAAGATTATAGTACTGGATTAACCGCACTTGATAGAGCAGTTCAAGAAGATGATTTAGAAAAAGCAAAACTTATTCTTAGTCTAGGTGGAACACCAAATATTAGAGAAGATAAAAAGAAAGCAGTTATAAACAGTGCCAAATCATTAGATATGGTCAAATTATTAGTTGAATATCAATCTATCATAACACCACAATGTTATGAAGCTATTTCTGGTGATATTAAAGCAGTTGAGTATTTATTAGATAATAATGTTGATCCAAACTTTGAACAATCTCTTCCTGTTAGAAGATCTTGTAGAGGGAGTTATGATGATAGAACATATGAAAGAACCGGTGATAAAGGAGAATCTTATATTGAAACAATTAAACTCCTAATTGAAAGAAAAGTTAAGTTAACTGACTCAAGAGGTCGAATTATGATACTTAAATGGGCTTCTGAGTATGGTAGAGCTGATGTTTTAGAATTATGTGATCAAATTGGAATTAATCATGGTTGGATAGCAGCTTATACTTGGTCTAACAACTCGTTGAAATTAAATACTAAAGATCTTAAAGAGTTCGCTGAATTTATAATACCTTATATTGAGAAATATGAAGGCGAACAATGGAAGGTTTTCACAAATAAATGGCATGAAAAATTATGAAATATGCTTTAAAAAGTTAAAAGTCCTTATTTTTGTAAGGACTTTTTTAATACTTGATAAATAAACCATCCATCATTAGCATCTTCATATGGTTTTTGTATTTGAGATGTTGATTGTATATCACCTCTTACAGATTTACAATGTTTGATCCAAAAGTCATCCAATTCTTCATTTTCTATAATTGCTAAATACATATCATTTTTTGTAAATTTACCACCGGGTATTCCCAGTTTATTTCTCCATTCTTCTTTAATAGTTTTCTTTTTCTTTCCTATTTCAGTTATTATTGGTGGATAAGTTAATCTACATGATTCTAATTTAAGTGTTGATGGAGAAAGTACTAAAATATCTTTGGAAATTTTATCATATAACTTTTTTCTTAATAGAGTTGAAAAAGTGACTAAATCAATTAGATCTCCTACTTGAGCTCCAAAGTTATATCCTTCTATTCCAATTTTAGATGGTAATTCTGGATTTATATTATCTAATATATCATCAATTATTACATCAGTTACTCTATCATAATCTTTTAATTTTACTAATTCACCTTCTGAATAATCAGAAAATTCTCTATATTGGACATATCTATATGTTATACACTCTTCGGCTAATTTATACCATTTGGTCATTCCTTTTTTACCCATCACTTTATTTTCTCTACAATAATTATAAATTTTAAAACTATCACCAGAACTTACTACTAGTGCTGTTGATATAAGAGAGGGGTCAATTGCTATTATATTATAATTCATGGATTATATATATAAATATATGTTTTATAATTTAATATATAATTTATGAAATATTTAAAAAGTTTTTATTATATGATTGAGAGTATAAATACTTATAGTATATCTAATATAGAAGATGATACTTTTATTACTAAATATTATTTTACAGATATAGAGAATAATCAATATTTAGTTCAATTTAAAAATGATAAAATAGGTCCTAAATCAAAACCTATGATTGGTAATTCATATGAACTTTGTTATTATGTCTGGGATGAAGATGTTGAAGATTGGAATGTTAATAAAATTGTCAATACTAATGTTTGGAGTGTTTTACATACAATTTTTGGTGATATTTTAAATGATTTTATTAGAAAGAGACCTTGGATTAGTTATATAAGATTAGAGGGTTTGGTAAAAGAAGTTGAAAAAGATTTTATAACACAAAGAACAAAATTATATCTTAGACATTTTAGAAACAACCCAAGTCCCCATTGGAGATTAGAATATTTTGGTGGTAATAAAATAACACTCTTAATAAACAAAAATTAATTTTAAATATGAACAGACCAGAGGTAAAAGTTGTGCAAAGTCAACAAATTGAAACAAATGAAAATCCAAATATTGATAGTTGGGAAGCTGAACAATTGTTAAGAAAATATGGATACAATCAATCAGAACAGCCACAAACACAACCATCAAATAATATGACTTTTGAAGAAATGGTTGCTCAAGAAGAAGCTAAGAGAAGAAATGAGCAAATGAAAAGAGAACAACAAATGAGAGGTCCAAAACCTATTTCATTTGGTGGTGATCAATATTATTCTGATACTACATATGGTACTGATAGTGATACTGGATTTTCTTTTAAGATTGAGATTACTAGTGATATGAATATTCCAAAAAAATACTAATCTATTAGTTCATTCAATCTTATATCTCTTACTATTTGCTTTATAAATCTCCAAGTTGAAAATGGAAAAAGCCCATAAGATATTTCATCATTTAGAAATTTCCTAAAGTTTATTATTATTGTTGTTTTCTTTTCTTCACCTAATTTGCTATCAAAGTGATAAATACCTCTTTTAAATGAATCTTTTAAGTAATTAAGTGGTACAAGATCATAAAATCCGTTAATAGATCCAAACCATTTAGAAAAAAGATATTCTAAATCCTCATTAAATTCATATTCTAAAAGACACTCTTCATTTTCTATTTTTAGAACTAAGTAATTATAGTTTTTATTCTCTATCATACATTTTTTATAAATTAATTCTTTTTTGTTTAAAAAGAATATTTAAAAAATAATATATACTAAAAAATATATTTTTCAAATGAGTCATATTCTATTCGGTAATACTATTGATATGTTAATAATCGCAACACCTTCTACAGGTTATATTGTTGCATATGATTTAGATAACACATTGAAACAAAAAGACTCTAATGGAGTTTTAAGTCCAATTGGTGGATCACAAGATTTAAAAACGGTTTTAAAATATGGCAATGATAGTGCTACATACTCAATCACATTAGGGACTTATAGTGAAATAAATTCAAATGCTGGTGGTAGAATTTTATTATCAGAAGGTGGTACACAAAGTATCTTATTAGATGTTGCGAGTTTAACATCAACCACTTCAATTAATTTAAAACCAAGTGGTATTTCACTATTTAATAATTCTTTAACTAACAATAATACACTTTTATTTACGGATAAAGGATATTCTTTAGTAACTGCTACGGAATCAAGTGGGTATATCATATCAACAAATGTTGAAAATTCATACGATAGTTGGTCGTTGAAATTTAGAGATAATTCTTGTGTGACTGAATATTTAAATGTTATATCTGCTAAAAACATATCAGATGCTATAGGTACTTTAAAAGCATCATTAAATTTAAATAGTAAAAATTCAACAACTCAATTAGGTGTTGAGAATTCTGTTATTATTGGTGGTTCTGGTTTAAATGCCACGCAATCAAATACTGTTTACTTAGGTAATTATGTTAATATAAATAATGCGTATAACTTACCTTCTACGGATGGAACAACTGATCAGATTTTAAAAACAGATGGTAATGGTAATTTAGATTGGATAAGTATGAATTCATTTGTTGTTGGATTGAGTGATGTTTTAAGTATATCTAACAACACCGGTTTGAACGATATTGAAGTTGAATCTGGATACTCTTTAAAGAGTTCAAATTTGAATAGCGGATCTTCAATCTTGTTAGATTGGAACGTAGAAAATAATATACTAATTTCAAATCCAAATTCCTCTATTAATTTAACTCCTGATGGTCAAATTAACATAACAACTGTTGATGGTAGAGGTGTTATATACTCAGGTGATTATTCACAAAATTTTGTACCAGAATCATTAGTATCTAAAAGATATGTTGATGATTTAATTACTAGTTTGAATATTGATATCCATTATGAAGGTAATATAGTCTATGTTGATCCACATTATGGTAATGATGATACTGGTCAAACATTTAGAAGAGATTTGCCATTTATGACAGTTGGGTCAGCATCTGAGGCAATTTTAGCGAATGGTGGATTGGTTTATATTAAGGCAGGTGAATATAATGAGATGTGTATTCTCACCGATGGTCTCAAATATTATTGTGAGCCTGGAGTTATTTTTCAAAGTGGTGGATTTACTGATTATACATCAGTTGTTAATTGTGATATTTATGGACATGCTAAATTTATAGGAGATTCAATACTTTTAAAACCATTTACGGTTAATAATCAATCAAATATTAATTTTGAATTTGATGAAATTAAAATGACAAATTCTTATCAAGCTATAGTTATAAATGATTCATCATCAGTAAATATTAGAGGTAATAGTATAAATTCAACTGGTGTTAGAGGTGTTCATATAAAGGGATCTGGAAGCAATAATATAACTATAAACGGTGATATAATTGGTATATATAATACTGTTTATTTTGAAAGTTTTACGGGTAATTGTATTATAAATTCAAATAATATAATTACAAATAATTCAACATACCAAGCTTCTTCTCTGTATGGATTAAATACTAATAATGGTGTTACTGGTAAAATAGTTATAAATTCTAATATTAAAAATTTAGGAACATATACACCAACTGCTAAAACAAATTCAGCAATTCGAATTTCATCAGGATATTTTACTATAAATGGTGATGTTTATGGTGGTGTTGATTACTCTGTTATAATTACTGGTAGTAGTTTAGGAAATGTAATAATTAATGGGAATTTATATAGTAGTGTTGAAAGTTTATATAATAATACAACAGCTATAAATTTAAAATTAAATTCATCACATATAATCACATCTGGATTATCCGCAACATACTCAATTGTATTGAATAATAGTAATAATACCGAAACATATTTAAATGGATGTAATATTGTCAACTTAACAAACAACTCTAATTTAATTTGGATCGGAAATTCTAATTCTAAATTCGGATCGTATAATACAAACGGATTTAGTATTGGATTGGATGGTTATTTTATAGATACTAACCAGAGTTTAAATGTGGGAATACACAATACTAGATCTAATAAAGATAATAATTTATCAGTAAATGACCTATTTGAACCTAGTGGTTTTATATATGATAGTAATTTTTATCTACCGACTTTTTAAAAAATAAAATATATTAATGGAACAATCAAGATATGGTAAAACAGGAGTAAAAAATGAATATTTAAGATATCCATTTAATTCACCAGTAGTTTATGATTTCAATTATAGTGGATCATATTCTAAATATTCACTAGTTGATAAATTTTATGTGGATTCTCTTATAAAATCAACTAAAAGATTAATTAGTGGAGGTGCTGAATTTTCAAATACAAATTTATCATTTACACATAATGATTTATTATATTCATTTTCTGGTGAAATTTTATCACTTTCGGCTAGTTCAACTCCTATATCAATATCTACTGCTGATACAAACTTTCCAAGAATAGATTCAATAGTTATAAACGAAGGTGGTATAGTTTCGGTTAACACCGGTATACCAGCCGCTAACCCACAAAAACCCGAATTAAAAGAAGATCAAATTCTATTACAATATGCTTATGTTGATTACAATTCAATAAAAATAGAAAAAGAATTAATATATCATGATGGTGATGATGGGTGGGACACCGAAAGTTATCAAATATCAGGTTTTATAAACGGATCATGGGAATTAAAATCAAGTGAGAATCCACAAGGTGGCCCTGGTGACTTTTGTTTAAAAGTTAATACAGATTATACTACTGGTATAAAGTTTACAAAACCTATTGGAGATATAGAATTCGCTGATTATGGTACATTAACTCTAAGAGTTAGATTGGGGAGTGTCTTACCTAGTAATAAATCACTAATTTCATATTTAACCGGAACATCTAATTTAGTATCTGGTACATTTTCTAGTAATATTATTAGTTTAAATTCATATGGTTTAGACAATACTCATACTGATTGGCAACATATAATAATACCTATTTCTAAATTTGGTAATGAGGTTGAGAATATTAAATCTATATCATTTAGAATGATCGGTGGAACTGATTTAAATACTTGGTATTTAGATAGTATTTATTTACAGACTGGTTTGCCTTATGATGAATATATGGTTGAACCAGATAATTCCGGAAATGGTGGACAAACTGGTATTATAGGAGTTGCTGGTGATGGAGATTATACAGATGGTCTATTTACTGACTTTACAAATACTACTGCTATCGGAGATGCTGTTGATAGAATGAATGAAATTCTTAAAAATTTAGCACCTGCTAGTGCACCACCTTTAACTGAGTGGGGATTTTATAGATCAACTAGTGGTGTTAATGGTAAATTAAGCTTCGATAAAACAAATACAATAAGTGCATCAACATATATTGGTGCTGACATAACTGGTGCTAGTTCACCTATAATAATAACAGATGGTCAGTGGTCAGTAAATGGCAAAAGATTGGGAATCTACCCTAAAACTGACATAACACCAATAAGTGGTACATTAAGTATAAATGTTCCAGCTGATACTACAACACCAACACCAGCATATATCGCAAATTCATTTGGTGATGCTAATAAAGGAACTTTAGAATTATATGTTAATGGATCTTTAGCATCATCAATTAATCTAACAAATATTTCATCACAAAACACAACTGGTGGTGGTACTTTAACTGGTTTATCAGTTTCTGCAGCTACTTCATCAAAATTTCCATTAGGGGCTCCGTATGAATTATTTCAAAATAGAACTGGTACATGGAGAGTAAATGGTGATGATCCTAATTTAGTTAATGGATATAATTATATTTACATACAACATAAAAACTTACCAGAATTTAATAGAGTTTTATCTAGAATTGAGTTTATTATAGATGATGATACAACACCAACAGGATTCACGGGATCTACCGTTACTAGTTTATTAAGTGGTAGTAAATACCTTTCTGGTATAAATTATTATACTGGTGGATCAGTTAAATATGATACTCAAATATCAAATATTTATAGAAATACATATTATAGTGGGAGTGATGCTATAACATTTTTAGATGTTAGTGCAACACAATCTGTTATAATAAACTCAACATATTCATTACCAAATTGTTTAGGTGATGAAGCTAAAAATTTAGTTTTATCTACTGATTTAGGAGGTGGATCTGCATTAACATTTAGTGTTGTTAGTAGTGGATTAAGATTAATAAATGAACCAATATCTCTAAACACTGTTGCTAAAAGAAGTGTTCAATCAACACAAACTGGTGGCAGTGCTTCACTTACTAATATATTTTTAGATAATGTTATTGTAACATCATCTAACTATAATGAGTATTTTGATACAGAAGCTTGGAGGTTAAAATCTGGTAATAATTATGACACTTTTAATCAAATATCTTTAAATACATGGGGATCTACATACTCTCTAAAATCAGATGTTGGTTATAATGATGGTTTACAAGTTATTGGCGGAAAGTTAATTTATCCAGATACCGATTTTAGTATTATTGGAACATCTTCTACTAATCAAAACTTTGGATTATCACAGAGTGATTATTCTTCATTAACTGGTGAGAGAACATATATTAGATGGTTTAGACAACTGTCACCAACTGTTGGTAATTTCAGCATTACTATAAATGGATCTGGTGGTTCATTTGTACCAAAAACAACAACTTTGAGTGGTGATTTTATTTGGGTTGAAATGAAACTACCTGGTAATTTAGCACCTGAGACTGGTTGGATGGATTGTTTTACAGATTTTCAAACTAATAATTGGAGTAATGGTGATGGTTGTAGAAGTCAAACAATCGGAGTTGGTAGAGATTTTGGAGTTAAATGGGGATTAACAGTTGGTACAAAAAATAGTGTCAATTCAAATGGATATGTTTTAATTAAAATAACAGTTCCTTCGACATTTACTGGTAATATTACTAGTATGGAATTTTCATTTAATTCATAAGTAATATTAAAAAAATAATATATAGATAAAAGAAAAATAAAAATATGGCATTAACTTTTTCAAATCAAGCATCGACGGCTTTTAAAAATTTGTATGGGAAGTCAAACACCGATCCTCTAAAAGAGATTGGTAATGAACAAGAAAATATATTTTTAAATATAGATTCAAATAATGTTTGGGCTGATATTCTAAGCAATGATCCATCTGTTTCTGAAGCAAATGGATTTGCAGTTAAAGTTAGTGCAGATTTAGTTTTAGATACTACATCAAATGGACATGCTTATTTTGCAAATTGGCCAACAACACCTCCAAGTGGTACAGATCCAAAAACAGGTTCACCATTCACATATGGAGCTGGTTTACTTATTAGTATATTTCCGGGTGAAAGAGTTAGAAATGTTGTTCCAATATCTTATGGATATTTATATGAGCCTAAACCATTTGGTAATTATTCAATTCCTATTCCAATAGATGATAGTAGGGACTGGATTTTTCAATACAATTCGGGTATATTTTTTCAAGCAAATGTTAGTTCATTAATTCCGACAAAAATTGACTTATATGTTTATACTGGTAGACTCGTTACAAGTGGTTTAGTTTTCTTAACAGGTTCAACAGATAATGGTGTTATTACTTTAAATGGTACTTATCCGTATGCTATAGTTGAAAATAATTTGAGATTTGATGGATCTATTTTAAATGTGGATGGATCAATGATTGTATCCGGATCATCATCTAGTGATTTAGTTAGAATTACACAAAATGGAACAGGAAATGCTCTTGTTGTAGAAGATAGTTCAAATCCAGATTTAACCCCATTCGTTATTGGTTCTAATGGTAATGTTGGAATTGGAATTACACCATCTGCATCAGAATCATTAAAATTAAGAGTTGAAGGTGATGTTAAAATTTCCGCAACTGGTAGTTTAATTTGGAAAAATGACTCAGTAAATAATAATGATTTTATAACATATAATGATTATACCGTTAATGGTAATTCCACCGAATATCCAGGTACTTTTATATTTAAAATTGATAGCCAGCTAAATAATGATTTACAAAGTGGTAATGCTGTATTAGATGCGGGATCTATTTGGTTAAATAAAAATGCTACAAATTACATAAATGGTAATTTAGCAATTGGTATAACAACTTCATCAGCTAAATTACATGTTAATAATACTGGCACTCAGAATTCTTTTTTAGTTGAAGATTCTACTAATCCTGATTCATCTCCATTTGTTATTGATTCTAATGGTAATGTTGGTATTGGGTTATCAACACCATCAACTAAATTAGATTTAGTTGGTGATTTAAAAATAACTGGTGATATACTTGCGACTGGTAATTTTACAATAAATGGAACAACATCAATAGTAAATACACAAAATATAACTGTTAAAGATCCTATAATTTTATTAGCATCTACACAATCGGGATCACCCATTTTAGATTCTGGTATTATGATTAATAGAGGAACTGGAGCTACCCAGGCATTTATTTGGGATGAATCATCTGATGAGTTTGCTGTTATATCAACAAATAACAATTCTCTTGTTTATGGTGATATAAATATCTCTGGATATTCTAATTTAAGAGTTGGTGGTTTAACAGTATCACAAATTAAAATAGCAGATGGTACTCAAGGAAATGGTAAATATTTGATATCCGATGCTAATGGTATTGCCTCATGGACAGCTTCACCACCAATGACTTCTGGTACATCCGGTTCGTCTGGTACTTCTGGTACATCCGGTTCGTCTGGTACTTCTGGTACAAGTGGTTCATCTGGTACAAGTGGTTCATCTGGCACATCCGGTTCATCTGGCACATCCGGTTCGTCTGGTACTTCTGGTACAAGTGGTTCATCTGGTACAAGTGGTTCATCTGGTACATCCGGTTCATCTGGTACTTCTGGTACAAGTGGTACAACCGCACCATATACTTATATGTCAATTGCTTATAATTCAACTGGTCTTACGCTCGCTACTGGTTCGGTAACACTTCCCGTAACAAGTACAATCTATATTGGATGGCAAATCGGAACTAGATTAAGAATATGGAATAGTCCAACTACATATATGGAAGGAGTTATTTCAACAAATATGAGTTATCCTCAAATAGCAGGTAATAATATAAATGTTGATATTGATTACGTAGTTGGTTCTGGTACATATGGTTCCTGGAGAGTTGCTGTTGCTGGTGAAATAGGATCTAATGGTTCCTCTGGTAGCTCAGGTACATCCGGTTCTAGTGGGACTTCGGGAACATCCGGTTCGTCTGGTACTTCTGGATCATCTGGTACATCCGGTTCATCTGGTACATCCGGTTCGTCTGGTACTTCTGGATCATCTGGTACATCCGGTTCATCTGGTACATCCGGTTCGTCTGGTACTTCTGGATCATCTGGTACATCCGGTTCATCTGGTACATCCGGTTCGTCTGGTACTTCTGGATCATCTGGTACATCCGGTTCATCTGGTACATCCGGTTCGTCTGGTACTTCTGGATCATCTGGTACATCCGGTTCATCTGGTA
>ENA-UPTJ01001849-UPTJ01001849.1-marine-metagenome-genome-assembly--contig:-NODE-1849-length-10705-cov-4.208638_pt1 | contig 10705 bp, 6 predicted proteins | sample MGYA00238168_ERZ767080 | MGnify/ENA primary metagenome ERZ767080 (study PRJEB28935, sample SAMN06266237) | marine metagenome | isolation source: Columbia River Estuary | place: USA:Columbia River Estuary... | reverse complement strand
GCGGGCACTCCATGCCGGTGGCGTCGAGGTGCTCGAGGTGACCTTGCGTACCGCCTGCGCTTTGAAAGCGGTGGAGGTGATCCGCCGCGACCTGCCCGACCTGTTGGTGGGGGCGGGGACGCTGATTCATGCCGAGCAATTTGCCGAGGCACGTGACGCCGGCGCGCAATTCGCCGTCAGTCCGGGGTTCACCGCGCGCCTGGCCGCCGCTGCCGAACAGTGCGCGATGCCTTATCTGCCTGGCGTCATGACACCCTCGGAGGTGCTGATGGCGCTGGAGCACGGTTATCGTTCGTTGAAGCTGTTCCCGGCCAATGGCTCGACCAGCGTGAAAATGCTCAAGAGTTTCAAGGGCCCGTTCACCGGAATACGTTTCTGCCCCACCGGGGGCGTCACGCCGGACAATCTGCTGAGCTTCCTGCGATTGCCGAATGTGGCGTGCGTCGGAGGTACCTGGATTGCGCCGGAAAGCCTGGTCAAGGCGCGAGCCTGGGACCAGATCACGCAATTGGCGGCTGAGGCACGCTACCTCGCCGCGAGTCTGGAGCACTCTGCATGAAGTGGGATCGTCCCGATCCGTTCACCCTGGACATCAGTGTCCAGAGCGATGATATCGACGGCCTGGGCCACGCCAACAACGCCGTCTACGTCAGCTGGCTGGAGCGCTGCGCCTGGCGTCATTCGCAGCGTCTGGGGCTGGATCTGACGGAGTACCGCCGTCTGGATCGGGCGATGGCCGTGGTGCGCCACGAGATCGACTACCTGGCCAGCGCCTATGAAGACGAGCAACTGGTCATGGGCACCTGGATCGTCGAGTGGGATCGCAAGCTGAAGATGGATCGCTGCTTCCAGCTGATTCGTCCTGCCGACGGCATGACGCTGTTGCGTGCGCGCACTACCTTCGTCTGCATCGAACTGTCCAGCGGTCGTCCGCGACGGATGCCGGCGGAGTTTCTCGACGGTTACGGGCAGGCGGTGCTGGAGCCTGCGGTCGTCTGACAGGGCAGCGCGACGGGGTGCGAAGCGAGTAAGATGCGCGCCCGCCAAATTGTTCGAGATCTTTCGCGTGCAAATTGCTCTGGCCCCGATGGAAGGGCTGGTCGACGAAATAATGCGTGACGTCCTCACGGGCGTAGGCGGTGTCGACTGGTGCGTGACCGAGTTCATCCGCGTCAGCGATCGCCTGCTGCCCGCATCGCAGTTCCGCCGTCTCGCCCCCGAGCTTGCCCAGGGCGCCCGCACGGCCGCCGGTACGCCATTGCGAGTGCAGTTGCTCGGCTCCGATCCTGCCTGCCTTGCCGACAATGCGGCGCGTGCCTGCCGCCTCGGTGCGCCGGTGATCGATCTGAATTTCGGCTGTCCGGCGCGGACCGTGAACAAGTCGCGCGGCGGTGCCGTGCTGCTCAAGGAGCCCGAGCTGCTGCATGCCATCGTCCGCGAGGTACGGCGCACGGTGCCGGCGGCCATCCCGGTGACCGCCAAGATGCGTCTGGGCTTCGAGTCCACCGATCTGGCGCTGGACTGCGCGCGCGCCCTGGCCGAGGCGGGTGCCGGACAGCTGGTGGTGCATGCGCGGACCAAGGCTCAGGGCTACCGCCCGCCTGCGCATTGGGAGTGGGTTGCGCGGGTGCAGGAGGTGGTTGCCGTGCCGGTTTATGCCAACGGCGAGATCTGGAGTGTCGAGGACTGGCGTCGCTGTCGTGAGCTCAGTGGGGTCGAGGACATCATGCTCGGCCGCGGCCTGGTTTCCTGTCCCGATCTGGCGCTGCAGATCGCCGCTGCCCGTCGCGGCGAGGTGCGTCAGCCGGATGGTTGGCGCGAGGTTCTGCCGCTGCTGCTGGAGTTCTGGCGGCAGGCGCGCAACAAGATTGCACCGCGCTACGCGCCAGGCCGGCTCAAGCAATGGCTCGCCCAGCTCAGCCGCAACTATCCGCAGGCCGCTGCGCTTTTCGCCACCTTGCGGCGGGAAACCGACTGCGAACGGATCGATGCACTGCTCGCCCAGCCTGTCGCCCGCTGGGGTGATTTGGCGGCGGCGGGTTCGTAATCAGATGCCGAGCGGCGGCGTGGTAGCGTCGCGTAGCAGGGTGATGAAGGCTTCCAGTGGGATGGGCCGGCTGAACAGATAGCCCTGGTACAGGTGACAGCCCTGTTGCTGCAGGAATTCGAGCTGCTCCTGTTTCTCCACGCCCTCGGCGATCACTTCCAGGCCAAGGCTGCGCGCCATCGCTGCGATGGCACGGATGATCTCTGCGTCGTTGGGATCGCTGGTGGCATCCCGCACGAACGACTGGTCGATCTTCAGAATGTCCACTGGCAGGCGCTTCAGATAGGTCAGTGACGAATAGCCGGTACCGAAGTCATCCATGGCGAAATTGACGCCGATCTTCTTCAGTCGACGCATCTTGCCGATGGTGTCGTCGATGTTCTGGATCACGATGCCTTCGGTGATTTCGAGCTTGAGGGCGGCGGCCGGCAGGCCGCTGGCGGACAGCGAGTGTTCGACATGCTCGATGAACTGAGGATCGCGGAACTGACGTGGGCTGATGTTGACGCAGAGACTGAATTCCCTGCTGACCAGCTTGCGCGCGAACAGTTCGGCACAGGCCGCGCAGGCCTGGCGCAGGACCCAGGCACCGACCTGAACGATCATGCCGCTTTCTTCCAGCACCTGGATGAACTGCGCCGGAGATTGTTCCCCGCGCTGGGGGTGCCTCCAGCGCAGCAGGGCTTCTGCGCCGATCACGCTGCTGTCGCGCGCGTCGACCTGTGGCTGGTAGTGCAGTTCGAATTCGCTGCGACTGAGCGCCTGACGCAGGTCGCTTTCCAGTCGCAGCCTGTCGCTGGCGGCCTGTTGCATATCGCTGCGAAACATCTTCAGCGCGTTGCGACCGGAGTCCTTGGCGCGATACAACGCGATGTCGGCGCGCTTGAGCAGGTCGGCAGGGTCGCTGCCATGATCGGGAATCAGCGCGATGCCCATGCTGGGAGTGACCTGCAGCCGGTGACCGTCGAAGGTCATGGGCTCGGCAAGCAGGTTACGCAGCTTGTCGGCGATCTGACGGACCTGGCGGGTGACCTCCGAGCGTTTGCCCTCAAGGCCGGACAGCAGCACCACGAACTCGTCCCCGCCCAGGCGGGCGACCGTGTCTTCCTGGCGCACGCTGGCCTCCAGGCGGGCGGTAACCATCTTCAGCACGGCGTCGCCGACCGGGTGGCCGAGGGAGTCGTTAATGTGCTTGAAGTGGTCCAGATCGAGAAACAGCAGGGCACCGCGCAGGTCGTGACGCTTGAGCAGGGCGATCTGCTGGGTCAGGCGGTCCATCAGCAGTGCGCGGTTGGGCAGGTTGGTCAGCGAGTCGTGATAGGCCAGGTGCTGGATCTGCGCCTGGGCCTGCTTGAGTGCGGTGACATCGCGTCCGGTCAGCAGCAGGCAGGGCTTGTCGTCGAGGTCGATCGGCTCGACCGATACTTCGACCACTTTCTCGTTGCCGAAACGGTCACGTCCGGGCACCTCCAGATGGTGGATGAAACCGTCACGCTCCAGCTGGGCCGCCAGCCGCTCCCGTTGATCGGGCAGGGCCCACAGCTGCAGGTCCTCGACGTTCTTGCCGTAGGCCTCCTCCGGCGTGTAGCCGGTGAGGCGGGTAAAGCCTTCGTTGACTTCGAGGTACTTGCCGCTGGCGCGGTCGGTGATGGTGATGGCGTCCGGGCTTGAATGGAACGCCTTGGCGAACTTCTCCTGGCTGGCCTTAAGGGCGGCCTCGGCGCGCTGGCGCTCGGTGATGTCGCGGAAGGTCGAGGTGATGCACATTTGCCGGTTGATGCGCAGGAAGCGACTGGAAACCTGGCAGGTGAGCACGTGGCCGTCGCGGGTGCGGAACTGTGCTTCCTCGTTGTTCAGCGCCTTTTCCGCCATCAGCTTCTCGAACAGGCGACGACGACGGTCGGGGTCGACCCAGAAGTTCACCTCCGGGGCGCTGCGCCCGACGATCTGCTCGGGACTCCAGCCAAAGGTCTCGCTGAAGCTCGGATTGACCTCGGTGAACACGCCATCGCGGATGCGCGAGACCGAAATCGGGTCCGGACTGGCCTGAAACAGTGCGGAGAATTTTTCCTCGGAGGCCCTAACATGCTGCTCGCGAAGTACCCGCTCGGTGATGTCCACGACGATGCCAGCCATGCGCAAGGGCTTTCCGTGTTCGTCGCGGTAGAGCTTGGCCGTGCTTTCCAGGTAAAGCTTGCGTTCACCGATGTAGGTTCGATAGGTCACCTCGTAGCGCTGGCTGCGGCCCTCGGCGAGTTCCCGGTAGGCTCGGCGCAACGTCAGCCGATCATCCATGGGAACGTTGGCGAAGAAGTCCTTGAAATGCCCCTGAAAGGCGCCGCCGGCCAGCTCGCTCAGGCCGTGCAGGCGTGCGGAGCGCTCCGAGCCGTAGAGGGTGCCGCTGGGAATGTTCCATTCCCAGGTGCCCAGGTCGACCGAATCCAGCGCCAGCGCCAGGCGTTCCTGGCTGTCGCGCAGGGCCTGCTCGCGCGCCAGATCCTCGGTGATGTCGCGGGCGGTCAGGACCAGGCAGCGGACCCCGTCCAGATCGACGGTTCCGCCGGTCATTACATTGGTGGTGATGTTGCCGTCGCGCCCGCGAAAGCGCAGGCGAATCGGTGCCAGGGTGCCGTTCTCGTCCATTGCGTCGAGCATGCGCCGGCGGTCATCAGGGTCGACCCACAGCCCCAGGTCGACAGAAGTACGGCCGAGGGCTTCGGCGGCGCTCCAGCCGGTCTTGCGGGTAAAGGTATCGTTTACCTCGACATAGCGACCCGACTCCATTTCGGTAATGACGATGGTATCGGCAGAGCTGTGGAAGGCCTTGGCGAACTTGCTCTCGCTGGTGCGCAACGCGGCTTCGGAGCGCTTCTGCTCTGTGGTGTCGAGAAAGGTGCAGAGCAGGCAGGGCTGCTCGTCCAGATCCATGTACTGGGCGCTGAGCACACCATGCAGGATGCGCTCGTCACGGGTGCGCAGCTGCACTTCGACATTCACCGGCTCCGGACTGGCCAGGGCGCGGGCGCGCACTTCGTCGCGCTGCTGAGTGTTCACCCAGAGCTTGAGCTCTGCGGTCGATCGCCCGATCGCCTGCTCGGCACTCCAGCCGAACACTTGCTGGAAATTCTGGTTGGCCTCGAGGATCACCGCGTCGCTGAAGCGAACCAGCACCACGACGTTGGGGCTCATGTGAAACAGGCTGGAAAAACGCTGCTGCGAGTTGGTCAGGGCTTCTGCGCGTTCGCGGCGGCGGGTGATGTCACGGACCACTCCCATCAGCAGGGGGCCCTGCTCGGACTGCTGCACGGTGCCGCGAAGCTCCAGCCAGTGCAGGCTGCCATCGGGCCAGCGCACCCGGTGCCGAAGGGGGGCAAGTGGCGCCTGGCCTGTTATCGCCGCCTCCAGTTGTTCGCGAATGCGGTCACGGTCGAGTTCGTGAATCAGCTCGAGATAGTTGCGCGATTGCTCGGGGGCTGCATCCGGGTCTCGGCCGAACAGAACGCTGGTGCCCCTGGACCAGTGCGCTTCGCCCGTCTTGAGGTTCCACGCCCAGGCGCCCAGCCCGGCGGCATTCATTACCGCGATTAGACGCGGCGCGTTCTGCCAGGAAGCCTCGATCTCCCGAGGGTCGAGCGGCGGCAGAAACGGAACCGAGGTGGGGGCTTTGGGCGGTTTGGGCATCGCGGTGTCGTTCTACCTGCGCTGACTGACTACTGCGCCGGCTACATCGGCTGGGCGCGTTTTTGTTGCGGTTCACGTTAGCCTCTGCCGCTGCCGCTAGGCAAGGTCGGCGTTTGCCTCCAGCAGCGCCATGAAGGCGCGCGTTGCATTGGAGAGGGTACGCTCGGTGTGGACGATGTAGCCGAGCTGGCGAGTCAGCTGGATGCCGGGCAGTTTCAGCGCCGCTACCTGGCCATCGAGCATGGTGCGCGGCAGTACGCTCCACGCAAGACCGATGGAGACCATCATCTTGATGGTTTCCAGGTAGTTGGTGCTCATGCTGATGTTGGGCGTCAGCCGACGTGCCTCGAACAGATCCTTGACGATGTGGTGGGTGAAGGTGTTTTCCCCGGGGAACACCGCCGGCTGGCCGGCGACATCCTCGAGGCGGGCGCGCTGCAGCTGCGCCAGCGGGTGTTCCGGGGCGGCGACGAAGTCCAGGGGGTCATTCCAGATTGCGGTGGCCCTGACCGGCGCCCGGGTCTGCGGCGCCAGGGTAATGACCGCCAGCTCCGCGCGCCCATGCAGAACTTCTTCGTAGGCTACTTCCGAGTCTAGGAAATGGATATCCAGGGAAGCCTGCGGATGTGCGCGGGTGAATTCGCGCAGCAATGGTGGCAGGCGGTGCAGGCCGATGTGGTGGCTGGTAGCCAGGGTCAGGCGGCCGCTGATCTCGCCGGAAAGGTTGCTCAGGGCACGACGGGTGTCGTCGAGCACATTGAGTATCTGGTAGGCGCGCGGCAGCAATGCTCGGCCGGCCTCGGTCAGGCTCACCTCGCGGCCGAGGCGGTCGAACAGCCGGATGCCCAGTTGCTGCTCGAGCCCGGCGATGCGCTTGCTGATCGCAGGCTGAGTCAGGTGCAGACGCTCGCCAGCCTCGGAGAAGCTGCCGCATTCGGCGATGGCTATGAAGGTGTCGAGGTTGGCGATGTCCATCGAGTGTTTCTGCAGTTGCGTCGATGTCGGGATTGTATTCCTTAATGGAATGCTTTGAATAAAAAATATGAATTTGAGTTATCCGTCAGGAATCCCTAGCATCCTCCCCACAAGCAGCAGGGTTACTCCCGCAGCTGCAGGCAGAGAACCTGATGAGGATTGTTCAATGGCCGGCAAGACGCTCTATGACAAGCTCTGGGAAATGCACGAGGTGAAGCGTCGCGACGATGGTTCGTCGCTGATCTACATCGACCGCCACATTCTCCACGAGGTGACCTCGCCCCAGGCCTTCGAAGGGCTGCGTCTGGCCGGGCGCAAGCCGTGGCGCATCGACGCCAACATCGCCACCCCGGACCACAACGTGCCCACCACCCGCGCCGAGCGCCAGGGCGGGCTTGAGGCCATCGCCGATGAAGTGTCGCGTATCCAGGTCCAGACCCTGGACGAGAACTGCGACGATTTCGGCATTCTCGAATTCAAGATGAACGACGTGCGCCAAGGCATCGTCCATGTGGTCGGTCCGGAGCAGGGCGCCACTCTGCCGGGCATGACCGTGGTCTGCGGTGATTCGCACACCTCGACCCACGGCGCCTTCGGTGCGCTGGCGCACGGCATCGGCACGTCCGAGGTCGAGCACGTGCTGGCTACCCAGTGCCTGGTGGCGAAGAAGATGAAGAACATGCAGGTGCGCGTCGAGGGGCAGTTGCCTTTTGGCGTCACCGCCAAGGATATCGTCCTGGCCGTGATCGGCAGGATCGGCACCGCCGGCGGCAATGGCCACGCCCTGGAGTTTGCCGGCAGCGCCATTCGCGAGCTGTCGCTGGAGGGGCGCATGACCATCTGCAACATGTCGATCGAGGCGGGCGCCCGCGTCGGCCTGGTGGCCGTCGACGAGAAGACCATCGCCTACGTCAAGGATCGCCCGTTCGCACCCAAGGGCGGCGACTGGGACAAGGCTGTGGCGCAATGGCAGGGGCTGGTGTCCGACGCCGACGCCATGTTCGATACGGTGGTCGAGTTGCGCGCCGAAGACATCAAACCGCAGGTGTCCTGGGGTACCTCGCCGGAAATGGTCCTGGCGGTTGATCAGAATGTCCCCGACCCGGCCCGCGAGAGCGATCCGGTGAAGAAGGACTCGATCATCCGTGCGCTCAAGTACATGGGGCTGGCCGCCAACCAGCCGATCACCGACATTCGTCTGGATCGGGTCTTCATCGGTTCCTGCACCAACTCGCGGATCGAGGACCTGCGCGCCGCCGCCGAGGTGGCCAAGGGACGCAAGGTAGCTGCCACCGTCAAACAGGCGCTGGTGGTGCCGGGCTCCGGCCTGGTCAAGGCGCAGGCCGAGAAGGAAGGATTGGACAGGATCTTCATCGAGGCCGGTTTCGAGTGGCGCGAGCCGGGCTGCTCCATGTGCCTGGCGATGAATCCGGACAAGCTGGGCAGTGGCGAGCATTGCGCGTCTACCTCCAACCGCAACTTCGAAGGCCGCCAGGGTGCGGGTGGGCGTACCCACCTGGTCAGTCCGGCGATGGCCGCCGCCGCGGCGGTGACCGGCCATTTCATCGATGTGCGCGAACTGATCCAGTCCTGAGGAGATTCCGATGCGAGCCTTTACCCAACACACTGGCCTGGTCTGTCCGCTGGATCGCGCCAACGTCGATACCGACCAGATCATCCCCAAGCAGTTTCTGAAGTCGATCAAGCGCAGCGGTTTCGGCCCCAACCTGTTCGATGAGTGGCGCTATCTGGATGTCGGGCAGCCGAACCAGGATTGCTCCAATCGTCCGCTGAACAAGGATTTCGTGCTGAATTTCCCGCGGTATCAGGGCGCCAGCGTGCTGCTCGCGCGGGAGAACTTCGGCTGTGGCTCCTCCCGCGAGCACGCACCATGGGCATTGGACGAGTACGGCTTTCGCGCCATCATCGCGCCGAGCTTTGCCGACATCTTCTTCAACAACAGCTTCAAGAACGGTCTGCTGCCGATCGTGCTCGCCGAGACTGAGGTCGATGCGCTGTTCGAGCAGGCCGAGGCCTGTGAGGGTTATCAATTGACGGTGGACCTGGCGGCGCAGACCGTCACGCGTCCGGACGGCGTGCAGTACGGCTTCGACATCGATGCGTTCCGCAAGCACTGCCTGCTCAACGGGCTGGACGACATCGGCCTGACCCTGCAGGACCAGGATGCGATCCGCGCCTTCGAGGCAAAGCACCGGCAGAGCAGCCCCTGGCTGTTCGGCGCGATCAAGTAAATGGAGGGCGGGTTAGGCGTAGCCGTAACCCGCCGAAAAGAGGCACGGCGATGAAATGTCGGGTCTTGCTGAACAAATGAGGAATGCAATGAGCAAGCAGATTCTGGTTCTCCCCGGTGACGGCATTGGCCCGGAAATCATGGCCGAGGCGGTCAAGGTGCTGAATCTGGCCAACGACAAGTTCAATCTGGGGTTCGAGCTGAGCTTCGATGATCTCGGTGGCGCGGCTATTGATCGCTACGGCGTGCCGCTGGCTGACGAGACGCTGGCGCGTGCCCGTGCGGCCGATGCCGTGTTGCTCGGTGCGGTCGGCGGGCCGAAGTGGGACACCATCGACCCGGCCATACGTCCCGAGCGCGGCCTGCTGAAGATCCGTTCGCAACTGGGCCTGTTCGGCAACCTGCGTCCGGCCATCCTCTATCCGCAGCTGGCTGAAGCGTCCAGCCTCAAGCCTGAAGTGGTCGCCGGCCTGGATATCCTGATCGTGCGCGAACTGACCGGTGGTATCTACTTCGGCCAGCCGCGCGAGAGCAAGGTGCTGGAAAACGGCGAACGCATGGCCTACGACACCTTGCCGTACAGCGAAAGCGAAATCCGCCGTATCGCCAAGGTCGGCTTCGACATGGCCCGCGTGCGCAACGGCAAGCTGTGCTCGGTGGACAAGGCCAACGTGCTGGCTTCCAGTCAGCTGTGGCGCGCAGTGGTCGAGGAAGTCGCCAAGGACTACCCGGACGTCGAGCTGTCGCACATGTACGTCGACAATGCGGCTATGCAGCTGGTGCGTGCGCCCAAGCAGTTCGACGTGATCGTCACCGACAACATGTTCGGCGACATCCTCTCCGATGAAGCCTCCATGCTCACCGGTTCCATCGGCATGCTGCCGTCGGCCTCGCTGGATGCACACAACAAGGGCATGTACGAGCCGTGCCATGGCAGTGCGCCGGATATCGCCGGTCAAGGCATTGCCAACCCCCTGGCGACCATCCTGTCGGTCTCGATGATGCTGCGTTACAGCTTTGCTCAGGTGGCGGCTGCCGACGCTATCGAACAGGCGGTCAGCCTGGTGCTCGATCAGGGGTTGCGCACCGGCGACATCCATTCAGCAGGAACCACGCGAGTGGGAACACGCGAGATGGGCGACGCGGTAGTCGAGGCGTTGCGTAATCTGTAATCTGTCCGGCCCGTCATGCCTGGCGGCCGCTTTCTTCTCTGGGGTGCAGTGGTTATGAAACGAGTAGGTCTGATCGGTTGGCGCGGTATGGTCGGCTCCGTTCTCATGCAGCGGATGCTGGAAGAGCGGGACTTCGACCTGATCGAGCCGGTGTTCTTCACCACCTCCAATGTCGGGGGCGAGGGTCCCGCCATCGGCAAGGACACCGCTGCACTGAAAGACGCCTACAGCATCGAAGAGCTCAAGGGGCTCGACGTGATCCTTACCTGTCAGGGTGGCGACTACACCAGCGAAGTCTTCCCCAAGCTGCGCGAAGCCGGCTGGCAGGGTTACTGGATCGATGCTGCATCCAGTCTGCGCATGGCCGACGACTCGGTGATCGTGCTCGATCCGGTCAATCGCAAGGTCATCGACCAGTCGCTGGATGCCGGCGCCCGCAACTACATCGGCGGCAACTGCACGGTCAGCCTGATGCTGATGGCGCTGGGCGGTCTGTTCGAGGCGGGTCTGGTCGAGTGGATGAGCGCCATGACCTATCAGGCGGCCAGTGGTGCAGGGGCGCAGAACATGCGCGAGCTG
>ENA-UPTJ01001846-UPTJ01001846.1-marine-metagenome-genome-assembly--contig:-NODE-1846-length-10718-cov-4.208572_pt1 | contig 10718 bp, 11 predicted proteins | sample MGYA00238168_ERZ767080 | MGnify/ENA primary metagenome ERZ767080 (study PRJEB28935, sample SAMN06266237) | marine metagenome | isolation source: Columbia River Estuary | place: USA:Columbia River... | reverse complement strand
TTTCTTTCAAACTAATTAAAGTGCAAGCCTTACCAAAACCAACGATGGCAGGCACATTAGGAGTGCCTGTATGCAAAAATTGAGGCAACTTAATACGTGGTGATTTTCGGCGGGTGTACAGGGCGCCTGCGCCTTTCGGACCGTATATTTTATGTGCCGACAAAGGCATGATGTCGATACCCAAATCATTTACATTCAAAGGTATTTTACCCAGCGCCTGCACTGCATCACAAAAGAAAACCGAGTTTTTTTGATGTACAATTTGAGCAATGGATTTCACATCTTGTAGCACTCCTGTTTCATTGTTGGCCAGCATTACAGAAACCATGGCAGTATTCTCTGTGATGCTATTTTCCAATTGCTTTAAGTCGATCAATCCATTGTTATCAACGCTTAAATAAGTCAGCTGCGCTCCTTCTTTTTCTATAAATCTGTGGGCATCTAACACTGCCTTGTGCTCGGTAACTGCTGTAATGAAATGATTTTTATGTCCTTTAAACAATTGATAAACAACAACAATTGCCTGATTAATAGCGTCTGTTGCGCCACTGGTGAAGGTGATTTCGCCTTCTTCGGCACCAACCGTTTCAGCTACTTGTTTTCTTGCTGTTTCAAGTGCATCCTTCGCCACCCAACCATAACGATGGGTAGAACTAGAGGGATTGCCAAATTCATGGGTAAAATAAGGAAGCATTGCTTGCAACACACGCTCATCTAGTGGTGTAGTAGCATTGTTGTCTATATAGATGCCATTTTGTTTCATTAAGAAACCACTACCACGTGATACTTTTTCTTGCCATTTTGCAACAAAATATATTTACCATTGAGCAAATCGCTAATATTTACACTCTTACTTTCATCCACTTTCGATTTGTTTACCGCAATCGCATTGCCTTGTATACTTCTTCTTGCTTCACCCTTAGAGGCGCACAAAGTGGTAGTTTCACTCAAAAAGTCAACAATATTGATACCCGCAGCCAATTTATCTTTCGCCATTTCACTTTTAGAAACATCGGCAAATACGGCCAAGAAATCATCTTCACTTAACGATTGCAAAGTTTCTAAAGTCCCTTTACCGAAAAGGATATCAGACGCAGCTATAGCGTTGTTGTAATCGGCTACAGAATGCACTGTAATCGTTACCGCTTTCGCCAATGCTTTTTGCAAAGCACGTTGGCCAGGCTCTTTAGCATGTTCTTCGGCCAAAGCATCTATCTCTGCTTTAGTTTGAGTAGTAAATATTTTAATGTAGCGCAAAGCATCTTCATCACTCACGTTTAACCAAAACTGGTAAAATTGGTAAGGTGAAGTTTTTTTAGCATCCAACCAAATATTTCCACCTTCCGATTTACCGAATTTAGTGCCATCACTTTTGGTAATTAACTTACCAGTTAAAGCGAAGGCTTCTCTGTCGCTTTTTCTACGAACAAGCTCTGTACCTGTAGTAATATTGCCCCATTGATCGCTACCACCCATTTGCAATTTGCAATTGTATTTTTCATTGAGGTAGTAAAAATCATAACCTTGTATCAACTGGTAAGAAAACTCAGTGAAAGATATTCCACCTTCTAATCTATTCTTCACAGAATCTTTAGCCATCATGTAACTTACAGTGATGTGTTTACCTACATCGCGCAAGAAATCGAGCAAAGAAAAATCTTTAAACCAATCGTAATTGTTCACTATTTCAGCAGAATTTGCTCCGCCATTGAAATCTAGAAATTTCTCTAATTGTTTTTTGATACAATCTTGGTTATGCTTTAAGGTAGCTTCATCCAAGAATTTTCTTTCTGCACTTTTCCCCGATGGATCGCCCACCATTCCTGTAGCGCCACCAACTAAAGCCACAGGTTTGTGGCCGCAATTTTGAAAATGCTTCAACAACATAATAGCCGCTAAATTTCCAACGTGTAAGGAATCGGCCGTTGGATCAAATCCCACATAAGCAGTAGTCATTTCCTTTTGCAATTGTTCTTCGGTGCCGGGAATCATGTCTTGCAAAATCCCTCTCCATTTTAATTCTTCAATGAAATTCATGCTATCAATTTTAAGAGGCACAAAGATATAAGAAAAGACGTAGGGGCGAACTGTGTTCGCCCGCAATAATTTTATTTACTAAAATGGGCGAGCACAGCTCGCCCCTACGGAAGTATTGCCTATTTTATTATCTTAGCCACATGAACTTCATTACAGGCGGTACTGGACTTTTGGGAGCACATCTTTTGTACCATTTGGTGAGCAAAGGAGAGCCAGTACGTGCTTTAAAAAGAAAAGGAAGTTCACTAAAAACTGCACAAGATATTTTTGAATTTTATTCTGCCGACAAAACCTTGTTTTCCAAGGTAGAATGGGTAGATGGTGATGTGTTGGATATACCCTCTTTAGAAGAAGCAATGCAGGGTTGCGATTATGTTTACCATTGTGCGGCTACAGTTTCCTTTGCCAAAAGAGACAAAGATCAAATGTTTAAAATAAACATTGAAGGCACGCACAATGTGGTGAATATGGCCTTGAAATTAAACATCAAAAAGCTGTGTCATGTTAGCTCTACTGCGGCCTTGGGCGATTCTGCAGAAAACGGAAAAATTACAGAAGAAAAATTATGGGTAGATAAAGAAGGGAAATCGAATTATGCCTTTAGTAAGAAATTTTCTGAAATGGAGGTTTGGCGAGGCATCGAAGAAGGTTTAAACGCCGTAATTGTAAATCCGTCGGTAATTATTGGTCCGGGCAACGAAGAAAAATCAAGCGCTTCTCTGTTCAATAAAGTAAAAAAAGGATTGAAATTTTATACCCACGGAGTAAACGGGTTTGTAGATGCGCGCGATGTGGCAGAAATTATGGTTCGCATCATGAAAAGTGAGATACACAGTGAACGCTTTCTTGCGATTAGTGAGAATATTTCCTTCAAAGAATTGTTTGAATCTATTGCTAAAAATTTAAACCTCCCTGCCCCTGCGCGCGAAGCCAAACGCTGGATGGCCGAAATCATTTGGCGAGTTGATGCTCTTAGATGTTTCTTATTTAGAGCACAGCCTTTTATCACTAAAGAGAACGCGCAATCGGCATATAGAAAAGCGTATTATTCTAATGAAAAGGCAAGAGAAAGATTGGGGTTTGAGTATAGGAGTGTTAGAAGGAGTGTTGAGGATGCGGCGGCTTTCTATTTATAATTATTTCGTAATTGTATCATTGGCATTGAGCAGCGCCTGCTCTTCACTCAAAATCTCCAACACTTTATTGTAAACCCTATCAAATTTATCGGGATGGGCAGAATAATAAACCAGTGTTGAGTCGAATTTTGCTTTGTCGAGATTGTATTTTTTAAGTACGCCTAAATTCTGACTGTACTTATTTGCCGCAATTCTATTATCGGGAAAAGCTTGAAATTTTGCCCCGCCATCCATAATATGCATATCGGCTAAAACTTTGGCAAAAGTTAGGGAGTCGATAACATTTGCTGGAATAATATCCATTGTGGCATCACTATTGGATGTGCAAGAGAAGATATAAACCGGCAGTAGAAGAGCTAAAAAAAATCTCATAATTCAGTGTGATAATTTATAATATGCGCCAAATTTTTCATTTTCGCATTCTAAATTAGAAAATTACACGATAGAAGGTTGATTAAAATTTTAATATCTTCACAGCGAAAATAAATTAACATATGAAAAAGGCCTTATTAATTTCAATGCTTGTTGCTTTTACAGCAGCGTTTAACAGTACTAGCTATGCGCAATGTACTAAAGGAAACTGCTTCACAGGATCGGGAGTATTTAAATTTGCAAATGGAGATCAATATGACGGACAATGGTTAAACGGCAAACCTCACGGGCCAGGTACATACATTTTTGTTAGCGGAGACAAATACATTGGATCTTTCTTTCAAGGCAAAAGAAGCGGTTTTGGAACTTATATTTGGATAAAAGGCGGCAAATACGCTGGAAACTGGAAAGACGATAAAAGAGATGGATATGGTAAATTCTATTGGTTAGGAACAGCTCAATACTCTGGAACATGGGCTGCCGATCAAATTGTAACCATGGATGTAAATACTACCACAGATACACAAGCTAAACCTGTTGAAGGCAATTAATATTATCTAGAGTAAGTCAGCGCACTGCCTTTGGCTCCGTTAACCACGGAGCCATTTTTGTATACTACCTTTCCATTTACCCAAGTAGTAAGAACTTTTGAACTGAAGGTGTAGCCTTCAAACGGACTCCATCCGCAATGGTACAACAAGTTCGATTTGTTCACCGTCCAGGCATCATTCAAATCAACCATCACCAAGTCGGCAAAATATCCTTTTCTAATAAATCCTCTTTTTTCTACTTGCAAACAAAGAGCGGGTGCATGAGAAATTTTCTCCACTGCTCTTTCTAAGGTGATTTTACCTTGCTTCACAAACTCCAACATGGCCACTAAGGAATGTTGCACAAGCGGCCCGCCAGAAGGAGCCTTTAAATATTTACCTTCTTTCTCTTCAATGGTATGAGGGGCATGGTCGGTAGCAATAATATCAATATTGTTTTCTAAAACACCCTTCCACACAGCATCTCTGTCTTTAGCCGTTTTCACTGCCGGATTCCATTTGATCCATCTGCCTTTTTCTTCGTAATCGGCATCGCTAAACCACAAGTGATGAATGCAGGCTTCGGCTGTAATTCTTTTCTTTTCTAAAGGAACATCATTGGCAAACAAAGCCACTTCTGATGCTGATGAAATATGCAAAATATGTAAACGAGTATCGTGCTTTTTAGCCAGCTGCACCGCCATTGATGACGATTTGTAACACGCTTCTTCATTGCGAATTAATGGATGCGCAGAAAAAGGAATTTCTTCACCATACTTCGCTTTATAAGTCTCTAAATTATTTTTGATGGTTTGTTCATCTTCGCAATGGGTAGCAATTAGCACTTTCGACTTCTTAAAAATCTCACACAATACATGCGTATCGTCTACCAGCATATCGCCTGTTGAAGAGCCCATGAATATTTTAATTCCCGCAGTGTGCCTTACATCAACAGCCAATAATTCATCAATATTATGGTTGGTAGCACCCATAAAAAAAGAATAATTCACAGCGCTACTTTCTGCAGCAATAGCAAACTTCTTCTCTAATTCTTGGGCGGTGGTAGTTTGCGGATTGGTGTTGGGCATCTCCATAAAAGAGGTCACTCCACCCGCTGCAGCTGCTTTTGATTCTGATGCTATATTTCCTTTGTGTGTTAAACCTGGCTCACGAAAATGAACTTGGTCGTCTATTAATCCTGGTAAAATATACTTTCCTTCAGCAGAAATTACTTCAATATTCTGGTCTTTAAAATCGGCGCTGTTCTCAAAAATTTCTTTTATTTTTCCGTCTTCAATCAGAATGTCGGCTTTAAAAATTCGTCCTTCATTCACCACTGTTCCACCTTTAATTAGTGATTTCATTTGCTTGCTTATATTTAGTAAACCACGATTTTACTTTCATTAGAAACACCCCTATGAATGCTTCTTTAATAATACCTTTACTCATTTTAGAAGCACCAGCTGTTCTATCTTGAAAGATGATAGGCACCTCAACGATTTTGAATCCGTGCTTCCAGGTTCTAAATTTCATTTCTATTTGAAAACCATAACCAATCAGTTTAATGGCGTTGAAATCGATGGTTTCTAAAACTCTTCTTTTGTAGCATTTAAATCCGGCAGTGGTATCGCGAATAGTCATTCCTGTCATCATTCTTACATACATAGAACCATAGTAAGAGGTAAGTACTCTCGACATGGGCCAGTTCACTACATTTACACCATTGCAATATCTTGAACCAATAGCCAAATCGGCACCATCTAAACAAGCTTGTCTCAAACGCAATAAATCATCGGGATTGTGAGAAAAATCGGCATCAATTTCAAAAATCAACTCGTATTTGTTTTCTATCGCCCATTGGAATCCGAGGATATATGCTGTACCCAAACCTTGTTTGCCTGTTCTTTCTTTCAAAAACAAACGATCTGCAAATTCTTTCTGCAAATCTTTAACGATTTGCGCTGTGCCATCGGGCGAACCATCATCCACTATTAACATATGAAATGCTTCGGGGTAAGAAAGCACCTTGCGAATTATCGCTTCAATGTTTTCTCTTTCGTTGTAAGTGGGTATTATCGCTAATGATTCGGGCATAATATATTTTTGAATCGGTTAAGTTAGTGGTTTTTAAGAAATTTTTGAAGAACATCGTTAAATTCATGCGGTCGCTCGGCGTGCACCCAGTGGCCGGCATTAGTAATTGTTTCCATTTTCACCAATGGGAAATGCTGCATGATACCCTCAATATCTTCATCTAAAACATAGTGAGAGTTTCCGCCACGTATAAATAAAGTAGGATTCAAAAATTCTGCTTCTTCGGGCAAGGCCTCTCCTATATTTTCTATTTCAGTACTTAAATCTTTAAGATTGAATTTCCATTGAAATGCGTCTCCCTCTCTTTTTAGATTTTTCATTAGCCATTGCACCACACCATTATCGTTAAGCTTTTGCATCAAATGCGCTTCTACTTCTTGTCGGCTTGTAACAAGAGATAAATCAATAGAATTTAAAGCTCCTAAGACCTCTTGATGATGGGGAGGATAATACTTCACACCAATATCAATCACCACCAATTGAGCTACCAATATTGGGTTAAGCGCAGCAAAAAACATTGCTGTTTTTCCTCCCATGGAGTGGCCGATGACACTGGCATTCGTAATATTATGTTGCTGAAAAAAATCTTTTAAATCTTCGCTCATCAAGGCATAGCTATGTTTTGATGTATGCTCACTTTTACCATGGTTACGCAAATCAATCAAATACACTTTAAAACCATAAGATAAATCTTTGGCCACACTTTGCCAATTGTCTAAAGAGCCTAAAAATCCGTGTAAAATAATTACAGGTTCTCCTTCACCAAACACTTTAAAATTAAGCTCCATGGCGCAACTGACGTAAATAAAGTTGAATAGTATTCTCTAATCCGAAATACAAAGCATCGGCGATTAGGGCATGACCGATAGACACTTCATCCAAGCCCTCCACTTCCTCTGCAAAATATTTCAAGTTTTGCAAGTTTAGGTCGTGGCCGGCATTTAAACCCAAACTACATTCCCTCGCCTTTAAAGCAGCTCTTTTATAAGGAGCAACGGCCTCTTCTTTATTTTTAACATATTCAGTTGCGTAACCCTCAGTATACAACTCTATTCTATCAGCTCCGGTTTTCGCCGCCCACTCTATTTGATTGAGTTCTGTCTCCATAAAAACAGAAGTGCGAATTCCTTGTTTTTTAAACTCTGCAACCACCTCACTTAAAAAATCGAAATTCTTTTTGGCATCCCATCCAGCATTCGATGTCAATGCGCCAGGAGGATCGGGCACTAAAGTTACTTGTTCTGGCCTCACCTCCAACACCATCTTCATGAAATCGGTAGATGGATAACCCTCTATATTGAACTCGGTACTTACAATTTTCTTTAAATCGTAAACATCGGCATATCTTATATGACGTTCATCTGGTCGAGGGTGCACCGTTATGCCCTGCGCCCCAAATCGCTCGGCATCTTTCGCTACCTGCGCAACGTTAGGCACATCTCCACCGCGCGAATTTCGCAAAGTGGCTATTTTGTTAATGTTTACGCTTAATCTTACCATAGCTTTTTTATTAGTGGTGCACAAAAGTAAAAAATACTACCTTTGCCCGAGTACTTAAATTCGTTTATTCCGTGTTAGCACAAGATTTAATCACCTACGACCTTCCTTTCTTGAAACCTCAAGACACAGGAGATACTGCTCTTTCTATGATGGATGAATTCCGAATTTCTCACGTTGCTATTGTAAAAGACGAAGAGTACTGCGGACTCCTATCCGACAAAGATATCTACGATTTCTTTGAAGATACTTCAGAGGAAATAAAAAATAAAAAGATTTCTTTAATGCGTCCTTTTGTGCGCGTTCACGACCATATCTTTGAAGTGATTAAAATAATGGGGGAAGCTAGAATATCAGTGATTCCTGTATTAGACGATAAAAATGTTTACTGCGGCTCTATCCTTTCTATGGATTTGGCTTATAGCTTCTCTAAATTCACTGCCTCTAATGAACCAGGCGGAGTAATCGTTTTAGAGGTAAACATCAATGATTATTCACTTTCTCATATCGCTCAAATTGTTGAATCAGACAACGCTAAAATTTTAAATTGTGCGACTTCAACTCCAGCAGATTCTATGAAATTGGAAGTGGTACTTAAAATAAATATCATCGATTTATCGCGCATCATTCAAACTTTTACGCGTTTCAACTACACCATTAAAGCTAGCTATCATCAAAGCACATTTGATGAAGATTTACAACGTCGATTCGATTTGTTCATGAACTATTTGAACATGTAAAATGCGCAATGTAGTAGTTCTTATTCTTTTGCTGAGTTGCATTGTCGCGAAAGGACAAGATTCTACCTTCATTGTAAATCTTATTGAGATTGAGGGTAACAAAATCACCAAAAACTATATCATTGAAAAAGAAATAACTTTTCATCAAGGTAATGTTGTTTCCTTGAACGATTTCAACGAGAAAGCCTTACGCTCGCAGCAAAACCTTATCAATACTTCACTATTCAATTTTGTTTTTATTGAACCTACCTACGATGGTCAATTAATCAACATAAAAATTAAAGTAAAAGAACGCTGGTACACTTGGCCTCAACCCATATTGGTGGGCGAAGATAGAAACACCTTCGACTGGCTGCAATACCGCAATTTTGATAGGTTTAGCTACGGTTTGTATCTTAATCAGTACAATTTTAGGGGCCGACAAGAAACTATCCAGTTGAAATTGAAGTTTGGTTACTCGCAAGAGATTGGCTTGCTCTACAAAATACCGTATTTGGTGAAAACGAAAAATCACGGACTCAACTTATCATTTTTAAGTGTGCGCCGCCACGAAATCTATTACAAAAGCGTGAACGACAAAATTGTTTACCACAAAGATGCCAATGAAATTATGCGCGAGGAATTCAATACTTATGCAGAGTATGTATTTCGCCATAAACTTTACCAACAACACTTTTTTCGCTTGCAATACGACTTTGTGAAAGTTGCCGATACCATTGTTTCGGCGAATGAAAACCCTAATTACTTGCTCAACGGTCAAAATCAAAGTTCGTATTTAACACTTAGATATTTGTATAGAGTAGATAAAAGAGATTCTAAAAACTACCCACTTAAGGGGCACGATTTGGAGTTTACTGCCGATAAGTACGGACTAGATTTTTCAAAAAACAAAATCAATACCATGCTTTTTTCGGTGCTGGCTGAAAAATTCGGAAAGATAAAGGGCAGTTTCTACTACGGCTTAGGATTGAAAGCGAGAGCATATGCGCATGACAAGGTGCCCTTCTACATTGCGAAAGGCTTTGGCTTTAACAATGATTTTGTGCGCAGCTACGAACCCAATATGATTAGTGGTACTAATTTCGTGGTATTTAAATCGAATGTTAAATGGCAATTGTATAAACCAAGAGTTTACAAAATCAAACATTTGCCTTTCGAGAAATTCAACACCTTCCATCATGCCTTCTATCTAAATCTCTTTGCCGATGCGGGATATATTAAAGATAGGGTTTATACAGCCAGCAATGCGTTGAGCAATACTTTACTAATAGGTTATGGCGTGGGACTCGACTTCGTTACTTACTACGACAAAGTATTGAGAATAGAATTTTCTGCCAATAGAAAAGGACAATCGGGTATTTATCTTAGCTTTATAGCTCCAATATAAAAGACACACTATGAAACTCGCCATCTTTGGAAAAGAATACAATGAAGCCAAAAAAGAAATTTTTGAAAATTTCTTCCGCTTTGTTCAACAGCACCCAGAAATTGAGTTTGTAGTATATGCTCCTTATTTAGAAAAAATAAAAGACAAATTGAGTGGCATTGAGAATGCCAAAACTTTTATAGAGCATAAGGAATTGCAAGGAGTTGATTTCGTTTGCTCATTGGGTGGCGATGGAACTATTCTAGAATCATTATTGCTGATCAAAAATTTAGAAATCCCTGTGATTGGAATCAATACTGGTAGATTGGGATTCTTGGCGAGCATCGCTTCTAGCGACACCATCAATTCGATCGAAAGCTTGCTTAGCAAAGAGTTTTACATGGATCAGCGCACCATGCTTAAGCTAGTAACCAAAGAAAATCTATTTGGCGAAACCAACTTCGCACTCAATGAATTGACCATTCATAAAAAAGATTCTTCATCTATGATTATCGTACACGCTTACATCAATGATGAATACTTTACATCCTATTGGGCCGATGGCCTCATCGTTTCTACCCCAACGGGTTCAACAGGCTATTCCTTAAGCTGCAACGGTCCCATCGTAATGCCCAACTCAGGGGTGTTTATTATTACTCCTATCGCACCGCACAACTTAAATGTTCGGCCCTTGATTATTCCCGACAGCAAAAAAATAAAGCTGGTGATGGAAGGCAGAGGCAATGAATTTATGGTCTCCCTAGATTCAAGAAATACCTCGGTGAATGAAAAAACAGAACTGATTATTGAAAAAGAAGAATTTAAGGCCCATATCGTAAGAATTCAAGGTCAGTCATTCGCCAGCACCCTCCGAAACAAGCTATATTGGGGCCACGATATCCGAAATTAATTTTAGTTTCTTTAATTGCATATTTTATTTATATTT
>ENA-UPTJ01001845-UPTJ01001845.1-marine-metagenome-genome-assembly--contig:-NODE-1845-length-10721-cov-4.260641_pt1 | contig 10721 bp, 9 predicted proteins | sample MGYA00238168_ERZ767080 | MGnify/ENA primary metagenome ERZ767080 (study PRJEB28935, sample SAMN06266237) | marine metagenome | isolation source: Columbia River Estuary | place: USA:Columbia River Estuary... | reverse complement strand
ATTTTAGATGTTGTAAAATTTTCTCTGCTAATTCAATTCCAACTCTCATTTGTGCCTCTGAGGTACTTGCTCCAATATGGGGACTAAGAGATGCATTTGACAGAGATAAAATGGTATTGTCAGTTGGTGGTTCGTTTTGGAATACATCAACTCCTGCGAATGATATCTTTCCACTTTCCATCGCCTTAGCTAAGGCTATTTCGTTTACAACCCCTCCTCTAGCACAATTAATTAATACGGCCCCATCTTTTAATTTATTGATTTCATTTTCTCCAATTGACTCAGCACTGCCCGGAGTGTGAACAGTAACAATATCACTTTGATTTAAAACTGTATTTAAATCTTGCCCTTTTAATGAGATTTGAAAGTTTTTATTTTGATATTCTTGATGCAAAGGTATAACTATGTCAAATGTTCTGCCTTTGTAATCATAAATAAGGACCTTCATTCCTAATCCGATGGCTAATTTTGCAACTTCTTGCCCTATTCTTCCAAATCCAATGATTCCAATAGTCTTTCCCGTCAATTCAAATCCGTTTGAGGCAGTTTTTTTAAGTGACTTGAACTCACTTTGTCCAAATTCAGGCATTCTTCTGTTGCTCAAATGTAAAAATCTGGACAATGAAAATGCATGAGCAAATACCAACTCAGCTACACTTCTGGAAGATGCGTTAGGTGTATTTAAGACGGGTATCCCTGCTTCTCCGGCTGTCTTAAGGTCAATATTATCAAGTCCAACTCCTGCTCTTGCTATTACTTTCAAATTGCTTCCACTCTTGATCACATCTGCATTGACTTTTGTAGCACTCCTTACAATCAAAACGTCGTATTCGTTGATTTTATCGCAAAGATCCGATTGTGATATTGTTTGAGTATCAACTTCAAAACCTGCGTTTTCAAGTATTAATTTTCCAGCGGCATCAATGCCGTCATTAGCTAAAATTCTCATTTTAAATATTGAAATTTTGCATTACATCAACCAAAGCTTGAACACTCTCTAAAGGAAGTGCATTGTATAAAGAAGCTCTGTATCCACCTACACTTCTATGCCCTTTGATTCCAGAAATTCCATTTTCTTTACAAGCACTTTCAAATTTCGCTTCTAATTCAATGAATTCTGGTTTAAACACAAAACAAACGTTCATTTTGCTTCTACTTTCAAATTCTGCAGTACCTTCAAAATATTGACTTTGATCGATTGCTGAATACAACAAATTAGCTTTTTCGGTGTTTCTAGATTCCATTCCTTGAACCCCACCCATTTGTTTTACCCATTCTAAATTATATTTCGAAACCAATATTGGAAATACAGGAGGAGTATTGTACATACTTCCATTTTTAGCGTGAGTTTGATACTTGAGCATGGTTGGAACGTGTCGATCTGAACGGTTCTCATACATAGATTTCTTAATTATAACCAATGTAACACCTGCTGGTCCTAGATTTTTTTGAGCACCGGCATATATCAAATCAAATTTGCTCACGTCTACAGGGCGTGAAAAAATATCGGAACTCATATCACATATCACTGGTATTTTACTTTCCGGAAATGATTGAATCTGTGTTCCGTAAATAGTATTATTTGAGGTGCAATGAAAATAATCGTCTGATGCGTTTATTGAAAAATCTGTGGGTATGAAATTGAAGTTTTTTGACTCACTCGAGGCGATAATATTTACGTTTCCAAAATGTTGCGCTTCTTCGATTGCTTTTGTTGACCAGGTTCCTGTATTTATATACGATGCTGAAGACTTTAGGAAATTCATAGGAATCTGATAAAACTGAGTAGATGCTCCTCCTTGAACAAACAAAATATCATAATCAGCTGGAACAGACAATATTTCGCGAACTAAACTCCTCGCATCTTCCATCACTGCTTCGAATTGTGAACTTCTGTGAGAAATTTCTAGGATATTTAATCCTGTATTGGCAAAATTTACTAAATCTTCTCTGCTTTTTTCGACGGCATACTGCGACAAAATTGAAGGACCTGCAGAAAAATTGTGAATCTTTTGGTTGTTGCTCATAAACTACTACAATTTTACGCGTATAATTGCGTGTTTACAAGTAAATGCGCGCATTGTTTAGGATAATTTTAGTCACCTCCTTTTTGACTTTAACTACAAGAAGTTTTGCCCAATATGAGGGTTTGGATAGTAATAGACGTCAAATCAAGGAAATGAAGAAAACGGATGAAGTTCCTTTTGCAGATGAAATCGTAGCTTATCGATATCGAGATTTAAAATATTCCGGTGCAGATATTACTGCATTTGGATACGGAGGCGTGTATTCTTTAGAAATTTCACCTTATACAGGATTGCAATTTGATAATAAAATTTATGCTGCAGTTGGTTTGTCTGCCGGATTCTATCAAAGCGCTTTTAGAGGAATTTCAACATTGAATGCTGCTACATTTGGCTTTGTTAGAATTCCCATAAATTCAATTTTTATACATGCAGAATATAGATATCAAAATGCCTTGATAGATATTTCGCCAAACAAAAGAGGTTCTTATGGAACGGGTATTTTCGGAGTTGGCTATGCCGATGGTTCTGAATTAAATTCTTATTTCCTGATTGGTTTTGCCTCAAATCCGAAATACTCAATTACATCATCCTTAGGAAGTATAATTTACCGATTTGGGTTTCGATTTTAGAAAATCCTTTCAACAATCATTGGTAAAATACCCATGATTAGTATCAGAGAAATACCAAAAATCAAACAAATTTGACTAAAAACCCCTTTTTCCTTCGATGGGTTTTCTTCAACCTCACTTTGTTCAGCCATGGCATAGCGGAAGGGCTTGAAATAATACGCAATACTAATTGCCGAGCCCAATAGTGCGAAGTACACAGCGTAGTGATTTTGCGCGAAAGCTGCTGAAAACAGTTGGTATTTTGCAACAAAACCAATCGTAGAAGGTACTCCAGCTATTGACAGAGTTCCAACAATTAGAGTTGCTAAATCTATTTTATTTGTTCTAATGCTTCGAAACATTTCAAAAGACTTTACTCCATTCGAAGAATAATTGTCCATCAAATGAAATAACAAAATAGTACCTAGCCCGTAACTCAATAGGTATGTACCCAAAATTGCTTGATTTTCTTGCATTGGCAATATTAAAAATAACATTAAATAACCAGCATGAGAAATACTTGAGTAAGCCAATGTGCGTTTGACTGTTTGTTGGGCTAATGCAGCAATATTTCCTGCTAAAATGGTAATAATGCTGATGGGTATAATCCATTTATTCATCCAACTTTGCATTGGTGAAAATGTATTTATAAGATTCGCAAAGGCCACGAAGCCCGCCACTTTAACAATTACTGCCATAAATGTGGCAATTCTGTTTGGACTTCCTTCGTATACATCAGGACTCCAGAAATGAAATGGTACAGCAGAAACTTTAAACAATAATCCAACAGACATCAATAAGGCCCCTGCTTTTACTAATACAGGATATTCACCAAAGTGAGCTGCGAAAGACAATTTTAACTGAATTTCAGAAAGCAATAATGTTCCTGATCCGCCGTAAGTATACGCGGCACCAAGAAGAAAAATAGCCGTTGAAAATGCGCCCATCAAGAAATACTTTAATGAAGCTTCGTTTCCGTATAAATTATCTTTATCGCTACCTGCCAATACAAACAATGGAATAGATAATACTTCGAGTCCTAGAAATAACATTACCAAATGTTGAGATCCCACCATCATCATCGCACCAGTCAGTGCAAATGCGATCAATCCCAATACATCTGCCCCTTTTCTATCATTAGAGGGTAATAAAGACAATATATAGAATCCAAAAAATGATAATATTGATACAATGGCTAAATCAAAGGGACTAAAATCCAACATTTTGGTAGGTACCCAATTAAACAATGATGAAAAATCCATCCATCCTTGACTTTCTGCTCCGGCCAATACAGCCGAAATGAGCATGAAAAGTCTTAATACCATTACACTTTGACTTTCTGATTTATTCAATCCTAGAAACAAAGTTATTACACCACCTAAAAATATAACGGCTATTCCAATCATGATAAAACTCCTTTCGCGTTAGAAATATCTAACATTAATTTCTCTAAAGACATTGGGAAAATTTCTAAAATTATTTGTGGAAATAAGCCTATAAACAACACTGTAAATGCGATAAATATCAATGGTACGTAATCAATAAATGAAATTCTGGTCATTTGAGTTTCATTGGGTCCTAATGCTGATTTTTGGAAAATTCTAAGCATATATACTGCACAAAGAATAATTGTTAAACCGGAAAGAACACCATACATTGAATTGAATTTAAAGACGCTATTTAGTAACATGAATTCACCTGGAAATCCGCTGGTTAACGGAGCTGCCGCTGTTCCAATAACAATGATGAAAAATAAAACGGTAAACAATTTATATTTAGCTGCAATTCCGCCCAATTCAGAGAGGTTACGTGTGTTTGTATTCTTTTGGATAATATCAATGATTAGAAACATTCCTACTACGTTCAATCCATGCACTAACATCTGTAATAAACCACCATTGAAACCAGATGCATTTAACGTAAAAAACCCAGCAGCGATTAATCCAACGTGTGATAATGAACTATAAGCAGTAATTCTTTTTAAATCATCTTGTCTGATTGCTATAATTCCCCCGTAGATAATTCCAATTACGGCTAGTGTCATTACTATTGGTTGATAAAAATCAATGCTTTCACCAGCTAAAGGCATATACCAACGAATAAGCCCGTATAATCCCATTTTAAGCATGATTCCCGATAATAACATACTTCCTTGTGCGGGTGCATTTGTGTAGGTATCTGCCTGCCATAAATGGAAAGGAAAAATGGGTATTTTAACAGCGAATGCCAATAATAATCCACCGCCAATAATGATTGATTGGCTATGGTTCAATTGGGTATTTAATAAATCAGCATAAGCAAAGCTTCCACCGGAAAGAGAAGCCAAATAGATGAGTGAAGCTAACATCGCTAATGACCCCACAAACGTGTATATGAAGAATCGAATAGTTGTTACAAAATTATCTCTTTCCGAAAATTGAAGAGTGATGAAGTAAATAGGTATCATGGCTAATTCCCAAAAAAGATAGAATATCAAGCCATCCTTTGCCATGAAAACTCCATTTAAACCAGCCAACATTAAAAATGCCCAAGAAATGAGTTTCCAATTCTTGTCCTTTACTGACATTACAATCAAAGGGAAAAGTACTTGTGTTAATAATAACATGAACCAAGTAATTTGATCGATAGACAATGTGAATCGCACAGATTCACCTAGCCAAGGCTGATCTACCACAGTTAAACCATCAGGGAATGAACCGGAATTGTATTTAGTCAATAATATCAATAAACTAATAGATCCTAGTCCAGCGGCAATCGATCTAGATTTAATCGGTAATATTGCCCAAATTAATGAAGCGAGAATGGGTATAAAAATGAGTTCCACTATGCAAAAATTAAATTAACACCTAACAACAAAACAATGGCTATTACCATATACAATAAATACATTTCAATATTACCGTTTTGAACTTTTTTGTTTAGTCTACCTACTAATTTCAATAGCGGATAAACCCCAAAGGTAAAAGCCCTTAGAATTAATCCATCAAATAAGTCATGCAAAATGCTTGAAGTTATTTCTAAAGGACGAACAAAGATTTTTTGATACAATTCATCCACATAAAATTTATTTTGTAAGACTTTCCCAATTCCAACAGAATTGTCTGATGGAATAGTAGCTTTGGTAACAAAAATATTCCTAGCTATCAAGAATCCTGTTGTAAAAATAAGAATCGCTACACCAATAAGTGTATATTCAGTGTTGTGACTTATTTCATGCGTGGCTTGAGGAATTGCAAATAATGGGTTTAACCACTTTGATAAGAATCCTCCACTGTGGCTCAAATAAGCGGGTAAGTTTAATGCTCCACCAATTAAGCTTAAAATAGCTAAAATCATCAATGGCAATGTCATATTTAAAGGAGATTCATGAACCTTTTCAATGGCATGATGATGGTTTCTATAAGTACCATGGAATGTTAAGAAATACAATCTAAACATATAAATGGTAGTTAATAGTGCCGATCCAGCAAGAAGAAAATATGCTATTTTGTTATGTACAAAAACGGAGGTTAAAATTTCATCTTTAGAAAAGAAACCCGAAAGAAATGGAAAACCACTGATTGCCAATGTACCTATTAAGAAAGTCAAGTGTGTAATTGGCATTTTTGATTTTAGGCCGCCCATATTAGTAATGTCTTGTTCATGATGCATGCCATGAATCACGCTACCTGCTCCCAAAAACAATAATGCTTTAAAGAACGCATGAGTAGTAACATGGAATAATGCAGTAGAATAAGCACCTGCTCCTAAAGCAACGAACATAAATCCGAGCTGACTTACTGTTGAATATGCTAATACCTTTTTGATATCATTTTGCTTTAAACCTATTAGCGCCGCCAAAATTGCTGTCCCTAATCCAGTCCAAAGAATAATTTCGTTGGTAAGAGGTGAAAGGGCAAAAAGTACTTGACAGCGAACAGTTAAATAAATACCCGCAGTAACCATGGTAGCCGCATGTATTAATGCAGAAACAGGTGTTGGTCCTGCCATTGCATCAGGTAACCAAGTAAACAACGGAATTTGTGCGCTTTTGCCGGTGGCTCCAATGAATAACAACAAGCTGATTGCGGTTAACATAGAAGTAGATACAGTTCCAGAAGCTATCTTTTCGAATACTACGTTGTACTCGAGTGAACCAAATTGTGAAATAATTAGGAACATACCTAGAAGTAATCCAAGGTCTCCTATTCTATTCATTATAAATGCTTTACGAGCCGCTTTTCCATAGTCTTCATTTTTATACCAAAATCCTATCAACAGATAAGAACATAAGCCAACTCCTTCCCAACCAAAAAACATCATCAAGAAGTTAGAACCAAGAACTAATAATAACATATTAAATATGAAGAAATTCAAATAAGCAAAGAATTTGTAAAATCCTTCATCTTCCTTCATGTATGAAATTGAATATAGATGTATCAATGTTCCAATTCCAGTGATGATTAAAGTCATCCAAATTGATAATCTATCCAATTGAAAAGCAACCTTTAATGAAAGTTGATCAATTTGGAGAAAAGTAAATAAATCTAGCTGTAAAGAATTGGTTTCTGCCTGTGAAATAAAGTTCCATTGCAAAATAGCGATAAAGAATGCTATTAAAACAGACAATGTGCCAATGGCACCTGTAACCAATTTAGGGAGTTTATTACCTACAACACCATTGATTAAAAATCCAATCAGTGGTAATCCTAATATTAATGCAATTGGATTCATTAGTCTTTCAATTGATCTAAGAAACTAACATCAGTTTTGCGCGTATTGCGATAAACCATTACAATTATAGCCAAGCCAACAGCTGCCTCTGCAGCGGCAACTACCATGATGAAAAATACAAACATTTGACCATTTGCATTAGCATCACCCATGTATTCTGTGAATGCGGCAAGTAGTAAATTCACTGAATTCAACATCAATTCTATACACATCAATAAAACGATGGCATTTCTTCTAAACAAAACTCCAAATAATCCGATACTAAAAAGTACAGTACTTAAATAGATGTAATGGCTTATTTCCAGGTTATGAAAAACGTTAAGCATTTTAATTTTTATTCAAATCCACTAATTCTTCGCTGTTTTTATCTCTCTTACCTAAAAGTACTGCGCCTACCATAGCAGAAATAAACAATACTCCAGATAATTCAAAAGGCACCAAGTATTCTGTCATTAATACTCTACCTAAGTTCTTGACCAATCCTATTCCTTCAGACGGTGAAGGCATAACTGCAATTCCCGATTTTTGAAAGGCTGCAGTCAAAGTGATTAAAATCATTCCAGCGGCGATGCTGGCTGCAACTCCCCAAAGGTTACTTTTTACAGGCTCAGATTCCTTATTTAGATTTAACAACATTAAAACAAAAAGGAACAAAACCATTATGGCACCGGCATAAACCATAAGATTCACAATGGCCAAAAACTGAGCATTTAACACAATATAATGGGCTGAAATACTAAAGAAGGTTAAAATTAAGGCTAAAACACTATGAACCGGGTTTTTGCTGGTTACAACATATAAAGCACTCAAAATAGTTATGAATGATAATATGAGAAATGGTAAGGGTAAATTACTAATGCCAGACATTGTTTAATTATTTTTATAATCCCAAATTTGACGTTTTGAAATATCAATTCGCTGATCTAAAGGCTCAACCAATTTATCTTTTCCGAAGATAAATTCGTCTCTACCAAAGTTAGCATCTACAATTCTATCGGTAAGGAAAATTGCTTGTTTAGGGCAAGCCTCTTCGCATAAACCGCAAAAAATACATCTCAACATATTGATTTCATAAGTAGATGCATATTTTTCTTCACGATAAAGATTTTCTTCACCTTTGTTTCTTTCTGATGCAACCATAGTGATTGCTTCTGCAGGACAAGAAACGGCACACAATCCGCAAGCCGTACAGCGTTCTCTTCCTTGTTCGTCTCTTTTGAGCACGTGTTGACCTCTGTATATAGAAGTCATTGGTCTTGTAACTTCAGGATAAGAAACCGTATTCTTCTTTTTGAAGAAGTGCTTCAATGTAATCCACATTCCACCAAAAACGGCAGGTAAATATATTCTCTCCAAAAAAGTCATCTTTTTATTGGAGACAGATTGTGATCTATTGGTAAGTGATTGCATGATTGAAAAACGTTTTAATCTCTTAAGTGTTTTCCTTTAATCTTGTATTTCTTGCCTAAAGCTTTTGCGGCCTTGAGCTTCTTGTTGATTTTCTTAACATCGTTTACGGGGATCATCTCGGTATAGGTTCCATCATTTAATTTGAAGATGAACTGTGGATTCTCAAGTTTTTTGTAATTAATGTACATTTTCTTATTTACCGTTTGACTCTGAATGATAGTGATAGGACTTTCTTGAACGATGTATACAGTTTCAATCTGTTTTGTTTTGTCTCTAATTTCTACCACCTTGCTCGCGCCCGCTGGAGCTGCAAGAATTATTTTTCCTTCTGGATCTTGTGAAGTTGGACAATTTAAGGTCAAATCAAATTTAACAGCATCTTTCTTAATGGTTCTCTTACGGATTTTTTTGTTTCTGTCTTTGGAATTGTCCATGTTCCCAGTCTTTAAGCTTTTAGCTAAAACTTTCACTCTTGATTTTCTGTAACCTTCAAAGTCCATTGGATCAATTGTAACTGTAACTGGGTGGTCAAGACAACTGTCAATTGCGAATTTTACATCAATAATTCCAACCCACTCCATTCCTTCTTTTTGTTTGTATACCAAGGGAAGATCTGATTGAATAATTCCCATTATATCTGAAATTTTGGTTATTTTGATTCCCAAATCTCCAGATCTACCTTTGGCCTTGGCTTTTTCTTGTAATTTTTTCAAATCACATTTATTGATGGTCATTTGAAGTTGTCCGTTTACAGAAATAGTAGTATCATCAGTACATTGGTCTACTACTTTTGGTTCTGGTTTAGGCTCCTCCTTAGGTTTTTCAATGATTGTAATTTCAACCCGGCGATTTTGCGCCGCTTTTTCTTTATTTGTTTCCCCTACTCTTGGTTTTGAACGGCCAAAATATTTTGGCATCATCCATTTCTCATTTATTCCTAATGAAATAAGAGCGTCAAACACTTCATCTACTCGATCTCTAGAAAGCTCCATATTATAAACATCATTTCCAGTAGAATCTGTATGACCAGTCAATACCAATCTATATTCTTTGATACTCTTTAGGGTAGTGATTAATGATTCTAATTTTTTTTGCTCTTTAGTAGTAATTTCAGACTCATTAATATCAAAATAAATATTTACGGCAGGAGAAAGTTCTCTAGGTTCGTCAGGGATAATAGCTGCTTTAGCATTATTATCAACTTTTGGTGATTGAGGTTTATTTTGAGCTTCTACGTTCAAGCTAAACAAAAACAAACCGGCAATAATTAGACCCTTCAGTTTCATGATAGTATTAATTGCTCGCGAAAATAATCGAAATCTTTTGCTCTGCACAAATTAGATGTCTCATTTATCAAGATTGTTTCAAGATTCTCTACAATACATGCATTATATTTGAAAATCATGAGACATTTTAGAACAATATTGGGTTTAGCATCTGTATCATTCTTATTTCAACCCAGTTATTCCCAAATTGCAAAAACTCAGAACATTCCCGTAGAAGTGCAGTTCAACGATGAGGGAATGAAGTTTAAATTCACAGCTTCCAATGCTAATTCAACCTATAATATCTTTTATAGACCACTTTTCAAACAAGGAACGAGCTTTAATGTTTTAAGTTCAGGTCTACCGGGAAATTCAGTTCTTTTTGAAGTAAAATCATCAAGTGATCCTAATTTTTTAAATAAGGATAATAATCCGTTCGAGTATGTATTCACAAAAACTGAAAACAATTCTACAACGGCTTTGGGTTATACCTTGTCAGGCAGCAATTTCAATCCATCGGTAAATAGAAAACACGTGATATTACTGATTGACAGTAACTATCAATTTGCTTTACAACAGGAATTATCGCAACTCGAATCTGATTTATTTCTTATGGGATGGAAAGTCAGTAAAGTATATGCTGGTAGAAAGGAATCAGCTGAGGTAGTTAAAGAGAGACTTAAACAACATTATTATAG
>ENA-UPTJ01001838-UPTJ01001838.1-marine-metagenome-genome-assembly--contig:-NODE-1838-length-10753-cov-4.470649_pt1 | contig 10753 bp, 9 predicted proteins | sample MGYA00238168_ERZ767080 | MGnify/ENA primary metagenome ERZ767080 (study PRJEB28935, sample SAMN06266237) | marine metagenome | isolation source: Columbia River Estuary | place: USA:Columbia River Estuary... | reverse complement strand
TGGTTCCGTCGCGATGCGGACGGCAAGTTCTTGTGGCCGGGCTTCGGCGACAACCTGCGCGTGCTCGCGTGGATCCTCAACCGCTGCGCCGGTAAGGCCGAGGCGCAAGAGACGCCGATCGGCAACCTGCCGCGTGCGAATGATCTGAATCTCAATGGCCTCAAGATCGAGCAGAGCGCACTCGATCAGCTGCTCTCGGTGAATTCAGAAGAGTGGCGCGCAGAAGCCGCTGACATGGATCAGTACCTCAACGAGTTCGGTGATCGCACGCCCGTTCAGTTGCGTGCGGAGGTCGCCGCTCTGCGCACGAGGCTCGCCTAATGAATCGCCGCGTCGCCGGTCGCGTTTTCGGGATCGGCGTCGCGGCATTCGCCGCGTTTGCCGTTGGCCAGTCTGCGTTCGCCGCGGAGAACGGTAAAGCATCGCCTAGCGCGACGACGGCCGATTCGGTCGCGCTGTCGCGTGATGTGCTCAAGACAGCCGCCACGCTACGCGATACGGCCCTCTCCTCTGATCACTCATACCAACTGCTCGAATCGTTGACCACCGAAGTCGGTGCGCGCTTTGCGGGCACGCTTGGCGATCGCAACGGTATCGAATGGTCTGTGAAGGCGCTTCAAGATCTCGGCTTCACCAACATCCGCACGCCCGAAGTGATCGTGCCGCGTTGGATTCGTGGTGAAGCGAGCGCCGAGACGCTCTCGCCCTATCGACAAGAGTTTGTGACGCTCGCCATCGGCGGCAGCATCGGCACGGCCGACGAAGGCCTGACCGCACCAGTCGTGATGGTCAAAGATGTTCCGGAGCTGCAGTCGCTCCCCGCGGGCGCCGTGAAGGGCAAGATCGTGTTCTTCAACGGCCGCATGGAACGCACGCGCGATGGCAGCGGCTACGGCAAAGCCGTCCGCTCGCGCACCGAAGGCCCGAGTGTCGCTGGTACTTTAGGTGCCGCCGCCGTCGTGCTGCGCTCGGTGGGCACGAGCCAGAATCGCATTGCGCACACGGGCACCCTCTCCTACAACGTAACTTCGCCGCGTATCCCCGCGGTCGCGATCTCGAACCCCGATGCCGATAATCTCGAGCGCCAGATGCGCGATGCGGCCGCGGGCGGCAAGCGCGACGGAGAACCGGTGCTGCTGAAAGTGCGTGTGACTTCGCGCGATCTACCGCAGACACGCTCGGCGAATGTCATCGCAGAGATTCCTGGCACCGATCTCGCTAACGAAATCGTCTTGGTCGGTGCACATCTCGACTCCTGGGGCCCTTCGGTCGGCGCGCAGGATGACGGCGCGGGTGTGGCGATTGCCATTGCCGCAGCGAAGATGGCTGCCTCCATGAATCCGAAGCCGCGCCGCACGATCCGCGTCGTGCTGTTCGCCAACGAAGAATTCGGTCTTTCGGGAGCGAACTACTACCCGGGCGAAGAAGGCGATGAGAACGTCGCACGTCACGCTTTTGCCATGGAAGCGGACTTGGGCGACGGACCCGTGTGGAAGCTCTCCGCGCGTGTGCCGCCGCGATATTGGCCGGTCATCGAACAGATGCATCGCGTGGTGAAGCCGCTCGGCGTGGAGCTCGGCGACAACACCGCCGCCGGTGGCGCCGACATCGGCCCGCTGCGCCGTCGTGGCGTTCCGGTGCTCGCACCGCTACTCGATGCGACGACGTATTTCGACATTCACCACACTGTCAACGACACCTTGAACCAGGTGGACCCGAACCACCTCAAACAATCGACAGCCGTGTTTGCGGTTGCGACCTATCTTGCGGCGATGGCCGATGGTCCGGTCGAGCGAGTGGTGGTGGAAGGGGCGCGTTGAGTTAAGCCAGTCCCACGAATAGCGCCACCGCGCGATTGACGCGAACCATCGTTCGATCGTCCACCGCGCCGATGACGTTGCGGATTCTTGATCGACGAATTGTGGTTACTTTGTCGATCATCAGCTGAGACGGCTTTTTAAGCCCGGTTCCGGCGCTCGGCTCGAGATTCAGCCTGAGTAACGGAGCATCGTTGATCGTCGAGGTCAGGGGAATCACGGTCACCGATTCGAGATCGGCGAAATAGTCAGACTGCAGAATCAAAGCGGGTCGCGGTTTCCCTAACTCGGCAGGTAAAACGGCCGCCACGATATCGCCGCGCTTCATGTCCACTCATCCGTATCCATCAGCGCTTCGATGTCACGCATCACGCGCTTCTCGTCCGCGCCTCCGTTGACGCGCAGAGCCTGCCGGCGACATTCGGCCACGAAGCCGCGGCGCGACGGGTCCGGAACCCAGATCTGAATGGGCTTGAGCCCCGCCTTGCGCAACTGCGCGCGATGCTTGTTCACCCGATCCTTCGTCGACTCTGCCATCGCTTTGGAGCTCTGCTTCGTTACATGCAACATCAGACTAGACCTCAAGCCCGTTACATGCAACGAGTTTCGAAGATGGCATAACTCATCGGAAGCGCTAAATCTGGAATAATTGTCGCTAATGAAGCCAGACCCCTCCAAAGACACCGACGCCCTGATCGTCGGCGCCGGCGTCGTCGGACTCGCTTGTGGCTATGCACTCGCCACCGCAGGCCTACGAGTGATCGTCATTGAAGCCGGTCCTCGTATCGGTGAGGGTGTCTCGGCGCGTAACTCCGAAGTCATCCACGCCGGGCTCTACTATCCCACTGGCTCGCTGAGGGCCCGACTCTGCGTCGAGGGGCGCCGTGAGCTCTATCCGTTTTTGGATAAGCACGGCGTCAACTACAGCCGCTGCGGCAAGTTGGTCGTTGCCAATGGCGAAGCCGAAATCAAAGCGCTCGAGAAGGTCTTCAAGCAGGCCGAGATCAACGGCGTCGAAGGCATCGAGTGGCTGACAGGTGATGAAGCGTGCGCGCTCGAGCCTGCGCTTCGATGCGATGTCGCCATCCTCTCGCGCGAGAGCGGCGTCATGGACAGCCATGGCTACATGCTGGCGCTACAAGGTGAAATCGAAAATCATGGCGGCAGCGTCGTATGCGACTCGCCCTTTGCGGGCGCCAGCGCCATCGCAGGCGGTGGCTGGAACGTCACCATCGCCGACGCCGATCGCACGACGCTCTCGACCTCGATCCTCATCACGGCAGCCGGATTAGAGGCTCAAGCCGTCGCTGCGATGATCGAAGGTTACCCGCGCGATCAAATACCGCCGCGCCATCTCGGAAAAGGTGTGTACTTTCGCTACGCCGGCAAAGCGCCCTTCCAAAGATTGGTTTACCCGCCACCGATTCCGGGCGCGCTCGGAACGCACTACCGAATCGACTTGGGTGGTCAGGGCGTCCTCGGGCCAGACTTAGAGTACGTGAACGAGATCGACTACACCGTCGACCCGGCGCGCGCGGACAAGTTTTATACCGACGTGCGCCGCTACTGGCCGGGTCTAGAAGACGACTCTCTCAAGCCCGACTACGCAGGCATCCGGCCCAAGATTCATGGACCCGGAGAAGCGCAACCCGATTTTCGAATCGATGGTCCGGAGAGGCATGGCCTACCGGGGCTCATCACGATGTTTGGCATCGAGAGTCCGGGGCTCACGAGTTCGTTGGCCCTCGGAGAATTCGTCAAAAAAGCGCTGTGCTAACGCCACGCCCACTGAGCTTGGCATTCACGCCGCCAACAACTCCCCCGCCTTTCTAATCAACTCCGGTCCCGCACCAGGCTCACGAGCACCCTCCGACAACAACCGTCGATATTCACGAGCCCCCGCGACGTGAGTCACGAGCCCAAGCATGTGCCGTGTGATAGCGGGCAATCGTTCGCCACGCGACATCTCGCGCTCGGCGTACTCCGCCATACGCTCCAAATGCTCGGTGACCGTCAAAGGACGATAGACGCCGCCCTCGGATGCGGCGATCGCTGAATAGATCTCGGCAAGAACCATCGGGCGGTGATACGCCTCGCGCCCGATCATCACACCATCGGCCCAATCGAGTGCGCCCACGCAAGCGTCTGCCGTTTTGAGCCCGCCGTTCAGCAACAACGGCATATCGGGAAAGTCTTCTTTCAGTCGCTGCGCAATGTCATATCGCAGCGGCGGAATCTCGCGATTCTCAGCCGGAGTCCAATTGCCTAGCACCGCTTTGCGCGCATGCACGATGATGCAGTCGCACCCGGCTGCGCGCACCTCAACGACGAAATCACAGAGTTTGTCGTAATCCGCTTCGTCAAAACGCTGTACGGCCGCATCAAGATCGCGCTCGCTTGAGCGGAGCGTTCCGATACGCATCTTGATCGTCACCGGTACATCGACGACCTCGCGCATCGCCGCAACGCAATCCGCCACGAGCTTAGGCTCGTTCATCAAGCAGGCGCCGAAAGCACCCTTCTGCACTTTGTCTGACGGGCAGCCGCAGTTGAGGTTGATCTCGTCATAACCCCACTCGGCACCATACTGCGCGGCGGCTCGCAGATAGTCGGGCTCACAGCCACCGAGCTGCAGTGCAACCGGATGCTCTTCCGACGAATACTCAAGGAGCTTGTCCCGCTCGCCGCGCAAAATCGCCGAGGCCGTGACCATTTCGGTGTAGAGCAGCAGGTCAGGAGAAAAGCCGCGCAGGAAATAGCGGCAGTGCCGATCGGTCCAGTCCATCATCGGAGCGACGGACACGCGACGGTCTAGGAACGGAAAAGACACGAGAACCTTTCAGGTCGCCAGTTGGACGACCAAGCGCACGAGCCCATTACTTTACAGCTCCACGTAAGGTCCGTCAGTTAGAATCGCGCATGGACTTCAATTCCCCCGAATTCTGGATCGCGCTCGGCCAGATCATCATGATCGATATCCTCCTTGGCGGGGATAATGCGGTCGTCATTGCCCTCGCCTCGCGGCGCCTGCCCGACGCCCAGCGCAAGCAGGCTATTTTCTGGGGCATGTTCGGGGCGGTAGCACTACGCGTGATCCTGATTTTCTTCGCACTGCAGCTGCTAAAGGTCCCCTTCCTGAAAATCGTCGGCGGCGTGCTGCTGCTGTGGATCGGCATCAAACTCTTGATGCCGCAGGACGAAGGCGGCCACGACATCGACGCTTCCTCAAGCCTGATCGGCGCCATCAAGACCATCGTCGTTGCCGATGCGGTGATGAGTCTCGACAACGTCATTGGCATCGCCGGTGCCGCCAAAGATAGCCTCGGCCTTGTAATCTTCGGCCTGCTGTTCAGCATCCCCATCATCATCTGGGGGAGCCGCTTCGTGCTCACTTTGATGGATCGCTTTCCGATGGTGATTCTCTTCGGAGCAGGCCTACTTGGTTGGATCGGCGGCGGCATGCTCGTCGATGACGTCGTTCTAAAGCCCTACACCGAGAGCTACGGCGCGGTGGGTCACTACGGCGCCGCGATCGTCGGTGCAATTCTGGTCGTAACCACCGGTAAGTTGCTGGTACGCCGGCAACGCATAACCACCGAACCCACAGCTGAAGCACCGATTGATCTTGCCAAACCGACGTCATCGGAGGAGAAAGCCCCATGACCACACTCCTGATTCCCGTCGATGGTTCCGACTATTCGCTGAAAGCCGTCGACTACGCTGCCTCCCGTGCCCGCGAGTCGAAATCGCCTGTCGAAGTGCATCTGCTCAACGTGCAAATGCAGATTGTCTCGGTGAACGTGAAGCTTTTTGTCAGTGCCGAGAGTCTTGAGTCCTATTATCGCGACGAAGGCAACCGCGCTCTCGAAGCACCGCTTGCGCGCGCAAAAAACGCCGGGCTCAACGTCACTCCGCATATCGGCGTTGGTGATCCTGCGAAGATCATCATGGACTATGCGAAAGAGAAAAAAGCCCATGAGATCGTGATGGGCAGCCATGGTCGGGGCGCGCTCTCGGGTGCTGTGCTGGGGTCAGTTGCGCAGAAGGTGGTGCACCTCGCGTCGGTGCCGGTGGTACTCGTCAAATAGCGCTACAAAAGCTCGGCCTGCTGCCATAGATCACTCAAGTGCTCCTGCCAGAATCGACCGCTCGTGAACCAAGGGAAAGCGCGCGGGAAAGCGGGGTCACCCCAACGCTGCGCGATCCAAGCACTGTGGTGAATCATCCTCAACGAGCGTAGCGGCTCGATCAACTCGCGTTCAGATTCGTCGATGTGATGAAACTGACGATAGCCTCGCATCAGCGCCTGCCACTGCCCTTCCTGCTGATCGGGTGAGCCCGAGAGCAACATCCACAAGTCTTGGATGCGAGGACCCGTCATGCAGTCGTCGAGATCGACGAAGACAGGTCCGGTGTCACTCCAGAGAATGTTGCCGAGGTGGCAATCGCCATGCAGTCGAATCTGAGACAGTGGTCCGTAGCGATCAAGCGACGCCTCGACCTTCTCGAGTAAGGCGGCGGAGACCTCCGCATAACGATCGATCAATGCCGAGTCGATCACACCCTCAACGACAGGCGAGTCCAGCAACGCATCTCTCGCTTGCCAACCGAATCTCTCAATGCTCAGACGGGGTCGGTTCGCGAAGCGGCTCGTCGCGCCAACGGCATGCAAGCGCCCCAAGGCTCGGCCCAATAATTCCAACGAATCCGCACCATCCAGTTCTGGCGCGCGTCCCGCTAATTTCGGGAATACAGCAAATCGCAAATCCGCATAACTGTGCAACGTGGCGCCGTTCAGCGTCATCGGCGCCGATACAACGAGATCCGCTGCAACGAGCTCAGCGGAGAAAACGTGCTCCTCGAGAATCTGAGCATCCGTCCAACGACCAGCTCGATAAAACTTGGCGATACACGAGCCCCCGCTCGTTAGACCAACCTGGTAGACACGGTTTTCATAGGAATTGAGCTCGAAAAGGCGACCATCTGGCTCGAGCTGGACTTGAGCAAGCGATGCGAGCACCTCATCTGGACTGAGAGAGGCAAAAGACGAGATGACTTGAACCCCTTAAACCAAGAAACCCAAATTCCGGGAGGAAAAGTTTACGACGTTCGGGGCTACGGCCGGTAAATCCGCATCCGTCACACCAAACCAGCTCGCGAGGGTGGCTGCATACTGATCCGACGAGATCGTGGGTATGAAGCTTCCCCCGCCGATCTCCAAGGGCCCATCGATCTCCAACAAGGGGTATTGACCATACAGACGTCCGCCACGCACGGCACCACCAGAGACGAGCTGCACCCCGCCCCATCCATGATCGGATCCGTCACCATTGGAGGTCAGCGTGCGACCGAAATCCGACTGCGTGAACAAGGTCACCTGCTCACTCATGCCGATTTCGCTCATCGCATCGTAAAACGCTTTGATCGATTTACTCACATCTGCCAGCAACTTTGGCTGATCGGTGAGCTGATAGTCGTGAGTATCGAAACCACCCGCTGCCACCAAGAAAATTTGTCGTGACATCGACAATTTCGATCGTTGAGAAATCAAACGTGCGACGGTACGTAACTGGCGCGATAAGTTGGAGAGCGACGAATCAGAGTCCGACAGGGCATTGAATTTATAGGCCTCACCCAACACCTGATTGATCCGCTCTGCATAGCGGAGCGCGCGCTGCTGCACCTGCGCGAATCCGCGGTGATAGTAGCTCGAATCACGACTGGCCATCGTGGCCGACAAGACGCCCTCGATGCTCTCCTTGCGACCGGCGTTGAACTCCCAACCGTAAGGATTTCTAGTCTTGTCAACGTCGAGACCCTGAAACAGATTCACGCCGTTCGCACCCATGACATAGGGATAAATCGTGTCCGAGGCGTGCAACAGCGTTTGCCCCGACAACGACACGTTCATGGGCATTTGCTGATCGCCGAGACGACTCGCGATCACATCGGCGATGCGCCCTGCCCAGCCACTCGTCAACATCGACCGGCCACGCAAACTGTTCCATTGATCCTGCTGATCGTTATGAGAAAACAATTGAGGCGGCAGATCGTGGACCAACGAATAGGCATTTCGATACTGATCTTTGGTCGTGGGTCGAATTAACGGACCTACGTTGGGTAGGATTGCCAACTTCCCGGCGGCGAACAGGTCTCGAACGCCCACCATGGCGGGATGAAGTCCGAAGGTCGGATCGCCGGCGCTCGCGCCCTGCGACGTAATCGGCAGCAACGCGTCTCGGTCGATCGCCAAGCTCGACGACGTGCCTGCACCCCGCGATTTTGCATACGCGTTGTACTCGGCCGTACTCGTCGGTACCACCATGTTCCACGAATCATTACCACCAAACAAAAACAAACAGACGAGCGCCTTGTAGTCAGCAAAGCCACCGACCCCGCTCATCTGACCGAAAGTCGTTCCGGCCGTACGCCCAACCGCATAAGCCAGCCCGCCCGCTGAAAGCGCTTTCAGAAATCGCCGACGCTGAAAACTCATTTGTGATTCGGCTCCTAAATGATCGCGCTACCGCTGAACCGCAAATTCCGGCGACATGACGATGAGATACAGCGCCTCAGAAACACGATTCTGACGCGTGTTGTTTTGCGAAGAGGTACGGTTATCTCCTTGAAAGGCCGGATCGATCGTCCAACGCAGCATCTGTCGGCGAGTGTGCTCTCGCAGGGCCGGCGACATCGCCTCACGACTCCCGAGCAACTTGACCGCCACCAGATCGAGGAGCGCGTCGACGTCATCCGCGACCTTCATCTCATCGTCGATATTGATGTAGAAGTTATCCGCTCCTTGCATCCCGAGCTGACGATTCGTCCGATAGTGGGTCTGCGTATGAAACAACCAACCCATTGAGGTGTGCAGATTCTCGTTCGCCAGTTGCATCTCCGGCGCGACCAATCCCGCTTGAGCGATCTCACCCGGAGGCGCATAGAAGGGACTGAAGAAATTGAACACCGACGGAGATTGACCCGGGCCCTGACCAACGACCGACACCGTCGGATTAAAGCCCCCCGCGCCCGGGCAGCAGAACGAAGAGGTCGTAATCTTGCCGCTAGGTGCTTTGGCATCGTAAGCGCGCCACAACTGCGTAACGCGCAGCAGCGGCTCTTTCAATTTCCCAGCTGCCGGATCGCTCGAAAATTCGCGAGCCTCCGGATCCAACAAGATAGCTTTGACGACGGCCCCAAGATTGCCTCTGACGCCCGCGCCATCGTCATTGAATTTTAGCGCCACACGCTTGATGTAATCTTTGGACGGATTACTTGTGACCAACTTTTGGATCAACTGCTTCGAGATGAAAGGACCCACGTTCGGGTGATTGAAAACATTATCCAAAGCGTCTTGGAGATCCTTCGAACCGCTCTGATTCGCGGGAATCGCCGCACCCGGAAGTGCAACACCCGGGTAGTTCAACACGCGCTTGGTTCCAGTCTCATGGTAGTCAGCGTAAAAATCCATCCGCTTCGACTGACTGAAGTTCGGTACCGGCCACGGATCGAACCCTCGCCAATCGTTGCGGTTGCATACCCGCCCCGAGTTCAAGATGTAACCGGGGCATCCCCAGCCCCAGCCGGTGAACACACGCGCGAAGCCGCCGATGATTTCCTGGTTGTAAGTGGGGATCGGCACACCCCCCGCATCACGACGTACCGTTCCGTCGACATCCAGCTCGACGAGGCCGATGCTGAACAACTGCATCATCTCGCGCGCATAGTTCTCATCGGGGCGGAGATTCGTGCCCTCGACGGCGCGCTGATTTCCGAGCATCGATAGATACAGACCCATCGCCGGATGCAAGGTCACATCCTCGAGCAGGGTTCGATAGTTACCGAAGGCGTTGCGCGCCAGCATGTCGTGAAAGTCAGCGATGGCGAACGGAAACTCGAGCAACGCCCCGTTTTCAGACACCACCATGATCTGCGAGAGCGCCCACGCGACTCGCTGTCGCAATTGATCCTCGCCCGTCATCACGTTGCGCAGCCAGATATTGATTCGGTCCGCCTGCATGATCGAGGCGCCCATGTTGCGCGTATCAGCCGGGACCAGCGCGATCAACGACGGCAGCGCGAGCGATACCGGCTTCGACATCTGCTCGTCGATCCATCGCTCATAACCATTCGGTGCATTGGCTACTTCCAGCAGTCGTCGTATCTCAGCGTCACGCGGCCCGAAGGTCGACTGAACCAAGAATCGATGCGCTTCGGAATACGAAGCCGGTGATCCTGATAGGGAGCCCGTCGCGCGCTTTTCTGAGAAGCCGGTTTTGATGTAGTGCTCGGTCGCAGCGATGAAATTGCCACCGAACATCGTGCGCAAATCGGCGTTGTTAGCAAGATACGTGAAAGCGCTAAAGGTGATTTTTCGCCCTTCCTGAAACCCGGACTCGATGTAGTGCTTCGCGCCCGCGATTGCATCGGCACCGAACTTCGAGATGAGATCTGCATAACTTGCGATATACGCGAGCGCATCGAAAGTGATGCGCCGCCCTTCTGCGAAACCAACCTGAATGTAGTGCTTAGCGGCCGCCACGACGTCTGTCTTGAGCGATGAGATCAGATCACCATAGCTCGCGATATAGGCTAGTCCGTCGAAGGTGGTCCGACGCCCTTCCCGATAGCCGTAGAGAATGTAATTACGTGTAGCGTTGATCGTATCGAGACCGTAATTCGTCAAAATATCGCCATGGCTCGCCACGTAACGAAGTGCATCAAAGGCATTCGTAGTACGACGCTCTTTGTAGCCGGTCTCGATGTAGTGACGGGCTGCCTGAACCTCGTTGATACCGAGCGAAGACATCAAGTCGGGGTGACTCGCGACATAGGCGAGTGGATCGAAGGTCACAGCCCGTCCCTCGCGTGCACCTGTCTGTTCGAAGTGCGTGCGACCCTTCGCGATATCGGTACCCATCGACTCGATGAGATCA
>ENA-UPTJ01001833-UPTJ01001833.1-marine-metagenome-genome-assembly--contig:-NODE-1833-length-10767-cov-15.074309_pt1 | contig 10767 bp, 29 predicted proteins | sample MGYA00238168_ERZ767080 | MGnify/ENA primary metagenome ERZ767080 (study PRJEB28935, sample SAMN06266237) | marine metagenome | isolation source: Columbia River Estuary | place: USA:Columbia River... | reverse complement strand
GTCGCCTTTCTTAAATTTTGCCATTTTGTTTTTCATTTCTCTTTGGTGTTAAAGTATTCATTTAATAAATCTGCTAACTCTTCAGGGGTGTCGTTAATCTGTCCAATCTTTTCTCCGTCTACAAAAACATCATAACCCCAATCATAACAACACCCATCTCCACAAGTGTAGTCCCAATATTCAACAGATATTTTCATTTCTCTTTGGTGTTAAAGGTTTTAAGGCACTCAAATATATCTTTAGCGAGTGTTATTATTGCTTCTTCTTGAGATTCGCAGACTCCTTCGCCACATCTCATACAACTCATTTTACATTCGTCAAATTGACTATTTGGGTAATGCTTGTTAGCTATTTGAAATGGTGTCATTTTCGTTTGATTTTAATTACATAATTTATGTAGCGTGGTTTATGTGAATGTTCATACTGGTGGTAGGTAATGTATGAATTAATTATCTCCGTATCGCTTTCATTTACCCAATCTATAAACTCACTATGCTTCTTCATTCCATCAGTTCCAGTATGGAAAGATACCTCTCTAATCTCTGCTTTGGTGAAGAATCGTTTTAGCCACTTCATTTCTCTTTGGTGTTAAAGGTTTCTATTTTACACTTTGTGGCTCATTTACTTTACACTTTGAGCCGTATTTGTTCTTTTTATGACTCATAATACTGAGTGGGGGAGACGGCTTCTATCATCCATTTTATCCACCGCCTCCCAACAACCTACTCATAGCCAAGATATGTGCTTCCAGTATTGGTTAGCTGTTGACTTTCTGATTCCATCGCTAGAGCCTAGTGCTTTGCGCTTTCTACGGTAATCAACGTAGCACTCTTTACATCTTCCCTTGTAGTAAGCAAAGACTCCGTTCTTCTTTTGCGGACTGAAACGCTCTATTGGTTTCTTCTGATGACAAGTGTTACAGACTTTATGTTCAGGAGTGCCTGATGCCATTGTTGCTACTCGTTGTTTAGTTCTTTTCTATCAAGATGTTCTCTGTACATACGCGCAGCTACCGCCATACGTTGTGGTTTGAATGGATAGATGCTACGAAGCCGAGCCATTGCTATCCGCATAAATTGGTCTCTCATTTTTAGAAAGTATTTCAACTACCTTTTTCCAATACACAGACTCTCTTTCAAAGTCATTGAATGCCAAACATTGTCTTGCTTGTGTGAGCGCATATTTTTCGTGCAAACGCTTTAAAGATAAAGCTTTCTCTAACGGACTCATTCTATATTCATTTCCTCCTCATCATCATACAACTCGTTATCTCGGTTAGCATAAGGCGAGTGGTATCCTGCGTGGTGTATAGAACCTTGTCTATCTACATAATTTTGGCTGTCGCCAATGTCATCCCATTCTTCCATAATAAAACATTTAGTACCCCTACTTGGACTCGAACCAAGAACCGACAGCTTAGAAGGCTGTTGCTCTGTCCAGTTGAGCTATAGAGGCTGTCATTCATAAATTCATCTTCAACAAGTCAGCAAGGTCCTTGATGTTTTCAATAATCTCAAGTATGCTTTCCTCTCTGTTGTTGTCCAAGTCTCCCTGTCTTACGATTATAGTGCGCGTCTTATTGTATACATCTACGTATAAGCTTTCGCTTTCGTACATATACTTAGACTTTCTGTAATGCAAAAGAGTAGCGTGGTTCTTATTGATCAACTCAGCAAGGAGAGAGATGGACATTGGGAACGGCTTATTCTCAATGATAGCGTTGGTAAACGCTACTCGTGTAATCACATTCTCTCTCCGTCTTGTTCCCTCAATGATAAACGTACCGAACGTTTCTTCAATCGCTCGCGCTGTCTTCCGAATCGTCTCCGCGTTTTGGCTTTTTTGGCTCATCCTCGTCTTTTATAAAAGGTTCGTCCCAGTAAATAAAAATAAAATCATCGCCCATTGTTTTTTTCTTTAAACACAAATGGTGTAGCATCATTGAAGTCTACAGATAAACCTCCCTTATAGTGTGCTGATATCCACGAGAAGTCTAACGTATCACCTTGCGACTGAACATCACTACGCTTCAACACAACCACGTTGTCTCCGCGAGTCTTGTTAGTGATAGCAAGGGCAATGAAATCCCAATCGTCCGTCTCTATCTGTTGAAGCGCAACCTTATTGCCTTCCGCTTTAGAGAACATTACATAAATACTCATACCCTTACTTGTTTTAAAAATGGGGGGAGAAATCTCCGTGACCTCTACCCCCCACTCCATCGCAAAGAAAAATGCTATTGCGTTGTGTAGATTAGAATGGGACATCCATAGATGCTTGAACAGGTGCAGGCTGATGAGTCTGCATTGCTGAAGCTTGAGGAATATCCACCGTAATCATAGAGTAATTCTTGTTACTCTTAGTGCTATAGCCTGAGCGAAGCGTCAAGTAGACGCGGTCGGGCTTTCCGTTCTCTCCTTGTTTGAGAAAACGCTTCAGGTCTTCCAACTCCTGACGAGTGAAAGAGAATGAGATATTAGCCGAACCTGTCGATCCGATAATCTCACTTTGCTTTTGTTCTTGTTGGCTCATAGTAAATTAAATTTCGCCATTGATAGAGAATGTAGACGTAAGTAAATCACCATCAAGGTATCTACTGATAATCTGTACGGCTCGGTCAAACTTGTATTTGCCTCCGTTAATCGTACTCTCTGTCGCCTTAAACAGGGCGGGAGTGTAAGGGTACGATGTGTCTTGTGCTACCCAATAGTACTCCTTCTTTTGGGCAAGCGTCATATAGATATACGCTTGTATATCGTAGCCAAACGAGAACACGTCTCGCTTAAACGAACCGATGGCTCGTGTTGTCTTTGAGTCTGATACAAACCCATCACCTAAGCAGTCCAAGAATCCGCGAACAGGAACATCGCCAATGAATCCTTGCACCTCCGCTTGATATTCGCCTTGCAAGTACTCCCAACAATCTGTCTCTTGAATGCGTGTAATCATATCAATAGCCTTCTGATAGTCTTCTAAAGACACAGACTCTTTGCCAACAGCTTCCTCGTTGAACTTATTCTTCCACTCCTTGTACGCAGTGGTAGCGCGTGGGTTCTTACTGTCAATAGATTCTACAATCCCAGCATCATCAAAGACGGAGAAACGCTTGTCAAATTCATCGGGAGTAAATAGTAAGCAGTCATAGACGCTACCAAATGATAGCGCATCCGTACGCTTGTTCCATTTGCCCTGAACATAAAGCTCAAACTTAACCATATCATCTAAAGCTGTCTTCACAGACGTGTATGATAGGTAGTTCTTACCTGTCTTCTCTTGAAGCTTTAAAGCAAAATCCATTACACAAACTTCTTAAGTGCTGCTACTTGCTTCTCTGAGAATGTAGAACCATACTTAGATAGGACAGCTTCAAATGCTTGCGGACGCTTAGGTTTCTCTGTATTCTTAATGTACTCGATCGCCTTAGTGAACGCGCTGTCATCTTGATTAGCTTGTGCGGGAGTAGACACTTGCTTCTTGATAGCCATATCAACCTCATCCGCTGTAGCGATAGATGTTTCAATGCCAATACCTAAGAATCCAAGAGCACGACCAACCGCTGATGTTTCGCAGTTCTCTACGTAAGACGTCTTGTTAATCATTGAAGACGTTCGGTCTTCCTGAGCCATACCCTGAGCAAGGACGGAGCCTTCAGCATTGCGTATGGTAGCACGCACAACACAGGAGTCTGCCTCAAGGCTGAGGAGTTCTGTTTCTAATGAGTAGTCCTTGTATTCGGACAAGGTTCTGAACGCAATGACGCGCTGATTGACTTCAACATACTCTTTGCCTTTGATGTTGGTAGTCTTGAATTGATAATTCGACATAAAATAAAATTTAATTAACCAAATTTAAAATATAAATAGAAGATATGCAACTATTTATGTTGATTCTTACTAAGAAAAATACCATATGAAAGTATTACACATATGATAGATACTACAACATAGAGGCTGTCCCCTGCCCTGTAGTTCATAGCTGATGCAAAGAACATAAGCGTAAGCATCAGAGCAAGTAACAGCTTGATGATTGTTTCAAAGTGTCTCATAACTTAATCTCTCTTTGGGTTTGGTGATACAGGTGTGTTGAACGCTGTATCAATTCATTGTTTAACGAGTGAGCTTCGGAAAGCTGTCTCTTGGTGAGCGTTAGCTCGTCTTCTAAAGCGGCCACGCGCATCTGATAGAACTTAATCAGTTCGTTTGTTGAGTCATCCATAAATAAAACAGATTAGAATTGAACATAGTTAGCCGTAAGCCACACGTGCGAACGGCGGGTGTTGAGCACCGCCTCTCGCGTTACAAGAACGGAGCGAAGTTATCGGCTAAATTTTACAAAGTCAATAGCAAATGAGTATCAATTGGAACTATTTAAGTCCTGAATCTCTCTCAAGGTGCGCTGAACCTTAAAGATATACTTTAATACAAGCACTCTATCTACCACGAAATCAACGAGTTCGCTCTCTATAAGTTCTCCTTTGTCTATGCCGTACTTAAGTAGGCCATCTTTAATAGCTTCTGCCATATCCGAACAGACATCTTCATTGGCGACATTACAGAATTCATTAAGGCTCATCTCTGTCAGGGCACTACGCGCCACACCAACAGCTTCCTTTTCGTAATCGTACACGCTCTTCGCTTCGATTATTTTGAGTATCATTTCAGGGTCTATCACTTGAATGGGAATTTTAAATTAAGTTCTTTCATCCTCTCACACGCTTCTCTTGTCTCAGAAGAAAAGATAGTATCGGTCTTGCCTGCCGATCGGGTTAGGGCAAGATGCCATCGCTTTTCTTTTCTGACATAGAAGATAGAGTAAAGGTCGTAACGTTTTCTCTCTGACATTATTTAAACATTGACTTCATACATCCAATGAACCACAAGAATACAAGCATAAACATAGCTACACGCAGTGCCTTAGACACAGCGTTTGAAACAGAATCTTTATTCATCAGCATTGACCTTAGATGGTTCGTCCTTCGTTGTTCCCAACATTTCAATAACCTTTTTTATGGGGTTATCTGATTGGTAGCTGGGTAACATCTGAGAAAAGAAATCATCAGCCTCAATGAACAAGTCTCTTAGCTTTTTTAGTTTCTCGTCTGTCTCACGTGCACGCGCTTCAAAGCCATCGATGGTTTTAAGCAAATCTTTATTATTTTTCATAGCTCTCTTGATTATCTCTAACTTTTCGGATATGCTCAATAAGCACCTTGACATAGTGCTCATCTTCTTTTCCGAGTCGACCACTCCATAAGCCGTAGTCCTCAAAGTATTCTACGGCATCCATTACTTTCACTGGAATCATAACTGCGTAACATTTGATGTTGTTAGTTCTTCAATAATAAAATCAAGTATCTCCTCCTTCATTGCATTGGTAGCAATCATCTTTGGTAGGTTGTTGAAATTACCCCGACCCATAACGTCGTGAGCGGACTTGATATCTACATTGAAATACATAGTCTTTGGGTTAACGGAAACGTTAGCCGTAACAAACGCGGGTCGCTTACTGATGCCGTGCTCGTACTTCTTCTTGAATTGTTTTTCTACATTCATAAATTAAATTGATTTAAAGCGTTGATGTAACTCGTTACTAATAATCTCATTGATGTATTCAATGATTGATTCTTCAGAACCAAAGATGATATCATTCAACATATCTTCTCGTTCCTCAAGAGGCATATTCATAAATGCCTCATATCCTTCTTCGCTTATAAGGTTTGATTTGTATAAGCGATAAGCATTTGACGTTAAGTCGTCAACGTGCCAAGTAAAAGCATTCGACCAATAATTTTCCATAATTAAAAATTTAAATTAGGTTCATCAATAAAGTAAACACCCTCGTTTACCTCCCACTCTTGCTCATTCATTTCCTCGCCCGTCTTGTCGTGCAAGAAATCAATACACTCCTGTGTATCATTGAACAGCAATGCGTTACCATCATTGTCCAATACATATTCGTATGGGTTGATGGTGATACCTTCAATGTATCGTGCAATAACTTTCATAGATTAAAGAATTAAGTTGTCATCTGTTTCCATCTTCTCAATAACATCTGACTCAGCAGCTACGATGTAGTGCCCACAGGTAACACAGCAAGCGTCCCAATCAACAAACGTTTCCTCGTTACACATAGAGCAGTCGTAGGTCTTGTCCTCAATGAAAGGCTCAACAGCATACTTATCGAACCATTCAAAGTCATCAATGATACCCGTATCTTTCACACTGCCCTTCGCAATGTGTCCGTGATAGCGCGTAAGAGATTTGTAAGAGTCATTAGAGAACCAATTATCACCGACCCAATGACCCGACTGTTCGTTGAAGATAGATACGTCGCCGTGCTTGTCCATAAAGACGAGCTTGTTGTAGTCGCCGATATACTCGTAGATAGAGTTGGAAACAAACGCGATATCTAAAAAGGCAACAGAGGACAGCATAGAGTCGGGGAGTGTAGATAACTCCTGTGCAAACTCCGCTGTGTCAGATACATCTTTGGAACCAAAGCCACTGATGATACCATTGTGAATCATACCAACGTCCTCACTGACAAAGAAAGGGTGTAGGTACTTCTCGTCAAAGCCGTGCGTAGCAATACGAAAGTGCAACAGCATAGGCTTACCGATAGACTTGGAACGCGCAAAGGCATCACGATAGTCCGCATAGAACTCATCGAAGGAAGCCTCAGCCTTACCGTAGCCATCAAAGTTTGGGTATTTACAAGCGACAAGTTTGTCGTTCTCAATGAACAGCATACCCGCGCCGTCATCATTTGAAATCCAACAATTCTGTAACTCCTGTTTAGTAAGTTCAGAACCATTGTTTAAAATAGCAATACACATAAAAGAAAAATTAAAAATTAGTATTCAGAAACATATTTGTTGACAAGGCTCTCACTATGTATAATATCTAGAACTCCCGCGTAGGAAACATACTTGTCATAATCGCGGCCGTTCATAGCCTTACCAATCTTCGCCGCAATAACCATAATTTGCTTGATTCGATCGACTGGGTAGACCTTGAGCAAGTGCTGATGCAGTGGTGCGGACTCATCAAGAGCCTGAGCAATCCACCAACCGATACCTTGCTTCTGATGCTTGGCCATAATACGCAAAAGGTCGCGCCGCCAAAACAACGTCTTGACATTGGGCACTGCCGATATAACGCGGAACTCAATGTATTTGTGATGGACACGGACAGCATTGTACTTGTCGTAACCCTTTGGTCGTTTTAGTTCCGAACTTGTCTTGAGTTTAGAATAGGTACGACCAAGACGCTGATGGTACAGGCTGAACAGCACAGGCATAAACCCTGAATACAGGTCGTAAATCTGTCGCCCTGTCTTACCAACCACAGAGAACGACATATGGCCGCCACACGTTTTGTGGGTATAGTCGGCATTGATATGGTTACGTAAACACTCACCGCGAAAGTCTTCGCCGTTTATATCATTGTCAAACCTATCGTCAAACAGGTCATACGTCGGACTGACTAACTCAAAGCCGTCGCATAGAGAGCTGTCGTCTTCACGACACCAACCCGTACTGTCGACGTCAGACAAGTCCCACTGACCGCACGTGAAACCTTCGTCGTCTTTCTCGACCTCAACACCAAACCTAAACTTAGTATCAGTCGTAGTGTAGTCGCTACGGAAACCGCTGTGGTACGGGTGGCAGTTGCTGTCATCGGGTTCATAGGTGTAGTAACACCCCTCGCTTTCGTGCCAGAATACGCAGTTGCCCACGTCGTCTGTGTGGTAGTGTTCACACGTATCCTCAGCATAAACTACATCATCTTCAGGGTATAGATAGCCGTCGTGCGTGTAGTAGTAGTAATGGTCGCCCTCATTACCTGAAGCCATAGTAGTGCCGTCCTCAGAAGTAATAACGTCATCTTCGTGAACCCACCCATCAAGGTCGGTAAGTACGCAGTCATCTTTGCGATGCCATTCGCCACTATGTTCGCCAGTGTCGCATTCTACCGCGTCATCAATGGGACATAGGTCGCCATCTTCAAGAGTAATGACATCATCAGCATCATACTCTACGCCATCAATTTCAATCATATCAGACATAACAAAACAGATTAAAAGGTTACATTTTAGTGAACTCTAAGAGCCGTGTGCCGTTAGGACACCGACCCATACCAAAGGACTGCGCCAAACGTTTACGCGCCTTTGTTTCGTTTCTCTCGCTAACGATAAAGAAACTTTGCACCGAATACTTTGATGGTGCGTAAAAATGGAACTGCTTTTCTTTTTTCATAAAAAACATATTTAAAACATAGGTCTGTTGAACGCCGACCCTATCGCGTTTGATCGCAAATGTATGCGCTCATTGCCGCATTAGCAAGTTTGCGCACCTCGTTTGTACAGAAATTTATATCGTGGTCTACGGGGTTATCGCCCAAGTGCCGCGTATCAAAACCAATAAGCGCCGTTTCGCTTGCCTTATCAATGACAGCACAAGTAACGCCGCCGTGAATACTAACGTCATACAGCGCCTCTAACGGACTACTGAATACGCCGTACTCATCAAAACTAATTGCTTCCGATTCAAGTATACGCCTATACCATTCGTGCGTTTTACCCACACGAACGTAGCCGTTAGCGTACCCTTGTTTCCATTCTAATTTATTTGGAATAAGGTACACGTCAAGAATCACCCCGTCAGGCATCGCGCCTGTGTCAAGGTGTATGTGCATCTTGTTCATCGTTCCTCTACTACAAATTCAGTTTCTATTGACGTTTCATCCAATACCCATTGGTCTACTTTGCCTTCAATGAGAATACTACCATCGGCGTACTCATTGCCCGATACCCTAAACTGATTCGTTTGGGTAATCTCATTCCATTCGTTTGCTATTTCTTGGGCGTCCTCCCGACTGCCTACGAAATACGTCCATACGTAGTGTGTCATAAAATAAACATTTAATAAAACAAAAAATGCGGACATATTACGCTGTCCGCTTCGCGTTAAAAGTAAGTAAGGCGCACAATAGCGCATACCATAGCCCTACCAAGATAGGACGCGCATACCAAAAACCTAACCTAAACGCTTTGTAGGTATACGCCTTGCCGCCTTACTGCCGTTTATTAGTGTGGCTCTCACTGCCGCCGACATTTGCCGACCTTTGCGCCCCGCGCTATTTCTTAAGATTGTCCTAAATACGCCCCGCCTTTGCGGCATTCTTTGCCGCGCGTTTGGCTAACTTTTCGCGCTTCCGCGCTTCGCGTTTATCAATGCCGCCTAAATAGTGCAGTTCTAACGCGTTCGCCTTATCAATAGCGCGTTTTTTGCGCTTTGTGGCGTTTAATTTGGGGGCGGCTTTGCCGTTTACGCCGACTACCGCCGCGCCCCTTGTGGATGCGTTTGCAATGTAGAAACCCATCATTTCACCAATACCGCCAACGCTTGGCGCATTTGGGCCGCCGTCCAATTAGCCGCGCAAATTTTCTGATTGGTCAAGTACCCGCTTTTGTCCATACCTTGCACCCATACGGCCGCGCCTTTGGATAGGTTTAGGAACCTTTTGCCTGTTTTTTCTTGGTGGTTTAGACCTTTGTAAAGCATTTCTACCGCTTCACTCATTGACTGCGCCGAAATACGCGCAACCTTCGCGCGGCTTTTGCCGCTTTCCTGATAAAATACACAAGACATAATAAAAAAACATTAGTTTAAAAAAACGCCGTTTGCGTTTCATTGGTGCAATACTACGGCGGCAAAATTTAACCACCAAACAAAACCACAAAAAAAATACATAAACCCCTGTAATAGTTCCAAATGATACCCCTACGCGCGTGCGCGTATGTACGCGGGTATCAATTAGGGCGTTCCTTTTTAGTTATGGTTTAAGGTACTATAAGTTTAGGGGGGGTTATTGTCCCAAGTACCAAAAGACCTAATACTTATAGTAATCTGTACTATAACCTTAGTGTAGTTAGTACGCTTTACTTATGGTACGCTATACTAAAAGGGTAAAAGTTATGGTAAAAAGTACTAAAAGGTAGGGGGGTGGGGTTTAGAAAAACGTTTTGGTATTCTGTACTATAAGGGAAATATATATATATAATCCCCCACCTATTCATATCTCAATGCAAGAAACACTTAAACTAAAACTTCAACCAAAGAGTGTAAGTCTTTGATATTGAAGCTGTTCAAGTTTTCTAATGGAACCTTTTGATTCTTTGGAGAAAGAATACAGTATGCCCTACTATGCTTTGCTGTGGTTCTGCGAAGAGCGGCGCTTTTTGGCGGGGCGTGAGGCGCCCGCCTTTTGCGCCTTAGACTGGTACAGTGCTGCAACGCTCCTTCATCCCGCGTTGCTTAGCGAGCTTCGCTTGGCAAAGTTACAGAAAAAAAATGACAAAGTCAAGTGCTATTTTTATTTTCTTGAAGAAAAGAGGGGGGGGAGAGGACAGGTTTCATATGTTGGTCATTTTGGAGTTGTGAGGACCTCATAGGATTGTTTGGGATCATCCCAATGTATTATATGGGACCATCCCCTATTATAATAAGATTTATCTTTGCTATATGCAACTGAGTAAAAACTTTTCTCTATCAGAGATGACTAAGTCGGTGACGGCTAAGCGTCTTGGTATTGACAATACTCCTGATGAGCAGCAAATAGAGTTCTTGCGTGAGCTGTGCGTGAATGTACTGCAGCCTCTTCGTGATGAGCTTGGTCCTATTGTCATCACCAGTGGACTACGCGTACCTAAGCTGAATAAAGCTGTTGGGGGTAGTGGTACGTCTCAGCATTGTGCACTCAATGG
>ENA-UPTJ01001830-UPTJ01001830.1-marine-metagenome-genome-assembly--contig:-NODE-1830-length-10784-cov-5.234598_pt1 | contig 10784 bp, 7 predicted proteins | sample MGYA00238168_ERZ767080 | MGnify/ENA primary metagenome ERZ767080 (study PRJEB28935, sample SAMN06266237) | marine metagenome | isolation source: Columbia River Estuary | place: USA:Columbia River Estuary... | reverse complement strand
CAGTTGGCAACAACGCTAGAGCGTTATTTGCTCAGTAAAAATGGCTGTGCAAGTAAATACGGCCTCGACAAATTAAGCGCTCAAGACATCAATTATATAGAGCTGGGTTATGCCGATATCCATGAAACAAAAGGAGGCATCATGGCCCGTTTACATGGCTTGCGCTATCAAATCCATCATACAAGCAATCCAAATGATCATTCTTTATTGGAAAGATTGGCCTATTGGAAAACAGCCAGCGAAATCATTAGCAATCATTTCTTTTTAGGCGTAGGTATTGGCGATACTAAAGAAGCCATGCATGCGCAATACGACAAACAAAACTCAGAATTACGCATTGATAGAAGGCTCAGACCTCATAATTACTACCTCACTACTTGGCTTAACTCCGGAATTATTGGACTGATTTTGCTAATAACACTTCTGTATTTCTTCCTCAAACAGCAATGGCAATATCGCCAATTACAGGGCTTTCTGTTTGGTTTGGTTTTCGTGTTTAGCTTTTTAATTGAAGACGGTCTAGAAACCCAAATGGGCCTTACTATGTTTGCTTTCTTCTACGCATTCTACTCCCGCAGGGTCACAGCCTAACGTTTCTCTGAAAAATTGAGTAACTTCGCAAAGATGTCTATTGAAGTCAAAAATCTATTCAAATACTACGGCGAGCAAGCAGCTGTTCGCGACGTCAGTTTTTCTGTCAAGAAAGGTGAAATCGTTGCCTTTTTAGGCCCAAATGGCGCCGGCAAATCGACTACCATGAAAATCATGACCGGATTTATTCCTGCCTCTGAAGGCGAGGTTTATATTTGCGGAAAAAAGGTAGATATCGATGGCCTTGAAACCAGACAAATCATCGGCTATTTGCCAGAAAACAATCCTTTGTACACAGACATGTATGTCCGTGAATACTTAGAATTTGTTGGCCGCATTTACAAAATAAAAAACCTCAAAGCACGCGTTTCAGAAATGATCAGTGCGGTAGGTCTTGAAGTAGAGCAGCACAAAAAAATTGGGATGCTTTCAAAAGGCTATCGCCAGCGCGTTGGTTTAGCTCAGGCCATCATTCATGATCCTGAAGTCTTGATCCTCGACGAACCTACCACTGGTCTTGACCCTAATCAGCTCGTAGAAATTCGCGAACTCATTCGCAATATTGGTAAAGAAAAAACAGTGCTACTCTCCACGCATATCATGCAAGAGGTAGAGGCGATCTGTGACCGCGTGATCATCATTTCTAAAGGCCAAATTGTCGCCGATGACAAAGCCAGTGCGCTTCAACAAGAAATCGAGCATCAAACTGTTTATGTCGAATTTGACACCATTGTGAGTAAAGCGCAGCTTTCAAAAATACCAGGTGTGCAGCAAGTCGAAGCCCTAGAAGGCGGTTGGTTACTCGGAACCAGCGCTACAGAAGACCTCCGCAAAGAAGTCGCCATGTTTGCCCAACAACAAGGATGGTTAGTACTCGCAATGCGCATCGAACAAAAAACACTCGAAGAAGTATTCAAAGAATTAACAAAATAAAATGCCTACAAACTTTATTGAAGAACTCAAGTGGCGTGGAATGATCCACGACATCATGCCCGGAACCGAAGAAGCACTTTTAAAACAAGTTTCTGCAGGTTACATTGGTTTTGACCCGACGGCTGACTCTCTTCACGTAGGTCATTTAGTTCAGATCATGACGCTTGTTCATTTTCAGCGTGCTGGGCACAAGCCTTATGCTTTGGTAGGTGGCGCAACCGGAATGGTTGGTGACCCATCGGGCAAAAGCCAAGAGCGCAATTTGTTAGATGCTGAAACGCTGCAACATAACGTAGCTTGTGTCAAAAATCAGCTTGAGGCTTTTCTAGATTTCAACTCGGGTTCTAATGCGGCTGAAATGGTCAATAACTACGACTGGTTTGAGAAAATGTCGTTTTTAGATTTCATCAGAGACGTTGGTAAGCACATCAGTGTCAATTACATGATGGCCAAAGATTCTGTTAAAAAACGTCTTGAAACCGGCATGTCTTTTACTGAATTCTCGTATCAATTGGTACAGGGTTATGACTTCTACTACCTCAATCAGCACCACAATTGTATCTTACAACTTGGTGGCTCAGATCAATGGGGAAATATTGTAACAGGCACAGAGCTCATCCGTCGTAAAGCGGGTGGAGAGGCCTATGCTGTTACTACACCACTTATCAAAAAAGCAGACGGCACCAAGTTTGGTAAAACAGAAAGCGGTTCAGTTTGGCTTGATCCAGAAAAGACGAGCCCCTATGCCTTTTATCAGTTTTGGCTCAATGCTTCTGACACAGATTCAGCAAATTACATCCGCATTTTTACGCTCAAGTCTAAAGACGAGATCGAAGCACTTGAAGCCCAACATGCTGAGGCGCCGCATCTAAGAGTTTTACAAAAAGCAATAGCAGAAGATATCACCACGCGTGTTCATGGTGCAGAAGCGTTGCAAACAGCTATTGCAGCAAGTAATATTTTATTCGGGAAGTCAACAGCTGAAGATCTTCGTTCTTTATCAGAGAAAGATTTCTTTGCCGTTTTTGAAGGCGTCCCACAAGCCAGTGTCAGTATTTCAGACTTTCAAAGCGGCTTAAGCATCGTTGAAGCCTTAGCTGCCAAAACAGGCTTTTTAAGTTCGAATGGTGAGGCGCGTCGTGAGCTCAAAGCAAATGCTGTTTCAGTCAACAAAGAAAAAGTAGCTGAAGACTACATCCTGAGCACCCAAGATTTAATCAATGACCGCTACGTCCTGCTTGGCAAAGGCAAAAAGAACAACTATATCTTGAGGGTGGAGTAAGTCACTACTTGAAAAAGGCTCAAGAAAGCGACTTGAAATTTCTTTACTTTAATCATTCCCGACAATGACAAATCTTTGTTTGTTGTCGCCAATTTGAATGAAATATAGGCCTCCTGGGAGGTTTTGGATCCCAATAGTTTTGATGACTTCATTCATCACTTCTTTCTCTATTAAACTTCCATCAGTTTTCAAAATCTTCAGCTCTTCACCAATTAAACTCGGTGAAATTTGAATATGAACAACCTCATTGGCAGGATTTGGGAATACTAAAAACTCCTGGTTGTCTAGGTTTGCTATACCAGTGAAATCTAGTGTGAGGTTGATTGTGAGCAAAGAATCGCAGCCCGCAGCATTGGTTAAGACTTGCGTATAGGTTCCGGAAGCCGTATAAGTTTGTCCGTTTATTGTGTAGCTGTCTATGGCATTTACAGTGATACTTGCGCTATTTGCGTCATTCACATTCACCCAAACGGTATCGGTACTAACACAACCTTCAGGGCTCGCACCAGTCAATACATAATTATTACTGGTTTGCGGCACAAAAGGAATGCCATCAGCAACACCATTATTCCAGTACATGAAAATACCCCCAGCGCCCGTTAACGTGACTTCTTGTCCAAAACAGATATTTTGATCTGGGCCTGCATTTAAATCTGGTAAATTGCCGTAGTTAAGGACCAATGTATCGCTTCCATAGCAACCATCGTTACTCATTCCTGTAACGATGTAGGTCCCGTTTGAAACGGGCACAAATGGAACCCCATCTTGGATACCATTATTCCATTGTAAATTGATTCCGCCTACTGCATTAAGCGTGACAGCTTGCCCTTGACAGGTGTAAATATCTTGTCCAGCATTGATATTGGGAATCGCGTTGACGATGACCTCTAAGCTATCTTGTGCAGTACAACCTGCAGCTGATGTTCCACTAACAACAAAAGTGCTCGTAGCGTTTACTTGAAAGCTTTGACCATTGGCGACACCATTATTCCAGGTATAATCTTGAGCACCAGTTGCATTAAGTAATATAGTAGCTCCTCCACACACCACGGTGTCGTTACCAGCATTGACAATGGGCAACGGATTGAGTGTAATTAACAGCGAATCCTTGGCGATGCAACCCTCTGGACTCATTGCAGTGGCAGTATAATAGCCGCCTTGGCTCGGCACAAAAGATTGGCCATTAATGACATTGTTATTCCAGGTATAGGAACTGGCTCCGGTTGCAGATAGCGTAATACTACTTCCTTGACAAACACTTTGATTTGCACCAGCATCGATACTAAATTGTTGCAGCAAAACATCTGTTTGGTCCCAGGCAGAACAGCCATTGGCATTGATACCAGTTAGCGTATAGGTTTGATTGATACTTGGTGTAAATGTTGTTCCATTCTGAATGTTTGGCGACCAAATATAGGTATTAGCACCAGTACCATTCAGCGTAACTGTCCCGCCATTACAAGCATATAAATTTGGCCCAGCACTGACAGTTGTAAGAGAATTTGAAGCAGTAAATAAGTCATTAATTTCACAGGTTGTCAAGCAACGGTTCCAAATACCAATGTCATCTATTTTTCCACTGAAGTAATTGCCTCCAATTCCTCGGCCGATATAAAGTGGTAGTGTTGTACTTGTGACGCCAGTATGCGTGAAATTAGTGGTAGCAACCAACACATTATCTTTATATAGCGTCATTACCCCAGCATTATAAACCATGACAATATGTGTCCAGACATTGGTGGTACTTGTACTTTGAGCCCAGAACCATGCAGCTTGTTGTTTATTGGTGCCAAACTGCATATTTGTAGCCCCTGTCTGAAAAATCCAAATAAAATTGTTTGCTGCATTTGTGGCATGCATGATTGGAATCCCTACAACAGAACTTGTATTTCTGTTATGCCATAAAGAAACTGTAAATGTTGAATTTGGATTGAAAATGAAGTTTGGTGTATTGTTAATCAAGTATTGGGTACTTCCATTAAAGCTAAATGCAGCGTTTGCATTATTAAATCGATCGGTAGTCGGAACAGCACCATAGTTTGTTAAACTATTTGCGTTGCCATTTGCATCGTTGCCATTTCCGTCAAGTGGAAAGTAAGAAAGAAGTCCATAAACCGGCACATACGAAGGAATTTGTGCCAATGCTTGCATGGAGGCAAACAAAATTGAAATAAATAAGAGTTTTTTCATGGTTTAGATTTGACACTAAGATAGAAAATATGCAGAATGATTTGTCAGTGGGGCTGTGTATTATTCATTAAATAAGTTCAAGATTCATATTAGAATCATTTTGTAATTTATTGTAAATCAAACTTTTTATTCAAAATAGGGTTATATTAATAACCTAAACCTACTACGTGCTGCCTGAAAACCAAGCTTTTGATTATGCCTTTTTAGGCATGGGCTGTGCCAATTCATTACTTGTAATGGCTTTACACAAGCGTGGCTTGTTAAATTCTGCTCAGATTTTAGTGCTTGAACCAGCACAAAAAGTGCGTAATGACCGCACTTTTTGCTTTTGGTTAAGCCCTGAAGAATTACAAGAAGCTGGGCTTGAAAAATTAATTAGTCATAGTTGGGATAAAGTCAGTTGCAATGGGCAGCCAGCTCAGGCATTGAATCATAAAAAATACTATTATTTACGTGCAGAGGTGCTTTTTGAGCATGTCCAAAATTTACTAATGGAAGTCGGGGCAACCTGGCGTCATGAGGTGTTTAACGGAGAGCCACAACACTTAGCAAAACACGTATACGACTCTAGACCACCTCATTGGGAAGGATTGGCAAAGGATCAAGAATTGATCCATCAGAGTTTTTTTGGCTGGCTCATCCGGGCTAAAGAGCCGATTTTTGACCCATCTACCTTTACAATGATGGATTTCAATATCGAGCAACAAGGGCAAACGCAGTTTATGTATGTTTTGCCATTTGATGCTCATACTGCGCTCCTTGAACCAACTAGATTTAGCCCTGATAAACTATGCCAAACCAATGCTACAGCATTACTAGATTCTTATTTGGCACCTCATCAAACCACCTTTGAAATTCTTGAAACGGAGCAAGGTTGTATACCGATGTGTGCGGCAAGATTTGAAAGGCAGCAAGCGCATACAAATGTGCTAGCAACTGGAGCAAATGCAGGTAAATTAAAGCCCAGTACAGGCTACTCTTTTGTTAGAAATTTACGCGATGTAAATCAGATAGCAGATTCTCTGGCACTTCATAAGACCTTTCACCGCAAAAAAGCCAGTGCGCGTTTTGTGTTTTATGACCGCTTGTTATTAGAAATATTGCATCGCAGACCTCATGCAGGAAAAGAAATATTTGGTCGTTTATTTGCCCGAAATAAAGCGGTAGACGTAATGGCATTTTTAGATGAAGAAACCAATGTTTGGCAAGAAGTCAAACTGATGTCGAGTCTTCCAATACTCCTTTTTTTAGCAGCAGCACTTCGTTTTTTATGGCGCAGTTTGAAAGCACTTATTCGTCCAAGTGCTGTGGCATTGGGCACAGGCGCGCTGCTTTTGATCCTTAGTAAATTTGGGATTTTAGAATGGTTTATACCATTCTGGATACTAGGTTTATTGTTGGTGGGCATTCCTCATGGGGCGCTTGATCATCTACATGTTTTAAAAGAACTAAGTTTTACAAAGCTAATTGTATACGTTTTCAAGTATTTGTTTTTAGGGTCGCTCATGTATTTTTCATGGTCAGTGTCTGCACCCTTAGCCTTAAGTTTATTTCTTGCATATTCTGCATGGCATTTTGGTGAAGCGGACCTCAAATTATGGACACCAAAGGCCAAGTGGCCTGCAATTATTATTTGGGGTTTCTACGTGCTTTTCACGCTCCTGTTCTCTCATTTTACTGAGTTAGTAGCCATACTTCAAAGCATGCAAATCGAATTTCCAAATAGCTACATAAGCGCGATGAACACTTATAGTCTTGAATTCACATATTCTGCTGTAAGTGTTGGCTTACTCTTTTTATGGCGATTTCCCTTAAAAGGTGTTTTTTGCTCACTAGTCTTGTTACTCATCGCTGCGCAGCTTCCTTTATTGGCTGCATTTGGCTTATATTTTATCTTTCAGCATAGTGTCAACGGTTGGCAGCAACTGAGGTTGAGTCATGAAATGACAAATACACGGCTTTGGATTCATGCCTTGCCATTTACACTTGGAAGCTTTTTGCTCCTAGGGGTTTTATATTATTTAGACATTCCGGTAAATTGGGGACAAGCTTTTATTTTTCTTTCTGCTCTTAGCTTTCCACACGTGCTTTTAATGCACCGCATTTACAAGTGAAAAGACCTTTTCACGACTTGCAAAAATCGCAACTGCTCAAGTTGTGTTTGTGAAATCAAGTTATATTCTAGCACTGAAGTATATTATTTTTGAATAATTGTATTTAAATAAGTCCTCATGAAGAACCTGTTTTGCGCTTTGTTGCTCATTTTATCTTGCCACCATTTTTCAGCTCAATCGGTATTGTTCAGTAATATCCAGTACAAACGTCATTTCCCGACCGAAGAAAATTGGGAGTTCTTTAAATTGAAGCAAACAGATAGTATAATTACTTGCATGAAGTTTTACTTTCAGTCGGACGACACACTTTATTTTCGTGAGTATCCATCTGAACGCATTCACAAAATCAGTAAAAATGACCTTGAAGAATTAACCTTTGCGATTGGAAAGGATTATCATTTTGCAAAACGCAATCAAAACTTAAATGCCGCAGCGCTCAAACCAAAAATCTTGCTTGGCCTTTCGGCTGCTTCTTTGGCTGGAATTGTTATTGATTTTGCACAACCCAATCCAATATTCCTCGAATTTGGTCAAGTCTATTTCTTACCTATTTTGTTTTTAGCAAGCTATGCACAAGCAAAAAAGATGGATCGTTATTTGAATTATTATCAAATTGCTGAAAATCAAAAATTCTCTAGGCCAATACAATTACCACCCAAACCACAAAAAAATCTTCCTGAAGAATTGGCCAGTCAGTTAAATTCAGGTACAACCCAAACGACATCAACGGAACAAAATAAAACACCTGTTAAGTTGATTGAATCTCAAGATTATTTAGTCAATACCGAGGGCACCAATATTTCAGACGCGTATCGATACGGAACTGCAGGGGAAGCAGAAGCACAAATCTTACGTACAAATTCGGGCTGTGTTTATAAACTTTCTGATTTTTATTTTCAATCTGATGGCTACTACTATGTCGGAATTGAAGAACACCCGGGCGCTTACCGTATTGCAAAGTCAGAGGTTTCTGAATTAACTGGTGTATATAAAATTGGGAGAGATCGCCAATTCACAAGAAAAAAAGCCGTTATAGCATCTGCTAGGTTTAGCAAAGTAATGGGTGTGTTGTACGGAATTGGCGGAACCATTATTGGAGCTGCAGCAGTAGGTTTTGCCACTTATAGCGTACCAGGTGCTATCTTTGGTGGCTTAGGGATAGGGGTGCTACCTGCGGCATTAATTATTTCAAATAGTAACAAGACCATTCAATATTACGAAATGTTCAAAACCGCGCCTCGTATTTCTTGTGAATAATAAGGGCTTAAATTAATCGACGATAAAAGGGTAGTGCCTATCTTGAATTTCAAGGATGTAAATACCAATTGGTAGACTTTCTAAGTTGATTTTTGAATCTTGAATAAGTCCAAATTGTATGCGTTCTCCCAACAAAGAATGAATATTAAACGGCAGTTCATTTTTGACATCTTTGATGAAAAGCTCACCTGTACTTTTTACCGGGTTAGGATAAATGGAAAGTTGCTCATCAAGTTCTTGTAATCCGCTGTCGTCAATGGTAACATTGATTGTTACGCTGCTATCACAACCAAAGCTTGATATAAAAAACTGCGTATAGCTTCCAGAAGTAAAATACTCAATATTGTTCCAAGTGAATATACCCAATACGGTTGTATCTAATACAATTGATGCAATAGGATGAATAGTGAGGTTAAGCGTTGTGATTGAATCACAACCAGATAAACTCTGAGCTGAATCAATATAGACGCCAGATTGGTAATAACTTTGGTTATTCCAAGCGTAGCTACCACAAGCTGCTTCTGTCAGACTCACTTCAATGCTGTTGGCTATCGAGAGTTCCAAAACAACTACAGAGTCACAACCATGTATGGTTTGACCTGAATAATTATATGAGCCACTTTGCGTATATGTTTGTCCATTCCAGGTGTAAGCATTACATGCACTGGCACTGAAAGTTTGTGCACTGGCTTGGTATTGTTGCAGTGTTACACTTACCGGGCTACTTTGCCCACAATTATTTTGGGCCAAAACACTAAGTGTTCCAGTCTGGAAGCTAGGCCCAAATAGTAAAGAGATATTGGTTCCAGTACTGCTTCCAGTACTGCCATTTGGTGTAGTCCAGACATAAGAACTCGCACCGTTTACTGCATTAATAAAGAAAGTTTGCCCAGTCGCATTATAACAAAAACTGCTGCTGCCATTGATACTGCTAGGTGCTGCGGGCGCTGTATTTACCGTTGCCGTTACCGCTAATCTAGCTATTGACTCAAGTCCATTAACCGTCTGAGACGCATAATATGTAGTGCCGTTTACTAGTTGGGTAGTAGTGGGAAGAGGAGCACCCCCCGTTGCAAAGGCATACCACTGAATGGATGTCCCGGTAACTGCTAATTGAGCTAATGTAGCGCCACTACAAAAAGTCTGATTCTGCTGTCCGGTAGGCGCTGCAGGAGGTGTTGGTGGCGGAAGGAGGGTAAATGTTGCAAGCGTAATACCGCGGTTTGTATTTCCGTGATAACTGTAGCTGAAAGTACCACTACTTGCTCTGGCCCAAATCAAACTGATATTACTTGGGATGCTATTAAATGTGAAGTCATTGGCATCATTCGTATTGAGTGCTCTGGTAGCAATAATGGTTCGGGTGGTACCAACTACAACATCTGAACTGATGGTCCAGTCTTGTTGCGGATCTGTTGTTGGCGCAGAGAAACCAGTAAGTTTGGCATCAAATGAACTGAGCGCACCTGCACTGTTTGCTGCGACAACATCGGTTCCGTTTGTCATGCTACCGGCATTAAAACCTAAAGCAAACCAACGCCCTGCTGGCCCTGTAAATGTCAAGGTAACTTGTGTGGTCACATCAATTTTTGCCGTCATGGCCAAACCAGTAGTAGTACTTAAATTAATAACCCCCGTTGTGTAGGTTTGCGCTTGGGTACCGACCCAAGTAAATAAAGAAATGAGAACAAAAAGTAACTTATTTTTCATATTTGTGAATGATTTGATTCAATTTTTCATCGTTGTATAACTGCAATAATTGCGATATAGTTCTTCCTTTCGGATCCAATATGTCTAAACGTGCTCCTGCAGTCAATAGTTGCTCTATTTGTTCGTAGCGCAGTAAATTAATTGCCAGATGTAGTGGATAACCGAGCGTTTCATACTGACAAGTGTCATTCACGTTGACACCGCGCTCAATGAGTAATTGGAGCATTTGCGCATCGGCTTTAAAAATCACACCATAAATAGGTGAGCCTTCCTTGAAACACTTTGTGGCATCGGCACCTGCATCTAATAGGGCAACGGCAACGTCATACCTTCCTCGGTAAGTAGCCAATAAGAGTGGTGTGAAGCCATTCTCAGATTGAAGTTCGAGGTGCTCAGGGTGCTTTTTAAGATGTTTTTGCATTTCTTTTGCGCTGCCATTTCTGGCAATATCGAATACATCTTGTGCGCTCACATGAAGTTGAAAAAGCAAACAAAAAAGCAATAGTTTATACATCAATCAAATTAAAATTATAGGACGCGAATTGCTGTCCAGAGCATGGCGCCGACCAACATCATTTTGAGGCCAGTCCCGAGTAAAAAACCTAAAAAAGCACCTTTCGCTGACTGCCAAGCATCCTGATTATTTCTGCCTGAAATGAGTTCACCAAGATAAGCGCCAATTAATGGGCCAAGAAAGATACCCCATG
>ENA-UPTJ01001821-UPTJ01001821.1-marine-metagenome-genome-assembly--contig:-NODE-1821-length-10821-cov-4.080810_pt1 | contig 10821 bp, 6 predicted proteins | sample MGYA00238168_ERZ767080 | MGnify/ENA primary metagenome ERZ767080 (study PRJEB28935, sample SAMN06266237) | marine metagenome | isolation source: Columbia River Estuary | place: USA:Columbia River Estuary... | reverse complement strand
GAGCACGTCGCCATACACGCGCTTGGCTTCTTCAGCGAACCACTCGATGAAGGAAGCGGCGTAGGCAATCTCGCCCTTGGCCTCGGCCAGCGGCTTGCCCTGCTCCATGGTCATCAGACGGCCCAGGTCGTCCTGATTCTCCATCATCAGTTCGAACCAGCGGCGCAGCTTGGCGGAGCGCTCCTTGGCAGTCAGTGCGCGCCACGCCGGCAGGGCCTTGTCGGCCGCTTCGATGGCGCGACGGGTCTCGGCGGCGCCCATGCGGGGCACAGTGCCGATGGTCTCGCCGGTCGCCGGGTTGTTCACGGCGAGCGTCTTGCCACCATCGGCATCGCACCATTCACCGGCGATGAAGGCCTGTTGGCGGAACAGCTGGCTGTCTTTGAGTTGCATGGCAGTCTCCTGGGAGCCGGCAGCAGGGCGCCGGAAGAAATGGGGGTGAATGCTGACCGCCCGGTCGAAAAACGCCTGCAGACACGGCCAGACGCGGCGCGGACGGCCGTGGGTCTGTACATGGACAGCAGGAGGACGTCGATGACGCCCGAACGCGGCGAGGTGAAATCCCGGCCGATGCTAGGGTCGTGTTCGATAAAGGGCAATAGCCCGTTCAAGAAAATTTACGCGCAGGCACCCCGAAGCGTCCTCGGAACCCGTGCGCGCCCGAATTGGACGCCCGCGCGGCGGATGCGTATGATTGCGCCCCGCAACGCATCCGTAGCTCAGCTGGATAGAGTACTGCCCTCCGAAGGCAGGGGTCGTGGGTTCGAATCCCGCCGGATGCGCCAGATCGAGCTTCCTCCCCTCTCGTAGAGGAAGGCAGCAGAACAGAGCCCGCCCAGTGCGGGCTCTGTCGTTTCTGCAGCGCTCAATCAGCGCAGAACCTCAGCCTCCGGCGCATACGCAGCGCAACAGCTGCAGCCTGTCTAATGCTGCTCAGTCAGATCCTCAGTCGAAGATCTAGAATGCGCGCTCGGTCGCTACGGCGGAATGCAAAATGATGGCGGGCAACGGATGAACTTCAGCTACAAGATACCGCTCTCGCTCTGTGTCGTAGTCCTTGGAGGATGCTTCGTCGTCATGCTCGGTGCGTATGGGTTCTTTGACGACTCATTCAAGGCCAACCTCCGTACTCAAGTGACCACCACTCTCTTATTCCTCGTCGCCGCGAGTTATCTGGCCATCTCGCCACGAGATCGACGAGTACAGCTCAGCGATACAGGTATAACCCTGCACAGCGTCTTGCTCTCTCCATTCAAGAGCGTGAGCTTCTCGTGGGATGACGTCGTGGATGTCCAGATTTCTTCCGAGGAACTGATATTTGTCACCCGCCGTGGTCGCTACAAACTCTCCCAATGGCTTTGCTGGGACGATTTCGAATTCTCCATGACGCCCAGAAACTATCTCCGAGCCCGAGACTGGGCCCAGGGCCAATGGACCGACATTCGCCGGGAGCGCAAGCTCAGGCGCTGGCACCTGCAGAATCAGCGACGCTTGAACCGGGACGCCTGATCACGCCACGTTCCCCTGTCGGCTTTCCCGCGCACGGGGTCGCGGGGCAGGCGACGTGCGATGCCCACCGACGTCAGCAACCTCGCTCACCCCACCGCGTCATCCATTTCCAATGCATCTGCTCACCGCCCTCCCGCACGGTTGCCCGTTCGCGTGTTCTACCCTTAAGCCCACCAGCGCCTACAGGCCATGATGCGGGTACAACAACAGCAACTTGCCGACCGACCAATGCATGAGCCAGGGATTAGGAAGCTATCCTCTGGGCCGCAGCAACTCGGGAGTAGTGGATTGAAGAGTCGCCACATCATTTTCCAGGCCTACCTGCACACGCTGTCCTTCGCTCTGATGGTGATGGGTGCAAGTGTGGTACTGGCCTACCTGGGCACCGCCAACCCCAGCGTGCACACCTTGCTGGTGCTGCCCGATGGCGCGCTGCTGGCAGTGCTCAGCGGACTGCTTTTGCTGTCCGCCGCGCGCGATGCGCGGGGGCTGTTATGGGGCAGTGCCGCACTGCTTGCGGCCCTGTGTGTCTACACGCTCGGCCACAACCTGATCGCCGGCGGGGCAGACCAGGGCGTGTCTCTGATCAGCAACTTCCTGCGGGTGCGCAGCACCATGGCCGGAGCATTTCTGCTGCTGCTGGCCGGGCTGCTGCTGGCTCGCTCGCAACATCCTGCAGCCCAGGTGGCTGCTCGCCTGATTGGAAGCCTGCTGATCCTGCTGGCCGTGGTTTCGCAAAGCCTCTCCTGGCTCCTGCCAGCAGAGGCCTTTCGCGTGGGCTTCAAACCCGATACCAACGCGGTGGCCAGCCTGCTGCTGGTACTCACCGGCGTTGGCGTCATGCTGGTCGGTCAGCTGCCGCCGCAACCGAAGCGCCTGCTTGACCGTGTGAGCCTGACCATCGGCCTGGTGGCGGTACTGCTGACGATGCTCGCCTGGTTCCTCGCCAGCCAGCAGCAGATCAACGACCGGCTGCAGGAAAGCGCAGCCGCACTCGACCGCGCGGAGCAGCAATTGCGCCTGGGCCTGGAGGATCGCCTGGCACTGCTGCAGCGCATGGGCGACCGCTGGCAGGCAATCGGGCAGCTACCCGTCCCCGCGCTATGGCACCAGGAAAGCCGCAGCTACCTGCACGATATCGAAGGGCTCAAGGCCATCGCGGTACTCGATCAGAACCTGAAGGCGCACTGGCTGGAAAGCCTGGCCGGCGAAGAACAGGCCTTTCTCGTCGACTTCAGCGCCGATGCCGATGGGATGACCTGGTTGCATGCGCAGCAGCGATCAGCCGGCACGGCCAGCCTCTCGCCGCTGCGCCATGGCCCGCAGGGCGGCACGCGCGGCGTGATCGCGCTACCGCTGCAAGTGCCTGAAACCAGTGATTGGCTGCTGGTGGCGAGCATCGACCCGACCTCCCTGCTGGCGACTCTGGACTCGCGCATCGACAGCATTTCCGTCGAAGTGAACGAGCACGACCGGCCCATATCCACGTTCGACGAGCGCGCCCTAGCGCTGCCGCCCATCGAACAGCGCGATCTGCTTATCGGTGGCGACAGCCAGTGGCAGCTTCACAGCCATCTGCGCCAGATCGATCACCTCGCGTTAACCAGCCTGCTGCCGACCCTGGTTCTGCTGTTCGGCCTGGTCTGCAGCTTTTTCCTGGTGATCAGTCAGCGCCTGGGCTGGATCGCGGTGCAACGCGCCCGCAGCCTGGAGGAAAGCCTGGCCCGCCAGGAGCAGGTACAGGCGCAGAACCAGCGAATCATGGAGTACTCGCTGGATGTGCTCTGCTCGTTTGATGGCGAGGGCCGTTTTACCCAGGTGAACCGTGCCTGCGAGCGCGTCTTCGGTTACACCCAGGCCGAGCTCATCGGCCGCCGACACGAGGAGCTGGTCCATCCCGATGACCGCGAAGCGACGCGCCTGGCAGCCGCCGCAGTCGTTGCCGGGCAGCCGACCCGGCTGTTCCGCAATCGCGTCCAGCGGCGCGACGGGCGTCTCGTCGAGGTGCTCTGGTCGGCAGACTGGTCGGCACAGGACAGCACCCTGTTCGCGGTCGCGCGCGACATTACCGAGCTGGTCCAGCAGGAGCGACGCTACGAACTGCAGCGCCGGGCGCTGGAAATGATCTCGACCGACGCGCCACTGCAGGAAACCCTGACCTTTCTCTGCCTGATGCTCGAAGAACTCGACCCCGGCGCGCTCTGCTCGGTGCTGCTGCTGGACGCCGATGGCACGCACTTCAGCGAAGGCGCGGCGCCCAGCCTGCCATCCAGCTACAACGCGGCGATCATTGGCACGAAGATCGGCCCGATGGCCGGCTGCTGCGGCACTGCCGCTCAGCGGCGGACGCTGGTGGTGACCGAGAACATCGAAACCGACCCGCTTTGGGAAGGCTATCGCGAGTTGGCCCTCGAACATCAGCTTCGCGCTTGTTGGTCCCAACCGCTGATATCCAATGACGCTCGCGTGCTAGGCACCTTCGCCGTCTACGAGCGCGAGCCGGGATCACCCAGCGAGGAACAATTACGTCTGATGGCGGACGCCGCCTATCTGGCCGGGATCGCCATCGAGCGCCATCTGGACCGCCAGCAGCTGGACGAAAGCCGCCAGCGTTTCAGCTCGCTGTTCAGCAACAACCCCGATATGGTTTTTTCCATCGATCTCGAAGGGCGCTTTCAGAGCGTCAACCCGGCGGTACTCACCACCACCGGGCTGGACGAGAAACGCTTCATCGGTCAGCACTGGCGCAAGCTGCTCGACAAGGCCGACCACAACAGGGTCGCCAAATATTTCGACGCCGCGCTGCGCGGCGAGGAACAGCGCTACGAGGTGGGCATCCAGGATCGCTCCGGCGAGGCCAGGGTGGTGGACATCACCACCCTCCCGATCAAGGTTGACGGGCAGATCGTCGGCGTCTTCGGCATCGGCAAGGACATCACCGAACGCCAGCGCATGCTCCAGGCACTGCGCGAGCGCGACCAGTTCTTCAACCTGTCGCTGGAGCTGTTCTGCATGGTCAATCTGCACGGCAATTTCGTGCAGGTGAACCCGGCATTCACCCAGGTGCTGCTCTACCCGCAGGAAGTGCTGCTCGGCAAACCCTACCGGGAGCTGATCCACGTCGACGACCGCCACAAGCTCGAGGAGGCCATCGAGCTGATGCTCTCCGGCGAGCTGGTGCGCGACCTGCTACTGCGCGCGCTGGATGCCGGCGGCAACGAGCGCTGGCTGAACATCACCGCGGTGATGGATGAGCAGCGGCTGATCTACTGCGGCGCCCGCGATGTCACCGAACAGCGCCTGGCCGACGAGCGCGTGCAACAGAACAGCCTGTTGATGAGCCTGACCGGCAAGCTCGCCAGGCTCGGCGGCTGGTCGTTGGAGCTGCCGCAGCGCAAGCTGCTGTGGTCGGCGGAACTGGCAGAGCTGATGGGCTATCCGGATGCGGCGCGCTTCGGCCTTGCCCAGGAAATCCAGCTCGACACCAGCTTGATCGACCGCGGGCTGGTAGCCGCGATCGACCACTGCATCACCAGCGGCGAGAGCTTCGACATATATCTGCAGATTCGCACCATCGACAAGCGACGCATGGACGTCCGCGCCATTGGCCAGGCGGTGCGCAACGAGCAGGGCGTGATACAGCGCGTGATCGGCGCCATCCAGGACATCGGCGAGTGGCGCCAGGCGCAGAGCGAGCTGCAGGCCCTGGCGGATCGCCTGACCACCACGCTGGAGAGCATCACCGACGCCTTCTATACCCTGGACCGCAACTGGCACTTCGATTACGCCAACCACGAAGCGTCGCTGCAGCTTGGCTATACCCGCGAAGAGCTGTTGGGTCAGGACATCTGGTCACTGTTCGCCGAGCTGGAGAGTAGCGAGATCGGCGAGCGCTACCGGCTGGCGATGGATCAGCAGCAACCACAGCACTTCGAAACCTACTTCCCGCCAATGCAGCGCTGGTTCGAGATCCACGCCTATCCGTCCGAGGAAGGTCTGGCCGTCTACTTCCGCGATATCAGCGAGCGCAAGCGGGCGGAAGCAGCGCTGCAGCACCGCGAGGAGATGTTCCGCAAGCTGCTCGATGACACGCGCGATCCCCTGCTGGTGGTCGATCACGACGGCGGCCTGCGCTACGCCAACCCGGCGGCGCGCCAGCTGTTCGAGAGCAGCGGGCAGATGCCGCAGCACTTCAGCCTGCCTGCGGATAACCAGGAGCTGTTCGAGTGGACGCTGCCGGACCGTCTGCGTGATGTGGAAATCCATCGCTCGCATACCGAGTGGGAAGGCGAACCGGTCAACCTGCTGTCGCTGCGCGACATCACCGAGCGCAAGGCCTCGCTGACCCAGCTACGCCTGCTCAAGCGCAGCCTGGAGTCGAGCAACAACGGCGTGGTGATTGCCGATGCGCGTCAGCCGGACCACCCGATCATCTACGTCAATCCGGCCTTCGAACGCATCACCGGCTACTCGAGCCTGGAGGCCATGGGCCGCAACTGCCGTTTCCTCCAGGGAGATGAGCGAGACAGTCTGCAGGTCGAGGAGATCCGCCAGGGTCTCGCTGCCCGGCGCGACGTGCGCGCCGTGCTGCGCAACTATCGCAAGGACGGCAGCCTGTTCTGGAACGATCTCTATATCTCTCCGGTATTCGACGACAGCGGCGAGCTGACCCACTTCGTCGGCATCCAGAACGACATCAGCGAACAGAAGCGCTACGAGAACGAGCTGAGCCACAACGCCAGCCACGACCTGCTCACCGGCCTGCCCAACCGCGCATTGCTGGAGGACCGCCTGACCCAGGGCTGCCAGATCGCGCGCCGCTACCAGCGCATGCTGGCGGTGCTGTTCATCGATCTGGACGGTTTCAAGCCGATCAACGACTCCTTCGGCCACGCCTTTGGCGACCACCTGCTGGCCGAGACCGCGCGGCGCATGCTGGAGGAGGTGCGGCCCGGCGATACGGTGGCGCGCATGGGCGGTGACGAGTTCATCATCCTGCTGCCGGACCTGGCCCGCGAAGAGGACGTGCTGCAGGTGGCAGAGCGCCTGATCAGCGCCATCGGCAGGCCTTTCAGCATCCAGAATGTCGATCTGCACGTCACCGCCAGCATCGGCATCACCCTTAGCGATGGGGTTCTCGAGCAGCCCATGCAGCTGATTCAGCAGGCCGACCTGGCGATGTACAAGGCCAAGGAAGTCGGCCGCAACAATTACCAGTGGTACACCTCCGATCTGAACCAGCGGGTCAGCAACCTGGTCGGCCTGCGCAACGACCTGCAGAGAGCCATCGACAATCAGGATTTCGAGCTCTACTACCAGCCGCAGATCGACGCACGCAGCGGCCGGGTGATCGGCATGGAAGCACTGCTGCGCTGGAACCATGCCGAGCGCGGCTTCGTCTCGCCGGCCGAGTTCATCCCGGTGGCCGAGGGCACCGGGCAGATCATTCCGCTGAGCGCCTGGGTGCTCGACCGCGCCTGCGCCCAGACGCGCCAGCTGGCCGAGCAGGGCATGAGTGGCTTCACCATCGCGGTGAACATCTCGCCCATGCAGTTCCAGCGTCCCGGTTTCGTCGAGCAGATTCACGCCGTGCTCGAACGGCATCAGCTGGAGGCGCGCTTCCTGGAGCTGGAAATCACCGAATCGGTGCTGCTGCACAATGCCGAGCGCGCGATCCAGACGCTGCATCAGCTCAAGGAACTGGGCGTCGAGATCGCCCTCGACGACTTCGGCACCGGCTTCTCCAGCCTCAGCTATCTCAAGCGATTGCCGATCGACAAGGTGAAGATCGACCGCGCCTTCATCCAGGACGTGATCAGCGACAGCAATGACGCGGCCATTACCCAGGGCATCATCTCGATGGCCCATCACCTCAAGCTGTCGGTGATCGCCGAGGGCGTCGAGACCGAGCCGCAGTCGACCTTTCTACGCGACAACGGCTGCGACAGCTTCCAGGGCTACTACTTCGCCAGGCCCATGCCGCTGACCGCGCTGCGCGCCTTTCTGCAGGAGCGGCAATGACCCCAGGTCATCGCCGCCGACTCAACCGGCCTTGAGGCAAAGCAGGGTGTGACCCAGGCCGATGTCGTTGTCCTGTTCCACCACCACGAAACCGGCCTCGCGGACCAGCTCGAGGAAGTCGTCGCTGCGGTAGAAGCGACTGTTGCCGTTGGCCAGGCAGGTGAAGTACAGCGAGCTGGCATTGAGGCTGTAGGCCGCGGCCTCGAACTGCTGCACGTCCCAGAACATCTCGAGGATGTAGACGGTTGCCTCGGCCGGCATGGCGGCGCGCACCCGACGCAGGATGCCGAGGATTTCCATCGGCGAGAAACAGTCGAGGAACTGGCTCATCCACCAGACATCGCCCGCCGTAGGCAGCGGCTGCGAAGCGTCGAGAATATTCAGCGGGTGCCCGTGGATGCGCTCGGCGTAGCCGGCGTCGCGGGCGTTGGCCAACGCCACGTTGAGCTGGCCGGGCAGGTCGACGATGGTTACCTGCACATCGGCGTCGTGGGCCATGCACTGCAGTGCCCACTTGCCGGTGTTGCCGCCGATGTCGACCAGGGTCTTCGGCTTCTCGGCGAAGACCCGGCGCAGCAGCTCGGGAAAGGCGCGGTCACTGTAGTAGTGGTCGAACTTGAACCAGCTGTCGCGAACCTTCTGCGGCAGGCGCGAGAGGCCTTCGTAGATGGTCGGCCAGTCGCCCAGTTCCTTCAGCCCGGAAGGCTGCCCGGTGCGGATGGCTTCGCTGAGATGGATCATGCCGCGATAGCAGACGTCGTTGGTGAAATCCATGTTGGCCTGAGTCATGCCGTCGTGCAGCAGGAAGTGGCCGAGGCGGGCGAGGTAGAAGCGGGCGCCGGTCTGGGTGACGATGCGCGCGCTCAGGCCCATGTCCAACAGCACCTTGACGCCGTACTCGGACACGCCGCTGCGCTCGGCGATCAGCCCGGCTTCGAGGCCCTCGTCACCGGCGGCGTCGAGCACCGCGAGAATGCCGAGGTCACGCAGGCTCAGTGCGGCCTGGAAGGCGATAGGGGCGAAGGCCAGCTTCTGCGCCTCTTCCTTGGCCTGAAAGGCCGTCAGCGGATCTTCCTGGTACCACCTCACCATCATGTCTCCTCGTTATCGGCGACCTGGGAGCCTCTGAAAAAGGTAGCGAGCGAAGGTCTGAGAAGACGAAACAAGCGGAAAGACGCTTGATTCCAACGACGTCAGATCGAGTGCAATATTTTTCAGAGACGCAGTGTGTCGCGTCCGCACCACGCGTTCGGCATGGCAATCAAGGGGCGCATATTACCTGCGTGTTGCGGCTCCGTCGCCCGGCCGAACATCGATCAGCGTGACGCATCGCCAGTTGGAGCACTATTTTCCCTTTTATTGACGAGAATCATTAGCATCTGATTCGGCTAGACGCATGCTCACTCCACATTCATCTTCTTGCGGAGTCTGCCCCCCATGCGTCTTGCCACCCTTGCCGGCCTGCTCACCCTGCCCCTGCTCTACAGCAACCTTGCCCAGGCGCGGGAATATCCCATTGGCCAGCCACAACAATGCGGCGGCCTGGAAGTTGGCGCGGTCTACCTGCAGCCGATCGTGATGGACCCATCCGGCCTGATGCGTGCCGCCGCCGATTCCGACGTGCACATGGAAGCCGACATAAGCGCGCTGGAGAACAATCCGCAGGGCTTCCAGGAAGGCAGCTTCGTGCCCTACCTGAACGTCAGCTACCGGCTGCAGAAGGTCGGCAGCGAACAGGTGCAGGAAGGCGTGTTCCACGCCATGGTCGCCAACGACGGCCCGCACTACGGCGACAACATCAAGCTGATGGGGGCGGGCAAGTACCAACTGACCTACGTCATCACACCGCCGGGTGGTGTCGCCGATCATGCCGGCCACGGCGCGCATGCCTTCGGACGCCACATCGACAAGGAGACCGGCGTGCAGCCCTGGTTCGAACGCTGCGAGCTGCATTACGAATTCACCTTCGCCGGCATCGGCAAGAAGGGCGGTTACTGACCACCCACGCGGCGGCGCCTTCATCGCGTCGCCACCCACCGCTACCGTGCTGCCACAGGAGCATCGTTGCATGCGCAAATCCTTACCCTGGCTGATGGTGCTGGGCCTGGTCGGCACCGCCCAGGCCGGTGGCCTGCCCACCTACCAGATCGACGTCAGCGACGGGGTGTTCACGCCGGCGCGTCTGGAGGTGCCCGCCGGCCAGCGCTTCAAGATCATCGTCAGGAACGTCGGTCAGGGCCCGATCGAGTTCGAGAGCACCCCTCTGCGGGTGGAGAAGGTGCTCTCCCCCGGCGCGCAGTCCTTCGTCGTCGTCCACCCCCTCAAACCCGGTCGCTATCCGTTCTTCGACGAGTTCCGCATGGACCTCCCCGAGGGCGAGATCATCGCTCGCTGATATGTCGGCGGCACTGCTGCCGAGGAGTTATCGCCATGGGCCAAGCCCTGTTCATCGTCTGGCGCGAGAGCATCGAGGCGCTACTGGTGGTCGGCATCCTCTACGCCTGGCTGCAGCGGCAGCCGGACAATCGCCTGGCGCTGCGCCATCTGTGGGCGGGCGTGGCACTCGGCCTGACGGCTGCAGCGGCGCTCGGCGCGGTGATGCTGCTTGCCGGTGACTGGCTCAACGGCAGCGCCGGCGAGTGGTTCCAGGCCGGCATGACGCTCTGCGCAGCCCTGCTGATCCTGCACATGCTGGCCTGGATGGCCAGGCACGGCCGCAGCCTGCGCGGCGAGCTGGAAGACCAGGCCGGCGCTGCGCTGCGCGAGGGCCGCTACCTCGGATTGATGCTGCTGGCCGCGTTGGCCATCGCCCGCGAAGGCAGCGAGACGGTGATCTTTCTCTACGGCATCGGCGCCCGCGGCGACCCCAGCGACCTGATCCTCGGCGCCTTGTCCGGTCTCGGGCTGGGCCTGCTGTGCTTTCATCTGCTGCAGCGCGGCAGCCGGGTCCTCGGCTGGCAGCTGTTCTTCCGCGTCAGCGAGGTGCTGCTGCTCCTGCTCGGCAGCGCCATGCTGATGGCCGCGATGGATCGCGCCAGTGGCCAGCTGATGGCCCTGGAGCTGTCCGACTACGCCTACGGCCTGCTCGGCGATGCGCTCTGGGACAGCTCGGCGCTACTCGACGACGGTTCCCGCGCCGGCATGCTGATCGCCAGCCTGACCGGCTACCGCGCCATGCCATCTGCCTTCGCAGTGACCGGCATGGCGCTTTACTGGAGCCTGGCCTGGTGGCTGCTGCGTCGCCCGCGCAGGGGGCTCGCGCTGGCTCAGGCGCACGCATGATGCGCATCA